>Ga0172368_10000349_pt1 | contig 66241 bp, 56 predicted proteins | sample Lak11m_FD_114540 | JGI IMG/M metagenome (GOLD analysis project Ga0172368, IMG submission 114540) | Freshwater microbial communities from Kabuno Bay, South-Kivu, Congo - kab_022012_11m | ecosystem: Environmental > Aquatic > Freshwater > Lake | place: Democratic Republic of the Congo: South-Kivu...
ATTCCCGGAAAAGAAAAAGAAAACGGATTGCTGAAAAATTTTGAATCGGAAAAAATTCATTTAAGAGGAATTATTATTTCCGATTACTCATTCGACTACTCTCATTGGAATGCTAAGCAATCGCTTCACGAGTGGATGGTTGAAGAAAATATTCCCGGCATTTACGGAATTGATACGCGCATGCTCACCCGCAAACTTCGTGAAAAAGGAACGATGCTCGGGAAAATAGTTTTTGAAAAAACGGAAGATGCGCTCAGCTTCGAAGATCCAAATAAAACAAATCTTGTTGGAGAGGTTTCAATTAAAGAACCTGTAGAATACAAAAAGGGAAAAAAGAAATTAGTATTTGTTGACTGCGGAACCAAGAACAACATCGTGCAAGCGTTTTTGAGAAGAGACATCACAGTTATCCGTGTACCGTATGATTACGATTTCCTTTCAATTAAAGCTGACGGAATTGTTTTGTCAAACGGGCCGGGTGATCCGAAGATGAATCCCCTTACTATCGCAAACACAAAACGGGCGATGGCAAAAGGCATTCCGATGCTTGGCATTTGTCTCGGCTGCCAGATAATGGGGTTGGCTGCGGAAGCTAATACATACAAATTAAAATACGGACACAGAAGCCACAACCAACCGGCGAACGAATCGGGAACAAAGCGTTGTTATATTACCTCACAAAACCACGGGTATGCCATTGATTCGGCAACTCTCTCCGAAGATTGGCGCGAATGGTTTCAAAACGATAACGACGGTACGAACGAAGGCATTATTCATATATCAAAACCATTTTTTGGCGCTCAATTCCATCCAGAAGCTTCTCCTGGACCCGACGACACAGAATTTATTTTCGATTTATTTGTTAGAGCTCTCTCGTAGGAAAGAACAAATATCAAATGACAAAAATCAAAGAACAAATAAAAATTTTTTCATCACGGATTAAAATTTATGAGCGAGACTGGTTCAAAAAAGATTTATGATCTGGAAGAGAGATGTTTTGAGTTTGCAAAGGGGGTAGCCCTCTTTTGCAAAAATTTACCAAATGATATTGTTAATCGAGAATACATGAAGCAACTCATTCGGTCTTCGGCCTCAATTGGTGCAAATTATATTGAGGCAAACGAGTGTTTGGGAGAGAAAGATTTTTTAATGAGATTAAAAATTTCGCGAAAAGAAGCAAAGGAAACTTTTTTCTGGCTTCGTTTGATCAGCGAAACAAATAGTAACGAATTTAAAGAAGAAGCAACTCGGTTTTTAAACGAATCGAATGAACTAAAAAAGATACTTTCATCAATTATATACAAAAAAACAACCGACATTCTACCCAAAGAAGTTTAATTTTTTGGAGCTTGTTATTTGTTTTTTGGAATTTGACAGATTATGATTAAAAAAGGCAAACCAAAAAAAGTTTTAATTCTCGGAAGCGGTGCGCTGCAAATCGGGCAAGCCGGAGAGTTTGATTATTCCGGTTCACAGGCTATCAAGGCGCTTAAAGAAGATAGCATTGAAACAGTATTGATTAATCCCAACATTGCTACGATTCAAACCTCCGAGCAATTAGCGGACAAAGTTTACTTCCTTCCGGTTAAAGCCGAATTTGTTGAACAGGTGATAGAAAAAGAAAAACCCGACGCAATTCTTCTTGGCTTTGGCGGACAAACAGCGCTCAACGTCGGTGTTGAATTATTCGACAAAGGAATTCTTGAAAAATATAATGTTAAGGTTCTCGGCACGCCGGTAGAAGCAATTAAAGATACGGAAGACAGATTTCTTTTTGCCAAGCGGGTAAATGAAGTTGGATTAAAAGTTGCGCGCAGCAAAACCGTTGCAAATGTTGATGAAGCCGTCGAAGCCGGAAAAGAAATCGGCTATCCGTTGATGGTGCGTATCGCGTACGCTCTCGGCGGACTCGGCTCAGGCATTATGAACAATAAAGAAGAACTTATTGATAAAGCAAAGCGGGCGTTCTCGTTTACCAATCAAATTTTAATTGAAGAATCACTTTACGGCTGGAAAGAAGTTGAGTACGAGATTGTCCGCGACCGTTACAACAACTGTATTACAATTTGTAATATGGAGAATGTTGATCCGATGGGCATTCACACCGGAGACAGCGTTGTTGTGGCTCCGGTGCAAACGCTCTCTTCACACGAAAATTTTAAACTCCGTTCAATTGGAATAAAACTTATCCGCCATCTCGGCATTGTCGGCGAATGTAACATTCAATACGCACTTGATCCGTTTTCCGACGATTATAGAATTATTGAAGTGAATGCGCGGTTGAGCCGTAGTTCAGCGCTTGCATCAAAAGCAACAGGGTATCCGCTTGCGTTTGTAGCAACAAAACTTTCACTTGGCTACAACCTGAACGAAATTGAAAACAGCATTACAAAAGAAACGTCTTCGTGCTTTGAACCCGCGCTCGATTATATCGTGTTAAAATATCCCCGGTGGGATTTACAAAAATTTAAAGCGGTTTCCACCCAACTCGGCAGCGAAATGAAATCGGTTGGCGAAGTAATGTCGATCGGCAGAACGTTTGAAGAAGTACTGCAAAAAGCAATGCGCATGCTCGATGTCGGTTACAATGGTTTTGCCGCTAATGATATTGATATAAAAATTACGGACGAAATGCTCGCGAAAGCAACCGACAAACGTATTTCGTTAATCGCAAAAGCGATGGAATCCGGGTACACGGTTGAGCAAATTCATCAGCTATCGAAAATTGACAGATGGTTTTTGTATAAAATGAAAAACATCATCGATCTTCAACAAAAATTGAAAAACCAATCGTTACAGAAGTTAACACCGGAACTTCTGCTTGAAGCCAAGCGAAAAGGTTTTTCCGATAAACAAATCGGTTTGCTCACAAAAGCAAAAGAGTTTGATGTTCGGGACAAGCGAAAACATTTGAACATTCTTCCCTTTGTAAAACAGATTGATACGCTCGCGGCGGAATACCCTGCTCAAACCAATTATCTTTACATGACCTATAACGGAAACGAAGACGACATTCAAACGAAAGAAGAAAACCAAATCATCGTTCTCGGCGGCGGTGCTTACCGCATCGGTTCTTCGGTTGAATTCGATTGGTGTTGCGTTAACTCAGTGCTCACTTTAAATAAAATGAATTACCGTACCATCATGATTAACTACAATCCGGAAACGGTAAGTACCGATCATGATATTTGCGACAAACTTTATTTTGAGGAAATGAGTCTGGAACGTGTGCTTGATATTTACGAGAAAGAATCACCGCTTGGTGTTATCGTTTCTATGGGGGGACAAATACCAAACAATCTTGCAGTGAAACTCTACAACAATGGAGTAAACATTCTCGGAACCTCACCGGCAAAAATTGATAACGCAGAAAACCGGCACAAGTTCTCACAAATTCTTGATCAGCTTGAAATTGATCAGCCCGAATGGAATGAATTAACAAATCTTGAAGAAGCGAAAAAGTTTGCCGACACAGTCGGATACCCCGTACTCATTCGTCCAAGTTATGTTTTAAGCGGTGCGGCAATGAGTATTGTGTTAACCGAAAATGAATTGGAAGATTATTTAAAGAAAGCTTCCGATATCAGTCCCGAGCATCCGGTGGTTATCAGCAAGTTTATCACCGATGCCCGCGAAATTGAAGTTGATGCGGTTTCCGATAACGGTGAGCTTTTCTGCTACGCCATTTCGGAACACGTTGAAAATGCCGGAGTGCATAGCGGTGATGCAACAATCGTTCTTCCTCCGCAAAGAACTTATTTGGAAACGATGCGGCGTGTAAAAATTATTACGAAAGAAATTGCACGCGAACTGGAAATTACCGGTCCGTTCAACATGCAGTTTATCGCAAAAGATAACGACGTAAAAGTGATTGAATGCAACCTCCGCGCTTCAAGAAGTTTTCCGTTTGTTTCTAAGGTTTTGAAAATCAATTTCATCGATATTGCGACAAAGTTAATTATGGGGCTGCATCTGCCGAAGATTGATAAATCTTCTTTTGACCTTGATTACGTAGGGGTAAAAGCGTCGCAGTTTTCATTCACCAGACTAAAAGGAAGTGATCCCGTTGTTGGTGTGGAAATGTCTTCTACCGGCGAAGTCGCGTGTCTTGGAGATGATTTTAACGAAGCGTTTTTGAAAAGCATGCTCTCGGTTGGATTTAAAATTCCGCAGAAAGCCGTTCTTCTTTCAACCGGAACACTGAAAGAGAAAGCTGAATTTCTTGAAGAACTGAAAACACTCCGCAAAATGGGATTAAAGTTTTACGGAACGCAAGGTACCGCAGATTTTTACGGCGAAAACGGAATTGAAGTAGAAGCGCTGCACCGCCCGTTCGACCAGCTTGAACCGAGCGTCCTTTCTTATTTACAAGACGGTAAAGTTGATCTTGTAATCAACATTCCAAAAACCGCCGAGAAAGAGGAATTGGACAGCGATTATTTGGTGCGCCGCCGCGCGGTTGATTTGAATATTCCTCTTATTACAAATCCACAGTTTGCAAAAAGATTTGTGAAATCACTTCGCAAACATCTCTCCGGAGAGCTGCATGTGAAAAGCTGGGATGAATACAATTAACGCAGTCGGGACCGTATGTTAGAGTTGAACTATTAAAGAGTTACCTCTGTTGTAAGAAGAAAGTAAAGAGAAAATAATGGCTATTTTTTTTACGGTATTCCTTCTTCTCTACGGCTCGGCAAACTTTTTTGTTTGGTGGCGGGCAATGCACGCGTTTCAGTTTCAGACCCTTCCGACAAAGATTCTTTTTACAATCGCCTTTATTATTGCGGCATCGTCGTACATTCTAACGAAGACACTTCTCTCGAACGTAACCTCGGTTGTCTACGATATTTTTCTTTGGATTGGTTCTCTTTGGTTTGCGCTGCTTCTCTATTCACTCTTATCGCTGCTTGTTATCGATATAGTGCTTTTAATAAATAAAGTTTTCCCGATTCTGCCCCCAATGCTTTGGACGAATTACGCCAAAACGAAATTTATTACCGGGTTGGTGATCGTTACGCTTACGCTTCTTTCCGCTGGGTATGGCTATTTTAACGCGAGCAATATTAAAGTAAAAACCATTTCTTTAACGCTTCCCAAAAAGAATTCTTCGCTTTCTTCTTTAAATATTTTATTCTTTTCAGATGCACATTTCACCGCGGTAAATAATGGAAGGATTGCGGATCAAATTTTAGCCATAATGAAGAAGGTGAATCCCGATATTATTCTCATTGGTGGTGATGTTATTGACGATAAAGCCATCCACCTTCAACGCTCCGGAATTGATAAGAAGCTGCAAGCACTGCATGCAAAGTATGGAGTTTATACAATCAACGGCAATCACGAATATATTTCCGGCGTAAATGCGGCGGATAAATTTCTCAATGAAAATAATGTTAACGTTTTGCGGGATAGCATAATCACGGTAGGAAATTCCGTGCAAATTATCGGACGTGAAGACTTGAGCATTAAAGGGTTTGCTCACGGCTCGCGGAAATCTGTTGCTGATTTGATGAAAGAAGCACGAGAAGATTTGCCGACGATATTACTTGACCACCAGCCGTTTCATTTGGAAGAAGCTGCGGCTTCAAATATCGATTTACAACTTTCCGGACATACGCATCACGGACAAATGTTTCCGTTTAATTTTATCACAAAAATGGTTTATGAACTCAGCTGGGGTTATAAAAAAATCAACAACACAAATTTCTACGTCTCAAGCGGTGTTGGCACCTGGGGCCCGCCTGTAAAAATTGGAAATGACGCGGAAGTAATAAATTTTGCCCTTACGTTTAAATAAATTTTAAAGAGCCTTTCTCCGCACAAGTTTGGTAACATTGATTTAACCTTCGCTTAATAATTAGGTAATAAGCTCCGGCTATCTTTGCATTGATAATTTGAAAGGATAGCGTTATCAAAATAGCTTATTTCAATGCAAGTTTACTTGTTAGACAAGACGGTGTCTCGCGCGTCGTTTATAAAATGATTGAGGCCGCCCGTAGCCGTAATCATGAGGTTATTGCAATCAGTTCTGCCCTTCCTGAGATTGAGGAACAAGTTGTGCCGATGTACAAAATGCCTTCGGTGATGCTTCCGCTTCAAAAAAAATATAGATTAGCCCTTCCGGGTTACTATCCATTCGCAAAAATTTTAGAAGAATTCCAACCCGATATACTTCATATTAATAGTCCTTGTACGCTCGGATTCGGAGCTGCGAGATATGCCCGCACCTTTGGGATACCGGTTGTGGCAACGTATCATACTCATTTTCCAACCTATCCGCGTTATTACAATTTAACAGCGTTAGAACCGCTTGCGTGGAAACTTTCAAGGGCGCTATACAATAGTGTGAACCAGACATTTGTTCCAACGCCTCAAATTTTGAAAGAGCTGGAAGAGCATAACTTGAAAAATTTAACTTTCCTGCCAAACGGTGTCGATGTCAAAAAATTCAATCCGAGGTTTAAAAGTTATGAATGGCGGAGCCGTTTTGGAGGCGGAAAAAAAACCTATTGTATTGTTTGTAAGTAGACTCGTCTGGGAAAAGGATTTACGAGTGCTTGCAAACGCATATCAATTCCTTCGATCGAGAAGGAAAGATTTTGAAATGGTTGTTGTTGGCGATGGCCATGCCCGAGAAGAATTTCAGCAAATTATGCCCGAAGCCCATTTCCTCGGTTTTCAAACGAGACAAGCTCTTTCCGAAGCTTTTGCCTCATCCGATATTTTTGTTTTCCCCTCTACAACAGAAACCTTTGGGCTGGTTACGTTGGAGGCAATGGCATCCGGAACTGTTCCGGTTGCGGCGAAGGCTGGCGGTGCCGTCGACATTATTGAAGAGGGAAAATCGGGATTCTTTTCCGAACCGCTGAACAGCATGGACTTAGCAAAAAAAGTTGAAGTACTGCTTGACCTACCGGAGAAAAGAAAATTTTTAAGCGAAGCGGCTGTTAAAAGAGCTCAGCTTTTTTCATGGGAAAATATTTTTGAACAATTATTCTTCAACTACGAAGAGGTGATCCATCATTATCGAAAACTCGATGAAACACACCGCGCAGCTTAGTTTTTCATTTAAAGAGAAAAATTCCGTTGAAAGCGCTTTCGAAAAAAGCGCAAAGAATGATTTTAAACTCGTTCACATTTCCGACCCGCACTTAAGCCGCCAATATTACCGGGAACATATAAAATCATTTAAACTTCTTCTTAAATCAGCAATTGAAGACGGAGCGGACCACATTGTTATTACGGGTGACATTGTAAGCACAGCTGATCAAAACGATTTTTACCTGGCAAGAGAAATTTTTGCGTCGATGGGAATACTCAACAGCCGCATGCTTACCGTTGTTCCCGGCAACCATGATATTTTTGGCGGACCGCACCGCGCGGTAGATGTGCTTAGCTTTCCAAGTCACCTTCGAAATATTGATTACGAACGCCATCTTCGATTTTTCTACTACGCGTTTGAGGAAACCTTTGAAGGAACCACACGTCTCTCCCCTACTTCCCCTTTTCCTTTTCTGAAGGAGTTTGACTTTTTTTCTCTGCTCGGATTAAATTCCATTCCCCGCTGGTCGTTGTGGCAAAATCCACTTGCAAGTAACGGCGGTTTGTGTGAGCAGCAGATTGAAATTTTGCAGAATCTTAGCAGCAAAAATTTGTTGCGGGATAAGCCGGTTATTGCCGCCATCCATCATCATTTTAACGACTTACTTGACGACGCGGCTGATCACGCTCTCTGGAAAAAAATTGAATCCAAGACAATGCGGATGAAAAAGCGAAAGAAAATAATAAAACTTTTTAGAGGATTGAACGTTAATCACGTTTTACACGGGCACGTTCACAGAAATGAAATGTACCGGAAGGGAGATATTCAATTTCTTAACGGCGCCGGAGCGGTATGCGATGATCCGATAAAATTTTTAAAGTATAATGTTATTACCGGCGAAAATGGTTTTTTTAGAACACGGATTGTACAATTAAAACTTCCCTACCAAACATCAGCGGTTAAACAACCGATTTTCCCTATCGGAAAATTCAGAAGACCCATACCCGCCGAGCCCCAACATGCCTTGAGCAGAGGTAACCCTCGTCCATCCTTCACGTAGAAACAGTAACATGGGGGCAGTTATTTAAAACAAAAAACCCGACCGTTAAAGTCGGGTTTTTCTTTGATGTGCTATATATTCTAATTCAAATGAATGGCGGGAAAGTTAACGCCTCTTAAACTCACTTGCTCAACCTTCAGTTTTGCGAGCCCTTTATACAGCATACCAAGTTCCGTTGCAGCTTCCTTTGAAAGGTCAATGTTGCGTCCCGGGACAAATGGTCCGCGGTCATTAATTCGAACTATGACACTTCTCTCCGTAGCCGGATTGGTAAGCCGAAGCAGGGTTCCAAAACGGAGAGTCTTGTGAGCCGCTGTTAACGCTTCCTGATCAAATTTTTCGCCGTTTGCCGTTGTCCTGCCATGAAATCTCGGGCCATACCACGAGGCTTTCATTTCTCCTTTATTGATGTAATTGATAACGGTTGTTTGCTCGTTGGTAACCACATCAGTAATGGGGACAGCTTCTTTTCCTTTTGGCTCGTTCTCTTCAGGGGTTGTCTGCTCAACTGCAGTAAAACCTGCCAAAATTAAAAGAAGGCTGAATAGCAATACTTTTGCTAATGACTTCAAATAATCCTCTTTTTTGTTTTTGAACGATACAAAGATAGAAACCGGAAAGATGGCTTTCAAGGTTCCTTTTGCTCAAAGAGGCATCCAAGAAAAAGACCGATTATTCGACCGATTTGGTATATTGGTCGGGTTCAAATAATTTTTATAGGCGTGTTTCTTAAAACCGGTTTTCTTCCTTTAAAGGGGAAACTATTTTAATTATGTTCGCAGAGTAGTTATAACACGGATGGATAAGAATATGAAAGCGAACTGTTTTACCCTTGTGCTCCTCTTTCTTTGCATGAATGTCCTTCTTCGTTCGCAGCAAGAGCAGCAAGAATCCTTCTCTCTTTCAACATATAAAATTTATTGGGTTGGGGATAGCGTCAGCGTTACGATGTATAATCCTTCGAACTACAAGAGTTTTGCTTTTCGGCTGCTGCGTCTTGATGATCCTGAGGGATTAATAAAAAAGGGAGTGATTCCCCGCCTTTCGAGAGATTTTGATATTTGGGGGAAAGACGGCCACTCGCTTAGAAAATTCTTTTCGCTCGAGCGTGAGTGGGATGATGTTGTCCGGTTTTCTTCAAGGTGGGAACAGCGTTCAATCCAGCTTGGCAAGTTTAACAATGCGGGGATATTTCTCCTCCAGGCAAAAACCGGCAACAAGGTAGCATACTGTCCAATCTTTGTAAACAAATATGTTCTCGGTTATAAACAAACCCCTTCAAAAATAGTAGCCTTTGTAACCGACGGAAATACCGGTGAATTTCTTAGTGGCGCGAAGTTCAACTTCTTCCGGAACGACAGTTTATTTGCTTCGGGAAGTTCTCAAAAAGACGGACTTCTTTCTGTTCCTTTAGAAAAGAAATTAGAACAGGGAGAAAGCCTGCTGATTACCGCCAAGGTTGATGGAGAAGTGGTTTTGAGCAATCCTTTTTACTTTTGGAGTTGGATGCAATCCCGGTTAACTTCATTCATTTACACAAACCAGCCTGTTTACAGACCTGGAGAGAAAGTCTTTTTCAAAGGGATACTCAGAAACAAAGATGAAGGCGGTTATTCGGTTGTAGATACAGCAAAAGTAAACGTGGTAATTAAATCTCCCAAGTATCTCGATGTTTTTTCAGGGACATTCAACACCGATGCCTTCGGAAGTATCTGGGGTGAATTTGTTCTTGATAACGAAGCGGAAATAGGGCAGTACTCTATAATTCTCACGGTTGGTTCCCAACAATACTATGGTCAATTTCAGGTTGAAGAATACAATAAGCCTGAGTATAAAGTTGAAGTTACGAGAGTAAAGGATCATTACCTTGGCGGAGAAATAATTTCGGGAAAAGTGAAAGCCGATTATTATTTCGGTTCACCGGTGAAGAAAGCAAATGTTTTGGTCCAGGTTTATAGAAAGCATTTCTGGATGCCCTGGTGGTACTGGTCGTCTTATAGTTGGTTTTACAAACTCGGCGGCAGAGCGAGCGGCTATTTCGGCGGCGATCTTGAGTATCTAAACAAGTTTGAAGGGGAAGTTGATGAAAACGGGGAATTGTCTTTTGATTATAAAACCGATGAATCAACTGATGTTGATTATACGTATCTGTTTTCGGCAACCGTTACCGATGCTTCAAGAAGAGAAGTTGCAGCTTCAACTGAAACGTTTGTAACTCGCGGCGAATTTACTCTTTCTACCTGGAGCAGTAAATATTTTGTTCAACTTGGCGACTCGCTTAACTTAACCGTTCGAGCGTACAATTTTTCCAGCCAGCCGGTACAAACCGATTTCAAAATCATTATCAACAAAAGAACCTTTGGGAACAACAACTACGACGAAACGGTAGATAAACTTAACGGCACAACACAAAAAGATGGAGAAGCAAAAATAAAATATCTACCACCGAAAGAGGGATATTTCTTTTATACCGTAATTGCAAAAGATAAAAACGGCAGAGAGATTACCGCCACCTCTTCTTTTTACGTCAATACAAAAGAGAATTGTTATTACCGGCGGGAAGGAACCGACATCGAAATTGCAACCGATAAAGAAGCATACGAAAAAGGGGACACGCTGACCGCAATTATTTCATTACCAAAACCTAACCTTGAGGTGCTTGTCTCGTTTGAGCGCGGCAATCTTCTTTCCTATCAAAAATATAAAGTTGAAGGTTCCATGCTAACTGTAAAGCAGAAACTTACGCGGGAGTATTGCCAAAATTTCTCATTGTCCGTTCTCTTTGTAAAAGACCACATTCTCTCAACACAAACAAAATCTGTTGCGGTGTTTGATAAAGATAATTTTTTAACCATGGAGATTCTCCCCGCAAAAGGAGTTTTCAAACCGGCAGAGAAAGCCGTTTATAAAATCAAAGTGAAAAAAGCGGATGGCTCTCCGGCAGCGGAAACACAGCTTTCATTCGGCTCCGTTGACGAAAGCATCTACGCTATTCAAGAAGAAACTACCGAAGAAATGAAGCAGGCATTTTACAAGCCTGAATATTTTTATCTTCCGACCCTAACAACAATATCCGGGCGCTACTACAATACCTCAAGCCGCAGAAGTTCAATGTTGGATAAACACTTTCCAACAATATTTGAAGTGACGCCAAAAGGGAAATATCTTTTCGGAGGGAAATTTCTTTATCCAAATTCATTGGTGGATACGGCTTCTCTTTCTTTTCTTCTTGTAAAAGGAAGGGACTATTATGAAACAATAGCCGGTGACGGAGGGACGTTCACTTTTAGAAACATTCCCGCCGGGAACTATGAATTTTGTCTTTTAACACGAACCGGATTTTTCAGGGTTATCCAAAACGTTGACATAAAAAAAGACGTTACCCACGTGGAGATTATTCCGACGGGAGTAGATTCATGGGAAATCTCTGAGCCTGTCGCTTCCTTTGTAGCAGAAACAGACAACGTAGCGGTGTCCGCTGTAATGAGTATGACCGAGTCGAATCAACTGAGAGGGGCAAGAGTTAACAAAAGTGCTGTGGAAAAAGAATCAGCAAAACCGTTTGTTACTCCCGAACTTCGGAAGCGCTTTGAAGATGCCGCATGTTGGATTCCGGATGTAGTTACCGATTCACTCGGCGAAGCGGAAGTTTCATTCATTCTCCCCGATAACTTGACCACATGGCGGGCAACCGTTCGCGCGATCACTAAAAAGACCGAAGTGGCGCAGGAAACGAATTTAATTATCGTCAGGAAAAATCTTCTGGTGCGAATGGAAACTCCCCGGTTTTTCAGAGAAGGTGATGAACTGGTTATAGCAACCAACATTCATAATTATCTTTCCGAAAAGAAAAAAGTTAAGATTGCTTTTAAAGGAAAAGGACTGCGGGTGCTTTTTTCAGCGCCGGGAAGCAGCACCACAATTCCAATAGACGCAAACGATGAAGCAAGAATAGATTGGAAAGTTAAAGTCGAAAAACCACTTGGAAGCGGAAGTGAAGCCGAGCTTTACGTTGAAGCGCTTACAGACGAAGAATCGGATGCGATGCAGGTTAAAGTCCCGGTGCTGCCGAACGGCGTAAAACAAACATTCGCGCTGAACGCGGTTATAAAAGAAGCTTCGGCGGAAAAAGAATTGACGTTTTCCATTCCTAAATCCGTTGATCTCTCCGGCGTTGAACTTTCTTTTTCGCTTTCTCCCACATTAGCCGGAAATCTTTTAAAATCGGTTGACGACCTGGTGGCTTATCCCTACGGTTGTGTTGAACAAACGATGAGCCGGTTTCTTCCCGCGATCATTGTGGCAAACACGCTAAAAGAATTGAGCATGCCTGCGAAGAATAAAACATTAGAACAGCTCCCCGATGTTATTGATAAAGGGTTAAAACGGCTCTACTCATTTCAGCATTACGACGGCGGTTGGGGCTGGTGGGAACATGACCAGACGCATCCGTATATGACGGTGTATGTTATTTACGGACTTTCGCTTGCGCAACAAGCCGGCTATGCCATTGATTCAACCCGTCTTGAAAGAGGACGAGCTTCTTTGCTTTCCCAGCTTAAAAAAGGAAACAAACTTGATGAAACCACGGCGGCATTCATGTTTTACGCGCTTGCACAGGACAAGCAGCTGTATAACCAAAAGGAATTTCTTGAAGTGAAACAAGCGGTTGACGGCATTTCAAAAAGAGAATCAAATGCTTACACGCTCGCTCTTTTCGCAGCAGCATACAAACTGTTGGGAGATGTAAAACACGAAACAAAATTGTTTGAAAGGTTAATGGATAATCTTTACGAGAAAGATCAATTTGCCTTTTGGAAAGGGAAAGAATTCCATTATCAATGGACGGACGATGATGTGCAAAGCACGGCTTTCGCATTAAAATATCTTCTCTCCGCCGATGCGGAGTCTGCCGTAATTCCAAAAATAGTAGCGTGGCTGCTTAGTAAACAAATCGGCTATTCATGGAATTCTACCCAGCAAACGGCGGCGGTACTTTTTGCCCTAACCGATTACTTAAAAATCTCGAAAGAACTTGAACCCGATTTCACCGTTTCGGTTTTACTGAATGGAGAAAAGATTTCAGAGAAGCGGTGCACGAAAGAAAATGTCTTTGATCAGAGTGAACGAGTAACGTTCAACGGAACGCAATTAAAGCGGCTTGCTAACGGCGAGAATAAACTTACTCTTGTTAAAAGCGGAAAAGGGACTCTCTATTTCAGCGGCTTTAACAGGTATTTCATTAATACGGATGAAGCCGTTCGCCAAAAAACGTTTGAAGTGACGAAAGAATATTTTACGTTAAAAGAGGTTAAGGGTTCGGAGGAAATCATTTATAAAAAAGAACTACTTACCGGTGCGGTAAAAAGCGGTGAAGCCGTGTTTGTGAAAATTACCGTAAAGACCCAAGACGACAATCTGCAATATTTCATGCTTGAAGACCCCTTCCCATCCGGATTTGAAATTGAAAAAAACGAAGACCGCTACATTATTGACGGAGAAAACGAATATCGGACGAACAAGAGAATTGGTCTCCGCCCTTATTGGCGTTGGAGCTGGGCGTCGAAAGAAATCCGTGACGAAAAGATAAGCTTCTTCATGACCCTCGCGCCGAAAGAAATGACTTTTACGTACATTCTAAAAGCGCAAATACCGGGGAGTTATTCTTGGCTTCCGGCAGAAGCAAGTTTAATGTACTATCCGGAACAAAACGGATTGAGCGGTAGTGAGAAAATAGAGGTGAGCGAGTAAAAGAAATTTTGGTTAACACTTAAAAGGACGAAGAAAAAAAATCTTCGTCCCTTTAGTTTTAAATTATACCGCTAATTTATACAGCACCAAATGCTTCAGCGGAATGGTTTCTATATTCTCCAAGCCAACTTCATCCGATAATGTTTTCAAGAACTCCGGTTTTATCCGATGCTCGAGCGGCGGTCCGAAATCTTCTACAGTGTACTTCCACTCAAGCAGAACAACGTAGTTAGCCGCCACCCTCTTTGCTTCTTCCAATGTTTTTTTGTAATCGTCGACTTCATGGAAGACAACCCCCATAAAAACGATATCAAAAGTTTTGTCGGCAAAAGGGAGGTTTTCCGCCGGAGCAATTTTTAGTTCACACCCGGGAAGAAAAGGTTTTGCGGCGTCAAGCATTTCTTGGTTAATATCAACTGCGGCAACCCGTAAACCTTTTTTCAAAAAAGCTTCCGCAAAAAGTCCGCTCCCGGTTCCTACATCCAACAAAGAAGAACTTTGTTTTCCCGCGAGCGAATGCCCAACTACATTCTCAACTTGCAAACGCTCAATCCGTTCCTCAAATCTGAGCCGTTCTATTTTATTATTATACACACGTTCATTCATAATGCTAGTATCCTTTTATTAAAATTAGATGTTGGAACGGGAAAAAGGATTTTTAAAACTTATTTGGCGATTACATACTTTTAAAAGTATGTTTGCATATATCGATAACAATCAATCGAAGACCATGAGCGAGCGCGCAAAAGTAAAGACTCAAAAATCACTACCCGGAACAGTTGCAGACGGAGAAGACACCTTTTTTAATCAGCGGTTCTACGATGAGCTGCTCCACATTCTCGGGTTGGACGAAGATAAAACAACGGGAAAGACCCTCCGCAAACCAAGCGAACGCAGAGATCCGGGATCGTTGATTGAAAACACCATTCTCATCCTTGAAACAGAAGCAATTCCCGAAAGGCTCGACTTTATGAGCCGCTATGGGATTATTAATGAGGAAAGAGAATTTGCGCTTGCACTTGAGCTATCATTCATCTGGCTTGGGCGGCTTTTCTTTCTAAAATATCTTGAGACGCAGCTTTTCCATTTTCACAAAGAAGAGCGCTATAAGTTTTTACGAAAGGAAGTCATAAATGATTTTGATGAGCTGTACAAATTATTTCATCAAGTAGTCGCGGTTCCGTATGAAAAACGTCCGCCGGTTGTCGCTGCAAAATTTGGACATCTCCCCTTTCTCGGAAGCTCGCTTTTTGACATTACGGAAATCGAAAGTGAGACGATTAAGGTAAACAGTTTAGACGACAATACTCCAATTAAGATTTTTAAGAACACAGCATTGAAAGACGGTACCGGCAAAAAACGAACCGGCACTCTTCCCGCCCTCTACTACCTTTTTGAATTTTTCAACGCGTATGATTTTTCGTTGGTTGATACGGGTGAACAAGCCGGTCATGAAAAATTTAAAATCAGTACAACTGCGCTGGGAACAGTTTTGCAAAAGTTAGTAGGAAAAAAGCTTCCGATTCCCGATTCGGCCTTGCATTATTGCTGCGGAGAACTTGTAAGGAATACAGTGCTCGACAAGTTTAATGAAACCTATAATTGGAAATGCAAAACTCTTTCAGACTTAAAAAAGGAACTTGCACTTCGCAAAACTGAACGCGAGATTCTTGAGTTCAATGCAATTATGAATGGAGTTACGTTTTGCGACTTAACGGCAAATTGCGGCGAGCAATTAATTTCCGCGCTCCACGAATTGGTAGTCGTGAAATCCGAATTGGGAATCTTGGCCGACATGCGTGGAAGTTTACTTGGCGGATACGGCATAAAGAAAGAAATGGGAGAGTTGATTGTAACCGCAGAAAACGGAAAAAGAATATTTCACTATTATCCGCCGCAAACTCCAAAACTTTCCGACATTTCATTTGATTTGCAGAGAACGGTTACCGTGCACAGTGAACAGCGGGTGCAGGAGGCGCTGTTTCATGAAAAAAGGAAATTGATGAAACATGCCCTCTTTGGCGTTGATAGTAATATTTCAGCTGTCCGATTTGCCCATTTACGGCTGTGGCTGGAATTACAAAAGCATAACTACTATACCGAAGAGAGCGGATACTACCATTTAAAAACACTTCCGAACATTGACATTAACGTAAAAACCGGAAACGCACTTGTACACCGTTTTTCACTCGCGGTTGATATGAAGGAAGGGTTGAAAAACTCGCGCTACGGACTTGAAGAGTATAAAAATTTTGTTGAAAGCTACAAAAGCACGTCCGTTAAAATTGAAAAGAATAATTACAAGCGATTTATCGAAGACATTAAAAACGGTATTCTCCAGGAGTTGAAGAGCAACGACGAAAGGAAAAAACAAGTTGCAGAGTTAGTTGTTGAGTTAAAACGAATGCGGGAGATGGTCGCTCAAAAAACTGCGGATGATCTTAAAGTTATGAACAAGCTTGAAAAAGAAATTAAGGAGTTAAGAACGGAACTGGAAGCTGACGCATATAATCCGTTATACACAAACGCGTTTGAATGGCGGTACGAATTTCCCGAAGTGCTGGATGATGAAGCCGCTTTCATCGGTTTTGATATAGTTGTTGCCACTCCCTCTCATCCCGGCGATTTAACCGCAAGTGAATTGTCGTATCTTCAAGAAAAATACAAACAAAAAGAAAAGAGAAAATTCAGTCTCTTTCAAGGATACCGTCAACTGGCGGAGAATCTAACAAGGCGTTACGGATGTTTGACGGTATTCAACGATTCCGCAGATGAATTAATCGCAAAACGTTCGCTTTTCAAGAATGATCACCTCGAACTATTTTCGTGCTCTCAGGAAGAGGACAAAGTAAAAGTCGTTAGCATAAAAACATTCTAGTTTTTGTTGCTCTACTTCATATCCATAATTTCTTTATCGGAAGCCTTTTTAAAACTTACTGCCGCGCCGCCGCCCGGGGCAAGTGATAGTTTCAACGTGGCACCGGAAGCTACACTTCGTTTTGTAATTACATACGCCATAGGATTTTTATCCCAATCGGCATCGGCTGCATCACCATAAATAGTGGCGATGTAGTTAGTTCCTTTCTCTAAAAATGAAAGCGGAACAGAGATCGTTCTTGCCTCTTCATCGGTAATTGCGCCGAGATACCATTCATCTTTTCCTTTTGCTTTTCTGGCAACGGCAAGATAATCTCCCGGCTCTGCCGAAAGATATTTTGTATCGTCCCAATCAACCGCTACATCTTCAATAAATTGAAACGCATCAAGATGTTTTTCATAATTTTCCGGAAGGTCGGCGGCCATTTGAAGCGGGCTGTACATGGTTACATACAACGCAAGCTGCTTTGCCAGCGTTGTGTGAACATTTTCTTTTTTGTTCGGATTATAATAATCAAGTTTTATTTGGAAGATCCCTGGGGTATAATCCATCGGTCCTCCCATCAACCGTGTGAAAGGAAGAATCGTTTCGTGCTCGGGCACGTTGCCGATGCTCCACGCGTTGTATTCATTTCCGCGGGCGGCTTCGCATGCAAGCCAGTTTGGATACGTACGCTGCAGACCGGTAGGGCGAACAGGTTCATGCGCATCAAGCATAATTTTATTTGCGGCGGTTTTTTCTGCAACACGGATGTAATGATTCACCATCCATTGCCCGTCGTGATGTTCTCCGCGCGGAATAATTTTTCCGACGTATCCGGTTTTAACGGCATCGTATCCGTTCTCTTTCATAAAGCGGTAAGCTTCATCCATTCGCCGTTCGTAGTTGGTAACGGACGCGGAGGTTTCGTGGTGCATAATTAATTTAACATTTTTAGACGCAGCGTAACGGTGTAATTCTTTCACATCAAAATCTGGATATGGCGTAACGAAATCAAAAACTTCTTCTTTCCATTTTCCCCACCAGTCTTCCCAACCGATATCCCATCCTTCAACAAGTACTCCGGGAATATGATGTAGTGAAGCGAAGTCGATATATTTTTTTACTCGCGCGGTATTGGCCGAATGCTTTCCGTTCGGTTTCAGATTTTTCCAATCGGTATCTTTTAATTTTAGATTGGTCGTGTCGGCATAATTCCACGTTCCGAATCCCACGTGCATTTCCCACCAAACTCCGATAAACTTTTGCGGTTGAATCCAATCGGTGTTCCCTATTGCGTTCGGTTCATTTAAGTTGAGAATTAATTTCGACGCAAGGATGTCGGTAGCTTTATCGCTTACGATAATTGTCCGCCAGGGAGTTTTTGCCGGTGTTTGGAGATACGCTTTGTTGCCGATCGGATCATCAACCAATGCCGCTCTAAATGTCAACGACTCTTTATCCAGTATCAAATCCATTGCAGGATAATTAACGAGCGCGGCTTCGTGAATATTGATATACAGCCCGTCTTTTGTTTTCATCATAAGGGGCGTTTGCACCGCGGAAACGGCAATGGGAGCGTGAGCCGAAAGTTCGGCTGCATATTTTCCGGCGGTTGCATTAATAGCGGTGAGCGTTGATGTGGTGTATTCGTATTCGTTGGTATCAAAATCTCCGGGAATCCAAAACGCTTTATGATTTCCCGCCATTTTAAATTCGGTTAATTCATCGGCTACTACAAAATATTGAAGCGCATCCGATGCCGGAAATTCATATCTGAAGCCAAGACCGTCATCAAACAAACGAAAAGTAAGAATGAGATTTCTATTTTGTACGTTGGTTTGGTGCAGCGTAAGACGAAGTTCGGTGTAATTATTTCTAATTGTTTTTACTTCTCCCCATACCGGGTTCCATGAGTTATCAACGGTTTGAGTTTCAGACTTTACAACGGAAAAATTTTTGTCAAACGAAGGCGCATCCTTTACCAACACGCCAAGCGCGCTTTTTTGCACGACATCCTTTCCCTTGTATTGCAATTGATAGGAAAGTCTTCCTTCCGGCGAAAGTTGAAACGTTAGAGAAAGATTTCCGTTGGGAGATACAATAGTCTGTGCGTTGGTATAGCTAATCAGTAACGTGAGCAAAAGAATGAATAACTGTTTCATGGAAAATATCCGTTTCCTTGATACAAAAATCGTGGTAATTGTTAACGAAAATATAGCAACAATAGAAGACGTTGAAAAACGGAGAAGCGAACAAACAAAAAAAGGCTGCCCGTTCGGACAGCCTTTACAGAAAAAAAATTAAGAGGGAATTACTTCATCAAAAGCATTCGTTTTGTTTCTATCGAGTTACCGCTTTGTAATTGGTAAAAATAAATTCCCGATGGAAGCAAACCTGCGTTGAATTGAACCGTGTGCAGGCCGGCGGTCATTTCACCGTGCAGCAGTTGAGCAACTTCTTCACCAAGCAAGTTGAAAATTTTTAAAGTGACACTGCCGGAAACCGGAAGCGAGAATTTAATTGTTGTGCTCGGGTTGAACGGATTAGGATAATTTTGCGAAAGTGAAAAATCGTTTGGCAAATCTTTGCTATCATTCACATCCGTTAAGCTTGAAACTTGCGCGCGGAAGACGCCGCCAGTTTCCGTTCCCACAAAAAGCATATTGTTCAGCAGCGTTGCAGAAGTAACCGCTCCGCCGGCAATGCCGCTTACCGTCAGCGGTTTAATGCTTGAAGTTGCCAGATTGATTGAGACGCCCACATTATCTCCGAAGAAATAATAATCGTTCGTGGCAAAGTTTGATGTGCCTGCGCGGAAATCTCCTTGAGGATAAGCGGGAAACCAGGAGACGAAAGAGCTGAGCATTGTATAATATATTCCTCCGGAGGTTAACGCAAAAATTGAATACATGCCGTTAATTTTCATTGCGTTGCCGGCTAATCCCGTGGTTGCGTCACCCCATGTATTTCCGCGGTCGGTGGATTTGTACGCGCCGTTTTCCGTACCGACAAGCATTAATACATTCGCATCCTGACTCATCATACCGCGGATATTTTTTGAAGAACCTGTCGGGATTCCGGTAACTTCAGTCCAGTTTACATCGTCATCGGTGTAAAACAAACCAGAACTTTTTGTGCCGAGAAATCTTCTTGACGGATTTTGATATTGACGGTAAATGGTAACGCTTTTATTTGTTAAGTTGGCTGTTGGAAGCGTGATAAGCTGTGAACCCTGCAGCATGGAAAAACCATTTTGTGTGTAGATGCTGATTCCTTGTGCTGTAATATCGTCACCTTCAAAACCATTAATCAGCGTGCTCGGTAGGGACGCGTTGTTAGCGTACGCCGCCCAGGTGCCTCCGTTATCAGCCGAAGTAAAAATTCCCTGGTCTGCGGTTCCGGCGTAAAGCGTTGTTCCGATGTGAGCAATACCGGTAATCTTCAAACTTCCGAGATTATTGTTTACTGCAGTCCATTGTGCCATACTTGAATAAGAAATGAGCAGAGAACCAAAAAGCAGACGTAAAAAAGTTTTCATAGATTCATCTTCTTTCTAATTACATTATTTAATCAACAACATTTTTTTTGATTCGGTAAAACCGTTTGCACGAAGCGTATAGAAATAAATTCCCGAACTAACCGTTGAAGCATCAAACATTGTTGAGTGTTCTCCTGCTTGGAGTTCGCCGCTAACCAAAGTGGCAACTTTATTTCCCAACACATCAAAAACTTTAAGGGAAACGTTTCCCGCGCTCGCAAGCGAATAGCGTATTTGTGTTGAAGGATTAAACGGATTCGGATAGTTCTGAGAAAGTGAAAATTCTTTAGGAAACAACTGCCCCGGATTGTTTTCGATTCCGGTAAGCACATTTGAAATTTTTCGAATAGTGTTGCTTGAATTATCGGTTACATAAAGATCACCATTGTGGTAGCAGATATAAGAAGGATTTGCAAATTGAGCCGTGTTCAAAGGTCCGTCTACATTTCCGGCAATACCGGTTCCCGCAAAAACAGTAACGTTTCCTAGCATATCAACCTTTTTAATAACTTGGTCTTGCAGCGTTGTTACAAAAACATTTCCAAGGGGATCAACTTCGCAATCCATCGCTTTTCCGTTAATGGAAATTATCATTACGGTTCCGGCGGCATTTGTTTTATAGAGTCCACCCGGACTAACATTGGCAACATAAAGCCAACCGCTGTTTTTATCGTAAGCAATTCCGTATTCGGCAAGTTGAATCGTTCCTCCCCAGGCAGCTTCAGTGTAACCGTTGCCGTTTGGTGTAAGAATGTGAGGTTTCGAGTTTGCCAAGTTTGAGCTAGTAAAAATATTTCCGTTTCCGTCAAAAGCCACTCCCTGGTACCAATAGCCGCTGGTGTTCGCAATAACGGTTTTGTTTTTTTGTTGATCGAGTTTGGTTATTTGTGTATTGGTAGCGTAGAAGATGTTATCTGCCGAATCAATTTTTACCTCCCAGATAAATCCGCTCTCTGTGGTGAATATGGCTTTGTCGCCGTTTGGAGCTACCTTGTATAAGATGCTTCCGGAGGCGACGAAAATATTTCCCTGGCTGTCAAAATCTAATCCCCGAACCGAGCCTAATCCGGTTGCGATGGTTGTTACTTCGCTGGCGGATTGTGCTAAACAGAATTGAAGAGAAAAAATAAGAACGAAGGTAAAAATTAGTTTCATTGTTATACCTTATTAATTGATAGTCAATCATTTTTCTGGAACATAAGTTAGAGGGGTGGCCATCCTAACACAATAACACATTTGTACTATTTTCCGGAGGCAGAAGGAAATAAATTTTCAAAAAAACTCTTGACTTTATGCTATTAAAGTGATATCATTGTGATAGCAAAATCAAAGGAATTCGAAAAATGGAAACCATTACTGAAAAATCCACCAATAAGATGAACGGATTTGTCGTTCTTTTCTTAGTTATTGCACTCTTAATTTTTAATATCTATCTCCTTTACACAGGGATAAGAACAGATGAAACATCCATTCTCTGGGTTTTCATTCCGGGGATGATTCTCTTCTTTATTATGTTCGGAAGTTTTACTGTAGTTCAGCCGAATGATTCGCGCGTTATTATCTTTTTCGGAAAGTATATCGGAACAATCCGGCAATCCGGATTCTGGGCAATCAATCCCTTTACGGAAAAAAGAAAAGTATCGCTCCGTATCCACAACTTTAACAGCGATAAAATTAAAGTAAACGATTTGCACGGTAACCCGATTGAAATTGCCGCGGTAATTGTTTGGAGAGTTGTTGATTCGGCACGCGCGGTTTTTGACGTGCAGAATTATGAAGGCTTTGTTGCCATTCAGAGTGAAACGGCAATCCGCGGACTCGCTTCAGAATACGCGTACGACTCCGCAGATGAGAAAGAATCGTTGCGTGGAAATCAACAGGAAATTTCCGAGAACATGAAAAAACAATTGCAGCTGCGTTTACAAATTGCCGGCGTTGAAGTGCTTGAATCACGAATCACTCATTTGGCGTACGCGCCGGAAATTGCACAGGCAATGCTGCGCAGACAACAAGCAACGGCGGTAATTGCCGCTCGCGCAAAAATTGTTGAAGGCGCGGTAGGTATGGTTGATATGGCATTGAAATCATTGAGCGAACAGCACATTGTTAATCTTGATGAAGATAAAAAAGCAACGATGGTAAATAATCTTCTTGTTGCGCTTGTTTCCGAAAGTCAGGCGCAGCCCGTAATTAACACCGGCACGTTGTATCAATAAAACGGAATTACGATGAAAGAACTTACAGAGTTGCTTGAGCAGCCGCTTCTATTAAAACAACCGTCGTTCTTTAAAAGATATTACGAACTGAGAACGGGTGAATCAGTTCTGGGATTTATGCAGCTAAGGGGATTTTTTGGAAACCGGGCTGAAGTCGGCTTTGGTACAAAGAAATGGGAAATTTATAAACCGTCTATCTGGAGAAATACGTGGGACATCAGGGAGTTCGGTTATGAAAATCCTCTTGCGCAGTATGAACGAAAACTTTTTAAAAGAACAAGTTATGTGCAATTGCCGGTTGGAGAAAAAGTTAAAATTGTTTTCGCGCTTTTCAAAAACGGATTCGAAATTCAAACTGAAAATGATACATGTTTGATCAGAGGAAAAGGAAAAGTCTCATGGACAGATACCATGGAAATATTTATTACTTCAAATTCGGAAACGGTAAACAAATATCCATGGTTAATCATGCTTGCCAAAATGGTGGCAAACGAAAGAAAGCAATCAAGATCGGCTGTAATTTCGTTTAAGTTCGGAGGAGTTTAGTTGTACGCTGTTACAAAAAAAATAAAAGTTACCCATGGCAGAAAAGAAAAAATTTCTTTTACGAATTGATGATAAAGTCTACGCCGCCCTTGAAAAATGGGCGGCTGACGACCTGCGAAGCATCAACGCACAGATAGAATTTCTCTTAAAAGATCTCGTTAAAAAATCAGGACGTCTCACCGAAAATTCATCTCCCACCGATTTAACTACCACGCCACAGCAATAGGTGTCTTGGTTCATAGTTTCTTTTCCAAACTATTACTTCTCATTAATTGGAAAAATAAAGTTTGCAATCTTCTTATTAATGATAATATAAATCGAAATAATTCCTTATTTTTTCCTTAGAAGGAAGAAACCCTTCTGTTATTACTGGCATATAAGTTGTTTTTTATAAGTCATTATAAATGAGGTTTTTATGATAAAAGGAACTGTATTAATTAACTCCGAAACATGTAAAGGTTGCGAACTTTGCATTGTTGCCTGTCCGCAAGAGAGTCTTGTTCTCTCTCAAAAAATCAATCTGAGAGGTTACCGTTACGTTGAACTAATTCAGGATAATTGCACCGGCTGCACTAATTGTGCAATCGTGTGTCCCGATGCCGCAATAACGGTGTACCGCCAATCCAAACAACAGTATAAAAAAGCAATTTAAAAATTTTTTTGAGAGAAATCATGGACAAACAACAACCAGACGTTCATCTAATGAAAGGAAATGAAGCTCTTGCCGAAGCGGCTATCCGTGCCGGTATGGATGCTTATTTCGGATATCCCATCACTCCGCAAACGGAAGTATTGGAATATTTAACAATTCAAGTTCCCAAAAGAAACGGAATTGTTTTACAAGCAGAAAGCGAAGTTGCTTCTATTAATATGATTTACGGTGCCGCCGGAGCCGGCGCAAGAGTAATGACTTCGTCCTCTTCACCGGGCATCAGTTTAATGCAGGAAGGAATTTCCTACATTGCCGCCGCCGAGCTGCCCTGCTTACTTGTAAACGTTGTTCGCGGTGGTCCGGGACTTGGAACAATTCAACCTTCGCAAGGAGATTATTTTCAAGCAACTAAAGGGGGCGGACACGGCGATTACCGTTTAATTGTTCTCGCTCCTTCATCGGTACAAGAAATGGCTGACTTTGTTTTTGACGGCTTTAAACTTGCCGAGAAATACCGGAATCCCGTTATGATTTTATCGGACGGCGCGCTTGGTCAAATGATGGAAAAAGTTGCATTCCAGAAAGACGGCTCCCTCCCGCACGAAATACCCGCATGGGCAACAACAGGCAAAAAAGGAAGAGAAAGAAATTTTATCACCTCTCTTCATATGGAACCGGAACGCATGGAGGGAATTAATCTTCATCTTCAAAAGAAATATGAAACAATCGAAGAGAATGAAGTCCGTTACGAAACCTTTTCCATTGACAATGCGGAAATTGTGTTAGTCGCGTTCGGACTTCCGGCACGTATTTGTCAAAAAGCGGTTGACCTTGCAAGAGCAAAAGGCATTAAAGCCGGACTCGTTCGCCCGATTACGTTATTCCCCTTCCCGAAAAAAATTCTTTCCGAGCTCGCGGAGAAAATAGAAAACTATCTTGTTATTGAATTGAACTCCGGTCAAATGGTTGAAGATGTTCGTTTGGCAGCAAACGGAAAATGCCCTGTTCATTTTAAAGGAAGAATGGGAGGCATGATCATTCAACCGGAAGAAGTGCTTGAAGAAATTGAACGAATCGTTGAACATCAGCATGTTCACGCAGAAGAGGAGAAGTAACCATGCCGCAAGAAATGTTAATTGAAAATATGGAATGTGTGTATCAAAAACCGGATACGATGACCGATGATTACATGCATTATTGTCCCGGCTGCGGTCACGCGGTTGCGCACAAAATAATTATGGAGGTTGTGCAGGAAATGGGAATACAGGAAGAGACTATCGGTGTTGCGCCCGTCGGCTGTTCAGTCTTCGCTTATAATTATATGGATATTGATATGCAGGAAGCGGCACACGGCAGAGCAAGCGCAGTTGCAACCGGCATTAAACGTGTCCGCCCCGAAAAATATGTTTTCTCGTATCAAGGCGACGGCGACTTAGCCGCTATCGGTACGGCTGAAACCATACACTCCATAAACAGAGGCGAAAATATTTTAATCGTTTTTATCAACAACGGTATTTACGGAATGACCGGCGGACAAATGGCTCCGACTTCTCTTCTCGGCCAAAAAACTTCTACGTCCCCATACGGAAGAGATGTTGAGCATAACGGATTTCCTTTAAAGATTACCGAATTGATAGCGCATCTTCCGGGCGCGTATTACGTAACCCGGCAAGCCGTGCATACTCCAAACACCGTTCGTAAATTCAAAAAAGCATTAAAGAACGCGTTTGAATATCAGAAACAGAAAAAAGGAACATGCTTTATCGAAGTGGTTTCAAATTGTCCAAGCGGTTGGAAGATGACACCGAAAGAGACATTAACCTACATTGAAGAAAAAATGCTGCCGGAATATCCCCTTGGTGATGTGAAACTTCCGGTTCATGAAAATTAGGAACGAGGTTTTAAATGTATACAACAGATGAAATTATTATTGCGGGATTTGGAGGACAAGGCGTCCTCTCGATGGGAAAAATACTTGCGTACGCCGCTATGTATGAAAACAGAGAGACAAGCTGGATGCCTTCCTACGGACCCGAAATGCGCGGCGGCACGGCAAACTGTATCGCAATTATTTCCGATAAAAAAATAAGTTCTCCCATTGTTTCAAAATTTGATTCGGCAATAATTCTTAACCAGCCGTCGCTGGATAAATTTGAAGACCATGTAAAGCAGCACGGTTTTCTTTTCTACGAAGCGTCAACCATAATCAAACCGCCCGTTCGCGAAGATATTTTGGTTTATAAAATTGCAGCCATTGAAGAAGCCAACAAGCTGGGGAAAAAGCAGGTTTCTAATATGATCATGCTCGGCGCGTTTCTTGAGATTAAACCGCTCGTAAAAATGGAAAGTGTGTTGAAAGCGTTAAAAAGTGTTTTACCGGTGCGGCATCATCATCTTATTCCGGATAACGAACAAGCGTTACTGCGGGGCAAAGAATTAATTGAACTTAATTACCATGTGTCTGTGTAACTAAATAACAGGGGACCATAACAATGGTTGAACATAATATCAAATGCGACCGCACGTGCAGAGATTCCTGCGCAATGCTTAACGAAGCCCTCCGTCGGGAGACCGCATCCGTCCGTTTTTATGAAACTGTTTACGACGATTGTAACGCGCCTGAAGTAAAAAACTTTTTAAGCGAAATAGTTGACGAACGCCGCGCCCATATTCTTAAAATCATTCAGAAGATGAATGAACTGCATGCTCGTTCTCAAGCGATGGACGGTATTTCAAACAGCTACTCCTAACGCTTTTGGAAAAGAACTGCTCACAAAGATTCACCTCTACTTTTTAGCAATGCAGTCGGATAGGATGCATTGCTAGCCTTGTAAATCCCTGCTCCCAAAAGCTAAACTTTCCTCATTTTTCTTCGATTATTATAGCAAGAAAAATTTCTCTTGACACGTGCTATTCTGTGCACTATATTTGTAGTGAACAAAATGACACCATTATGAAAAAAACACTTACAGATCGCCAAAAAGAAATTTTATCGTTCATTGAGCAATTTCGTGATGAAAGCGGATATCCACCAACGCTCCGGCAAATTGGGAAGCAGTTCGGGATTTCCTCAACTTTCGGTGTAAAAAGGCATATTGATGCCCTCGTAAAAAAAGGGCACATTCTGGTTGAAAGCAATGCAAGCCGAGGCATTACCGTTCTTTCGAATTTTGAAAATGTACCGTTAAACCCAAAATTGGACGATTTTGAAAAAATTTTCAAACGCATTCCGGTTATTGGGCGGGTCGCGGCAGGTGTTCCGATTACAGCAGTTGAAAATCATGAAGGTGATTTGGTCGTCGATCCGGCAATGTTGAAAGGATTTCAAACATGTTTCGCCTTAAAAGTAAAAGGCGATAGTATGGTGAACGCCGGCATAATTGAGAAGGACTTTGTGATCGTTGCCGCACAAAATTATGCCAATCATGGTGATATTATAGTCGGTTTAATTGAAGATGAAGCAACAGTAAAGCGGTACTGGCAAAGAAATAATGAGTTAAAATTGATTCCGGAAAATGATAACTATCAACCGATTGAAATCAAGAACAAGGAATCGTTCCACATAGCAGGAAAAGTTATCGGCGTAATTCGCTGGTACAATTAACGAAGGAAAGACAAAATGAAATCGGATATATTCAATAGCGCAATTAGACAGAGGAAAAGAATCCGCTTCTATTACGGATTAACCGAAGTGGTACTTGACCCTTATTTTATCGGCATGGATCGCCATGGCAAAAAATTTATTTACGGCAAAATGCTCGGCTCAATGGAAGTTGAAAAATTTGCGTACGAAAGAATTTCGAATATTAAAGTTCTTAATAATATTCGCTTCTCCCCTATTATCCCGATTATTCCGTTTCCAACATATGTGAACTAAGGAATGTATCGCCGCAAAAAAAATATTGACCTTTTGGTAAGCCACTTTTGGAAGCTTGGCTACACCATTATCAACCGCCGGCATGGAACGTATCTTTCTGATCCGCCGAATGTTGAAGGGTACGAAATTGACATCGTTGCAAAACAGCACCGGCAATACGCAATCGGTATTTGCATCGATAAAAAAGATTTACAGGATGCCGCGTTGCTCGAAAAATTTATCCGCCTTGCTTCCAGAAAAACAAAATCCGGCAGTAAAGATGTTTTCCTTTGTGTCGGGCTTCCATTCGATATTTACAAAACCGTAAAAGATTTAGTTACTACCTTAGACGAGCCTATTAAACGAAATATTATTCTCGTTCCCGTTTACGAAACAGTGCAAAGCGACCTCTTTAGTACGAGCTACGACAAAGTCACCCAGAAAAACGTAGAACATTACCACTAAACCATTCCGGGGACACTTTTTCCCCAAAGCGTTACTCCCCTTTTCCAATAAGTAGTCACTTCTTTTTTCCTTTTCATAAAAAGCTAGAATTGCGTACTTTTACACTCTTGAATGGGGTACTTTTGTCCAAAATTAACGGGACGAGTGTGCCCTTGGATTTACTAAGAATATTAAGACATTGAACAAAACAAAGCTTAACGCAGACCAGGCTGAACAGAAAAAACTGATTGAATCGGGATGTATTCCGAACCATATAGCTATTATCATGGATGGTAACGGCCGATGGGCAAAAAGTAAAGGGCTGCCGCGGTTTGCAGGGCACCAGGCCGGTGTGGAATCGGTGAGGGATATTGTCCGCGCGTGCGTCCAAATAGGTGTAAAGAATCTGACACTTTATACGTTTTCAACAGAAAATTGGAAACGCCCTAAAGATGAAGTTTCAACATTAATGCGGTTGCTGGTCAAAACCCTTCAAAAAGAATTGGATGATCTTCACAAAAATGATGTTCGCATCATGATGATTGGAGATATGTCAGCTCTTCCGCCCGATGTGCAGAAACAGTTGAACGACGCAATTGAGAAAACAAAAAACAATAAATCGTTGAATCTTGTTTTAGCATTAAGTTACAGCGGCAGGTGGGAAATTCTTGAATCGATAAAGACAGTAATCCGGGAAGTTCAATCCGGAAAAATGCCGGCGGATGAACTTAACGCCGAGTTATTTTCATCTTACTTGAACACAAAAAATATTCCCGACCCCGACTTGGTAATACGAACGAGCGGTGAGTTCCGGGTGAGCAACTTTTTATTATGGCAGATCGCGTATTCTGAATTTTACATTTCGGAAACGTTGTGGCCTGCATTTAAACGAAAACATTTATACGAAGCCATTCGGGATTTTCAGAAACGCGAAAGAAGATTCGGTAAGGTAAGTGAACAAATCAAACACAAGGAAACAGGTATTTAGCATGCGGCTTTTCCCCCGTACTACTTTCATTGGAGTATTCATTCTTCTTTTTCTTCTTCCTTTCTTTACGCAAGCGCAAACGGCTCCTAAGAACTATAAAATTCTCGGCATCTCCGTTGAAGGAAATACTTCCGCAGATGCGCGAACCATTATTGCAAACAGCGGAATAAAAATCGGCGATGAAATCCAGATACCCGGCGACCAAACAATCAACGCGATAAAGCAATTGTGGTCTTTAAATATATTTTCGAACGTGGAAATCGTCATTGAAAAAGAAGTTGCCGACGGAGCGTTTCTTTTAATAAAAGTTGAAGAATATCCCCGTATCGAAAAAGCGGTTGTAGCCGGTAACGACGAGCTTAGCACAAGCAAGCTTGAAGAGAAGATTGGCTTTATTCGCGGTCAGATTTTGAAGACTCCCGATATTCAAAAAACTAAATTAAAACTCTTAAAGCTCTACGAAGAAGACGGCTACTTTAACGCTCAGATAACTCCAAAAATCTTCACCTTCTTTCAAGCAGATACCTCGAAAGATAAAATTGTAACGCACTGGAGAAACAAAAAAGATTTTTCAGAAGAGTATAAACTTGAGTTTGATAAGGATGATAAAACCTACACGAATCTTGTTGACAAAATTAAAGACCGCGTTATCTTGAAATACGATATTATTGAGAACGATGTTACCAAGGTTCGGAAAATTGTTTTCACCGGTAACAAAGAAATGTCTGCCGGCGACTTAAAAGGGGCTTTCAAAGAAACAGAAGAAACCAAGTGGTGGAAGTTTTGGTCCAGTGGAAAGTTTGACAAAAATAAATATGAAGAAGATAAAAAACTGCTTCAGAAATATTATATGAAAAACGGGTACCGCGATGCGGAATTGCTCAGTGATTCGCTTGTGTACTCAAACAACAAAAAAGATCTTGAGATTATACTCAACGTTTACGAAGGACCGAAATATAAAGTCCGCAACATTACCTGGGAAGGGAATACCATCTACACCGCAGACGTGCTTGAAGAGCGGCTTGGATTCAGAAAAGGCGATGTGTACGACTACGAATTGTTTAATCAAAATCTTCGGGGAAATGAAAAGCAAAACGATGTTGCCGCACTTTATTTGGATAACGGGTATCTTACGTTCAACATGAAAACCGAAGAAACAAAAGTTGGTGAAGATTCTATCGACATCAACATTCAAGTATCCGAGCGCAACCAATTTAAAATCGGAAAAGTTGATATCTACGGAAACGATAAAACGAAAGACAAGGTTATTCGTAGAGAACTATACACAATTCCCGGCGATTATTTTAACCGCGCGTATATGTTCAGAAGCTTACAGCAGTTGGCAAATCTTCAATTCTTCAATGTTGAAAAACTCTATCAAGAAGGGGTTGATTACCAGCTTGCGAACGACAGCACCGTTGATGTAGCGTTTAAAGTTGAAGAAAAATCAAGCGACTACTTGAACGCGTCAATCGGCTATAGCGGAAGTTTTGGATTCAGCGGTTCGGTGGGAATCACCCTCACAAATTTTTCAATGGCAGAACCGTTTCAAATGGGAGGCGGACAAGTGCTCAGTTTTAACTGGCAGTTTGGCGTCGGTAATTTATACCGCACGTTTTCACTTGGCTTTACTGAGCCGTGGCTTTATGATACACCAACGCTGGTGGGATTTGATTTCTTCGACACGCGCCAGCAATATATTTACGACTTGCGGCAATCAGGCGCAAGCGTAAGAGTCGGCAGAAGATTAAAATGGCCTGATGATTATTTTTATATTCAGGGAACATTTAGGTATCAATCGAACAACGTTATCAACGGCGGAAGCTATTACCGGGAAGGGAAGACACAGCAGTTTACGCTCGGTGCAAGCGTAAGCCGTAAGAATGTGGATAATCCCATCTTTCCGTCAATCGGGTCTTCCGTTGGTCTGGATGCTGAAATTTCCGGCGGACCATTTTTGCCGGGAGATGTTGATTACTACAAAGTTAATTTTAAAGCTGAATGGTATAAACGATTATTCGGTACTTCCAGATTTGTACTTTTCTCAAATGCAGATTTAGGGTATCTCGGAGAACTAAAAAGAAATACACCGATCCAACCGTTTGAATATTTCTACATGGGCGGCAATGGATTAATTATTGCAACAACTCCGCTGCGCGGCTATGAAGACCGATCCGTTGGTCCAATAAATAAAACCGGTGAAGTTTACGGAGGAAAAGTTTCTCTCCGTTACACAGCGGAACTCCGTTTTGCAGTTGCGCTTGAACCGATTCCTCTTTATTTGTTGGCGTTTGCCGAGGCCGGAAACGTTTTTGCAAGTATCGATGCAACCCAAGCATTTAATTTAAGACGCTCGGCCGGTATCGGTGCAAGAATCATGATCAACCCGATTGGATTAATCGGATTTGATCTCGGGTACGGATTTGACAGAAAAGCAGTCGACGGAAAAGATCCGTCCTGGTTGTTCCATTTCCAATTCGGAAAAGGATTTTAATTAGTTATTTTTCATTTATAAATAAACAAAAAGGATACAGAGTGAAACGTTATCTATTAGTCTTTGCACTTTTCATCTTCACGGCGAGCTCGTTTGCCCAAACACAAGCGCCAATTAAATTGGGTTTTGTTGATTCTGAGATTATTCTCAAACAACTTCCTGAAGCTATTAAAGCTCAAGGTGAACTTGATGCATTAATTCAAAAATGGAATGCACAACTTGACAGCATGGGACAATCATTTCAAGAAGCGTATGCCGCTTTTCAAAAGCAGGGCGCAACAATGAAAGAAGCTCAGAAGAATGATGCGCAGCAAAAATTAGTCGCTCAAAATCAAGCTATTGAAGAATATAGAAGAGCAAAATTTGCAACCGGTACCGGCGAAGTTTATCAGAAACAAGAAGAATTGTTGAGACCTGTAAAAGATAAGGTCCTCAAAACAATTGAAACCGTTGCAAAAGAAGAAGGCATGCAGTTCGTTTTTGATAAAACCGAGCAAGCCGCTATTTTATTATATGCCGACTCTGCATACGAAATCACCTATAAAGTTCTTGATAAATTAAAAAGAGGGAAATAATCGTTTCCTCGAAACGCAAACAATGGCCGGCAATACTATTTTCGGTGATTGTTTTTAAGGAATAAACCGCAAGGGAAGTTATGAAAGCTAAAGTAATTTTCGGACTGTTCGTTCTATTTGGATTTTTTTCTGCATCTTTTCCACAATTAAAAATCGGGTACGTTGATACCGACGCAATTATGGATAAGTTGCCCGATGCACAAGATGCTCGTCAGCAGCTTGATCAGCAAATTCAAGAATGGCAGACGGAATTGAAAAAACTCGAGAGCGATTGGAAGACAAAATTCGATGACTACGAAAAAAGAAAATTGATTATGTCTGACCAAACCCGCGCAGAAACGGAAAGCGACTTAATGAGAATGGAACAAAAAATTACCGACTACCGGGAGAAGAAATTCGGTACCGGCGGTGAATTGTTCCAGAAACAGGATGAACTGATGAAACCGGTTCAGAACCGACTTTTTTCCGCTATTAAAGACGTTGCTGTTGCTGAAGATTACGATTACGTTTTCGATAGAAGCGGTCAGATTTTGATGCTCTTCGCAAAAGATAAATACGACATTACTAATCTTGTCCTTGAAAAACTGAAGTAATGAAGTTATCTGTTGCAGATATTGCATCGCTTACCGGAGCTGTTGTTGTAGGTTCATCAGGGATAACAATAACCAACCTCGCAAAAATTGATGAAGCGAAGGAAGGTGATCTCACCTTCCTTTATTTATCTCAGTACGAAAAATATTTTCCCGAAACAAAAGCCTCCGCAATATTTGTAAAACCGGATTTTAACAAAACCCGTTCAGACATTACCTATCTTGAAGTTGCCGATCCAAACAAAGCTTTTTTCAAAGTTATAAAAGCATATTTCTCTCCAACATTTCCGTTAGAAGGAATTGATGCAACCGCCTCGGTTCATCCCACTGCTGTAATTGGTGAACATGTTGCGCTTGGAAAAAATGTTGTTATTTCCGCGGGATGCAAAATTGGGAAGAACACAAAATTATTTCACAACACCGTTCTTTTGGAAAACGTTGAAGTTGGCGATGATGGTTTACTATTTCAGAATGTAAGCGTGCGCGAGGCATGCAAAATTGGAAACCGTGTTATCATTCATTCCGGTACGGTGATCGGTTCGGACGGTTTTGGATATACCATGGAAAACGGCGCTTATGTAAAGATTCCTCAAATTGGAAACGTCATCATCGAAGACGATGTTGAACTTGGTTCAAACGTTTCCGTTGATAGAGCCTCGCTCGGCTCAACCGTTATTAAAAAGGGGACGAAGATTGACAACCTTGTACAAATTGCTCACAACGTTGAAGTTGGAGAACATTCGGCTCTTTCAGGCCAGGTTGGAATTTCGGGAAGTACGAAAGTCGGAAAGTATTGTGTCTTTGGCGGACAGGTTGGACTTGCGGGACATTTAGTAATTGCCGACAAAGTAATGATCGGCGCGCAGTCCGGCGTTTCGAAATCCGTTCCAAAACCGGGGACGTACTTCGGCGCCCCATTGAAAGAAATTAAAGAAGCTTTCCGCCAGGAAGCGCACATCAGAAATTTAGAAAATTATGCTGAGCGAATAAAAGCGCTGGAGAAGTTAGTGGCGGAATTGTCCGAAAAACTTAGTATTCAGCAAAAGCAATAACCGACGTAGCACTCGTCGCTTCCTCAACTAGAAAAGTAAATTCCCGCCATGGTATCAGAAAAAGAATTTATTTCACAAACCGCCGAATCTTTTAAAAAGAAAAAGATTAAATCTTTTCCCACACAATTTATTTCTTTTACGGAATCAAAAGTTCTTTCGGTACCACCGAAAGTTTTGGTTATGGGAGAAGAATTTTTTGGAATGCATGAAATTCTTACCGCGGAAAGAACCGTCGCGTGTCAAGCTTCAACCTATACCGAAGCGAAATACATTGTGTACGCCGGCAGAGAAATGAATTCAGAAATTGCGATTCCAACCGACGAGAAAGCACTGCAAGACGCCGTTACTTTGTATGAAAAATATCTTGACGACTTGATGAAAGAAATTGTATCACTTTACAAAAAACAATTTCCCGAAGGAAAAAATTCTTTGTTCGTGATGAATGAAGTAATAATGCAGCTTCGATTGGTGCGCTACTAACATGATTCCGTTAAGCGAAAAGATTACGGAGTATCTCACCACGCTTTTTGGAAGTGAGTCGGTTGAACAGTACAGCAAGTATATGGAAGAGGAGCCCGATCTTTATCTCCGCTGCAACACCATTAAAACCAACCGCGAAACGGTGCAACGCCAACTTCTGGAGCATTACCAAATTTCAACAGAACCTGTTCCAAATTTATCGAACGCGTTAAAACTTTTACGCGATGAAAAAAATCTCGTCGGCAAAACACTCGAACACAGTATCGGCGAATATTACATTCAAAGCCTATCATCAATGCTTCCGCCGTTAGTTTTACAACCAAATGATTCTGATAAAGTTCTCGATCTTTGTTCGGCTCCCGGTTCAAAAACAACACAGTTGGCGGCGCTTATGAAAAACAAAGGGACGCTGCTTGTAAACGAAATTCAACTTGACAGATTAAAAACGCTTGTGTTTAATCTTGAGCGGATGAACGTTGTAAACGCCGGAGTAATTCATTCAAAAGGGGAGATACTCAGCCGTTTTTTTCAAAATCATTTTGATAAAATTTTAGTTGATGCGCCGTGCAGCGGTCTCGGCATTATGCAAAAGAAAAATGAAGTGAGTAATTGGTGGTCGAAGGAGAAAGCCGAACAACTTGGTGAATTGCAATACCGGTTACTGCTCTCTGCAATTAAAATGGCGAAGGTCAGTGGAGAAATTGTTTACTCAACCTGCACGCTCTCGGTGGAAGAAAACGAATTCGTACTTGACAAAATTTTGAAAAAATTTCCTGTTCGTCTTGAACCGATTTCTCTTCCGCTTCCTTCGCACCAAGCATTTTCATCAGCGCAGGGGATTCCCCTTGATGCAGCTATTTCCAACGCAAAACGCATTCTTCCCTGGGAGGTAAATTCGGAAGGTTTTTTTGTTGTGAAGCTGACAAAAACGGATGATGTTGAAGTAAAAAATCCCGCAGAAAAAAATTACCATCCGGCTTCTTTTTCTCCCGCAAAAAAAATGAAAAAATATCTCGAACAGCTTTCTGCTCATTTTGAAATTGAGCAACAGGTATTTGAGAAGTATAAATATCTCTTAAAAGGAAATGATGTTTTTTTCGTTACTGAAAACTGGAATGAAGAGAACTTAACAATGTTTGAACGGGTGGGAACAAAATTCGGTACAATTGACAAGTACGGCAATCTCATTCTACATACGCAAGCCGCCGAAATTCTTGAGCATGAAATTCACAGCGGTATTATTGAGTTGGAAGAGCGAGATGATTTAAAAAAATATCTTGAGGGGGGAACAATCAAAAAAGAGTATCAGCGAAAAGGGCAGTGTGTGCTCAAATTCAGGGGACATGTATTAGGCAGCGGAGTAATTTCTTCCGACGGTTTGAAAAGCCGTTATCCGAGGTCGAAGCGCACGATGGAAATCGCTTACTAACCTTTCTTTTCTTCTATCCCTTGTTTTCTGTCGAATAATTTTTAGTTTTCGTGTGCCGGTACATCAGTTTGTACCGAGATCATTTATTATTATCAAAAGAGGCATTCTATGAAAAAATTTTTGATCGCAACAGTCGCGGTGTTTTTTGCCTGGGAGATTCTTGATTTTGTAATACACTCTGTTTTGCTTGCCCAGATGTACAAAGAGACCGCATCGCTCTGGCGTCCGATGGCGGAGATGAAAGTCGGGGTTGTGGTCTTTGTCACTCTTATTTCTGCAGCTTCCTTCTGCTATCTTTATTACGCATTTGTTTCAGAAAAGACGATGGCAAATGCGTTAAAATTTGGGTTGGTATTTGGGATAGGAGGCGGGGTAAGCATGGGGTACGGCTCGTATGCGGTTATGCCGATGCCCTATATGATGGCGTTTGCTTGGTTTTTGGGAACGGTTATCGAACTGGTTGTTGCCGGATTGATTTTAGGATTGATCTTAAAACCGGAAGCTGCGGTATAGAAATTTTGGGCTGAACAAAAATTCTTTGTTCAGCCTTTTCTTTAAATTGAGACTAATTCCTCTTGTAAAATTTCTCCTTGAACACCTACCACAATTAACGTAATGGGAATTTTTCTTCCGGCTTCTTCTCTGGCTTGTAATGCCAAATGAAGCAATCCGTTGCAGCAGGGAACCTGCATTATTACCACTGTAACGGACTTAAGGCGGGCATCGCAAATCATCGTTGTAAGTTTTTCCAGATACACTTGCTTGTTTGTATCTAATTTGGGGCAGGCTATAGCAATACTTTTTCCTTTGAGAAAATCTCTGTGAAAATCGGGATAGGCGAAAGGAACACAGTCCGCGGCAAGAAGCAAATCAGCTTGATGAAAGACTTTGGAGGTTGGCATAATGAGATGCATCTGAACGGGCCACTGGCGAAGGTGAGAAGCGCTTTTGGTTTCATCTTCATAATGCGAATCAGCCGTTTCATGTTGAGTGAAAACCATTTCTCGCGTACCGGGGCAGCTGGTATGGGACCTTGCCTCTTCATTATGGAATTGCTTCATGAGCGGGTTTTCAATACCGTTGTCATTCAAATAATCGATGGCTTCAGTAAGGAGTTCAAATTCTTTATGTTCTTTTAAGTGAAGCAGGTGGGCTTTAATTACGTTTTCTCCCTGACCGACAATCATCTGCATCACTTTTTTCTCGTCGTATGGTTCTGCTTCACGTTCGATAACAGAAATGGCCCCTTCGGGACAATGCCCTATGCATGCGCCAAGTCCATCGCAAAAAAGATCTGAAATTAATCGTGCTTTGCCGTCTATTATTTGCAAAGCCCCTTCGGCACAGTTTGGGAGACAATCCCCGCAGCCGTTGCATTTTTCTTCATTGATTGAAATTATTTTTCTCAACATAAGTGCGCCCTATAAACGGATAAAAAAGTCTGATTAAAGATAAAAGAAAAATCTCACCTCTGCAAGAGAAGTGAGATTTTATTTTAACAAGCTGTGATAATTCCGAGGAACGAATCAGCTTTTAAGCACGCGCCGCCAACCAACGCTCCGTCGATATTCGGTTGTGAAAGGAGTTCCGCCGCGTTATCCGGTTTTACGCTTCCGCCGTATTGAATTATAATTTGCTCTGCAATTTCGGAGGAATACAAAGTTGTTAATTCTTTTCTGATAAAGGCATGCACTTCTTCCGCCTGTTCTTTGGTTGCAACTTTGCCAGTTCCGATTGCCCAGACCGGTTCATATGCGATGATGATCTTTTTCATATTCTCGGCATCGACATTTTTCAGTCCTTCAACCACTTGGCGTTTTACAACATCAAAGGTGATTCCTTTTTCCCGTTCTTCTAATGTTTCGCCGATACAGAAAATCGGAAGCAAACCGCTGGCAAGCGCTTTGTGGATTTTTTTATTAATCGTTGCATCGTTTTCACCAAAAATTATTCTTCTTTCCGAGTGACCGAGAATAACAAACTCGCAGCCGACACTTTTTAACATGGAAGCAGATATTTCTCCCGTGTAAGCGCCGCTTTCTTCAAAATACATGTTCTGTGCACCGAGTTTTACCGGTGAGTTTTTTACGAGTGTGGCGGCAGTTTCAAGGGAGGTGAAGGGAGGGCATACAATCACTTCTACCTTTGCGGATAGGGTTCCTAATCCGTTTTTTATTCCGGAAATAAGGGAGATAGAATCTTGAAGATTCATATTCATTTTCCAGTTTCCGGCTATTACTTTTTTACGCATTTTAATTCTCCATTAGATTTTAGATTATTATCTCTATTGTAAATTTAACAAAAGAATAGATCAATTTTGAATGAGCGCATGTAAACTGGCGTTGCCGTTTAAATTTTTTTCTTAATTTACTGAGAGAAATATTAAAATATAGGAGAGGAGCTATGAGTAAAAGTCTTGAAGAGTTTGCGGCAGAAATGGAACCCCTTTATAACGCGTTAATGGAATCGCAGGCAAAAATGGTGGCGCTTGAAGCGGACGCGACAAAGGCGTTGAAAGAGTTTGCGTTGAAGCATTACCCCGAAATCCATAATCTTGAAAAAGAAGGATTTGAAGCGCTTGAAGACGCCATCTGGCATGTTGTTGACCGTTATGTACGGGATATTGACCACATCACTTATACGATGCAAATAAAAGAATAATGTCCGTAAAAAATCTCCCAAAGCAAGTCATCATCTTAAGTTTTGTAAGTTTGTTTACAGACATTGCAAGCGAAATGCTTTATCCGGTAACTCCGATTTTTATGGCGTCAATCCTTGGCGCCAACATGGCAGTCATCGGATTGCTTGAAGGAATTGCGGAAGTTGTAAGCGGATTTTTTAAAGGGTACTTCGGTGTTCTTTCGGACAAATTAAAAAAACGGTCAATATTTATCTCACTTGGCTACGGACTTTCGGCATTATCTAAACCACTGCCGGGAATATTCCCAAATTTACAAGCAATAATAACTGCAAGAATTTCCGACAGACTTGGAAAGGGAATTCGAACGGCTCCACGAGACGCGCTGCTCGCAAGTCATGCGGAAGGAAACAGCGGTGCGGTGTTTGGTTTTCACAGAGGAATGGATACGCTTGGTGCGGCGATTGGTCCGGCGCTGGCTTTAGTTCTTCTTGCGGTTTATCCCCAAAACTATCCGCTTGTTTTTCTGGTAGCGTTTATTCCCTCGTTGTTTGCGGTTGCGTTTACTTTTTTTGTTAAAGAAAATTTTCTTTCCGGGAAAAAGGAAAAAGAGAAACTCAGCGTTAAAATCTTTTTAAAACAAGCTCCGCGTGAATACAAATTTATTTTAAGCATTCTCGTTCTTTTTTCTTTTGCCAACAGCAGCGATGTTTTTTTAATACTGAAATCAAAATCAATCAGCGGATCCGATACGCTTGCTATCATCAGTTATATTTGTTACAACATTGTGTACGCTGCCAGCTCATATCCGCTTGGGGTAATTTCAGACAAGGCCGGAAAGAAAAATGTTTTCACCTTTGGGCTGCTGATTTTCTCAGTAGTTTATTTCGGATTTGCTTTAACAGATCATTTTACTGTTGCCATTCTGTTATTTATTCTTTATGGTGTTTATGCGGCTTCAACCGAGGGGATAACCAAAGCTTGGGTTGCTGATGTAGTTCCGGATACTTTGCGCGGCACAGCAATAGGTTTACTGACGATGCTTTCAAGTTTTGCGGTGATGCTTGGTTCTGTGTTCGCCGGACTCTTATGGGATGCTTTCGGCTCAAGCGCGCCGTTTTATTTTTCCGGTTCCATAGCGTTTGTATTGTCTGCGATCCTCATAAGTGGAAAAAAATCCACAAAAAGCTGAAAGAATATTCCGAAAAAAGATTTTTCTTTTTGCCTCACTTTGTTGATTTACTATATTAGCGTTATGAAAATAGATGAGAAAATAGTTTCCGCTTCTTTCCCTTTCATCTGGCGCGCCAGCGCCTAACATATTTTTCCCAATTGTATTTTTTATAATCGTCCTCTCATAAAAGGACGGGTGTTATCAATTCGTAACTATAGTTATAAACTTTGAAGGATAAAACATGAAACAGACGAAAAAATTTCTTCTCACTGAAAAGGAAATTCCCGAAAGCTGGTATAATATTCAAGCGGATATGCCAAATCCAACACTTCCGCCGCTGCATCCCGGAACAAAGCAGCCATTAGGTCCTGCCGACTTAGCCCCGCTCTTTCCCATGGAATTAATTAAGCAAGAAGTATCGCAAGAACGGTGGATTGAAATTCCGGAACCCGTTCGCGAAGCGTACAAAATTTGGAGACCGACGCCGTTATTTCGTGCTTACAATTTTGAAAAAGCGCTTGATACTCCGGCGAAGATATATTACAAATATGAAGGGGTTAGTCCCGCCGGTTCGCATAAACCGAACACAGCCGTACCCCAAGCATACTATAATAAATTAGAAGGCGTAAAAAAGATTACAACCGAAACCGGTGCGGGACAATGGGGAAGCGCACTCAGTTTTGCGTGTCAAATGTTCGGAATTGAACTTGAAGTTTATATGGTGAAAATCAGTTACGAACAAAAGCCGTATCGCAAACTGATGATGAACACCTGGGGCGCAAAAGTTTTTGCTTCTCCAACCAACGTAACAGAATCGGGGAGAAAAATATTAGCGGCAGATCCAAATTCCCCAGGAAGTTTGGGTATTGCAATTTCCGAAGCTGTGGAACGAGCGGCGACAAATGAAGACACAAAATATGCTCTCGGCAGTGTGTTAAATCATGTGTTGATGCATCAAACCGTTATCGGGCTTGAAGCCGCAAAACAAATGGAACTTGCAGGAGATTTTCCTGATATCGTTATCGCTCCTTTCGGTGGCGGTTCAAACTTTGCGGGAATCGCTTTCCCATTCTTGCGGTATAATTTACAGGAAGGAAAAAACGTACGCTGTATCGCGGTTGAACCGGCATCATGTCCAAAGTTAACCAAAGGAGAATTCCGTTACGACTTTGGCGATACGGTTGGACTGACTCCGCTCATTCCGATGTACACACTCGGACACACCTTCGTTCCCGATCCAATTCATGCAGGCGGTTTGCGCTATCATGGTGCAGGCGCTATTGTGAGCCAATTATTAAAAGATAAAGTGATTGAAGCGCAAGCGGTTCATCAATTATCTTGTTTTGATGCGGGTGTTAAATTTGCTCAAGCGGAAGGAATTATTCCCGCGCCTGAAGCAACGCACGGAATTGCAGCCGTTGTTCGCGAAGCTCAAAAAGCAAAAGAAGAGGGAGTTTCAAAAACGATTCTCTTTAATCTTTGCGGACACGGACACTTTGATATGTCCGCTTACGATGATTACTTCAGCGGAAAACTTGTTGACCACGAATTGAACTACGAAGAATTGCACCAAGGATTGAACGAATTAAACGCTCATCCGCTTTTGTAAGTAAAAGTTCGTTATTCTGCAAAAAGCCGCTCTTCGCGGCTTTTTCTTTTTTAAAATTGATGGAAGATTTTGCCGGAAAAAGGAGACTTGGAGTGAAAATTTTTTGAATCAAAATGGCTGTAATTCAGCAAATCTTTTTATTTTTGCTTTGTTAATAATCCAGGTACACCATGTATAATTCTATCGTATTAGTGAAACAAGTCCCCGATACTGCAAACATTTCGGGCAAAGTTATGAAAGAAGACGGGACGGTTAACCGGGCGAAACTTCCTGCCATTTTTAATCATGAAGATAAAGTGGCTTTGGAACTTGCCGTGCAAGTGAAAGAACGGTACGGCGGAAAAGTTTTTGCTATTACCATGGGTCCGCCGAGAGCCTCCGATATAATGCGAGAATGTTTGTACATGGGCGCAGATGAAGTTTATCTTATAAGCGATAGGAAATTTGCCGGAGCCGATACACTCGCAACCTCCTATGTTTTGAGCGAAGCGATAAAAAAAATTGGGAAGTACGATTTTATTTTCGGCGGCAGACAGGCAATAGACGGCGACACCGCTCAAGTTGGTCCGCAAACGGCCGACAAGTTAGACATTCCTCAAGTTACTTACGCAGAACAAATAATCGACGTCAAAAAAAATCACGTTACTATTAAAAGAAAAATTGACGGCGGGCATGAAGTTGTGCGGGCAAAACTTCCGGTATTAGTTACGGTTATCAAAGAAGCCGCAGAGCCTCGTCCTTACAGCGCGAAACGCGTTATGGCTTACAAAGGCGCAAAATCCTTAACCGATCTGGAAAAGCTGACGGAAGGAAATTCTCTTCTTTATACCGATACCCTTATCCATGAATATCAAGAAAGAAATTTATTTATCTCAACACTCACGATGGATGATTTACAACTTGATGTTGACCGCTGCGGAGTAAAAGGTTCGCCGACAAAAGTGCACAAAGTTGAATCGGTTGTTCTTGCCGGAGGAAACCAAACAATGGTAGAACCGACAAAAACCGGAATAGGTTCACTTATCAATCAGTTGATGGAAGATCATATTCTCGGATAAAAAAGCAGGTTCATGTAATCAAGTAAATATTGAAACATCAAAAAAGAAAAACGTATGCAGAATCTCTCAAATGAAGTCTGGGTGTTTATAGAACAGCGGAACGGTAAACCCGCCGATGTTAGTTTTGAACTTCTCTGTAAGGGAAGAAAGTTAGCAGAGCAGTTAGGCGGTCCGTTGAAAGCGGTTGTAATCGGAGACAACGTAAAAGATATCGCCGAAAAAACATTTGTTTACGGCGCTACAGAAGCTCTTCTTATTCAACATAAAGATTTAAAACACTACCGCAACGCACCATACAGCAGAATATTGAACGGATTAATAAGTCAGCATTCACCGCGCATTGTACTTTTCGGCGCTACGGTAATTGGAAGAGATTTAGCGCCTCGTGTCGCTTCGAATACAAAAAGCGGATTAACCGCCGACTGTACCGAGTTAAGGATTGATACCATTACCTATCTTGGTAAAGAATGCAAAGACATCCTCTTGCAAATTCGCCCTGCGTTTGGCGGAAATATTATCGCGACAATCATCACCCCCGATAATCCGGTACAAATGGCTACCGTGCGCGAAGGTGTTATGGAGCTTTCTCCACTCGACAACGCAAACAAAGTGAATATTACCGAACTTCCTTTTACACCGGAACCCGCTGATGCATTAGTAGAAATTATTGAGCAGTTTCATCAGGAGAATAAAGTAAATTTGAAAGCGGCACCGATAATTGTTGCGGGTGGATACGGATTAGGAACAATTGATAATTTTAGATTGATTCATGAACTCGCTCACGTGCTCGGCGCTGAAGTTGCCGGCAGCCGTGCGGCAGTTGATGCAGGGTTCGTTCCGCATGAACGGCAAGTTGGACAAACAGGGGTAACGGTTCGTCCGAAACTTTACATTGCGGTAGGTATTTCCGGTGCGATTCAGCACCGGGCGGGAATGCAGGAAGCGAACAAAATAATAGCAATCAATTCTGATCCCGACGCACCAATTTTTCAGATTGCACACTACGGAATTGTCGGCGACGCCGTTGATATTATTCCAAAATTCATCGATGCCTACAAACATAAATTGAAGTAGAGGACGTATGGCAAATTTCTTTTTAGATAACAGCGATTTACAATTTCATTTTAACAAAATTGATCTTAAAGATGTGGTAACCATCGCCGAAGACAATTTTGAAGAAGCAAAACACTATAATTACGCTCCCGTGAATTACGAAGACGCGATGGAAAATTACCGGAAAGTACTTGAGGTAACCGGAGACTTAGCTGCCAATTTTATCGCCGGACGTGCTTCGGATGTTGACCTTGAAGGGGCCGTCTTTTCTGATGGCAAAGTTAGTTACGCGAAAGGAACACAAGAAAATTTAAAGCAGCTTGGACAAGCTGATTTGATGGGAATGATTCTTCCGCGCAAATACGGCGGACTCAATTTTCCTTTTACCATTTACATGATGGCTGTTGAAATGGTCTCGCGCGCAGACGCTTCGCTGATGAATATTTTCGGATTGCAAGATATCGCAGACACGATAAAGAAATTCGGCAATGAAGAGCAGCGGCAGGAATTTATTCCAAAGTTTACAACGGGAGAACATACGGGAGCCATGGCATTAACGGAACCGGATGCCGGATCCGATTTGCAAGCTGTAAAAATGCAGGCCTACCAAAACGAAAGAGGCGAATGGTTTCTCCGTGGCGTGAAGCGCTTTATCACCAACGGCAACGGCGATGTGTTGCTGGTACTTGCCCGTTCCGAAGCGGGAACAAAAGATGGACGCGGTTTAAGTATGTTTGTTTGTTTTGCCGATAAAACAGTTGTGGTAAGAAGAATTGAACACAAACTTGGTATTCACGGTTCACCGACATGCGAATTGCAATTTAACGATACACCGGCGCAATTAGTCGGACAAAGAAAATTCGGATTAATTAAGTATGTGCTTGATTTAATGTTCCGTGCAAGAATGGGCGTGTCCGCTCAAGCGCTTGGTATTTCGCAAGCCGCGTATGAAGAGGCGTTGAAATACGCAAAAGAACGGGAACAGTTTGGCAAAGCGATTTACAACATTCCGGTTATCGCAAACATGCTTATTGAAATGCGTGTTGCTCTGGAAGCGAACCGCTCGCTCTTTTACAGTGCGGCTAAATCGGTTGATACAAAAGAAAAGCTTGAAGAAAAAATTGAGAAACTGAAATCAGAAGGAAAACCTTTTTCGGATGAAAATAGTCAGCTAAAACACGCTACACGAATTGCTAACTTTTTAACACCGATAAGCAAATACACGCTTACCGAAACCGCGAATAAAATTACGTACGACGCGCTGCAAATTCATGGCGGTACCGGATATATGAAAGAATTTAAAGTTGAGCGGCTTGCACGCGATGCCCGCATTACCAATATTTACGAAGGAACATCGCAGATGCAGGTTGTTGCGGCATCTGGCGGTGTGGTAAACCATGTAATGAAGGAATTTTTTGAAGCGAAAGAACTTCATGAATATAAAGGCGGTTTAGCGCGTTTAGCGGAACACTTAAAAGAAATTCGCGAAATCTTTCTCGATTGCCTCAAGTATGTGCTCGATAAAAAAGATACAAGCTTTCAAGATGTTGCCGCAAAAGATTTGGTTGAGCTTTATTCTTATTTGTATATCGGATATTTGGTGTTGGATGAAGCCGAAGTTGCATCGGCCAAAATTTTCATCGCTAACCGCTATATCATTAACTCATTGGCTAACGCACGGAAGAACGCAGCTTCAATTAAAAACGAATTGTTCTCCGATATTTTACACGCAGATAAAATTCTTGTTTAATTAATAACTATTTTGGATTTACCCATGGAAAAGAAAATTTATTATTACCGTGCTTACGACGATAAGGAAGAGAAGAATTATTTCAAATGTTCGCTTGATCATCAAACGATTGAAGCGCTGCTTCAAGATTTTGAAAAAACCCACCAAGCCTATTACAATTATAAGTTCGTGAATTTTCTGAAAGAGAAAGATCCCGAAGCCGAGTTAATAACCATTACAAACATCTATTACTAATGTGCAAGATCCAGCGGCGAACACCGGCTCTCCACTTTTTACACCTCAATAGTTCCTGTTAAATAAAGAACAGCCTTCCCGGCAATTTCTACGCGGTCGCCAAGAAGTTTGCAGAATAATTCTCCGCCCCGTTTAGAAATCTGACGCGCGGACATTTCTTTTTTACCAAGCCGCTCTGCCCAGAAGGGAATAAGCGTGCTGTGTGCCGAACCGGTGACCGGGTCTTCGTTTATTCCCTGCGTGGGAGCGAAAAAACGGGAAACGAAATCTGCTTGATTTCCCTTTGCCGTTACGATGTAACCAAAGCAATCAATCTTACCCAGCAAATTAAAATTCGGCTGAAGCGCAAGGATTTCTTCTTCTGATTCGTAAAGCAAAAGCATATCGCGCGAATGTAAAACTTCTTTTGGTTCTTTTCCCAATGCTTCGATCACTCCATCGGGAATGGTAGTAGGAACCGGTTTTCGCGATGGAAAATTCATGACAAGCAGGTCATTTCTTTTTGTCACTTCAAGGGTTCCGCTTTGTGTTTGGAAGATGATTTTTTCCGAATTACTTTTTAAAAGATTAAAAATAACATAAGCCGATGCCAGAGTTGCGTGTCCGCAGAGATCAACTTCTGTTTCGGGAGTGAACCAGCGGAGTTCGTAATAATTTTCTTTCTTCACAAAGTATGCTGTTTCAGCGAGATTATTTTCGGCAGCTATTGATTGCATTAAATTCGTTTCCGGCCAATATTCAAGGGGACAAACAGCTGCCGGGTTGCCGCCAAACACTTTTGAACTAAACGCATCAACTTGATAAATTGGTAATGTCATATTTCAATACTCTTTCTGATTACTTAATTTAAACTAAAGAAAAAAAATGAGATTCGTGTGAGTGAGTTACCCATCGAAATGAAAATGATCGCGTTCGGCAGCAAAGAACATGAGGAAGAAATTAAGCTCCGCTATAAAATTCTCCGCGAACCGCTTGGCCTGCATTATACAAAAGAACAGCTTGATGCCGAGATTGGTGAATTTCATTTTGGCGCTTTTGAAAAGAAAACACTTCTCGGGTGCCTTCTTTTAAAAGCTGTTGATAAAAACGAAATTAAAATGAGGCAGGTCGCCGTTGACGTTCAAAGTCAAGGGAAGGGCGTTGGCAAAGCGCTCGTCCATTTTTCGGAAAACTTCGCGGTTGAAAAAGGATTTTTACTTATAACTCTCCACGCAAGAAAATCAGCCGTTCCGTTCTATAAAAAGCTCGGGTATAAAATTGACGGAAAAGAATTTACGGAGGTAACGTTACCTCATGTCGCAATGAAAAAACAACTTATTTTATAACCACTCTTTTTAACCGCCCATACCAATCTTATGGCAGATGGTGAAGGAACTTTCTATTTTGCAACAGTGCCTTTTAAATTAAACTAATTTTTATCAGAGGTTAAAGTATGCTTCGTAAATTTGTTCTGGTTCTGACGTTCCTCACGTTCGCTTCTTTTATCAATCCACAAAGCAAAATGTATAAATTTTCCGGCGGTGTTATTGACTCAGCCACCGGGCTTGGACTTCAAGGAACAAATGTTACGGTTGTTTCCCGCAGAGACGGTAGAACGCTCACTCAAACAACTTGCAATGAGAAAGGGTACTTTACCGCGGACAACATTTCGGAAAGCACTGTGAGAGCAAAGTTTTCGATGCTCGGATACCAAACAAAAGTTGTCGACTCCATTCCTCTTGAAAAAACATTTCGCCTCGGCATAATTAAACTTCGTTCAACATTAATTCTTCTTCCCGAAGCTGTTGTAAGTACCGTTAAACCAATGATTGAATTTCAAGTTGACCGTCAAGTTATTAACATGGATCAAGTTCCGGGAAGTTCCGGCTCATTAACCGATGCACTCAAAAACACCGGCTCGGTTGATGTTGATCCGCAGACAAACGCGATTACCGTGCGTGGACAGAGAGTTAAAATTCAAATGGATGGACACCCGTTTGAAATGCCAAACGATATGCTTGCGCAGCTTCCCGCATCAATGGTTGAACAGGTCGAAGTAATTCTTTCTCCTTCGGCGAAAGAAAGCGCCGAAGAAGGGGCATACATTCTCAACATCATTTCAAAAAAAGGTAATCCGGACAGCTACAGCGGTTCAATCAGCATAAACTCTTCAACCAACAGCAGAACATTCGGCGGGTTGAATCTTAATTATAAAACAGGAAAATTTAATTTTTTCGGTGTCTTTTACGGCGGTTTTGCCGATATGACAAATACCTCTTCTTCTGAAAAATTCAACTATAACAGCAACGGTCTTTATCACCTTACCTCAGCCGGGGAAAATAAATTTAACGGTTACATGGGGTACTATAAATTTGGTCTCGATTATACCTTAGACGATAACAACTCGTTTACATTTTACAGTACCATTCCACGATATAAATTCAGCTCCGGCGGAACAAGCAGCAGTGTAACCGAAAATAATTTGCTGGTACCGCAATACGATTACAGCAATAAAAACAATTCGGATTATCGCTCAAACGCTTATTCACTCTATGGTTTTTATAAAAAGAAATTTGATAACAAAGGGCATGAAATAACTTTTGATTCTTACTTTACCGATATGTCAAATCCTTCTGCCTCGGAGGTAACCACGGTGTACAGCTATAACAGCGGCTTTCCGCAACAGCATAAAAGTGAAACGGCAGAAAAAGCTAAAACATTTATCGGGAAAATTGAATACACGCTTCCTTCTGCAATCGGTAAATTTGAAACCGGCTACAATGTAACGTTGAGAACCCGCGAAAATAATTATCATAGTTACGATTTTTCTTATGGCACCAATGCTTGGCAGGATAGTTTGGGATTGAGCAATCTTTTCAGTTATAAAGAAAGTATACATGCAGTTTATTTTACCTACTCAAAGGAGTTTGGACTGGTTGGGCTGAAGACCGGAGTTCGTATTGAAAATCTTACTGCCTCCGGCGAACAAAAAACTACCGGAGATAATTTTTCCGGAAGCTATTTAAACTTTTTTCCGAATATCAATCTCTCTTACAAATTCAATGATCTATTTCAACTCACGTTCAACGCCTTTCGCCGCGTGAGGTATCCGCAGATGTATTACGTAAATCCTTTTAAAACATATAATGGACCGAACAATTACACGGCGGGTAATCCGGCAATCAAACCATCGTTTATCCATTCGTATGCGGTAACTTTATCGCAATACGTCAATGTCTATTACGTTTACACAACCGGATTGTTTGATTACGTTATGGCGAATGTGAACGATAGTGTTACGTTTAACAGTCCGGTAAATCTCTCGTCAAATAAAACCTATGGTGTTGAGCTAACGCTGCCGTATTACAACAGTCCGATGATGCCTTTTCATCTCCCCGATTTCGTTTCTATGCTGAATGTTCAACTTGGTTATACGTATCAAAAAAGAATCGGAACATATTTAACCGAAGATCTTTCCGATTGGGGTTACAGAAAATGGATGAACGTAAATTTAGGTTTAAAGCTTTGGTGGGAAGTTGACGGAGGATTTTATTTTAGATATTCTCCCAAAACGGAGAGCAAAAAATATGTGAGCAACCGGCAAACGGATTTATCGCTCTATCTCAGCAGATCTGTTTGGGATAAGAAAATAAAAATTAATCTTTCCATTTCCGATCTTCTGAATACAAACAAGTACGACAGACAAACGTTGGGCACTGATTTTCTCTACCGCAGCAGCTTCATTCCTTACCGGAGCAGAAGCATTTCCATCGGCGTTACTTACATGATAAACGATTATAAAGATAGAAGAGACCGAAGTTTGGACGACGGGAGAGACGCGAGCAATCAAGGCTTTTAAGAGACAGCGTTTTTAAGAGACTTAAATCGAAAATACAAAGGATAGTCCGGTAGATTTACGGATTATCCTTTTTTTATAAATTCTTCAACCTTTGTTACATCTTCTTCGCTGCCAATAAAGATAGGAGTGCGCTGATGGAGTGAAGTCGGTTGAATTTCCATTATTCTCCGCCATCCGTCAATCGCTCTTCCCCCGGCTGCTTCAATAATCATCGCCATAGGATTGCATTCATACATCAACCGCAGTTTTCCACTTGGATTTCGCGAATCAGACGGATACATGAAAATTCCGCCGTACAACATGTTGCGGTGAATATCCGCCACCATTGATCCGATATACCGCGATGAATAGGGCCTTCCCGTGGCTTCATCTTCTTCCTGCAAATACTTAATGTATTTTTTTAATCCCGGATGCCAGTAGAGATAATTCCCTTCGTTGATGCTATAGATTTTTCCTTTTTTCGGTATTCGAATATTTTCGTGAGAAAGTAAAAATTCTCCAATGGAAGGATCGAGCGTAAATCCGTGAACGCCGTGATCAGCACCTGAAGTATACACCAGAATTGTACTGGAGCCGTACACTACATATCCTGCGGCAACTTGATTAATGCCGGGTTGTAAACAATCATCAAGCGTGCCGGCTTTTCCATCGGGAGACAATCTTTTGTAGATTGAAAAAATTGTACCGATGCTGATATTAACATCAATATTGGATGAGCCGTCAAGCGGATCAAAAAGAATAATGTATTTACCAATCCGGTGTTTGGTTGGAATGTGAATGATATCTTCCTCTTCCTCGGAAGCCATCGCGCAAAGATGACCCGCGTGATCAAGCGCTTTCACCATCATATCGTTGGCGTACAGATCGAGTTTTTTCACCCGCTCTCCGTGAACATTTTCGGTTCCGGTGTAGCCGAGGATATCGATAAGTCCCGCTTTATTTACTTCACGTGAAATTACTTTTGCGGCAAGCGCAAGGTTTGAAAGAAGGGCGGAGAGCTCACCCGTTGCTTCAGGATGTTGGCGTTCTCCTTCAATGATATGACGCTCAAGCGTCATAAAGCGGACAGTTTCCATACGTCTTTTCCTTTTAAGTTAGACGACTTTTTGTATCTCTTGGTCTTTATATTGTAATTGATACAACCGGTTATAGATTCCCCGTTTTGCAAGGAGCTCTTGATGGTTTCCGGTTTCTTTTATTTCACCTTTATGCATCACCAAAATCTTGTCGGCATTTTGAATGGTCGACAGCCGGTGTGCAATGACAATTGCTGTTCTTCCCACGAGCAATTTTTCAATCGCTTGTTGAATGAGAATTTCTGTTTCCGTATCAACACTGGAAGTTGCTTCATCTAAAATTAAAACTTGCGGATTAAATGCCAAAGCACGCGCGAAGGAAATAAGTTGTTTTTGTCCGACGCTTAACGTTGCCCCCCGCTCTTTTACTTCTTCATCATACTTTGCGGGTAACTGCTGAATGAATTTATCAGCTCCCACTAACGTAGCGGATTGTAAAATTTGTTCGTCGCTTATCTCCGTATTATTCATTCCGATATTTGATTTTATAGTACCGGAAAAGAGAAATACGTCCTGAAGAACAATTGAAATTTGTTTTCTGAGATCATGCTTATCAACTTCGCGAATGTCAATCCCATCAACTTTAATCACTCCTTTATTGATATCATAAAACCGTGTGAGAATATTGATAATGCTGGTTTTGCCCGCTCCCGTAGCGCCGACAATCGCCATGGTTTCTCCCGGATTTACCTTAAAGGAAATGTTCTTCAAAACATAGTCGTCGTTATTATAAGCGAACGAAACATTTTCAAACTCAATTGACCCGCGAACCGCCGGAATTATTTTCGGATCTTCGGGATTTTTTACAAACGTGTCGTCATCCAGTAATTTAAACACTCTTTCCGAAGAAGCCATTGCCGTCTGCATGATATTATATTTTTCAGAAAGATCGCGGATGGGGCGGAAGAACATTTCTGTGTACTGCAAAAATGCGAACAATGTTCCGAGTGTTAAGGTTTTTTGAACAACTTCGCCGCCGCCGTACCAGACAATTAATGCAAGCGCTATTGAACTGATAAATTCCACCGACGGATAGAAGACGGCATAATAAAAAATTGATTCGATATTAGCCTGCTTATGGTCGCCGTTAATTCCGGAAAATTTATTGAGTTCATCCTTTTCTTTATGGAACAGCTGCATCACGGAAATACCGGTAATGTGTTCCTGCATGTATGAATTCAACCGCGCAAGATGAAAGCGGACATCCCGGTAATTTTCTCGGACTTTCCTTCTGAACAGGAATGTTCCATAAATTAGAATCGGCAGCATGGAAAGGGAAACGAAGGAGAGTTTCCAATCGAGGAAAAACATAAATCCGAGAATCCAGAGAATGATAAAAACATCACTGAAAATCATGATGATACCGGAAGAGAAGAGTTCGTTCAATGATTCAATATCGTTGGTAACCCGGGTTACCAATCTGCCGATAGGAGTCTTATCGAAAAATTTGATAGCAAGTTTTTGCGTGTGCGAAAACAACTTCATGCGGATATCGTAAATTGTTTTCTGGCCGAGGTATTGTGTATAATAAGTTAGTAAATATTGAATTGCCGATTGAAAAAAGAGCGTCGCAAACAGCGCAACGGTAATCCAGAGTAAACCGGAAAAATTTTTATGCACGATGTAATCGTCAATGGCAATTTTTGTAAGATACGGACGCAGTGGTCCGAGCGCTGCAACAATAATGTTCAGCGCAATGGCGAAGATAACATACTTTTTGTATGGCGCGATAAACCGAAGCAGCCGCTTCATTAATTTCGCGTCGTACGCTTTACCGAGAATTTCGTCTTCGTTTCTTTCTTGTGCCATGCTTTTAAAACTTTTCTTTCAGTTCAATTTATTATACAACTTTGTGGTACTGTTCTTTCGCAAAAAAAGCGGTTATGTTTTTAGCGGTTGTAAAAAGTATCCGTTCAACCGCCTCAATGGAGTCAAACGCCATATGGGGAGTAATGATTACGTTTTCCCGCCGCAGTAAAATATTTCGTCTCATAATTGCTTCAAGGTGTTCGAGCGAAACATTTTTTGTGAGCATTTGATTTTCTTCAAGTGCGAGTTCTTCGCCTTCGAAAACATCAAGTCCTGCCCCGCTGAAAATACCGTTGTCTATTGCAAAGTATAACGCCGATGGTTCGATGATGCCGCTGCGAGCGGTATTAATAAAGAGCGCTCCCTTCTTCACAAACCGGATATTCTGCATGTTGATCAAATAGCGGGTATGTTCATTGTACGGGCAGTGAATTGAAATGATATCCGAAGCGCTGAGTAATTCTTCAAGTGAAACATATTTCACGTCAAGCAGCTCTTTCATTAAATGATTTTCATTCAAATCGAACGCAACCACTTTCATTCCGAATCCTTTTGCCATTTTAATAACGTGCATGCCGATACTTCCGGCGCCGATGATGCCGAGCGTTTTGTTTTTGAGATCAAAACCGCGCAATCCTTCAAGAGAATAATTCCCCTGGATGGTGCGTACATACGCTTTGTGAATATTTCGTGAAAGTGCGAGAATCAGCGCAAACGTATGTTCGGCAACCGTGTTTTCTCCGTAGTAGGGAACGTTGCAAACAGAGATATTCTTTTTTTGAGCTTCTTTTAAATTAATGTGATTAAATCCCGTGCTTCTCGTGGCAATCAATTTTAATTTTTTTGCCCCTTCAATTATTTTTTGAGTAATCTTGGAATAAATGAAGATGGAAACCACGTCCGCCTGCTTTATCAGCGAGAGATTTTCCTCACTTAATTTCTCTTTATAAAAAGTGAGGTTGTAATCCTTCGAAAGTAATTTTTTTACATACTTTTTTTCATCGGGAGTAATTTCAAAAAAGACGATGTTCATTTTTGCCATGGTAGTTCCTCTTAATTGAATTCTTCAATTTCTTTTTCTAAGAGCTGTTTGTAATAGATATCGGCATAGAGTTTATTCAGCGCAACAAGTTCGTCGTGTGTTCCTTCTTCGGCAATAGTGCCGTTATCAAGCACGATAATTTTATCGGCGTCTTTTACCGTTGAGATGCGGTGACTAATAATAATGCTCGTCCGTTGTCTCATGAATTGTTTGAGATTCTTTAAAATTTCTTCTTCGGTGTGGGTATCAACGGCGGAGAATGAGTCGTCGAGAATTAAAATCTTCGGGTCGGTAATGAGTGTTCTTGCAATTGTTGCGCGCTGCTTTTGTCCGCCGGAAAGCGTAATCCCGCGTTCGCCGATAATGGTTTCGTATCCATGAGGAAACTCAACAACGTCTTTATCAAATTGAGCGATTCGTGATACTTCAAGCATTTTTGATTTGTCGGTTTCATGCAAACCGTAGTTTAAATTATTTTCAATTGAATCGGAGAAAAGAAATGTCTCCTGTTGAACCAATCCGATATTTTTGCGCAAGGTGGAAAGGGAGAACGATTTTATTGGTTTATCGTCAATGTAAAGTTCACCAGCGGTTACGTCGTACAGGCGGGGGAGAAGATTGACGAGCGTTGTTTTGCCGGAGCCGGTTAATCCCATTATTGCCACGGTGGTTCCAACTTGAATATCAAGATTGATATTACTTAAAACATCGGGGAGCTGTTCTTTATACTTAAACGAAACATTCTTGAATGAAATTTTTCCGTTAATATTTTGAAGCGAATGATCCGTGCTTGGATCTTCTTCTATTTCGAACGGTTCGGAAAGAATTTTGTTCAACCGCTTCATGCTTGCTTCGGCTTGCTGAATAATATTGATAACCCATCCGAATGCAATGATCGGCCAAATCAGTAATCCCAAATAAATAATGAGCGCGGTGATATCGCCGAGCAGCAGCTTTCCGTTGATTACATCAAGTCCGCCAACCCAAATAACGACAATAATCGAAATGCCGGTAAGGAGAAAAAGAATCGGTTGAAAAAGCGCCTGCACTTTAACAAGATTCATATTCCGGTGGAGATAATCTTTACTCAGCTTTGCAAAATCGTTTATTTCACTCTCTTCGCGGACGTACGATTTTATGACCCGCATACCTGAATAATTTTCCTGCGCTTTTGTTGTTAACTCAGAAAACTTTTCTTGAATTGCCGTAAATCGTGTGTGAACTTTTTTCCCGACCCAATAGACCAAAAAGGAAAGAAAAGGAAGCGGGAGGAGAGAGAGTAAAGTCACTTTCACATCAATGGAAAGCATGATCGAAAGCACAATAATAAAACGGACGCCGGTGTCGATGGTGTACATAACCGCGGGACCAATAAACATGCGTACAGCGTTGATGTCGTTGGTTGCGTGCGCCATGATATTTCCCGTAGAAGTGTTTTGAAAATACCGGAGCGGCAACCGCTGAATATGCGCCCAAAAGTCCTGCCGTAAATCAAACTCAATTTCTCTTGAAACAACAATGATGGTTTGCCTGATAAGAAAACGGAAAATGCCGGAGATGAGCGAGGCGGCTGTAATTAGTAAACCGTAGCGTACAAGAGTTTGATTTGAAAGTTCACGCTGCAGGTCGTTGATTGCGTTTTTTATGGCGATGGGGACATAAGTGGAAAACGCATTCGAAATAAGAATGAAGAGAATTCCCCATAAGATTTTCCCCTTGTACTTGAGGAAATATTTTTGAAGCGATTTAAGGTTGTTCATCGGGTTCTTTGCGGTAAACGAATGTTAGCGTAACCTGTTTTGAATCTGGTTGAATTTGAATTGTACCGGTTAACCTAACGTTATTTCTTTTTCAAAGAGAAAAGAAATCTGTTAATCGATTACTTCAAATCCCGTATACTTTTGTAAAACTTTCGGAACGATAATTTTACCTTCCGGCGTTTGATAATTTTCCAAAATGGAAACCATCAAACGGCTGGTCGCCAGTCCGCTGCCGTTCAACGTATGAATGAATTCCGGCTTCTTGGTTGCTTCATTTCTAAAGCGGATGTTAGCCCTGCGCGCCTGAAAAGCTTCAAAGTTGCTGCACGAAGAAGCTTCAAGCCATTTGTTTTCTGCCGGAGACCATGTTTCAATATCGTAGCATTTTGCAGCAGAAAAACTCAGGTCGCCGGTGCAGAGCATCAACAAACGGTAAGGAACATTCAACGCCTGTAAAATATCTTCCGCGTCCTTTACTAATAACTCCAATTCGTCGTAAGAAGTTTCCGGTTTTACAAATTTTACCATCTCAACTTTGTTGAATTGATGAACGCGCAAAAATCCTTTTGAGTCTTTCCCGTAGCTTCCGGCTTCACGTCTAAAGCAGGGAGAATAACCGACATATTTTATGGGCAACTCTTTTTCGTTCAAGATTTCTTCGCGGTGAATATTGGTGATAGGCACTTCCGCCGTCGGAATGGGATACAATCCGTCTTTTTCTACAAAGTACATATCCTCTTCCATTTTGGGAATTTGTCCCGTCCCTTTCATCGAGTCGCGGTTAACCAAAATCGGAGGCAGCACTTCCGTGTAACCGTGGTGCTGAAGATGAAAATCGAGCATGTAATTGATAAGCGCCCGTTCAAGCGTTGCCCCATTCCCAGTGTACAACGGAAAGCCTGAACCGGAAATTTTAGTGCCTCTTTCAAAATCCAAAATTTTTAGTTTCTTGCCAAGCTCAATATGGTCTAAAACTTTAAAATCATTTTGAAAAGAAAATCCTTCCGGCAGCCACTGTTTTGTTTCAACGTTCTCTTCGGCAGATTTTCCAACGGGAACGGAAGCGTGTGCGAGATTTGGTGTATGGCGGAGAATAGTTTCTATTTTATCTTCAGCTTCGCGAAGCTGTCCGTCAAGCCGAGTAATTTGCTCGCCAACTAATTTCATTTCCGCAAAAACGGCGGTAGTGTCTAAACCGGATTTTTTCATTTTAGGAATTGCGGCTGAAGCCTGATTCCGCTTCGCTTTTAATTCTTCCGTTTGGGTGATTAACGAACGGCGTTCTTCGTCAAGCGCAAGAACCTCGTTGACTACATCTTGAGCATTTTTATTTAAAAGTCCTTGCCGGACGAGTTCGGGATTTTCACGAATAAGTTTTATGTCTAACATTTGTTTCCTTTGGTAATCTCAGTGGGACGCGTATCTCTTACGATCCACTATAATTTATTAAGATAAAGTCATTCTTTTCTTTTGAATGCTTAAATACTTTTTTGCGTTGTGGTTTATGGCCAAAATTTATCAGCAAACCAATTCCTCTTGAGCTTACTTCACCACGATATTGAAGATTTTATTCTTCACAAAAATTTCTTTAACAATAGTTTTTCCATCTGTCCATTTGGAAACCCGTTCGTCTGCGTACGCAATGGTTTTTACGGCCGCTTCGTCACTGTTCATCGGCACTTGTAATGTAGCGCGAAGTTTTCCGCCAATTTGCACCGCAATGTTTGCCACGTCTTCGGTCAACGCGTCTCTATCGGCCTCATACCAGAAAGGTTTTTGGAAGATAGATTTTTCATATCCGATCAGATGCCAGCACTCTTCGGCGAGATGCGGCGCCACCGGAGCAAGAAGCAGCGCAAACCGTTCAAGCGTGTAAAGCTGAAATGCTTTGTTGCACGAAGGAAGATTTTTCAATTCGTTGATCAACTCCATCAAGCTTGCAATTGCAGTGTTAAAACGGAAATGATGAAGTTCCACATCGTACTTGGCAATAGTTTGGTTCACTTTACGGTAAACGGATTTTTCAACATCGGTTAAACTTTGAAGCGAATATGTTTCTTTGGCTGAAGTTTCCTTTGCGATGTTTTCAAATCCGCAGAAAAGATCGTACACGCGCTGTACAAAACGTTCTGTTCCGGCGATTCCTTTATCGCTCCAGTCACCTCCTTGTTCAAATGGTCCCATGAACATGAGATACAAACGAAAGACATCGTTGCCGACATTTTTAGTGAAGTCGTCAGGGTTTACAACATTTCCTTTTGACTTCGACATCTTTGCACCCTGATTGGTAATGGTTCCTTGATGAACTAACGTTTGAAACGGTTCGTCGGATTTTGTCAAACCCAAGTCACGGATAAATTTGTGAATGAATCTTGCATAAAGCAAATGCATCGTTGCGTGCTCGGCGCCGCCAACGTACATATCAACCGGAACAAATTTATCGGTCAAAGAAGTGTCAAACATTCCTTCGGAAAATTTTGGGTTGAGATAACGGAAATAATACCAGCTCGAATCTACAAACGTATCCATTGTATCGGGTTCACGTTTTGCATCGGCACCGCACTTGGGACATTTTACATTGATAAATTGTTCGTTGCGGGCAAGAGGAGAAACGCCGTGACTCTTAAAATCAACATCATACGGAAGCTCTACAGGTAAATCTTTTTCTTCAACTAAAACTTCACCGCAGTTGGGACAATGAATAACCGGAATCGGCGTGCCCCAATATCTTTGCCGTGAGATGAGCCAGTCGCGAAGTCTGAAATTGATTTTTCGTTTTCCAAAATTATTAGCTTCAAGATATTCTATGATTTTTTCTTTTCCTTCATCGGAACGGAGACCGTTAAAGGAAGCGGAGTTAATCATCGTTCCGATCTCGGTATAGGCTTCTTTTAAATCATCCGTTTCGTTTGTTCCATCTTGTAAAATTACTTTACGGATGGGGAGTTCAAATTTTGTCGCAAATTCAAAATCTCTTTCGTCATGCGCGGGAACAGCCATAACACAGCCTGTTCCATAAGTAAGCAAAGCATAATCGGCAATCCAAATCGGAATTTTTTCTCCGTTGACCGGATTAACGGCAAACGCGCCGATAGGAACGCCGGTTTTTTCTTTCACGGTTGATGTCCGTTCGATTTCTGTTAACCGTTTTGTTTGATCGCGGTATTCATCAACAGCAAGGTTGTGGTCTGACGAAACGAGTTTGTCAACAAGCGGATGTTCCGGTGCGAGCACAACGTACGTAACACCAAAAAGTGTATCGGGACGCGTAGTAAAAACGGAAATAACTTCATCGCTGTTTTCAACGGGAAAATGAATTTCCGCTCCGGTACTTTTTCCGATCCAATTACGCTGCATCAACTTTGTTTTCTCAGGCCAGTTGATTGTTTCAAGCCCCTGCAACAGTTCTTCCGCATACTCGGTGATTTTAAAGAACCACTGAGTCAAATTTTTCTGCACGACCTGAGAGCCGCAGCGTTCGCAATTGCCGTCCGAAAGAACCTGCTCGTTTGCAAGAACGGTATTGCAAGAGGTGCACCAGTTGACCGGTGCGTTTTTCCGATACGCTAATCCTTTTTTGTAAAGCTGAATAAAAAGCCATTGATTCCATTTGTAGTATTCGGGAACGCACGTCATCAATTCGGCATCCCAATCATACATGCAGCCCATATTTTTTAATTGTGCGCGAATGTCGGCAATGTTTTTCATCGTACTGTCGTGCGGATGAATGCCCGTTTTAATGGCAAAATTTTCCGCCGGCAATCCGAAAGCGTCGTAACCCATCGGTTCAAAAACGTTATACCCTTTTAATTTTTTGAATCGTGCCCACGTATCGGTTGGGCCGTAGTTGTACCAGTGTCCGCAGTGAAGTTTTGCACCGCTTGGATAAATAAACATTACTAGTGTGTACAGTTTGTTGTCGGGTTTGGTGAAATCGGTTTTATAAATTTGGTTTTCTTCCCAAAAATTTTGCCATTTTGGTTCTATTTCTGCAAACGGATATTTCATATAAGTTTCAATTAGGAATTAGGAAATTGGAATTAATTGTGAGCAAATTTACCGAAAAACGGAGGGAATTCAAATGTTGTTTCTCCCCTTTAGAACACATTCTACCGAATATTTAGAACTTCAATCCATACCAAACTACATTAGGGTAAACTTTTACTGCGGGCATGGGAAGATGGTAGAAATTCAAGTACTTTTTTAGAAATTTCAAAAAGGAGGAATTTCCCGGAAGTTGTTCGGTGTTAATGTCTAAAGCGAGAAATATTTCTCGATGCTTGTTCGCGGTTTCAATCCCTTGAACCGAATGTCCCACCGCCAAATTAAGGAATGAAGGATAGATGCTTTTCATGGATTCCGGTAAGTAAGCGGCAATTGAAATACTTAACCAATGATACGTGCTTTCGTAGTCGTCAAAAATCACCGCGTTGGAACCGTTTTTAAATCTTTCCGAAGGGAAAAAACTGATTTTTAAATTGAAATTTTTCAACGGCGGATAAAGATGTTGCAGCAGCGGATAAAAACCTCCGAGCGCGTTGGAGGTAAAATCTCCCCAGCTAAATCCCCACTGTTTTGAAAATCCGTCTTTAATTTCAGTGAATGTTTGATAAGTGAACGCGGTTATTCCGCCGTAGAGCAGGCTATTGCTTTCTGCTATGCCGCACCAAGAATAGGCATCCGAATAAACATTTGCGGCAAGCATAGTAAAATAAAAATGACCGAATTTATCCGAACCGAGTGCATACGTCCAATCATCTTTCCAGTTAAAATGAAAAGCCGATTTTTCTCCTTTCCACCAAAGATTTTTTTGAAACGATTGGCCAAAGTAAAATCCGCCCGCAGTTGCTCCGCCCACAAGCGATACTTTGAAATAATTTACCGATGAAGAATCGGAAGCAGATTTTTCTTGTGCGTGCAGCAGCGCGAGAAAAAGAAACGAAACAAAAATTGTTTTCATAGATCTTTCAAAAAGTAAACGGCTAAGCCTGGAAAAATCTTATATTTACCGAAGAAATATCACGAAAAAAGAAAAATTTAAGAAGTATGACGCAGCCTTTTCCTTCATCTTATTTTACCTATAAAAACAATGCACTCTTCTGCGAAGACGTTTCCGTTTGCGAGATCGTAAAACACACCGGAACACCGGCTTACCTCTATAGTAAAAAATATTTTGAAGATGCCTACAAAGAATTTGATGAGGCGTTTCACGAACTTCCGCACAAAATATTCTATGCCGCCAAATCTAATTTTAATTTAAGCGTTATTAAAACGTTTATAAAACTTGGCAGCGGAGTGGATGTAAATTCCGAAGGCGAACTGTACCGTGCTTTAAAAGCCGGTGCGCTGCCTCAAAACATCATTCTCACAAGTGTCGGAAAAACCAGTCGCGAGATTGAGCTGGGACTTGAGCACGACGTTCTGATGATTAAAGCGGAATCTGAAGAAGAAGTTTATTTGATAAATGAAATTGCCGGCTCGTTGAACAAAACGGCGCGTGTTGCCATTCGTGTTAATCCCGATGTTGACGCCAAAACGCACCCCTACATTTCTACCGGACTTTCCGAAAATAAGTTCGGCGTAAACAGCGAAACGGCGCTTGCTATTTTCCGCAAACAATCCGAATTAAAAAATATTGTTTTCACGGGAATCGATATGCACATCGGTTCGCAGATAACCGACGTTTCCCCCTTTGTTGAAGCGGTTGAAAAGCTTGCATCGCTTTATCTTATTTTAAAGAATGAAGGATTGAAATTAAAGCATTTTGATATCGGCGGCGGAATAGGAGTTTTCTATAATAACGAATCTCCGTTTTCGGTGAAGGAGTTTGCTTCCGCGCTTCTTCCCACGCTAAAAAAATTGGAATGTGAAATTATTTTTGAACCGGGAAGATTTTTAACCGCAAATGCCGGAATACTTGTTACTGAAATTCTGTATACAAAAAAAAATCAGCAGAAAAATTTTATTGTGGTAGATGCAGCAATGACAGACTTGCTCCGCCCGAGCATTTACAGCGCGTATCATCATATTCAGCCCGTAAAACTCGATGAGTCACAACCGGAAATTACAGCCGATGTTGTCGGTCCGGTATGCGAAAGCGGCGACTTTCTTGCAAAAAACCGTCCGTTGCAAACGGGAAAGCGGGGAGATTTGCTCGCGGTTATGTCTGCCGGCGCATACGGAATGGTGATGTCATCCAACTATAATGCGCGCAGAAGACCCGTAGAAATTTTAGTTGACGGAAATTCTTATTCTATAATTCGCCGAAGGGAAACCTTCGATCATCTTCTTTTTGATGAAGAACAATTATTACATAAGTAGAGAATGAAAAGAAGAAATTTCATAGTAACCGTAACAGCAGCGACCGCCGCCGCAACCTTACCTCAAATTTCTTTTGCTGCCGAATCTCTTAAAAGCAAAAAACCCAATCGTTTAAAAGTTGGCGACACAATTGGACTAATTTCTCCCGGCGGTTTTATTACCGAAGAACAGTTAAATGAATCGAAAACCAATTTAACGTCACTCGGCTTTCATGTTCTTTCGGCAAAAAATATTTTGAACTGCTACGGCTATTTGGCCGGCACCGACAAAGAACGCGCCGAAGATGTGCATGAAATGTTCGGAAATAAAAAAGTTGACGGCATTGTTTGTGTTCGCGGCGGATACGGCTGTGCAAGGGTATTGGACTTTCTCGATTTCAATCTCATAAAACACAATCCCAAAATCGTTATCGGGTACAGCGATATAACCGCGCTGCTTTACGGGATTTATTCTCAAACCGGATTAACCGGATTTCATGGACCGGTTGCCACATCAACATTTAATGATTTTAGTGTGAACATATTTAAGTCTGTGCTCATGGAGCCGCATCATCCTTACGTGTTGCGCAACGCGGATGAAGCAAATTCAAAATCAGAATACACACCGTTTGTTATTCACGGAGGAAAGGCAACCGGCAGATTGGTCGGTGGTAATCTTTCAATAGTTGCTTCCCTCATTGGGACAAAATATGATCTCGACACACACGGAAAAATTATCTTTCTTGAAGAAGTGGGCGAAGAACCTTACCGGATCGATCGCATGCTAACACAGATGATGCAAGCCGGAAAATTTAAACACGCTGCCGGAGTGGCGCTGGGTGTTTTTTCCAAATGCGATCCAAAGCCCGATCAGTCGAGCATTGCAAATTCTTTTTCAATGCAGGAAGTGGTGAAAGAACGATTCTCCCAATTTAAAATTCCTGTGGTGTATGGTTTGTCGTTCGGACATATCGTCAATAAATTTACACTGCCGTTCGGAATTAACGCAGAACTTGATGCAGACAAACAAACGATAACACTGCTAGAAAACGCAGTGCTTTAAAGAAATTCATTAAAGGATAGAAGTATGAAACTAAAAATTCTTTTTTTGATTGGCATAGGCGCAACACTATTTCAAGGTTGTTTGGTATATCAAAAAGTTTCTTATCTGGTTTCGGTGCACGGAGGAACCTCGGGAGAAGCAACCGTAACGTTTTATGATATTAAGTCTGATGCGCTCGGAAAAAAAGAATTTAATGAAGATAAAGAAACACTTTTCAACCGCCTGCTCAAAAGCGAAGAATTTCTTCTTTCACAAAAGGAAGAAGGAAAAGAAGTCGTGGGCAGAAAACTTTTTCTTTCGAATAAAAAGTTGAACGGAGAAGTGACCTTCAAATATAAAGATATTGACGTTGTTGAAGGAATTCAATTTCAAGACGGATATTATTTTTTAACGGTGCAGGCTGAAGACAGTATTGTCTCAACGAACGGAACAATAATCCCCACTCCAAAATTTAAAAGAATTATTTGGGATAAGGACGAAACACAATTAAAATTTGAAATGCTCACAGATGTTAATCTCGATGATTTACGGGAGATGGCTCCGTACTATAAAGAAGATGAAAATGGAAAATAATATTGTCGACTTTCCCTTTCCATATACCGTAAAATCATTTGTAAAAAGAAGTTCACTTCAATGTTTGTTGAAGTAGTATTTCCCCTTCCGTTACGTAAAGCCTTTACTTACAAGGTGCCGGGGGACTTGCAAGAACAATTGCAAGCCGGCGTTCGCGTAGTTGCGCCGTTCGGAAAACGAGTGCTTACCGGCTTTGTCACAACCGTTTCGGAAGAAAGTGCCGTTACGGGGACAATAAAAAACATTCTTGATGTCCTTGACGATACTCCCAGCTTTGACGACATCTCAATAAAATTTTATACATGGTTGTCCGAGTATTATTTGTGTTCGCTCGGAGAAGCGTTACGGCTTGCTATTCCGCCCGGAACGGAAGTGCAATCGAAAAAACAAATATCCGCCGATTCATCATTTGCGTTGAAACTTTTACAGGCAAAGGAAAAAAGATCTCCTTTACAGAAATCACTGCTTAAAATATTTTCGGAAACGGAATCTATCTCTCTTCACCAACTTCAAAAACAAACCAAACGGAAAAATCTGCTTTCACCATTGAGGACGCTTGAAAAAGCCGGAGTTATTACCATCCTCGACGAAGTAGAAAAAGCGAAAGTCAGAAGTAAAACAATTCTTTCGGTTAAATTGTTAAAAACCGTAGAAGAAGTGTATGAGTTTCTTCCGACCATCGAAAAATCCTCTCCCAAACAAGTTGCTGTCTTGCTCAAATTAATCTCGGGACAACATGAACTTCCGTTACAGCAGTTGTTAAAAGAGGTAAACGCTTCACCCGCATCAATGAAGGGGTTGGTGAAGAAAGAATTTATAACTATCGCAAAGAAGCAAATTGAACGGATATATGAAGAGCCGTATTCGGAAGAACATCTTTCTTTTACTTTAACGGAAGCGCAACAGCATGTGATTGACGCAGTTCAACCGGTAATCGAAAAAGAAGCTTTTAAAATATTTCTTTTGCATGGTGTTACCGGAAGCGGAAAAACACAAGTCTACATTGAATTGGTGAAAAAAACACTTGCGCTTGGAAAAACCGTTATCGTTTTAGTTCCGGAAATTTCTTTAACTCCGCAAATGACCGCGCGCTTAACAAATAATTTTAAAGGAATTGTTTCCGTTATTCACAGCAAAATGTCAACGGGCGAGCGGTACGATTCGTGGAAAAATATTTTGACGGGAAAATCAAAAGTGGTTATCGGCGCGCGCTCCGCACTTTTTTCGCCATTGAAAAACATCGGGTTGCTTGTAGTGGATGAGGAACATGACGGCAGTTATAAGCAGGATGAAACTCCCCGTTACAACGGAAAAGATGCCGCGTTAATGCGGGCAAAGTTTTCCCGTTGTCCGGTGCTGCTCGGTTCAGCAACTCCTTCGCTTGAAAGCATGCATTACGCATTGGCCGGAAAATATGAGTTACTGCGGCTTCCGGAGCGTGTTGATAACGCAAAGCTTCCGAAGATTACTCTTGTAAATGTGAATGATGAAAAAAAGGTAAACCGGCTTGAAAGTTTTTTCTCCAAAACGCTTCTTGAGAAAATAGAAGAACGGATAAAGAAAAAAGAAGGAGTCATCATTCTGCAAAACCGGCGCGGTTTTGCTACCCAAATTTATTGCGTTGAGTGCGGACAAATTGAAACATGCGACAACTGTTCGGTTTCCCTTGTGTATCACATACATGAAAATACTCTTCATTGTCATTACTGCGGATTTTCAAAACCGGCTCCTCCGGAGTGCAGCCATTGCGGTTCACCTCATCTCAAATATTTTGGAACGGGAACGGAACGAGTTGAAGATGAACTTGCATATTATTTTCCCAAAGCAGTCATCGAACGAATTGACTCGGACGCGATTTCAAAAAAGGGGAATCTTGGTTTTCTTCTTTCAAGTTTTAAAAGCGGAGAGATTGATATTTTAGTCGGCACGCAGATGGTGGCAAAGGGAATGGATTTTTCCCGCGTTACGCTTGTCGGCGTCATTTCCGCCGAAACGAATTTGTGGCTGCCGGATTTTCGTGCCGATGAGCGGACGTTTCAACTTTTAACTCAAGTGAGCGGTAGATCGGGAAGAAGTAAAAAGGAAGGGGAAGTAGTTATTCAAACACAGAATGAAAAACATTTTGTGCTTCAAAAAGTTCTTCAAAATGATTATTCCGGTTTTTATGAGAAAGAAATCACCGATAGAGAACGTAGGGGATATCCGCCATTTATGCGGCTGGCAGTGATTGAGGCAAAAGACAAGGACGAGAAAAAAGCTTTAGAAGTGATGAAAGAATTGTATAACGAATTGCTCGCTTTTAAACAGTATATAAAAATTACTACTCCTACAACAGCCGTTATAGCCAGACTAAAAGGGGAGTATCGTTTTCAAATTGTCTTAAAGTCCGACCGTCACAACGATCCTTCGGGAAGTATTTTGAGAAAAGCGTTATCGGAATCTTTTGCAAGATTTACCAGGAAGACTCGCTTGAAAGAGGTAAAAGTCTTTTTTGATATTGACCCGCAAAGTATTTTATAAGTATGAACTACAAATTTTAATAAAACCTGCCGACAATTGCCAACGGCTTTTTTTATGAAGTGTTTGAAATGGATCACGTAAAGTTTAAGCCAAAGAATACTACTTCATCAAAATAAATTTCTTTGTCTCAGTAAACTTGCCTGCAGTTAAAGTGTAGAAATACATTCCGCTTGCAAACTGCTTTCCACTTGTGGTAAACTGAGCATTGTAACTTCCGGCTTCTTTCCACTCGTTCACAAGCACTGCAACTTCATTACCTAAAACATTAAATGCTTTTAGCGTAACAAAATTGTTTGCCGCTAATTGGTAACTTATTAGTGTGCTTGGGTTAAATGGATTGGGATAATTTTGGTTGAGTGAAAAATTAAAGTTTTGTCCATTAGGCTTTTCTTCAGTATTCCCCTTTTTATACATACCACCCTGTAGAGAAGTATCATTGCTTCTGTCTGATTCAAGTGGTGGTTTCGGTGTTCTTTCCCGGATAGCTATTACATAATAGTAAAAATATTGGCCGATTCCGATCATTATATCATTATCAGTAAAACTATATGTTGAAGCATTTGGAGTAGTATGAATCAATTGAAACTCATCTAAGGGGATAGTTGAGGGATCAACTTCTGATGCACTACTTGCACGATAAATTCTATATTTCGTTGCTGCAAATGTAGGATGAGGTCCCCAAACCAAACGAGGATTATTGGTTACTGTTTGCGTGATTGCTAAGCAATTATGCCAAAAATCTGGGAAACAACCTGTTTCAGGAATATAGGGTTGCGATGGTCCAGTATTTTCTAATTCCCAAACCCGGATTACTTCACCATTTGTAATCCGGTAAACTTGCTCATTTCTTTTATCGTATTCGTAACAAGAATGACCATTCCCGTCGTAATTTTTATTTAAAAATATTATAATATCTGTGTGTTGATAACCGACTGAACCCTGCTGACGTGAGCCATAATAGCTATCCCTAAAATCAATATAAAAGTAATCATTGGTTTGATTATTACTTACTTTATAAAGCGCATGCCCATAATAAGGATAATTACCTGGACTATCGGTACAAAAATTCCAACCACTTTACCATTTCAGATGATTATCAATCGTAACAAATGAAATAGCTGGACAATCATTGCAAATACTAATAAAATTATTATCTAAGTCTTTATCCCAGA
>Ga0172368_10000353_pt1 | contig 65486 bp, 54 predicted proteins | sample Lak11m_FD_114540 | JGI IMG/M metagenome (GOLD analysis project Ga0172368, IMG submission 114540) | Freshwater microbial communities from Kabuno Bay, South-Kivu, Congo - kab_022012_11m | ecosystem: Environmental > Aquatic > Freshwater > Lake | place: Democratic Republic of the Congo: South-Kivu...
AACATAGCTCAAAGATAGAGTTATTTTAAGCCGGGACACCCATTTTGGTGTCCTGAAAATTATATGCAATTGATATTCTGTATTTTACAAAATACGCAAATGAAAAGTGTCAAAGTCAGGAAAAAAAGGACAGATTGTTTTGAACCTGTCCTTTTTTTTAATAATCAGCGAATGCTACTTGACATCAGCAATATTTAATTTTTTCTTTACCAAAGGCATAATATTCTCGCCTGTTTCGAAATATAAAACAGCACCGGAAGAAATGTCTAAAACATAAGTATAGGCATTTTCTTTTGCTACGTCTTCAATAGCTTTTTTAAGTTTTACAACAATAGGGTTAAATAATTCAGCTTTTTTATTTTGAAAATCTTCTTCTGCTTGTTGCTTGAAATTCATAATTCTATTGTTAAGCTCTTCAAGTTCTTCATATTTTATTCCTTTAATTAAATCTGATGTGCTGGCAGGTAATGCTTTGAATTCCTGATTTTTTTTCTCAAATTCAGCAGCCATTGTTTGTAGTTGTTTTTCAAGTAACTTATTGTGGTCTTCTAATTTGATTTTGGCTGAATCACTTTCAGGCATCAGAAATAACATTTCGTTTGAGTCAATGTAACCAATTTTGAGTTTAGCTTGTGCATTTGTTGTTCCGTAATAGAAGCATGAAACAACAATAAAAAGGGAGATTAATAATTTTTTCATTTTTTTTAATTAATTTGTTATCAGGTGATTAATATATTTTTAATTTTTTAAGGTTGCGAAATTACCAATTTTTTTTTAAAATTAGAGATAAAATTTTTATTTGATAATTTAATTCGAGGTTTTAACAAAAATTAACCCCGACAAATTTTTGTCGGGGTTAATGAAGATTTTTTAAATTATTACTTTTTATATCCCAGACTTTCAAGCACATCATCACTGATGTCGTTTTTGGGATTTACGTACAACATAGACAAGCCACTGGCTTTGTCGAAGATGACAGCATAATTACTTTTAGTGGCAATATCTTCAATGGCAGCATATATTCTATCTTGAATAGGTTTTACAAGTTCTTGTCTTTTTTTAGAGACATCACCGTCTTTGCCAAATCTTTTTTTCTGAAGTTCTTTTGCTTCTTTTTCTTTTTGAATGATTTCGTTTTCTCTTTTACTTTTCATTTCTTCTGGCAACAAAACAGCTTCAGCCTGAAAAGCTTTGTATAGTTTATCAATTTCTGCGAATTTCTTTTCAATTTCTTTTTGCCATTCAATTGAGATATCATTAATTCTGTCTTGAGCAATTTGATATTCAGGAATTTTACCTAGAATATATTCAGTGTCGACGATAGCAAATTTTTGAGCAAAAGCAGTTACAGAAAAGACTAAAATGCTTAATGTTACAATTATTTTTTTCATTTTTATTATCCTCCTAAGTTAATTTAAAATTAGAAAATTTATTTAATCGATTGATTGTCCTATAGAAAAGTGGAATTGACTTTTATTAGCTGATGGCACTCCGGGAATTTCATCAAAACCATATCCCCAATCCAGACCAAGCAAGCCAAACATAGGCAGAAAAATTCTGACACCTACGCCGGCAGATCTTTTAACCTGAAATGCATTAAAATCATTGAATTTAACAAAACAATTGCCTGCTTCTGCAAAGCCAAGAACGAATATTGTTGCCATGGGGTTTAGGGAAACTGGATATCTTAATTCCATTGTGTATTTGTTATAAATTGTGCCACCGATATAGCCCAAACTGCCTCTTGGTGTCAATGTATTGTTGGCGTAACCTCTTAAAGCTATTATTTCTCTGCCATCGAGTGAAAATCCTGATAATCCGTCGCCGCCCAAATAAAATCTTTCAAAAGGAGAAATTCCAACTTCTTTATTATACAAACCAAGGAAACCAAATTTTGAGCGCATGTTCAGTACCAAATTTCCTGCCAATTTTGTGTACCATGATGTGTTGAATTTCCATTTGTGATATTCAATCCATTTGAATTTTTCTTGATCTGTCAAAGTACTATAATCTTTATTGGACAATAGAGAGAAAGGAGGTGTTAATTGAACAGATAATACATTTTCAGAACCTGAGCGGGGATAAATAGGGGCATCAATAGAATTACGACCAAAAAGAATTGAATAGTTTACATTGTTTGAATAACCATCAGAGAAGGCAAAAGAAGAGTAGTAATTGTCAACCTGGTAGTTTTGAATGCCTAATGTATGATAAATAGTAAAATAATCATCAGGCCAGGTAAGTCTTTTTCCCAAACCGATAGATACACCATTTATAGCAATAGCTTCTCTATTTTCATCGCTCTTGGCTAATCCATTCGATTGTATTGAATGATACACAGAAAAACTTAAAGCATTTGGTTTTTTGCCACCAAACCAAGGTTCAGTAAAAGAAAGATTATATGATTGGTAGCCTATGCCATATGATTGGGCTCTTAAGCTTAATTTTTGCCCATCGCCCGAAGGAACTGGTGACCATGCTCCTTTTTTTAAGAAATTTTTAAAAGAGAAATTGTTAAATGAAACACCAAGTGTTCCAACAACTCTTCCTGCACCCCAGCCACCTGAAAGTTCAATCTGGTCGGAAGACGTTTCTTCTACAGTATATTCTATGTCAACCGTACCATCAGTTGGATCAGGTTTGGGATTAACACCCAACGTTTCCTGATTGAAATACCCAAGTTGCAAGAGTTCTCTCTGGCTTCTGATGATATCGGAGCGATTAAACAGCTGACCGGGTTTGGTTCTTATTTCTCTCATTATTACATTGTCATGGGTTTTGGTATTCCCATTAATAATGATTCTTTTAATTCTTGCTTGCTTGCCTTCATAAATACGTATTTCCAAATCTATGGAATCTTTATCCACATTAACTTCTACAGGTGTGATAGAAAAGAACAGATAGCCATCGTCTAAATAAAGAGAACTGATGTCAACACTTTCCTGACTCATAAACAATTTTGAATCGAGAAGTTTTTGGTTGTAAATATCTCCTTTCTTAATGCCCAGAATATTAGACAAATAAGCGTCAGAATACTTTGTGTTTCCCACCCAGTTTATGTTTCTGAAATAGTATCTGTTGCCTTCGGAAATTTTCAAGTCAATATTGACGGTTTTTTCATTGAATTTATAAACAGAATCGTGAATTATACTGGCGTCTCTGAATCCCAATTCATTATATTTGTTAATTAAGGCTTCTTTATCATTTTCGAATTCTTCATTTAAAAATTTTGAAGCTTTAAAGATACGAAAGAAATTTTTTTCTTTTGTTTTCTTCATAGAACGCTTTAAAGCACCATCGGATAAAAATTCATTTTTTCCTTTTATTTGCTTGATGATATTGCTTTTGTAAGGAGTATTGCCTGAAAAATTAATTTTATTGATTTTAACCTTTGATTTTTTATCAACATTAATAGAAAGCATCATACTGTTGGCTTCGGTAGAATCTTTTTTCTGTACAATATTGACATCGGCGAAAAGAAAACCCTTATCAATGAAGTATTCTTTAATAATATCTTTAGTCCTAATGAGTAAATTTTCAGTAACAACATCTCCTTTGGTGAGTTTGATTTTTTCTCTGATGTTATCAGCTTCAGATTTTTTAATTCCGGTAAAAGAAAATTTGGTTAATCGTGGTTTTTCTTCAATTTTAAAATCGAGAAAAATGGTATTTTCATGAATTTTGACAACACTAACTGAAATATTGCCAAACAAGCCCTGTTTCCAAAGGTTTTCAATTGCTTTAGAGATTTTATCGCCGGGAACTGTTATTTTATCACCCACACTCAGTCCTGTGAGCATGATAAGAATATTATTGTCGAGAAACTGAACGCCAGAAATAGTGATGCCGCCAAGCACATATTCTTTGGGGTTTGTGTAATCAATATTATTTATATCGTCGTTTATGTAAGTTTGTGCTTCTGCTGAATATAGAGCAAAAATTGAAATCAGAATAATAAAAAATTTCTTCATGTTAAATATTGTTTGCAATCTGGTCGCTTGTTTTGCCAAATCTTCTTTCTCTTTTTTGATAATCTAAAATAGCTTTATAAAAATCTTCTTTTTTAAAATCCGGCCAAAGGGTTTCTGTAAAATAAAGTTCAGAATAAGCTATTTGCCAGAGTAAGAAGTTACTTATGCGGTTTTCTCCGCTTGTTCTGATGAGTAATTCGGGGTCGGGGATATGGTGGGTTGTAAGGTAGGATGAAAAAAGGTTTTCGTTTATATCGTTTATAGAAATTTTATCATCTACAATTTTTTTTACGGCATTGATAATTTCCCATTTGGAGCTGTAACTCAAGGCCAGCACCAAAGATGTTTTATAATTGCTCTTAGTCAGATTCATTGTTTCCTGAAGCTGCATGCGGCACATTTGGGGCAGGGCATTAATATCACCAATAACCAAAAGGCGGATGTTGTTATCAATAAGTCTGGCAGTTTCTTTATGAATAGAATCAACAAGAAGAGTCATAAGGGCATCAATTTCTTCCTGAGGTCGGTTCCAGTTTTCGGTTGAAAAAGTATATAATGTAAGAAACTTAACACCAATTTCTCTGGCTGCTTCGACCACTTCTGTAGCAGCTACCACGCCATATTGATGTCCTATATTGCGTTTAAATCCTTTATTTTTGGCCCATCTTCCATTGCCGTCCATAATTACGGCAACATGCTCAGGGAGGTTTTTGAGGTCAATATTATCCTTGTATGACATTTGAAATAAAGGTAGGTTAGTTTTTGTAAAATTCTTTGTATCTTTTATTTTGTGGGAATGCTGGACAGTCTCCTTTTTTCTTTCTGTTGATTTTGAAAGTGACAAAAACGCCGGCAAAGGAATACCAATCCTTATTTGAAGAGTTTCCTCTTTGCAAATTTGTATTACTGGGTTCTCCGGGTAGTTTATTTGATCTGTCTGAAAGAAATGCAGAAACAGGAGTGTTTTCAGCAGCGAGAATATTTGGGTCAGCATAAGTAGTGCTCACATCATCGAGGTAGTCGGTGTTGGTTTTGCGCAAGCCCCATTCGCCACCTATGCAAACAATTTTAGAAGCACTATATTTAATACCGAGACCAAAAGGAAAAGAAAGAGCTGTGAGACTGTAGGGTTTTTTGTCGTAATAAGCAACAGTGCCTTGTCCTTCAGTTCCCAAGGGTTGTAAGCTGTACCATGTGCCATTATAATTGGCTTTTGGGTTAAAACTAAATGCAGAAATACCGGCGAAGAGATAAGGCGAGAAGTAATAATCTTTGTGACCGGTAACATAAGGGAGGAAGTTTAATTCTAACTGACTTGAAAATTCGAGTATTTGAGACTTGAAACTTAAATTTCTTTTTTCGTTGAATTTGGTAATGGCATCATCGCCTTTAACACTTCCTAAATAGCCATTTAATTTAACAGCAAAACGGGGACTGATATTATATCTTACTAATAGGCCAGCAGCACCCTGCATTAATTCGAAATTTTTCTTAGGGTTGAGATCTCCAAGATAGTAGGAGCCACCTCCAAAAAAGCCCAATTCGAGTCTTTGAGCAGAAATGGTATTTGTGCCAATAAATATTAAAAATGCAAATCCCAACAAATATTTATTCATTATTATTGATTTCAATTTTTATGGTAACGGAATTATTTGAATTTTGGTATAGCAACCTTATCTTTTAAAATAAGTTTATAATACATTGTTAACTTAGCAAACATATAAGCATCGTTATCTCTAATATCACCTCTTTGTTGGCCGGCTCTTGTAATTGAATTCTGAAGGTTTTCATTGTTTGGATTGGAAAAATAAGCAGCCAATTCGCCTTGCTCTCCTCCAATAGTATTTCTGAGAAGGTCGGGGTTGACATAAGTAGTACTTACATCATCAATATAGTCAGTAAAAGTAATGCTTATACTGTATTCGAATCCTACAGCCCAGGTTCGGTCAATAAAATACTTCACACCAAAGCCAATTGGAATAGCTATTTGATTTAAAGAGTACTCCGGACGCGTAGGATACAGACCCTGACCTTCGGTTTTAAGTGGTTTTAAACTTACCCACTTGCCTCTCATTGAGACAATGTTGCCATCTTCGGGGTATTTAGACTTGGGATTAAAGTGAAAAAAACTCAGACCTGTAAAAAGATAAGGGTAAACATTTATCTTTCCACTACTGAAAGCCTGAAGGATTGATTTCTTCTTAGGTTTGAGACGGTAACCGGATAAGGTATATTTAGCACCTTCCTTCTCAGGGAAGATAAAATATTGTACAATTGACGAATATTCAAATAAGGAGCTTCTGAAGTGGGCATTTCTATTATTTCTGAAAGTTTCTTTGGTAAATTTATCATTACCATAAAGGTATCCAAAAGTAATATCATTAATCCATGTGGTATTAGAACCAATTTTATAAGCCACACCAAAATGAGACAGCGGTCTTATTGATGGGAAGTCAAAATCTCTCATGTTATTAGTGCCAATTCCATTTTTACCTCCCAGTTCGCCTAAAAAGTTGGTAGCTCCGGTGCCAAATATAGCTTCGGTTCTATTGAATTTCCACCTTTGGGTTTGAGCAAAAATACAAGAACATAATAAAAAAGACACAGTGAAAGTAAAAATATATTTTAAGATATGTCGCATTTTATAATGTTTATATAAAGTGCAAAAATAATAAATTTTTAGACATAATGCTCATGTATATTACAACATTATTCATTTAAGAAATGAATTTAATTTCTTTTATCAATACCCCACATAAGCTTGTTTCTTATTGTTGAGAAAAAATTAAAATCATTGAGTTTGATAAGGTTAAAAGTAAAATCCTCTTTTGAAATGAAAATATCAATTTTTTTGTTCATTTTAATTTTTCGTGAATCGAGGTTGATGAGATAGGGTGCTTTATCAGTGTCAATCGACAATTTCAGACAACTTATATCGGAGATTACAATTGGTCTCACTGTGAGGTTGTGTGATGCGACCGGTGTGATTATAAAGTTGTTGGAGTCGGGGGCCATAATTGGGCCACCACAACTTAAAGAATAGGCTGTGGAGCCGGTTGGGGTTGCTACAATAATACCGTCAGCCCAGTATGTGTTTAAAAAAAGATCATTAATGTGCACATCAATTTTAATCATTGAAGAAACATCGGATTTTAATATAGCAATTTCATTAAGAGCGTAATTTATGTCTTGAAAATATTGTTGATGTCCTTCAATTTTAATAAGTGTTCTTTTGTCTATCAGATAATTATTATTAAGAATTTGTTGAATGGCACTTTCAAAATCATCAATGGTAGAGTTGGCTAGAAACCCAAGTTTTCCAATATTTAAGCCCAGTACAGGAATTCCGGAGTCGCGGATGTAAGAAATGGTATCCAATAAGGTGCCATCGCCACCAATGCTTAAAAGGAAACTGCAGCCTTCAATATCTTTATAAGCATTGAAAACTGAAATTTTAGATTTAAAAACAATATTTGACTTAATATCTTCAAAAAGATCTTTGTAAATTATTAATTTACAGTTTAATATGTCTAATTTTTTGAAAATATCGACAACTGTATTTAATTGATTTTTTTTTATATTTCTGCTAAAAACAGCAATTTTTTTCATTTTATAATTTATATAGGTGCTACAAAGTTAATGAAAAAGCCTCTTTCTAACATTTTATTAAAAGAATACTCCAAGCGAAGCACTTTATCGTAATAAGTAACAACATCAAATCCGACACCATAACCATAAAGAAATGAATTGGACAGGTTGTTTGAAAGTATATTAATTGGTTTGTAATCGTAAGCATAGCCGCAGTCGGCAAAGAGATTTAAATAAAGGGCATAATGAATCATGTTGAATTTTTCATTTTTAATGAAATTAAATCTTTTAATATGGGGTTTGATGAGTTCATACTTAATATTATTCTTATTGATAAAATAGCTGATGCCATCTACAACATAATACTCATAACCTCTCACGAGGTCGTTGCCAAAGCCGAGACCTTGTTTTACAAAGAAAGGCTGAAAATCGTTGTTTGAAAGTTTGGCTCTTATGCCGGAAGCAAAATAAAGATTGTCGGAAAGTTTATAATACTTTCTGAAAGTGCTGCGCACATACATTGTATTTATTGATTCTTTTCTCAACAGACCAAAACCAAGTTTAGTTATATCGAAGTCGAAATAATAACCTTCGAGGGGGTATGATTTGTTGCTGCGGTGGTCGTTTTTATATAAATAGTAAATTGAAAAATATTTATTTGATTTCAGTCCATCTTCAGAATAAAAGTCGTTTTGTTTGATTAAAGTGTCAGAAAAAAGGAGGCTGTTGTAACCCAGAAGAAAATAGTTAGTTGTGAAAAAATCGTTTCTGATAGTTAACTGATAATTGGCTTTAATACTTTCGCGGATGTATTGGTCATCAACCCTGAAATATTCGACTTTATTGTTAAGCGTTTGAAAGGCCACTTCTTTATTGCGTGACAGGCCAAAAGAAAAGCCCATACCAATGGTTTGTTTTTTATTCGTATAAGGTATGTAGTAACTAATGTTATAAATTTCTTCAAACCCCAGACGAATAAGAAATTTGAGGTCTTCTCTGCGTCCTCTGAAATTTTCTTTTACGAAGTACATTCCATAGTTAATTTTGTTCAGGTCTTTATCTTGCCACCATGTATTGAAATTTCTTTCGGAGAGTTCGAAAATTGGGAAGGGCCACAAATACCAACGTTCAATAACTTTAATTTTGATTTTTTTAAGGGTGCTGTCACCTATAGAATCAATAAAAACAAAATTAAATAATGAAGTGTTGATGAGATTTTCACTGCATTGTTTTATTATGTCCTTGTATTGGCTTTTGTAAATTGTGTCATTAATTTTAAAAAGGAGTTCTCTTAGAATAATATGATTTTTTGTTGTTTTATTACCTTCTATTAAAATACTGTCCACAATGATATAATTATTTAGACCGGAAGTATCTAATGATTCTGTTGGGGAAAATTCACATGAAAATGAGGCTGAAGAAAAGAAGAAAAAGAAAAAAAATAAAAAAAGAATTCTCATTGAAGAGCTTTTGTATGTCATACCCTGACTAAGTTTTAAATATGAATTACATTTTTAAATAATTCATAAGTAAGTCATATCTGTCTTTAATGTCATCCAGATATTGATTTTCGGAGAAAGAAGCTTTTACAACATAGTCGTAACGGTTAAAAGTTCTTAAAATTTGCGTAAGATCAATTTTATTGATTTTTAAAGTGACATTAATTTTTGTGGAATTTGTAAATGAAGTGATGTATAAATTTAGAACTTTTGCATCGTTTGACTCAACAATCTGAGCAATTTCAGTTAATGAATAATCACTTTGATTAAGTTCTAATATGATGATGCCTCCAGGGTTATTGAGTGAGATGATGCGTGAAAGATTCTGAACTAAATCTAAGAGAGTGATAATGCCCAGATAATTGTTTTTTAAATCTAGAACAGGGAGAACTGATAATTTGAGTTCGGAAAAGATAGTTATGACATCGAAAATATGCTGGTCAACATTAACAAACGGTCTTGAAAGTGATAATTTATGGTTTCCAAGAGGTTCATCGGGCATATTAAGAGAAAGGATATCCTCTTCGGCAATGAGGCCTAAAAACTCAATATTATTAACAATTGGCAGATGAGAAACTTTATATTCTTCCATCAGGCTTAAAGCCAAAGAGGCACTGTCAGAGGTCTTGAGTGCAATAATAGAATCACTGATAAGGTCTTTCGCCAGCATATTAATTAATTAATAAGTAAAAGTAATAAATCATTTTAAAAAATGAATATAAAATTATAGATAATGTTTAATTTTACAGCAGAAAGGAAAAAATTAATATAATGACGAAATTAAGTGTAAACATAAATAAAATAGCAACGCTCAGAAATGCCAGGGGTGGCAATCAGCCTGATGTATTAAAAGCGGCCATTGATTGTGAGGCTTTCGGTGCACAGGGAATTACAGTCCATCCCCGGCCTGATGAACGGCATATCAGGTATCAGGATGTTTATGATTTAAAAAAAATTGTAACAACTGAATTAAATATTGAAGGTTACCCTTCGCAAAATTTTATTGATTTGGTATTGAAGGTGAAACCAACGCAGGTAACATTAGTGCCTGATCCGCCTGATGCCATTACCTCCAACAAAGGGTGGGATACAAAAGCAAACACAGACTTTTTGAAGGAAACAATAGCTGTATTTCAATCAAATGGTATTCGTACTTCGGTTTTTTTAGACCCCTGCAAAGAAATGGTAGAATATGCTGCAAAGACTTGTACTGACAGAATAGAACTTTACACAGAAGCTTATGCAAGGGGTTTCTGCAATGATAAAAATAAAGCTATAAAAGATTACAAAGAGGCTGCATTAGCTGCAAAACAATATAACATCGGGTTAAATGCCGGCCATGACTTGAATTTGGATAATTTGTCGTTTATGGTTTCTGAAATTGATAATTTGTTGGAAGTTTCGATAGGACATGCTTTGATATGTGATGCTTTGTATTATGGACTGGAAAATACCATACAGATGTATTTGAAGGCAGTTAGCTGTAGGACAATGTAAACCACATAGGCACATAGGACACATAGATAAGATAAAAGGTATAAGGAAATAGGGAATAAAGGTATAAAGGTAAATGAGTGATTCAATTTGAAAATGAGACAATTTGAAAATTTGAAAATGAGGGAAAAAGGTATGGGGTATAAAGGTATAAGGGGAAGAAGGTATAAGGGAAATGTGATGATTTGATGATTAGCAGATATAAAATGTTGTGTAAACAGTTAACAGTGAACAGTTAACAGTTTGTGCCATTAGAAGCGAGTTTTGGGAGATTTTGCAAAATCTTTAATAGCGTTGTTATGAAATTGCATTTTCGTAAGATGGGAAAGGGACAAGCCATGGTTTTATTACATGGTTTTCTGGGTTCATCAGATAATATGTTGAGTATTGGAAAGAGATTCGAAGACAGGTATGAAGTTTTTATGCCTGATTTGAGAAATCATGGTCATTCTCCACATCATAATACTATGACATACAGTGTCATGTCGGATGATTTGAAAGTGTTTTTTGAAGAAAATAAAATCACATCATCTGTTTTACTAGGGCATTCGATGGGTGGAAAAGTCGCTATGCAATTTGCATTAGACAATCCGGAAAAGGTAAGCAAGCTTATTGTTGTTGATATAGGATTAAAAAGATATGCTTTAAGCAGTTTTGAGTATGTAGAGCGCATTAATGATTTAAATATTAATAATATTACATCACGAAAGGAGCTTGAAGACTTATTCGATATTCAAATTAAGGAAAAGAACATCGTGAAATTGCTTTTAAAAAATATTGAGAGGAGTAGTAACAACACTTTGAGATGGCGCATCAATATTAAAGCGTTTAATTCTAATATTCTCGATGAAATTCAATCAAAAAAAATATATAATAAGCCAATGCTTTTGGTTAAAGGTGCCTTGTCAGATTATTTAAATGAAGCAGATTTGCATGATTTAAAGATACCATTTCCCATAATGAAAAGTGAGATTGTTCCTGATTCAGGGCACTGGGTACATGTAGATAATTTGGGTTGTTTTATTCAAGTGCTTGAGAAGTTTATATAAAATTATCTGTGGGCAAAAGAAATTAAAAAAAACTTCGTTATTGACTAATGATGTAATTTTAGTGGTGAAATCTGATTATTTTTGCAAAATAAATTATAGAATTGAAATGCGGGGTATATTTTTATTTTTTAGTTTTCTGTTTTGTATAGGTTATTTAAGAGCACAGGACACTCCAGAATGTTTGAAGATTGAAAGCAAAAAAGTTGAAAAACTTGTTAAAAATGCAACTGAAGAAATTAAAACAGGGCAATTTGTACAAGCCAACAAGATGCTTAAAGAGGCTATTGAATTAGAACCCGAATGCGCCAATGCTTATTATTTGCTTGGATTAATCAATGTAAAGAGGTATGATTATAATGTAAAAGCTGCCGAGCAGTACTTTACAAAAGCTATAGAGTTATGTCCTGATGTAGATGTGTATGCTTATTATTATTTGGGAGATATTTGTTTTGGAGCCAAGAAGTATGATTTGGCTGTGAAATATTTTAAATTTTTTCTGAAAGATGTAGAAAAGATAAAGAGTGATAAAGATTACAATGATGCCACTGAAAAGTACAATGCTGTAAGTTTTCTTGATAAAAGTTTGAACAAACCTGTGCCTTTCGACAAAAAAATTGTTAAAGGGATATCCTCACCTTTAGATGAATATCTCACAATTATATCGCCCGATAATGAGATGGCCTTATATACAAGAAGAATTCAGCAGAAACAAAAAACAGGCTGGGAGACTGAGGGTAAGTTTATTGAGCGGTTTATGTTTAGTAAGCGAGGGCCTGATGGAGAGTTTGATAATGGAGAATACATGCCATTGCCTTTTAATCAACACAATAATGAAGGGGGGGCTACTTTGACGATTGATAACAGGGAGCTTTTCTATACTATATGCAAGATGGAAAATGGATATCTGAATGGGGATATATATACGTCAAAATTTGAAAACGGTCAATGGTCTGATATTAAAAATCTAGGTACCAATGTCAATTTGCCTGATGCGTGGGAGACACAACCCACTGTGTCATCTGATGGGAAAACAATTTATTTTGTAAGCGACCGCAAAGGAGGATTTGGAGGTTATGATTTATACAAGACTGAAAGGGACATTAATGGCAAATGGGGAAAAGCGGTTAATATGGGCAGTACGATAAATACTTCAGGGAACGAACGTTCTCCGTTTATACACACTGACAGTCAGACTTTGTATTTTGCTTCAGGAGGGAGACAAACAGATGATGGTCAATATTTTAAAGGACATCAGGGGTTTGGAGGCTATGATATATTTTACACAAAAATGAATGATAAGGGCGTATGGGAAAAACCAAAAAATATTGGTTCGCCAATTAATACGGAATCTGATGAAGCCAGTTTTTTTGTTAGTACAGATGGTAAACTGGGGTATGTAGCCTCTAACAAATACAATGGTTTGGGTGGTTGGGATTTGTATTGTTTTGAATTGTATCCTGAAGCAAGACCGGAGAAAGTTTTATTTATTAAGGGAGAAGTGACGCAACAAGATAAAAAGGGAGATGAAGTAGAAGCTAAAGTTGAGTTAAAAAATGCTATTACAAAGAAAGTTACAGAAATACCTGTGAATAAGGAAACCGGTCAATATGTTGCGGCTATTAAATTTGATTCGGATTATATTCTCACTATAAAGAAACAGGACTATGCTTACGAATCGAAATATATATCGGAAGAAGATACTTCATTTAAGAAACCTGTTGCCATTGATTTTGAAGTTAAACCAATAGAGAAGGGCAAATCCTATACAATTAATGATATATATTTTGAGTCTGATAAATATGATCTCAATGATAAAGCAAAATTAATAATAGAGGGATTTGCAGACTTTTTAAAGGATAATCCGCATCTTTCAGTAGAAATTCAGGGACATACAGACAATGTAGGCAGTGCAGAATATAATCTGTTTTTGTCGGACGATAGAGCCAATGCAGTTTATAAATATATTCTCAAACAAGGTGTAGATGCCAAAAGAGTAAGTTATAAAGGGTATGGCATTACACGACCTATTGACTCAAATGATACAGAAAAGGGCAGGGCCAGAAACAGAAGAACGGAGTTTTTTATATTAAATCAATAGTTTAAGTTTTGTTTGGATTATAGCTTTGGCAGCGAGATAATAACCGTTGTACCCTTTCCGGCAGTAGAATTGATTCTAATTTCTCCTTTATGAATGCTGATAATATTTTTTACCAATGGCAGTCCAATGCCGTGTCCGTCGGTGTTTATAACATTGCCTCCTCTGAAAAAAGGTTTGAAAATATGTTTCAGATCTTCTTTAGGAATACCGACGCCATTGTCGGAAAATGATATTTCAATATAACTGCTAAAGAGTCCAATATGAACACTTACTGTTTTATTAGTTGAAAATTTGCAGGCATTTTCCATAATGTTGAGAAATGCATTTTTCAGAAGAATATGATTGGCATTAATTATCAAATCCATGTCATCGAGAGCCATGTTTTTAAAATTCACATTTACGATGTAAGAACTCTGCTCCTTTAGTAGCTCCTGACGGGCTTGCCACAGGATGTCATCTATTCGTATTTTAACAAAAGTGTAATTGGGTATTTTGCTGGTTGTCTGGGCTAATAATAAGAGGCTGTTTGTAAGGGCTGAAAGGTTTGTAATATCCTCAGAAATAGATTTAAGAATTCTCTGATAATCATCAATATTTCTTACATTAAGTAACGCAACATCAATTTGGCTTTTAATAATTGTTAAAGGTGTTCTCAATTCATGAGAGGCGTTTGAAACAAAATCTTCCTGAATATTAAAAGTTGTTTCTAATTCGTCAAGCATGGTATTAAAAGTCTTGGCTAATTCGTACAATTCGTCTTTGTTTTTTCCGGTGTCTAATCGAGCATTTAAATTACTGGTTTTCAGATTTTTGGTTTGTTTGACCATGTTTGAAATTTTTTGCAAAGCTTTACTTGAAAAAAAACGGCCCAAGAAAACAGTAATAAAGATTAAAACTACAAAGCAAATGAGAAGAATCTCTTTTAAATTTTTTAATTTTCTGTATCCGTATATGTCATAAGCACTGGCAAAAACGATGTATTCTTTTTTTTCATTCATGAAACATAAACCAACATATTCTCTGTGGTTATCGATATCTTTAATTATTTTTTCTTTTCTGATTTGATTTAAAATACTCAAGCCGGGATCAAATTTTATGTCTTTTCTGCTGTCAAAAATTCTTTTATTATTATTATCAAAAATGATAATTTCTTCCATGTAAAGAAGCATTTTGTCTGACTTATCTAAGATTTTCAAAATTAAATCATCAGCAACTTTAACTTCAAAAAGCATTTTTGAAACAGAAATAGCTTTATCCTTTAAGCGGGAGTAGAATTCTTCTCTTCTGTAATTTGCAGAAAAAATATAAATAATTACTGAAACAGTAAAAAAAGTAGAGACAACAATAATTGTGAACTGAATGGTAAGTCTGGTGCGTATTTTCATTAATCTAAAGAGAAATTGGTTTAATTTTCATCTTTTAAAACATAACCCATTCCAATAAGCGTGTGCAATAGTTTAACATCGTAGTTTTTGTCGATTTTTTTTCTCAGGAAATTAATATAGACATCAATAACATTTGTACCGGTGTCGAAAGAAATGTCCCATACTTTTTCAGCAATATCAGTTCTGCTGACAACCTTACCTTTATTTCTCATCAGGAACTCAAGCAGGGCAAATTCTTTGGTAGTTAAATCAATTTTTTGATTTTTTCGGATGGCAGTTTTTGAATTCAAGTCAAGTTCCAAGTCGCCTGCTGTCAGCTTGTCAAAACTCATTTCTAATTCAGTACGATTTAATAATGATTTAACTCTGGCAAGCAGTTCAAGGAATTCGAAAGGTTTTGTTAAATAATCATCAGCGCCGGCATCAAACCCTTTTAATTTGTCATCTAAAGTGCCTAATGCTGTCAACATGATGACTTTAACAGTGGGATTATTTTCCTTAATAAATTTACAAAGCGTTATACCATCAATATCAGGAAGGATTAAATCCAGAATTATCAGATTATAGCTGTTAGTCTGGATAAGTTTTTTTGCTGTTCTGCCTTCAATAGCCAAATCGACAGCATATTCTTTTTCAATTAAACCTTGTCTGATGTTTAATGCAACTTTTGGTTCGTCTTCAATAAGTAAAATATTCATGGCATTTAATATTAATTATCCAACAATGAAGTTTTATCAACTTGAATAATTTCTTCAGTGTCAGTATTATATACAAAACTAATAATTTCACAATGGGTTAAATTCCAGGCAGGCTGAGGAATGAGTTTGTATGATTGCACATAAGCACTGTCTTTGTAAACCTGCGTGGTGGCAATGCACTTGCCCCATAAACCACCTAATACTTTTCGAAAAACATGATTGTGCGAAAAGTTGGAAATAGTGCCCGAAGGATAATTAGGGTCATTGGTTTTTTGAGGGCTAATGATGCTGTCTTCAGTAATTAAAACACACAAGTTAAAATTACCTGACATATTTTCCAAATAATTAATTTTTGTGTGAATACAAAAAGAAGAATCTTGGTTTTTAGACTGACTAATAGTCTGTAAGTACATTTGAGGTGATTGACTGATGATATTTGAAATAGCAGTATTCCAATCGCCAGGATTGATAAGGAAAGCACTGTTAAATTTTTTTCTATTCACTAAGCCAATTGGATTTGCAATAACACTGAAATAAGTAGCTAATTCTTCCCCTTCAGTGGTTGAATAATTTGCTGTAAAATCTCCGTTGTTGTCGGGCGTAGCAAAATATCCGGCATGAAAAGCAACAACAGCCAATTGGTCGGCATAAGTGACTAACAGGTCGTGAGCAGTAGAAGCTCCAATGGGGCAATTGGGGCATTTATGGCCTGTAAATTCTTCTAAAAGAACTTTATGCTGAGGATTTGAAAAAGCTGGAAAATCAGGAACGGGGCATTCAGCAGTATCAACCGTATTGTTTTCATTCATGTATGGTCCTTCAATTTTATCGCAAGATGCTATAAAAAATGGAAAGGAAGCTATAACAAATATTGAAAAAATTGTTTTCATAATTAGTGAGAAATTAAAAACTACTTGTTATTGTGACTAATAATCCGTTAGTGGCAGGAACATTTCTGCACACACCACCAATGCAAACAACACCTTCTCTTTGCTTGCCATAAGTGACTGAAATTCTGTTGGCATTTTTAACAAAGCCGGCTGATACATTAAAGTAATGTATTCTTTTATCAGGAATTGAATTGCCAAAGTTGTACTGATCAGCAAGAGCAAAAAACCAGATTGATTTTAGATTATATTCTATAAGCATCATGGCCCAGTCTTTATTGTCGGCTTTAGTAGTAAGATACTGTAATTCACCACGTATGGAATTGTTGTCATTTAATTTATAAGAAAGGTCTCCAATGGCAATATGAGCACGTAAAGAACCAGCACCGGGGTGGCCTTCAACGACAGCAATGTTATACAATTCGTTCATGTACATTAGCTGACTTTTAATTCTTTTGTTGATTTTTTTAGAGATGCTTATGTTAAAATCCTGAAAATATTCAACTTTACCTATTTTAAAAAAATCAGATTCATAACCCAGGGTTCCATTTTGCTGAATTTCAGTAGTATCGTTAATTTTGTTTTTATCAATAGCATTAATTTTAGAAAAATTAACTGCTACAGTAGTTCCATATTTGCCTCCGAGTTTGGTGTTTTTCTTAAAGTTATAAGTTAATTCACCTTGCAGACCCATTTCTCCATTGGTTTGTGTAGAGTAGGGATACATAGAGCTGGCGCTGTACAAATGTTGTTTTGCTAAAGCCGGTAAATAATTGATTTGCAGGTCATTGCCTGTTGCAGACCTGTCAGAGCGGAAGTCCATATTGTCGATACGTTTTGCTGAAATAATAATTCCAAGACCTTTTTGGGAATAGGAAGTGGAAATATAGAGTGCATCGCAGGGTTTGTAAATGTAATTATTAACAGCAGAAGGGTCGTTGATTTTGTAAGCATACTCCGTGTAAAAATTGATTTTACCTCTGTTTATATTAATGCGTCCGGCCAATGCACCTACATTTTTAGGGAAATTGTAAACGGGATCTTTATCTTGTTGAAATTTGGAGACAAAGCTACCACCAAAGTTGACATACGTTTTTTTATCTTTTAATTTGGGAAATAAAGTGTTAAGGGTTATATCGGCGTCAATACCTTTAAGGATGCCTTGACCTTTATCAAAATAAAGGCGTTGATTTCCGGCAAATCCCTTTAAAACAATGCCCTCCATAGGAGTGGCTTTTATTCTTAACCCTTCAATGGCATTATCAATGCCCAGATTTTTCTCTTCATAGCTTCTGAATATTAAACCACTGCCAAATTGCTCATAAAAATTACCTAAAGTAATTTCAAGTCCATAGTTATTGTAAGTAGCATAGCGGTATGGAATGCCATTGCCTTTATATCTGGGGTCAAAACCAAGCAGGGCATTTTGATAACTTTCAAAGCGCAAGCCTGCTGAAAAATGGCCTTTAACATAATTAAAATTAGCAAAAGCATTCAGCAGTACTTTTTCGGGGACTTCGGGAGCGCCGATTAAAGAGTCGGTTTTGTAAGATTGGATATCAGTCTGGAAATTTCCACTTAAACGGCCTTCATTAGAATTTTCCTGGGCGTGAGATATTATTGATAAAAAAAAAAGGTAAGAAAATATAATGGACTTTATAGTTACTTGCTTTAAAATCATTGAAAAAGGGCATTAATTCACAATTAAATAATTAAATATAATTTTCTAAGATTTAGTTACTTATAAGATTTATTTAAACAAAATATTTAAATATAATTCATACAGTAATTTATTTAGATTCAGCAATAATTTGACGTACAGCTTCAATCAGTTTTTTTTCACCACCTTCGCCAAAAGCTGTAAATTGCATAACAATTTCACCTTTGCCATTAAGAATAAAAGTATGTGGGACCATATTAACACTCATAGCTCTTTTAAAATCGCCATTTTCATCGAGATAAAATTCGAAGCCCCATTCTTTGCCATTAACCAAAGGGGTGACGTTACGTGCTGTTTTGGAATCATCAATTGAAACAGCAATTAATTTTACGCCTGTTTCTTCTTTCCAATCGTCATAAACGTCATTTATAGCAGACATTTCTTTTTGACAAGGGCGGCACCAAGTGGCCCAAAAACTGAGAATAATAGGTTTGCCATTGTTAGAAAAGGCAGAAGTATTGACTACTTTGCCATCCAAACTTTTAATATCAACAGCAGGTACTTTTTTATTTGATTGAAGCTCCTGAGCAAAGGTAAAGTTGCAAAGAAGGAGAAGTGTTATTGAAAAAATCAGATTTTTCATGTGTAAATAATTTTTTTTTAATGGTCACATGGAATACGCCATGTGCAATTTTTTCATCATTGTAGGTGTTTTTGCAATCATGGCTATTTCATAATTTATTTTTTTAAAAATTTCAGGAATTATCCTTGAAAATATATCAAAGATAATTCCTAAAAAGAGCAAGAAACAATATTATTCAACAACTACTTTTTTTGTCATCATATTATCGTCGAATTTTACAATCATCTGGTATAAACCTTTTGACAATGAGCTGACGTTAATATTTTGAACATGAGTACCGGGTAAAGTTTCGCCCATGTTTACAGCATAAACCTGTTGACCTAAGACATTATACAAGCTAATTTCGACATTTTTCTTTTGAGACAAGTTAAAATAAACATTTGTATTATGTAGGGCGGGGTTTGGGTAAACATTGAGTTCCAGAACAAAATCGAGGGATGGTACAGAGGAGAATCCATCTAAATGAGTTTCTTTAGAGTTTAAGATGGCTCTTTTCTTAGCATTGACATTGTATTTTTGAACAAGGCCTACGATTTTAACATCTTTTTCTTTCATGCCGGCAGGTAAGGTAAACGTATATACTTTTGAGTAGGGAGTTCCTTCAACTATGGTGGCAGGCAAAGAGCTGGCAGAACCAAAAGGGCCACCTAACATAGCTTTTAAAACATGTCTGTGGTAATAGCCAACAATCGGATTTCCTAATCCGTACATAGGATGACCGGAAGTGGTATTATAGTTATTTACCTGATTCCATTGGCCTCCGGTACCAGTAAGACTGTCTTCAATGATATAAGCATTAAATCTTAATTCTTCATTAAGGTTGGCATAAAAGGTTGCATTAACTGTAACTGTAACAACTCTGGTTGAAGAGTTATAAGTATTGGTAACATCAACTGCAACGGGTGACACATGAGTCATTCTTTCGTTTGATTTGGGCCCCCATAATGTTCGGCTCATTCCAACAGCAGAAGTGCCTGCAAAAACATACCTATCGATGTAACCGTTGGGATATCCTGAGGCATAAGTGCTATTGACAGTGTTGCCATCTGTAAAAGCCATAGCGTCACCATTATGAATAGCCACACCAATGGCATAGGGATTAGAGTTGAGTAATTGAGCCAATTTCACAGCGCCATCGGGACAATAGCCACACCAAGCACCGGTAGCTTCTTCAACCAGAACATATTTTTGAGGCACCTGACTGACCACTACCACGTCGAAGATCATAGTATCATTAGCTGTATTTAAGTCTGCGTTTCCATTGATATTAGAAGCCCAAACTTTAATATTGTAATTGCCTGAAGTTGATGCAATATATGCAGTTGGGTGTGTAAAAGCAACAGAAGTAAAAGGGTTGATTGATTGAGAAGTAAATGAATGAGTAACAGGACTGCCACCATTAACAGAATAATTAATATCGTAAGAAGTGATTGTGTCAGCGCCTAAGCTTTTAATTTTTCCGGCAACGCTAATGTTACCGACATTCATATATTCCATCATGTTTAGTTCTGTGACTGTTAAATCTCTTGCAGGGGGTTGATTAACAATGAAAGTAGTGGCTTCTGAAGAACCAAATTCGCCACCTGATGCATAGGTGAAACCGTAAAGTTCAACTTTGTAATAACCATTGCCATAGGTACAGCACATACCGTCGCCATAACCATCATTAATAGTAAAAACGACAGTAGTACCTTCGGGGACACAAACATTTTTTATGTATAATTGTCCTCCACTGACATCGGTATAGGGGCCGCCTGAATCGTAAGTTGTAGTGCCGGCTTGGTTTTTCAGTGTCCATGAAGTTTCTGAACCATAGTTGTCAGTTTGAATGCTGATTTTAATATTGGTCTCACCTGTAGGACACTGTGCTTTAGCAGTAAAAGCTGTTAAAAATAAAAAAGCAATTGTAATCAAATAAATTTTTTTCATGATATAAGTTTTAATGGGTAAAAAGAATATGTAAAATCTAATACATGCAAATTTAAAAATAAAAACTTTATAATTAAATATTTTTAATATTTTTGTGATTAAAGAATCATTAAAAAATAATATATTAACTTTTAAATCTTTTTTAATTATGGCAATAGAATTTACAGATGCTAATTTTGATGAGTTAGCAATAAAGTCAACAAAACCTGTATTAGTTGATTTCTGGGCAGAGTGGTGTGGACCGTGTCGGATGATTACACCTTTAGTTCACGAACTGGCAGAAGAATATAAAGACAGGGCGGTAATAGGCAAAGTTAATGTAGATGAGAACGCTGATATAACTGTGAACTACGGCATTAAAAATATACCTACTATATTATTTTTTAAGAACGGTCAAGTCGTTGACAAGCAAGTAGGGGTTGTTCCCAAATCAGTATTGGCTGCAAAATTGGATGCTTTAATGTAGTCATATTTTTAAACCACAATTTTACTTTTTAATTTACGTGTTGTAACTTTGTGGTTTTTTTATTTTACTTATGGATTTTAGTTTAGATAAAGGGTTTATAGAATCTTTTGGTAACTTGGATTTGTTTGCAAAACAAGTTGTTGAAGGTTTTATTACAGGGATACATAAAAGTCCGTTTCATGGGTTTTCGGTTGAATTTGCCGAACACCGGCTGTATAATTCGGGGGAGTCGGTTAAGAATATTGATTGGAAAGTATATGGCAGAACAGAAAAATTATTTGTTAAGAAATATGAAGAGGAAACCAATCTCAGGTGTCAGATTGTTATAGATAATTCATCATCAATGTATTATCCTGAGCGGAAAACGCTTTCAACAGAAACTCCCAATAAAATTTTGTTTGCCACCTATGCAGCCGCAGTCATATTGAATATTCTGAAAAGGCAAAGAGACGCTTTTGGAATTACTTTATTTTCTGAAGCAATAGATTTGCATACAGCTTCCAAATCGAGTTCATTGCATTATAATTATTTAATTGGTGAGTTAGAGAAACTACTAAAAAACACAACCCCAAAGGAGCCAAAGAAAACTTCTTTGACACCATTGCTTCATTATGTTTCAGAAGAACTTCACAAGCGTTCACTCGTAATTATTTTCAGTGATATGTTAGATTCGGTTGATGAATTAAAGACAGTATTACCGGCATTACAACATTTGAAACATAACAAGCATGAGGTTATTTTATTTCATGTTTTTGACAAACATATGGAGTATGATTTTTCGTTTGACAACAGACCGTATAAATTTGTAGATATGGAAAATAATGAGGAACTGAAACTTAATCCGCATGAAATAAAAAGCAGTTATATTAAATCGATGCAATTATTTAAAAAGGAGCTTTATCTAAAGTGTGGACAATATAACATAGATATTATTGAATCAGATATAAACAATGGATTTAAGCAAATTTTGTATCCATTTTTTATGAAAAGACAAAAATTACATTAACATTATAAAAATATTAATGATGGAAATATTTGAAGATGTAAAAATTGAAAGCAGAATGAATGAAAGTGATGAGATGTTTAAGTTGCTGATTGAGATAGCTCAGGATGCCATTTACACTGTGGATACCAATGGTATTGTCACTATGGTAAATCAGGCCATGATTGACATAACTGGCTATAGCAGAGAAGAATTAATGGGAAGAAATTTCATGGAGTTTATGCACCCTGATGAATTCAATTATGCTTTAGAGCTTCATAATATGATTCAAAAAAATATTAAGCCACCACTGTTTGAATTGAAATACAGACATAAGTTGAGTGGGTATAGGGAAGCAGAATTTTCTACTTCACCCATCATTAAAAATGGTAAAGTCATTGGCACCTTAGGAGTGGGCAGAGATGTAACCCAACGAAATGAGATACAGAAGAAACTTTTTGAAAGGGAACAAAAATTCAGGTTTATAGTTGAAAATGCCTCTGAAATTATCTTTACTTTAAATTTAGAGGGCAAATTTGAATTTGTCACCAAGAATATCCTTGAAATTGCAGGGTATAAACCTGATGAATTAATAAACAGATATTTTCATGCTTATGTTTATCCTGATGATTTGCAAATAGTATTAGAAAATATCAGCAAAACGCTTGACAGGGTTTTTGAACCCATTGAGTTTAGGCTTGTTACTAAGGATAAAAGAGTTATTTATGTAAAGGGATCCTGCAATATAATTGAAAAAAATGATGAGATTGTTAATGTTTACGGTATTCTGACGGATATAACAGAGATGAAGCTGGCAGAAGAAAAGTTAAAAGTCATTATAGAAGAAAAGAATATTCTTTTAAAAGAGGTACATCACAGAGTTAAAAACAATCTCCAGGTTATCATCTCATTGCTGAAATTAAAAACCTTTAATTTGACGGATAAAGAGGTTTCTGATGTTTTTAACAGTTTTGTCGAACGCTTGACATCGATGAAGTTAGTACATGAGCAACTGTATCATTCTGAAAGTATTAAATATATAAATTTAAAGAAATATGTCAATGAGCTTTTAAGGCATATTGAGGCATCGTATCATAATGATATTAATGGACAGGTCATTGTTAATACCAATATTCAGAATGAAGATGTTGATCTTGATACCTTAATACCCATTGGTTTGATTATAAATGAGATACTGACAAATTCCTTCAAATATGCATTTCCTGATAAGACAGGTGAAATAAGTATGTCGTTTTTTAAAAATGAGAATAGTGAATTTAATTTAATTGTAAGTGATAACGGTATAGGATTCGATAATGAAGTGCAAAGTAATTCAGATACCTTAGGCTTAAAGCTCATTTATGCCCTTGTGAGTCAAATTGATGGAACGATTGAGATGTCAACAGAAAATGGGACAAAGTTCGAAATACATTTTTTTGAAAAATCAGAAATACATCATTAATTCGTTGTTGATGAGATACTTTTCTGTATTTATGTTTGTTCTTATTGCCCATTTCGTAATGGCATTTAATAATACCCAAAGCATTACGAACAATGATGTAGTTGAAAAAATTAAAATTTTGGACAGCTTGGGTAGAAATTTTTTAGTAAGCAGTTCGAATTATGATTTTCATAATATCAACAAAATTGAATATTATGCTTATAATCTTTTTGAGGAAAAGCTGCATAAAGTCAGTTGGGTTGAACAAAACTCAGATCATGAAATATTGTTTGTTTTTTTTAAAGAATTGTATTTCAAAAACAATGATAAATTAAGTTTATTATTTTCTTGTTTTGATTATTACACATCGAAATATAGCGAACTTTTAAAAAACTCTGCATTTCCCGAATATTTGATGTTACTGCCGGCGGTGTTGACAGGATACAATTACAAATATACATCTTCAGAGGGAGCAGGAATATGGCGTATGAATTATGCTTCGGGTATATGGGGCAAGCTTAAAATAAATGACTGTTTTGATGAGCGTTATCATACCTTTAAATCAACAGTTGTTGCACTCAGATATATGGAGCATTTAAGGGCTTTGTATAAAGATTTTGATTATGCATTGTGTGCCTTTTTATCGTCTCCGGTTGCAGTTAATAATTGGGTGAAATATTTAAAGCAGGATAAGCGATTTTTGGATTTGATTTCAAAAGATGTTTATTTGGATTTCCATTTTTACAAGACAATGGTTTTTTTGTATTACATGCGAGAGGAGTTAGAAATTTTTGCTCCTGTCTTGACATACACAACAAAAACAGATAGTGTTTTTGTAAGCAAAAGATTTCATTTTGAACCTATTGTGTCTGGAATAAATATATCTAAGGGCGAATTTGAATTTTTAAATTCCCAATACAAATTTAACTATTCCAAGGATTCCAATTACATTGTAATACCAAGTCGGTTGGTTCAAACATTCAGAAATAAGGAAAGTGAAATAATTTATCAAAATGACAGTATTTATTTTCCAAAAAAAGTGGAAAATGATTCTTTGGTTGAGTCTGTATCAGAAAATGTCTATCATACAGTAAAGAAAGGAGAGACATTATCGCATATAGCAAGAAAATACAAAGGTGTAACTATTGAAGATATAGTGCGTTTGAATGGACTTAAATCGGCGGACAAAGTTAAAGATGGAATGAGATTAATAATTATTAAAAATCAGTAATGAAAGTAAGTGGGGTATTAAAATTTTTGTTATCAGTTTTTGCTTTGTTGATGCTTATTGCATTAATTTTTCCAAAAGAGGGCATTCAGATAGTGGATGGTTTTAAATTGAAATTTCTGACCATTGATGAAATTTTTTCATCGCCAAAAGATAAAGCCAACTTAAAAGAAATTTTACTTAAAAATATAGACCTTGACTCTTTGCTGAATTCAAGAAGTAAAAGTAATGATGATTCATTAATAATAGATGCTGATAATCTTAAGCGTACCATTCAAGTTTTAGAATTTGATGAGGAAAGTTCATCAGTACTGGATAATTTTTTTGAAAAATTATCAACATTAAAAGCTGATGGAAGACTGATAAGAGTGATGCACTATGGCGATTCACAAATTGAATGTGACCGGATATCATCATTTTTGAGATACAAGCTTCAGAATCAATTTGGCGGAAGTGGTATTGGTTTGATGTCGGTTGTTCAGCCATTTGAGTACCAGTATGCCATAGCGGTGACGCCTTCATCAAACTGGAACAGATATACTTTGAATGGTATTATAGATAAAAGCATTACTCATAGAAATTACGGTTTTCTGGGGTCATTCTGTCGGTTTGCTCCGGTAAGCCATGACAGCATATTCAAAGACAGTATTTTATATAATGCGACTATTGATGTAACGGCTGAAAAATTTGGGTATGGCAATTCAAAGAAATTCAGGCAGTTCAGAATGTTTTATGGAAATAATAAAAGGCCTGTTTATTTAGAATTGAAAAGCGGTGATAAAATTTATAAAGATACAATGGAGGTGTCAAAAGCAGTGTCAGTCAAGAGATGGGTATTTGATGATTACACTGAAAATCTGAGTATAAATTTAAAGGGGTATGACAGCCCGGATGTTTACAGCCTGGCATTTGATGATATACAAGGCATAGCAGTAGATAATATTGCGCTCAGGGGAAATTCGGGGACTATTTTTACCACATTGGATTATAATCATTTTAGCAGTTCATTAAGCATGATAGACGCTGAGCTTTTTATTTTGCAATTTGGTGGTAATGTGCTTCCGGGCATCAATTCAGAAAAAGATTGTGAGGCTTATGCCAATTTGTTTTTATCTCAGATTAAAAGGCTTAAAAGCATTAATCCTGATGCAGGGATTATAGTAGTAGGGCCGGCAGATAAATCTATAAAGGAAAAGGACAAATATGTGTCGTATAAATACATTGAACCATTGATAAAAGAGTTGAAAAAAGCTGCATTTAAAGGAGGTGCTGCTTATTGGGATATTTACAAAGCCATGGGTGGTAAGAATTCGATGCCCATGTGGGTTGATGCCGAACTGGCAGGTACCGATTATGTTCATTTTTCTCCGGATGGTGCATCTATAATAGCCAACATGTTGTATAATGCGATTTATTATCAATACAATATGTATTTGAAAAAGGGAAAAGGTATAAAGGTAAAAGGGAATAAAGGTATAAGGGAAATGTGATGATGAGTTGATTTGGTGATGTGTTGATGAGAAGGTATAAAAATGTGGTGTTCACTGTTCACTACTAAAGTTAACTGAATTTCTTTGCGTTCTTAGCGACTTTGCGAGAGAAAGGAGAAGAGGGCTAATGGCAGAGGGAGTTGGGGAGAATGATTTGAAAATTTGAAAATGAGACAATTTGAAAATTAAGATTAGAAAGTTTATATTATTAATTACTTGTTTATGTGCGATAAATCATATTTGTGCGCAAAGCAATGACTATCCTTATAATTATCCTGATTATAGTTTTTTGAAGCTTGACAAAAATGTATTGGTTTTTGGTGAAAAACACCAAAAGTTTAATCATTTATTTTCGAAAGTGGATTCTTTACTTTATAATGGAAAAGGAAGCATTAACATAGTGCACATTGGCGCATCGCATGTGCAGGCAGATCAATATTCAGGCAGATTTCGTGAAAAATTGTACCATTTGGTACCAGGTTTAGTAAGTGACAGAGGTATTTTATTTCCTTACTCAATGGCTAAAACCAACCATCCCTATAATTATTATTCAAAATATACAGGAAAATGGGTTGCTTGTAGAAACGTTGAATATAGTAAAACATGCAATATGGGTGTGAGTGGTATTTCGGCTTTTACAGAGGATTCAATAGCTGAATTTAACATTTACTTAAAAAAGTCAATTTATCCGACTTTTTATTTTAATAAAATAACTGTACTTCATGCCACAGGAGAATGTTATTATGATATAGAACTGATAACAGACGATTCTACATTATGTGTTAAAAATGAGTGTGAAGGTTATACAGTATTTGAAACAGGGAAATTTTTAGATACATTGTCATTCAGAATTATCAAAAATGACAGTTTGCAGACTTCGTTTGAATTGTATGGTGTTTTGGCAGGTATTGATAGTGCTGAGGGAATCACTTATAATGCAATAGGTGTGAATGGGGCGACAGTTTCAGCATATCTCAGATGTGCTCTTTTTAAGGAACATTTAACTTTACTAAAACCCGATCTGGTTATATTATCATTAGGTATTAATGACGTTCAGAGTAATGAATTTTCGTCAGATGTTTTTGAAAAAAATTATGAAAACATGATAAACAAAATATGGGAAGTAAATCCCCAAGCATCAATCATATTCACTACAAACAGTGATTCATATTTGAAGCGAAAGCGTCCCAATTCAAACTCACTAGTTGCCCGACAAGTAATATGCAAATTGGTTGAAAAATATGAAAATACAGCATTATGGGATTGGTTTGATGTGATGGGAGGGTTGGGAAGTGTGAAACAATGGGAAAGAAAAAACTTAGCTAAGAAAGATTTGGTGCACTTTACCAAAGAGGGCTATTTTTTAATTGGTGATTTATTTTATGGTGCATTTATAAAATCCTTTGAGGATTATATGAACAAAAAAGATTAAAATGGATAACAATATTTTAGAATATATAAAGCAAATTTTTATTTATTCCGAAAAATCGCCTTTGATTTTCACCAGGCTTTATTTTTGGATTTTCTTTGCGCTTGTATTGACTTTTTATACATTTTTAAGTAAGGCCAGCAAATTGCGCAGTACTTATATGTTGATAGTAAGTTTGTTTTTTTATTATAAGTCGAGTGGTTTGTTTTTGTTGATTTTGATTTTTTCAACTTTTTTTGATTTTTATGTTGGGAACAGCATGTTTAAGTCTAAAAATCAGACAAACAGGAAGTTATTACTTGCCTTAAGTGTGAGTGTAAACTTGTTGATGCTTTTTTATTTTAAATATGCCTATTTTTTTACAAATAATTATAATGCATTTTTTCATACCAATTATGCTGTAATAAATCATTTTGCCTATTTTGCCAATACCTTTACCGGAAGTCATTTTGAAGTAGGCAAAATACTGTTGCCGGTTGGTGTTTCATTTTTTACATTTCAGACAATAAGTTATTCGGTAGATATTTTTCGAAAAAAAATTGAGCCAGTAAAGAGTATTCTTGATTTTGGATTTTTTGTGTCGTTTTTTCCACAGTTGGTGGCTGGTCCTATAGTTAGAGCAGCAGATTTTATCCCTCAGATTTACAAAGATTTTAAATTATCCAAACAAGAGTTTGGGTATGCTGTGTTCATTATTTTAAGTGGCTTGACAAAAAAGCTCTTTATTGCAGATTATATTGCAGTCAATTTTGTGGACAGGGTATTTAAAAACCCTTATGTTTATTCGGGTTTTGAGAATCTGATGGCCACATTCGGATATTCGTTGCAGATATATTGTGATTTTTCGGGATATACTGATATAGCCATAGGTGTAGCTCTTTTGATGGGATTCAGGCTGAATAAAAATTTCAATTCACCCTATAAAGCACAAAATGTAGGAGATTTTTGGAGACGATGGCATATTTCGCTTTCGACATGGCTCAGAGATTATCTGTATATTCCATTGGGAGGCAATAGGAAGGGTAAGTTTATGGCCAATGTCAACTTAATGATAACGATGCTTTTGGGAGGTTTATGGCATGGAGCCAGCTGGCAGTTTGTGATATGGGGTGGTTTGAATGGCATAGCGATAGTCATATACAAGTTTTGGAGAAAAATAAGTCCGTGGGAGAAAAGCAACAAACGCATTGCAGTGGTATGGAAAATTACCCTGACTTTTTGTTTTATCACTTTTACCAGAGTGTGGTTCAGGTCGAGTTCGATGGATATAGTCAATGAAATTTTTCATCAGATTACAAGTAATTTTAAATTTTATTTAATACCTAAAATTATCATTTCATATTATCCTATTTTTCTGATGATGCTTTTGGGATACATTTTACATTGGTTGCCATACACACTTAAAGACAAAATAAGAAACTATTTTATTGAGTCTTCATTAGCTTTTAAAGTAGTAATAACAGCAATAGTAATAGTGATAATATTCCAGTCTTTATCTTCCGATTTGCAACCTTTTATTTATTTTCAGTTCTGATTATATTAGAAATTATATATATTTTTGTTTGATATTGGACAATGTAATCAAATAGTTTATTTGAAGGAACTATAAAATAATGGCAGAAAACGAAAAAAATTCAAAATGTCTGGTTTGTGGGAGCAGCAATCTTAAATGGTTGAAGGACTACGAGCGTTACGGTATGTTTAAATGCAGGGATTGTAGTTTTGTATTTATTGAAAGAATTCCCACAGCTGAGGAGTTAGATGCTATGTACAGTTCATATTCTTATAACAGAGAAGCAGTCTTATCACCTGTTACTGTCAAAAGTTATAACCTCTTATTGGATGAATTTGAAAAATACCGGAAAACAAACAAAATATTAGATATGGGATGTGGTAGGGGTTGGTTTTTATTAGAAGCTAAAAAAAGAGGTTGGGAAGTCTATGGTACTGAATTTTCAAAAAAAGCTGTGGAGATTTGTACTAACAATGGCATAGTGATGGAAAAAGAGAAATTTGATTGTGATGACTTTGACATTATAACATTGTTCGAAGTGATTGAACATATCAACAATCCTAATGAAATATTAAGTTCAATATACATTATGTTGAGGAAGGAAGGCCTTTTTTACTGTACTACTCCTAATTTTAACTCCTTATTAAGATATTATCTGAAAGCAGATTATAACATTATAGGTTACCCCGAACATCTTTCCTACTATACCAAATCGACACTTAATAAGGTTGCCAGAAACAATGCTTTTAAACCCTTCAAATTTCTTTCAACAGGTATTAGCTTGGAAAGGATTAAAGTGTCGAAAGAGAAAGCTGCAAAGAGAAAAGAAGCTGAATTTCCATCAGAAAACAAAACAGAAAAAGCACTCCCTAAAAAAACAGTATCTATAGAATCGTCAGATGAAGTATTGAGAGAAAGTATTGAATGTAAATGGTATTTGGGTTTAGCAAAAGTTGTAATAAACAAATTGCTGACATGGACAAATACAGGAATTACTTTAAAAGGGTACTATATTAAAAAGTAACACCTTCTGATACACTATTCTCTGAGTCAACTCCTGATTTTTTTTCCATATTCTGACTCAAAACGTCTGCATACTTTATTGTAAGTAATTTTAACTTTAAATGCTTGGAAACGGCTTTAAAATGTTGTAAATTTATACAAGGAGCTGAAATAAACACTTTTAAAACTTAAAGCCATGAAAACTTTAGCATTAATTTTATCGGTTGTTTTTGTTGTAGCAATAGTTTTTAACTTGGTGTCTTATTTATTTGATGAGATTTTGCACAGTAAAAAAGCAAATTAAAGATGGTGGGTTAATTTTCTTTTAGCATTCAGAAAAATAATAATGCTTAAAACAGTGATGCCACAACCTATTAAGTATGATACATCCTTGCTGAGTGCAAAGCCTTCGGGTGAGATAAAGAGATATGTTGCACTAACACAGGTCATAAAAATTGCCGGTAATAAGGCAATATAATAAAATTTCTTTTCAATAACGAGGTACCATGTAATAGCCCAAAGCACAAAAACGGCCAATGTTTGGTTAGACCAGGCCATATAGCGCCAAATAACGCCAAAATTGCTCTGACTGATAATAAAACCGACTATAAAGAGAGGAACACATATAAAAAGTCTGTTTTTAATAGATTTTTGTTTAATTTTCAGGAAGTCGGCAACAATAAGCCTTGCGCTTCTAAAGGCAGTATCGCCGGATGTAATAGGAGCTGCAACTACACCAAGAAGAGCAAGGAAACCACCAAATTTTCCCAGTAAAGAGCCGGAAATGAGACTTACACCCCATGCGGCATTTTCACCATGTTCAATCATAACAGTGTTCAATTCTTTGACACTACCCCAAAAACACATACCGGCGGCAGCCCATATTAGAGCGACAATGCCTTCGGCAACCATGGCCCCATAAAACACTCTTCTTCCATTTTTTTCATTTTTCAGACAACGTGACATCAGTGGGGATTGGGTTGCATGAAAACCTGATATAGCGCCACAGGCAATAGTTACAAACATCATGGGGAATACAGGGAATCCATTTCCTTTATAATGCTGGTTTGTGAAATTGTCAAGTGTAAGTTCTGGTATTGGCAATTTATTCCAAATCATCATTACAAAAATTCCAACAGCCATAAAAAGGAGGGCAAAGCCAAAAAACGGGTAAATGCGGCCAATTATTTTATCAATAGGGAAGACAGTAGCTACGAAATAATATATAAAAATCAAAGCAATCCAAAACCAGATGTTAATGATGTTTCCTGTCATTGAGTTTAATATTCCGGCAGGACCCATGACAAAAACAGCTCCTACAAGGAGCATCAGTAACAATGTGAAAATACTTATAAAGTATTTAAAGTACTTGCCTAATAGGTCGCCGGTAATAGCGGTAATACTTAATCCATTTTTTCTGAGGGAAATCATTCCTGAGAAGTAATCGTGCATAGCCCCTCCGAGGATATTTCCAAAGACAATCCATAAAAATGCGATAGGTCCGAACATAGCCCCCAACAAAGCGCCAAAAATAGGCCCCAATCCGGCAATATTTAAAAACTGAATTAAAAAAATCTTACCCCAACCTAAAGTTACATAATCAACCCCGTCAGCCATTGTGATGGCAGGTGTAGGTCTGTCGGGTTCAACAGTAAAGACGCGCTCTACAATACGGCCATAAATGAAATAGCCAAGTATTAGAAGACCAATGGCAATAAGAAAAGTAATCATGATATGTTATTTAATTTTTTTTAAAACCAAAGCTGTTTGTGTTGGAATATATAATTTTAACTGGAAAATATCATCAATATTTATTGTGCTGTAAGTAAGATTTTCGCTGATACGATTATGTCCGCCATAATAGACAGAATCACTATTTAGTACTACTTCATAGATGCCGGTTTCTAATTCAAAGCCATAGTCGGCATAGGAAGTAAATGGACTGAAGTTGAAAATAAAAGTCAAATTGCCTCTGTTAAATATTAACACCTGATCATAATTGTTCTGAATAATAGGATAGGGTTTATACTTCAAGATTTCTTCTGATTTAATCAGTTTAATGAAATCATTATCAAACTTATACAGCATGCCATATTTAAGGTTTTTACCTTTAATCAGATGCCATTGGCGGCGGGCATAATGAAAAGACCAGTTGTTGCCTTCTCTGGGAAAATCAATCCATTCGGGATGGCCGAATTCATTGCCCATAAAGTTAAGGTATCCATCGCCGGCAGTAGCAATGGTGAGCAATCGTATCATTTTGTGTAAGGCTATTCCACGGTCAACAAAAAGGTTTTGATGGGTGTTATCCATATCAGTGTACATGCTTGGGCCAATCAACCGGAAAATAATTGTTTGGTCTCCTACTAAGGCTTGGTCGTGACTTTCAGCATAGCTGATTACTTTTTCATCATTTCTTTTGTTTGAGAGGTTGTAGAACATATCACCCACATGCCAGAATTCGTCTTTAACTTCTTTAATATATTTAATCCAGAAATCGGGAGTTCCCATTGCCAATCTGTAATTGAACCCAAAGCCACCATCTTTTAAAGGGGATGCTATACCCGGCATACCACTCATTTCTTCTGCAATGGAGATGGCATCAGGGTTAAAATTATGAATTAATTTATTGGCTAAAGTCAAATAGCAAATGGCATCTTCGTCCTGATTCAAATTATAATATTGATCGTAAGATGTGAAATTGCTTCCAAGGCCATGATCGAGATACAACATACTGGTAACACCATCGAAACGAAATCCATCAAATTTGTATTCATCGAGCCAATACTTACAATTGGAGAGTAAGAAGTGTATCACTTCATTTTTGCTGTAATCAAAGCAACGAGAATCCCATGCCTGATGATTGCCTCTTGGGCCATCGTGAAAATACTGATATAAAGTGCCATCAAAACGACTTAAGCCTTCAATTTCATTTTTCACGGCGTGAGAATGAACAATGTCCATAATTACTTTTAACCCCTGGCCGTGCGCTGTATCTATTAAATTTTTGAGGTCGTCGGGGGTGCCAAAGCGGGAAGAAGCAGCAAAGAAGTTTGATACATGATAACCAAAGGACCCATAATAGGGATGTTCCTGTATGGCCATTAATTGGAGTGTATTGTATCCTGAATCTACAATATGAGGGATGACATATTTTGTGAAGTCGTTGAAGGATGCTACTTTGCCTTCGATGGCACTCATGCCGACATGAGCTTCATAAATCAGTGGGAACTCCGGACTTTTTGGAGATGTATATTTCCAATTATAAATGCGAGGCGGATCCCAAACCTGAGCATTGAAAATCCTTAAATCAACATCTTGCACAACACGCGTAGCCCAAGCTGGAATGCGTTCTTCCGAGCCACCATCCCATATAATGAACAGCTTGTATAAGCTTTCATGTTTTAAAATGTTGAGGGGTAATTTAACTTCCCAGTTTCCGTTTTCGAGTTTGTATAATTTGTATTGTGGAAGGCATTTCCATTCTGAGAAATCTCCAATAATATAAATGTGACTGGCAGCAGGCGCCCATTCTCTGAAAATCCAACAGTTTTCGGTTATCGATTTATGAAGACCAAAATAATTATAACCATTGGCAAAGTCTATTAATGCAGTATTACCACAGAGCGCTTTTTCCTTGTCTAATGCCTTTTTTAGTCTTTGATTTATAACATCAGAAAAAGGTTCAAGATAAGGATCGTTTTCAATGAGTTTAACTTTTGCCATTTATTATTTTTATGTTCATACAAAAATACACAATAATTAAAATTTGCCACAGATTCGCAGAATATAATTTGCCGCAGATTCGCAGAATATAATTTGCCACAGATTCACAGAATATAATTTGCCACAGATTCGCAGAATATAATTTGCCGCAGAGTCATATAATATAATTTGCCTCAGATTTAATGATAATTGAATAGTAATTTTTAAAACCTGTGAATATGTGGCAAATTGTTTTAAATGAAAATTTTTTCGGGGTATATAATTTCAGTTAAATAAAGCCCCTGAGCTGGCATTGACTCGCCGGCATTAGATCGATTTTTTGACTCGATGATACTGCAAAACTGATGCAGGGTAATTTTCTTGTAAGCAACATCAAGAAGGGTTCCTGTAATAGCTCTGACCATATTTCTCAAAAATCTGTCGGCAGAAATACTGAAAACAAAGTAATTATTTTCTTTTACTCCTTGTGCATGGACTATTTTGCAAATATTGGTTTTGGTTTGAGTACCCACTTTAGAAAAGGATGTAAAATCATCATATTTTAAAAGCAGTTGACATGCTTTATTGAATAAATCAACATCTATCTGCTTAAACCTAGCGGCAGAAACAAAGTGACACAAATCATTCTTGAAGGGGTCTTTAATTCCAGAGATATGGTATTCATAAGTTCTTTTCAGAGCATCAAAGCGACTGCTGGCATTTTTCTCGACCTCTTTATAATCAAATATTACAATGTCGAAAGGAAGGAAGCTGTTAATTTTATAAATGAAGTCTGCTTTTTCAAAAGAAGATAGGTTTGCCGCATCAAAATGAGCCACATAACTTTTGGCATGAACCCCAGTGTCGGTGCGTCCACAGCCAACTACCTTTATTTCTTCTTTCAATAATATTGTTAAACGATTTTCAATGACACTCTGTACTGAAACAGCATTTTTCTGATTTTGCCAGCCGCAATAGTTTTTGCCATTATAGGCAAGATAAATAAAGTATCTCATGGTACAAAGATATTTAAATAATAATTTTTAAGAATGTGCTTTTGAAAAATAAGTTATATTTTTGTAAATAATATCAGTGTGACAAGCCCAAGTAATTTGTTTTACAATTAAATCTAATGACAATGAGAAAAAATATTTTAATTATAATTATATCGATTATATCTTTAAGTTGTTTGTTATTACAGAGTTCATGCAAGAGCCAAAATAAAGATGATATAAAACTTACGCCCTACAGAGTTGTTGATAAATATGGGTATGCCGATTCAACAGGTAAAATTGTAATTAAACCTAAATATGACTGGGTTGGCCTTTTTGAAGAAGGTTTAGCTGTTGTTAAAACAGGAGATACCTATGGTTATATCGATAAAAAGGGTAATGAAGTAATAATGCCTATTTATGCAAAAGCAGAAAGTTTCAGAAATGGTATGGCAAAAGTACTTTTAGATAACTGGGGTTATATAGGAACAGATGGTAAAGAAATCATTCCGCTTGATTTTCAGGATATTGGCAATTTTAATAACAATATGGCTTATGCCAAGAAAGATGATAAATATGGATTTATAGATATTAAAGGAAAAACACTTATACCATTTATATATACAAATCTTTTTGGCGAAGCTGATTTTATTGATGGTATTGAGGGCGCGGAGACTGAAAAAGGATGGGGAGCTATTGATAATAAAGGTAAAGAAATTATTCCGTTTGAACATAGTTTTATAAGAATCAGTGAACATCCGCTAGTTGCAGTCGAAAAAGACAGTAAGTGGGGATTGTATGATAAATCGGGTAATGTGATATTAAAATGCAAATATGATGATTTGAAAGTCATCAGTAATGAACTGATTTTGGCATGGTTAAACGGTAAGTATGGACTGATAGACAAAACTGACAAAGTGATAATCCCATTTAAGTATAAAATTCTTGGCGATTTTATAGAATCTGTTGATGTTTATCAGTTGACAGAGGATGGTCCGTATGGTTTGATAGAGAGAACAGGTAAGGAGTTAACACCTCCCAAATATTCAGAATTAAAAGTGTCTCCGGGAGAAGATATGATAGTGGCAGTTAAGGATGATAAATATGGTTACATCAACAGTACAGGAGTAGAAGTTATTCCACTTGTTTATGATTTTGCTTATGAATTCAGCAATGGACTTGCTGCTGTTTCAAAAGGTAAAAAATATGGATATATAGATAAACAAGGCAAAGTAATTATAGACTTTAAATATGATGAAGCTACAACTTTTGACAAAACAGGTCATGCGGGTGTTGCAGTTGATTATAAATGGGGTTTTATTGACAAATCGGGGAAGGAAATTTTAAAACCGAAATACTTATTATTTGACGGAAATTTTGAAAAAGGATTTGGCATGTTTTACCCTAATGAAGAAGGCTATCCTATATACGTAGATGTAAATGGTTTGGAATATTATTCATCAACTGAGATCAAATAGCCGGATTTCTATTGCTTTTTATTACATCTGTTATTAAAGTGCTTTGAATCGCCCCATTCACCATAACCGATAGTATCTCCTGACAGTTTGATTCGGACTTCAAGACAATTTTTGCATTCTGAGGCTTCTTCATCTAAGCAAGGCTTATCTTCATATAATTGATAGTTTTCTCTGTACTTGACAGGGGTGAGATTAGGCATTATAATGTTGGCGCCAACTTTCAGTGCTTTCTCTCTTCCAATAGGGTCTATGGCTTGCATGGCAGTGGTAGCGGCAATATTTATATCTTTCATTATTATACGCAGCAACGCAATCATTTTAAGACTGAGGTCAAAGCGTTCGGTTTTAGAAAGCAAAGTATCTTTAAATTTAAACAAAGGTGTGTTTTCATGTTCTATATAAGGACCAAGGCCTACCATATCGATGTCAAAATTTTTAAGAAATAAAAGGTCTTCAGCAAGATTTTCAATTGTTTGAAATGGCAGACCTACCATCACGCCGCTTCCTACCTGATAGTTTAGTTTTTTAAGAATTTCAAGACAGGTAAGGCGTTTATCAAAGCTGTGTAATTCATTGTCGGGGTGAAGCCTGGTGTACAACTTTCTGTTTGATGTTTCAATCCTTAAAAGGTAGCGGTGTGCCCCCGCGTTGTACCATTCACGATAGGTTTCTTCTGATTGTTCACCCAAAGAAAGAGTTACGCCCAAAAAGCCATTGCTCATTTTTTTTATTTTTCCTAAAAGCGATGTGATATTTTCTGTGAACGCCTTATCGGCTCTTTCTCCCGATTGAATTACAATGGAAGCAAATTTATTATCAAAAGCATATTGAGCAGCTTCAAGTACTTCAGTGTCAGAGAGCAAATATCTTTGTGTTTTTTCGTTACCGTTTCTGATACCACAATAAAAACAGTTTTTCAGGCAGCGGTTGGAATATTCTATAAGGCCCCTGAAATATACTTTATGGCCGACATTTTCAGCTTTAACTGCTGCTGCTTTTTCAAATATAAATGTTTTATCTTGTCCATTGGCAGACAACAAAAAGATGAGATCATCTTTGCTTAATTCATCTTTGCTTAATATGTTGTCAACTGTGAAACTCATTTTATTTTTATAATTCGTCAATTTTTATAAAAGGTTTTATAGCTCTATTAAAGATGCCATTTACATAGGCTATAGCCATTCCATAATTGGTAACAGGCACACCGGCGTCAATTGCAGGCTTGAGACGGCCAAATACTTGTTTTCTGGTTAACATGCACCCGCCACATTGAATAACCAAGGCATAATCGGTAATATTATCAGAGATTTTACCCAAGCCGGCCACTACCTCAAAATCTAACTTTTTACCAGTATAATTGCTTAACCAACGGGGGATTTTTACGCGTCCAATATCATCGCAAGTGACGTGATGGTTGCAGGATTCAAGTATAAGCACTTTGTCGTTGTCTTTAAGATTTGATATGTGAGGTGTGCCTTTTAAATAATTTGTAAAATCACCTTTTTGTCGTGCCAGAACTATGCTGAAACTGGTAAGCATAATGTCTTCAGGTACAACGGCATTAGCCAATTTAAATACCTGACTGTCGCAAATTGCTAAGCGAGGCTTGGGACTCATTTTTTTTAAATAAGGCTCAATATCATTTTCTTTAAGTACAATGCAAATGCAGTCATTATCTAAAACATCTCTAATGGCTTGCACCTGCGGCAAAATCATTCTTCCTTCGGGCGCTTCCAAATCAATGGGTGTAATGAGCATCACCACATCTCCGGGGGAAAGGATGTCTCCCAGGAGCGATTTTGAATTGTAAGCTGTTTCGGGCATATATTTATTGATAAGCTCGTAAATTTTGAAAATATCATAATTCAGAGTGCTGAAATCAATAATGTCAGTTTTAGAATTTACTTTTATTATTTTCTGAGTTTCTGGCTGGAGCTTTTCTATGTCTGATTTGTTGTGAACAATAAAGAAAGGAATGGCATAATCGTTAAACATGTCAATCAGTTCCATTTCAAATTGTCCAAAACTATTGTGGGTGATTAACAAAATGGCAAGGTCAATAGTTTTAATAACATCGAAAGTTTTCTTTACCCTTTTATCTCCAAGCTCTCCTGAATCATCTATGCCGGCGGTATCAATAATTACCGAAGCACCGATGCCGGGTATTTCGATTGATTTTTTTACAGGGTCGGTAGTGGTGCCGGCAATTTCTGAAACTATGGCTATATCCTGATCAGCCAATGCATTAATGAAAGAGCTTTTGCCATAATTTCTTCTGCCGAAAATGGCAATGTGTGGTTTTAAATTCTTCCCTTTATTCATCTTTTAGAAACTTTTACGGTTCTTGTCTTAAGAAAATATTTACAAAATTACAAAAAAGTTTCATTAGGATAATAAAGCCATTTTAGAAGCTTTAAACAGAATAATTGATTTAATTTTGCTGAATAATTTATAAAAAAAATGAAATTCTTACCCGAAAAATACAGCATAGAAGATAAAGTAGATGTTCCTTTTATTGATATTGAAGAAATTGAAAGTATTCTTAAAAAAACCAAACCCAGCAAAAAAGATGTTGAAGAAGTCATTCTAAAATCTCTGAATAAGAAGCGTTTATCATTGCAGGAAACGGCCGTTTTACTCAATGCTGATGAACCTGCAATGGTTGAGTTGATAAAAGAAGGCGCCAGAAAATTAAAAAGACAGATCTATGGCAACAGAATAGTATTGTTTGCACCACTGTATATAGGCAATAAATGTTCAAATAATTGCACCTATTGTGGTTTTAGGTCTTCAAATACAGATGCAATACGCAAGACACTGACAGATGAAGAAATAGTAAAGGAAATTGAAGCTCTCGAAGACAATGGGCAGAAGCGACTGGTATTGGTTTATGGAGAACATTCACAGTACAATCCTGAATACATTGCACATACAGTAAAATTGGCTTATTCAGTAAAGAAAGGTAACGGGGTGATAAGAAGGGTAAATATAAATGCGGCACCCCTTGATGTAGATGGGTTTAAAATAGTTAAGGCATCGGGTATTGGGACGTATCAGATATTTCAGGAGACATACAATGAGAATGCCTATAAAACCTATCATCTGAGAGGGAAAAAAGCTGATTATAATTACAGGCTGACATCCTTGGACAGGGCACAGCTTGCAGGACTTGATGATGTTGGTATTGGTGTTTTATTAGGCTTGTACGACTGGCGGTTTGAAGTGATGGCATTGATAAGACATACGAATCATCTGGAGGCCTGTTTTAATGTGGGTCCCCATACAATATCTTTTCCAAGGGTTAAAGATGCTTCCATGCTGCAAATGGGAACAAAGTATTTTGTCAATGACACTGATTTTGCCAAGTTAGTTGCTATCCTTCGTCTGGCTGTACCTTATACGGGTTTGATATTAACAGCTCGTGAACCGGCCCAATTGCGCAATGAGCTTATACAATATGGTGTGTCTCAAATTGATGGTGGAACAAAATTAGAAATAGGAACCTATTCAGAACATCTTAACCATAAACAAGACCTAAACAAAGGACAATTTCGAATCAATGATGAAAGATCGTTGAACGAAATAATCAATGAACTGCTTGAGCAGGATATGTTACCTTCATTTTGCACGGCTTGTTACAGATTGGGTAGGACTGGGGAGCATTTTATGGAGTTTTCGGTGCCCGGTTTTATTAAAAGATACTGTACTCCCAATGCCATTCTTACTTTAGCTGAATATCTTGTTGACTATGCCCCTGAACCAACTGCTGAAAAGGGTTGGGAAATTATTGAAAAAAATATCAGTTTGCTTGAAGATGAAAAACTCAAACAGTCATTAAAGGAGAGAATTGAAAAGATTAAAATGGGGGAGAGGGATTTGTATTATTAATCATTAGTAAAGGATATACAGGATATACAGGATATACAGGATAAAAAGGAAATAGAGGAAATAAAGGAAATAAAGGATATAAGGGGTATACATGATTTATTTATATCATATTTCTTTGACAGGATAATCAGGATTTACAGAATTGAAATTCAAAGATTTTCAATAATTTATTTTCAAAAAAGAAAGATTTTTAAACTAAATTTTCCAAAACATCTTTTCCCAATTTTAATTTAAGTGCTTATTTGAACTCATTCATTTTTTTTAAACAAAAAATGCAAATCCCTCATTATTAGTAAAATAAAATATCCTCTCTGAGCCATGACCCATACTTTCAGGAAAAGTATTGCGTAAAAGTATCGGTTTTGGTTAAAAAAATCACAACTTTTTTTCCGAAAAAATCAGGATGCTGCTACCTTTTGTAGTCTGTAGGGTGAAATTAATTTTACATCAACAAAATCAGTGAGAATTTTCAAAAAAAATTAAATAAAAAAAATTGTTAAACAATTAAAAAATTAAAGCCATGAAAACAAATAAAAAAATTTTAATCGTCGATGATGACATAGACATTATCACAGTAATCGAAACTATTTTAACCAAAGAAGGTTATGAAGTTATAACAGCCATGAGTAAAAAAGAAGGCATAGCCAAAATGCTCAGTGAAAAACCAAATCTGGCCATCCTCGATGTGATGATGACTACTCCTTATGAAGGATTTGAAATGGCCCGTGAAATTTTAAACAACCCTGCATTAAGCGCTATTCCTTTCCTTATCCAGACTTCAATTGATGTACTTGTTACTACCAAAGCAAGTGTACAGGAAATGGCCCGTGAATTCAGAAAAGATCCTAACTTCAAAGATTTACAGGTATTATTGGTAAAAAATGTTACAGACGGAGAAGCAGGCATTGATTATAAAGGTGAAGACGGAAAATCGTACTGGTTCCCTGTAAAAGGTTTTATAAGAAAACCTGTTGATTCAAAGAAAATATTACCGGAAATCGAAAAACACATTAATTAAAAAACAAAACCATTTTCACAAAGGGTATTTAAAATTGAAAAATACCCTTTGTGAAAATAAAATTTAAAACACAATGGAAACAACGGTTAATGAATTATTGCAAAAATACCCGGAAGGGAAAACAGAAAATTTAATTCCGATCTTGCAGGATATTCAAGATATAGATGGGTTTTTATCAGAAAGTTCTGTTGTTAAAGTAGGCCAACATTTAAAACTTTCAACGAGTAAAATATTTGGCGTGGCTACTTTTTATAATCAATTCAGATTCAAGCCATTAGGAAAATTTCATGTTCAGGTTTGCAGAGGTACTGCATGCCATGTATTGGGTTCATCAACGGTGCTTGAAGAAATTGAAAAATCATTAGGTATTAAAGCCGGAAATACAACAAAAGATGGTCTTTTCAGCATCGAAGTTGTGGCATGTATAGGCGCCTGTGGATTAGCTCCTGTAGTAAACATCAATGGAAATTTTCATGCAAAGCTAACAGGTGAAAAAATAAAAGATATAATTGAAAACTATAGAAATCAATAATATTATGGAAGAAAATATAAAAACATCGGTTAAGGATTTCCTTATTGATGAGGTTTTAAGAGATTTTTCTAACAATTCAAAAGATGATGCTATCAAACAACAATTAGCTGTTTTGCGTAATGAAAAAATTGAAGAACCTGTCATTTATATAGGTGCAGGAACTTGTGGTTTGGGAGCAGGAGCAGGCAAAACACTCAAAGCAGTGGAAAAATACCTTAAAGAAAAAGAAATAAAAGCCCGAATAATTGAAGCAGGTTGCATAGGTTTATGTTCTTCGGAACCTATATTAGATGTGCATTTGCCATCGTACAACAGGGTGTCGTTTGAAAAGGTGACAGAGGACAAAGTGGTATCTTTGTTAGATAAAGTTTTCTCTCTCGAAATTCCGGAAGAGAATATTCTGGGACAGTTTAAAACACATGAATCGAAAGAATGGGAGCATGTACGTTATTTTAACGAACATCCATTTTTTGCACCCCAGAAACGATTGGTTCTTAAAAACTGTGGTATTATAAACCCTGTGGATATTAATGAATATATTGCTCGCGGTGGTTACAAGAGTTTTATTAAAGCTATTAACATATATAAATCGCTTGATATATGCGACATCATTGAAAAAAGTGGTTTGCGTGGCAGAGGCGGTGGTGGTTTCCCAACGGGAAGAAAATGGAAGTTTGCCAATGCAGAAGTGAGCGATCAGAAATATCTTATCTGCAATGCAGATGAGGGTGATCCCGGTGCATTTATGGACAGGGCAGTAATAGAAGGTGATCCTCACAGGGTTATTGAAGGAATGGCTATTGGCGCTTATGCCATAGGTGCCACAAAAACTTATGTTTATATCAGGGCAGAATATCCATTGGCTATTGAAAGATTAATAATAGCCATAGAACAGGCTAAAGAATATGGTCTTATAGGTCATGATATCTTTGGTACAGGAGTAGATTTTGAAATAAAGATTAAAAAGGGAGCAGGCGCCTTTGTATGCGGAGAAGAAACTGCATTGATGCACAGCATAGAAGGTAAAAGAGGCATGCCCCGTCCACGTCCGCCATTTCCGACAACCAACGGACTCTTTGGAAAACCTACGGTTATAAATAATGTGGAAACATTTGCCAACGTATCAAACATAATTGAAAATGGCTCTGAATGGTTTTCTGCTATTGGAACTCCATCGAGTAAAGGCACAAAAGTATTCGCTTTATCTGGTAAAATTGCTTTAACAGGGCTGATTGAAATACCAATGGGCACCAAAATAAGAGACATACTTTTTAATATTGCAGGTGGTATATTAGATAACAAAAAGTTCAAATCAGTTCAAATAGGAGGTCCCTCAGGAGGTTGTATTACTGAAGCCAACCTGGATATTGAAATTGACTATGAATCCCTTATTAAAGTTGGTGCTATGATGGGCTCAGGTGGATTGGTAGTAATGGATGAAGGTACATGCATGGTTGATGTGGCTAAGTTTTTTATGAATTTTATTCAGAGAGAAAGTTGTGGTAAGTGTATTCCATGCCGAGAAGGGACAAAACGCTTATTGGAAATACTCGAAAGCATAACAGGAAAACCACAAAAGGAAAATAATGAAGCATTAGAAAGGTTCAAAGCTGTAATGCAGATGGAAAAACTCTGTTATGTGATTAAAGAAACTTCGCTGTGTGGTTTAGGTCAAACAGCACCCAATCCGGTATTAAGTACATTGAAATGGTTCAGGGACGAATACGAAGCACACGTTTTCGACAGAAAATGCCCTGCAGGAGTTTGCAAAAACTTAAAAGAATACAATATCAATGTGGATGCTTGCACCGGTTGTACAGTATGCTCCAAAAAATGCCCGGCAAATGCCATAGTAGGTTCTAAGAAACAAGCCCATTTTATTGTTCAGGATAAATGTATTGGATGTGGTGCTTGTTATGAAGCCTGTAAATTTAACGCGATAAATGTAATATAAAACATTAAAAATCAAATGATATGAGCTTTTTAATTGAAGTAAATAATAAACAGATTGAAGCCCGCAAGGGAGAATATCTACTCGATGCATTAAACAGACATGGCATTAAAGTACCTACATTGTGTCATCTTAAGGGTAAATTCCCATCAGGCTCATGCCGTATGTGTGTTGTAGAAAATATAAAAACAGGTAAACTGGTGACATCATGTTCAACGCCGGTAGAAGAAGGTATGAAAGTAATGACACACTCTCCAAGAGTCATTGAATCGAGAAAAGTTATTGTAGAATTATTGTTATCGAACCACCCCGATGATTGTTTGTATTGTGTCAGAAATAAAAGCTGTGAATTACAGAATTTATCAGAGGTTTTGCAAGTAAGAGAAAGAAGAATAAGAGGGGTAAAGAATAAAATAAACATTGACAGCACAGGTGCAAGCATCGTGAGAGATCCCGAAAAGTGTATCTTATGCGGTCGTTGTGTGAGAATATGCGAAGAAACGATGGGTGTTTCGGCCATTGACTTTATAAGCAGAGGCAGTCATTCAGTAGTAGGTGTAGCATTTAATAAGGGAATCAACACATCAAGTTGTATCAATTGCGGACAATGCATAATGGTTTGTCCCACTGGTGCTTTGACTGAAAAGAATCATTTTAAAGAACTGTTATCAGCTTTAAAAAATCCGGATAAAAAAGTGGTTGTTCAGTACGCCCCTTCAATTTCAGTGTCGTTGGCTGAAGATTTCGGGATGGAACCCGGCAAAGACATTAATGGTATTATGAATGCAGCTCTTCGAAAAATCGGATTTAAGTATGTTTTTGACACTACTTTCGCGGCAGACCTTACCATTATTGAAGAAGCAGCTGAATTGGTACACAGAGTAAGCACAGGTGGTGTTTTACCAATGATTACCAGTTGTTGCCCTGGATGGGTGAAATTTGCCGAAGAATTTTATCCTGAAATGTTGCCTAATGTTTCTTCCTGTAAATCACCCCAACAAATGATGGGTGCTGTCATAAAGTCATACTGGGCAGAAAAAGTAAACATTAAACCTGAAGATATATACTCAGTATCGGTGATGCCATGTACCGCCAAAAAATTTGAAGCACAACGCGATGAAATGACCAATAAAGGCATAACAGACGTAGATGCTGTGCTTACAACCAGAGAACTGGCACGTCTCATAAGAATGTACGGAGTGGATATGAAAAATATTGCCCCCGAAACAACCGATTCTCCTTTGGGTTTCAGAAGTTCAGCAGGGAAGATATTCGGTGCATCAGGTGGTGTTATGGAAGCTGCCATCAGAACAGCTTATTTTAATCTTACAGGCGAAGAGTTAATGCGATTTAAGGTTGAAGCTTTAAGAGGCATGGCAGGGTGCAAAGAAACACAGATTGAAGTAGGTGATTTAAAAGTAAATGTGGCTGCTGTCAATGGATTGGCCAATGCCAGAAAACTCCTTGAAAGTGTCAAAAATGGCGAAAAAGAATTGCATTTTATTGAGGTGATGGCTTGTCCGGGTGGATGCATCAATGGTGGTGGTCAGCAAATAGGAGCAGACGATGAAGTTGTACTGGCACGTATGAAATCGCTTTACGACATTGACGATAAAGAAACCATCAAGGTGTCACACAAAAACCCTGAAATTGTTCAGATTTATAAAGATTATCTTGATAAACCATTGGGACACAGAAGTCATGAGTTATTGCACACGCATTATGCGAAAAGAGATGTTTTATTGTAGGAGGAAGTTTGAAGTGTGAAGTGTAAAGTTGAAATGCAAAAGAGTTAAAAAGTGAAAAAAAATAAGTTTAGAAAGTTTGAGAAAAATAAAAGTTTAAAAACTAACTTTAAGTACTTCACACTTCAAACTTCACACTAATTAAAAAAAGTTAAATAAAGACAAATATCAAACAAAATGGGACACGCAAATAGAAATAAGCTGGTATTTACTGTCAAAGACAGATGCAAAGTTTGCTATACATGCGTCAGAGAATGTCCTGTTAAGACAATTAAAATAATAAACGGACAGGCTGAAGTATTAAGTGAAAGATGTATAGGATGTGGTAATTGTGTAAGTGTTTGCAGTCAGAATGCAAAAGTATATTTTGACTCAACACAATTGGTTGAAAACATGTTGGCTGATACCAATAATAAAGTGGTTGCCTGTGTGGCACCAAGTTTTGCAGCCGACTTTGTAGATATAGACGATTATAAGACATTAATAGGAATGATAAGAAAGCTTGGGTTTTACAAAGTGCTCGATGTTGCTTTTGGAGCCGATTTGGTTTCTAAAGCCTATAAAAAGATTATTGAAGAAGAACAAAGCATGTCGCTTATATCGTCCGATTGCCCTGCTATAGTCTTTTATGTTGAACATTTTCACCCCGAACTTGTCAAAAATCTAACGCCAATTGCATCACCACTTGTCGCTATTTCGAGAGTGGCAAGAAAAAAATTCGGCAACGACATTAAAGTGGTTTTTATAGGCCCTTGTGTGGCTAAAAAGGCAGAGTCGAATGAAGTTGATGAAGCATTGACATTTAATGAGTTAAGACAACTGTTCACAAAATACAATATAAATAAAGACAATGTCACTCCAACAGAATTTGATGCGCCACTTTCAGGTAAAGGTGCTATTTTTCCAATAAGCAGGGGATTATTGCAAAATGTCAATAAAACAGACGATATTGTTGAAGGTCAGATAATTGTAGCATCCGGAAAAAATAATTTTAAAGAAGCGATCAAAGAATTCGAAAAAGGAGAACTTTCTAAATTTCATCTGGAACTACTTTGTTGTAATGGATGTATTATGGGTCCGGGAATGACAGAAAGAAACAAGTACTTTTACAAACGCTCACAGATAAGTAAATTTGTAAAAAATAAACTACAGAATTTAGACTACAAAGTGTGGAATGAAGAGCTTGAAAAATATAAGGATATTGATTTGTCGCAAACGTTCAGCATTCTCGACAGGAGGTATGACATACCAGAAGAAACTGAAATAGAGAATGTTTTGCTTAAAATGGGGAAAAAGTCACCTTCCGATCAGCTTAACTGTGGCGCCTGTGGCTATGATACTTGCCTGGAGCATGCCATAGCAGTGATTAATGGATATGCAGAAAACGAAATGTGTTTGCCTTACTCCATAGAAAAGCTCCATAATTCAATAGGACAGCTCAATCTATCAAACGAAAAATTAGCCAATGCCCGTTTGGCTCTTGAACAATCAGAAAAACTGGCCCACATGGGACAGCTTTCAGCAGGCATAGCCCATGAATTGAATAATCCGCTTGGTGTAATCACAATGTACAGCAATCTGGTCATGGAAGATCTTAAAAAAGATGACCCCATGATTAGAGATCTTGAGCTAATAGTTGAGCAGGCCAACAGATGCAAAAACATCGTAGGAGGCTTGTTGAATTTTGCACGCAAAAATCAGGTCAGACCAAACGAAGCCGACATTGTCGAATTTGCCTACAGAAGCATTGAATCAGTGGTTATTCCAAAAAATATTAAAACATCGGTTGTTTCAAAAATTGCCGACAGTACAGTAATGATAGATATTGACCAGATGATGCAGGTTTTTACAAACATTGAAAAAAATGCTATTGAAGCCATGCCCAATGGGGGTGAGTTAAGAGTTGAAATTGATGGGGATGAAAAATCATTTGAAGTTAAATTTATTGATTCCGGTCTAGGCATTTCTGAAGAGAATATGGACAAGCTTTTTACACCTTTCTTTACTACCAAAGAATCGGGCAAAGGTACAGGATTAGGATTGCCATTGGTTTACGGCATTATAAAAATGCACAATGGCAAAATTGCAGTCAAATCGAACAATGATATAACTATAGGCAAAACAGGAACAACTTTTATATTAACAATTCCAAGAATTAATTAAAAAAACTTAAATATATGACAACAAATAGTAAAAAAACAATTTTTATAGTTGATGACGATGTAGATTACATCTTCCAATTAAAAACCATGATAGAAAATATGGGTTATTATGTAATTTCAGCATGTGGACAAAAAGAAGCTGAAGAGATGATTGGCAGCATAACACCCGACTTGATAATTTTGGATTTGATGATGGAAAATCAGGACAGTGGATTTATTTTGAGCCAGAAAATAAAAAAAGTAATGCCAGAAGTACCTATCATTATTGCTACAGCCATTACTGCTGAAACCGGAATGTCATTCAGTATCGAAAACGATGATGACAGAAACTGGATCAAAGCAGATAAATATCTTGAAAAAGGCATCAGACCCGACCAATTGCATCGTGAAATTAATAAACTTTTAAAAATTTAAATCATGATAACACTTAAGCTTCTTATAGTAGATGATGAACCCGGCATCAGAACCGGAGTAAAACGTTCTCTTAACAATTTCTCTGTAGGGTTTCCTTTTATGGAGGAGGATTTTAGTTATGACATATTGGAAGCTGAAACAGGTGAAATAGCCATTGAGAAAATAAATGCTGAAAAAATAGATATCGTGTTATTGGACAATCAGTTGCCCGGTATCAGTGGCATTGAAGTATTGGATTACATCAAAAAAAATGACATAGATATTTCTGTGATGATGATAACTTCTTATGCTTCTTTAGAACTGGCGATAAAAGCAACAAATAACGGCGCTTACAACTTCTTGCCCAAGCCCTTCACGCCTTTGGAAATAAGAGCCTCCATTGAGAGCATCACAAAAAATCTGTATCTCAGACGCATGACCCGCAAGATGAATCAGGAAGGCAAACAAATACGTTTTCAGTTCCTCTCAGTTTTGTCGCACGAACTAAAATCGCCAATCAATGCCATTGAAGGGTATCTGAAAATCATGCAGGAAAAACAAGTTGGCGATAATATTGAAGATTATAAAATGATGATTGACAGATCTATAGAAAGGATTAAAGGAATGAGAACTTTAATTATGGATTTGTTGGATTTGACCAAGATTGAATCGGGAAAAAGAAACCGTGAGTTAAAGCTGATTGATTTGCACGAAGTGGCTAAAATTGTGGTTGATACTGTAGAACCATTGGCCATTCAACGTAATATAAAGGTTTATCTGGATGCCGATGAAAACCTTATGATAAATGCAGACAGTTATGAGATGGAAGTCATTCTTAATAACTTTGTTTCAAATGCTGTTAAATACAATAAGGAAGATGGCAAGGTTTACATGAGTATTCATAAAATCAAAGACACCATTCATATTGTGGTTGAAGACACAGGTATTGGCATGAGCGAAGAAGAAAGCGCCATGCTGTTTCATGATTTTGTACGTATAAAAAATTCCAAAACAAAAAACATTACTGGCAGCGGACTCGGTTTATCAATCGCCAAAAAAATGATAGAAATGTATATGGGAACTGTTGATGTAGAAAGCACGCCCGATGTAGGCACTAAGTTTATTATTAAGATTCCGGCTTAGATGAAAAAGAAATATAAGAATTGGAAATTGTAAATTTTAAGCTGGCGCATTTAAAATTGAAAATTTCTTATGTATAGTTCGGCGAAGCATTTGCTTCGTCGTCTTTTATTTTAATAGCATTTGCTATTTTCAAATATTCATTTTATCAAAATTACTTTTTTAATACAATTCTAAATAAATTATTTGCAATTTTACAATTAAATTTATAACATTCTGATTAGTATATGCTTGACTTTTATGTTATTGTGTTTTCAGTAACACTCTGTTCGGCGAAGCATTTGCTTCGTCGTCTTTTATTATTAATAGCATCTGCTATTTTAAATTTCATTTCACCCATGCAAAAAAAAATACTTTTTTCTTATGTAGCAAATGCTACAAGTATAAAAAGGACGAAGCAGATGCTTCGCCCAACAATATATCTTTTATTATTTTTCTATGTTACTTTTTTGTATTTTTGAACTTCACCATTAAATAGTTTTTTATGATAAGCAGAATTCTGACATTTTTTTTTATCCTTAGTTTTTCATGTTTACATTCTCAAACGCTTACTGATATTACCTTACCGGCACCCGTCAAAAAGGGAGGTAAACCATTAATGGAGGCTTTAAACGAGAGGCAAAGTATAAGAGCTTTCAATAGTAAAGAGCTGAGTAATCAGGAAATTTCAAATTTGCTGTGGGCTGCTTTTGGTGTTAATCGTGTTGAAAAAGGCAAGAGAACAGCCCCATCGGCAATGGACAGTCAGGAAATTGATATATATGTGAGTTTGAAAAGTGGTGTTTATGTGTATGATGCCAAAAGTAATATATTGAAAGCTGTAAAAGCTGGCGATTACCGTAAAAAAATGGGCACCATGAGTTTTGTTGCTGATGCTCCTTTGGTATTGGTTTATATTGCCGATTATTCAAGAATGTCAGCAAAAATGAGTGAGGAAAACAAGCGTTTTTACAGCGCCACTGATGTGGGCTTTATTAGTCAGAATGTGTATCTTTTTGCCGCTTCTGAAAATATGGCCACCGTTGTTAATGGTTCTTTAAACCAAGACTCTATATCTCAAGTCATTCCTCTAACTAAAAATCAAAAAGTATTGTTGGTTCAACCTTTTGGGTTTCCTAAATAGATAAATTACTTATTTCTTTTCAAAGCTTTTACTAAATTTGCAATATTAAAATAATGAAGTTTTGAAAAAAACAGCAAAATCTATAAAACTACGCCTCTTTTTACCCGTCTCGCTTATAATTGTAATCATTATAGTATTTATAACTGCTTGGTTTACAAGTAAATCAATCAGTAATTTTAATTCTCAGATGCTCAACACCTTAGAGCTGGAAGTGAATACTATTTTTAAAATGTTTGAACGGGAAAATTTGCTCAAACTCGAAAAAGTCAAATCAAATCTCAAAGTAGCAAACAGTCTGTTTAACCACCACAAACTTGAAATTTCCTCACAGAAAAAAACTATTATAACCGAAAACCAGAACACAGGCCGAAAACATGAAACAACGATTAATAAGTGGTTTTACAATAACACAGATTTATATAATGATACTGCCTTTGTTGACAGTTTACAAAGCATGCTGGGAGGGACCATTACTATTTTTCAAAAAATCGACAGCGGATTTGTTCGTCTTTCTACCAATGTCAAAAAAACTGATGGCACACGCGCTGTAGGTACCTATATTCCATACGATTCGCCTATCATTAAAACCATTCTTAAAGGTGACATATATATAGGCCGAGCTTATGTTGTAAATGATTGGTACACAACAGCATATCAACCAATTATTGTGAATAATGAGCTTATTGGGATGATATATGTCGGTGACAAAGAAAAAGACTTGCTTGAATTAAAAAAAGTAATTTCTCAGTTAAAAATTGGTAAAAGCGGTTACCCTTTTGTTTTTGACAAAAATGGTTACATGCTTATTCACCCTGAGATTGAGAATAAAGTTTATGTTGACTCAGCTTTTTTTAATAATATCGGTAACAACAAAAGAGGTTTTTTTCAGTACCAATATAAAGAACTTGAAAAAACTGTTGTATATCAGTATTTTGAACCTTTTGAATTATACATTGCAGCCTCGGTAATTAATAAAGAAGAAAATGAAGATTTTATTACAGATGCTATAGTTGGTGCAACAATAGTCAGTCTGATTGCAACTATATTTTTGTTAGGGTTTATCTATTATTTTACTTCGGCAAGATTGTATCAGCTTTTTCTAAAATTGCAGGATTCAAACAAAAAAATTGAAACCATTAGTGAAGCCCTTAAAGAATCAGAAGAAAGATTTCAGAAGCTTTTTGACAGTACAGCTGATGATATTTTTGTGACTGATATAGAGGAAAATATTGTTGAAATAAATAATGCTGCTTGTAAAACATTGGGATATAGCAGAGATGAACTTTTGAAAATGAAAATTACAGAAATTAAAACCCCAAAAGTTCAGAAAAATGTGGCAGAAAACAGAAAGAAAATATATGAACTTGGTACATATACATTTGAATCTGAACATATTACAAAAGATGGTTTGCTTGTGCCTGTCGAGTTTATCAGCAGGGTGGTCAGCTATAAAAATGAAAAACTTATTTTAAGTGTTGTCCGTAATATCACACAAAGAAAAGTTATTGAAAGGGAAATCCTTACAGCCATAATAAAAACTGAAGAGAGAGAAAGGGAGCGATTTGCAAAAGATATGCACGATGGCTTAGGACCTTTGTTGTCAACTATTAAGTTGTATGTCAATGAATTAAAATCTTCATCTATGCCCGATGAAGAGAGGGAAGATCTTATTAAATCGAGTAATGAAATGATTGATGAAGCTGTCAATTCTACCAGAAATATTTCCAATAATATAATGCCCCGAATCATCAATACTTATGGACTGGTTAAAGCTGTTGATGAATTTTGCAAGAAAGTAAACAAAGCCAATAAACTGAATATCTCGTTTGAAACAGAAAATTTTCCTGAAAAATTTAACCACGACATTGAACTCATTTTATTCAGGGTCATAAGTGAGTTAATAAATAATACTATAAAACATGCTGATGCCAAAAAAATATTAATTTTATTAATTAAAAATGAAGATAAAATCTCGTTGTATTTTAAAGATGATGGCATAGGCTTTAACACTGAGGATATAATGAATTCAGACAAGAAAGGCATGGGCTTGAAAAACATAATAAGCAGAATAAAATCGATAAACGGAAATTATTATTTCAACAGTTCGCCTAACAATGGTTTTTCAATTAAAATTGATATAATTATTTAAATTATAATGAAAGAAAAAAATAAAATTTTTATTGTTGATGATCACGAAATTTTCAGAAACGGCTTGAAGATGGTTTTGGGAAAACTTAAATATCTCGAAATAGTAGGGGAGGCCTCCAATGGAAAAGACTTCATTGATAAGATGCCTGAGACCCATCCTGATATAGTACTTTTGGATATTGAAATGCCTGTGATGAATGGTATTGAAGCTGCACAGAAAGCCCTGGAAATAAACCCCGATTTGAAAATTATTGTACTCACCATGTTTAATGAAGATGAATACATACAAAACATGATAGATACCGGTGTGAAGGGTTTTCTGATGAAAAACATCAATAAAGAAATTCTTGATAAAGCCATTCAAACCATTATTAATGGGGGTAACTATTATTCGGAAGAGCTTTTTAAATTTTTCACAAAACAGATAGGAAAAGAAAAAAAGGCAGATATCGTTGAATTGGATTTAACCCGCCGAGAAAAAGAAATTCTGCAACTTATCTGCGAAGGCCTTAGCAATAAAGAAATTGCCGATGTGCTTTTTATCAGCGAACGCACTGTTGTTGGGCACAAAACAAACCTGCTGGCAAAAGCCGACTGCAAAAACTCTATGAGCCTAATGTCGTTTGCTATAAAAAACAAGTTGGTTGTCATTTAAATCCCACTTAATATTAAAGTTCAGAAAAACATGAGTTATTTGAAATTAATTTAGCAATTTTACAGTTGTTAATTTTTACGGCTATGAAAAAATATATTGGCGTCCGTCATGAGGATAAATACAAGATGGAAAGGCGTTGTCCAATAACACCTTCACTTATAAAACGATTATTAAATAAATCAGATAACATTGAATTTTGTGTTGAAGAATCTGAAAAAAGAATTTTTAAAAAAGAAGAATTTATAAATTCAGGGGCAAGAATAGTTGATAGTGCTAAAGATTGTGATGTCATTTTTGGGGTTAAAGAAATAGGATTTGATTACTTTCAATCAAATAAAACGTATGTTTTTTTCTCACATGTCATTAAAGGGCAGCCCTATAATATGCCTATGCTTAAGAAAATGATGTCGATGGGATGCAACCTGATTGATTACGAAAAAGTTGAGGATGAATCAGGGAAAAGACTTATTTTTTTTGGCAAATTTGCCGGTATTGCCGGAATGATTAATTCATTATGGTCGTTGGGTTTAAGACTCAAAGAATTTGGCATTTCGACTCCTTTTGAAAAAATAAATCAAGCCTATACATACAACTCACTGGAAGATGCCAAAAAGGTAATTTCTGAGGTTGGTTTTGATATTATTAAAAATGGCTTACCTCTCGAACTTTCACCTTTTGTAATAGGTTTTACAGGCTATGGCAATGTGTCGATGGGGGCACAGGAAATATATAATCTTTTACCTGTTAAAGAAATAACGCCCGGTGAGCTTCTGAATTTAGACAATGACAAAAACTTACCACACAATGTTTTGTATAAAGTTGTTTTTAAAGAAAAACATTTGGTAGAACCAAAAGATTTAGACTGTCAGTTTGAGTTGCAGGATTACTATGCACATCCAGAAAAATACAGGGGTGTTTTTGAAAAATATGTACCACATTTGAATATTCTGATGAATTGTATGTACTGGGATAAAAAATATCCGCGCATACTTACTAAGGAATTTCTAAAAAGACATTTTGAAACATATAACAGACCAAAACTCACTGTTATAGGTGATGTGACTTGTGACCCCAATGGATCGATTGAAGCTACCCATGAAGGCACGGCTATTGAAGACCCCATATTTGTTTACAATCCTTTCACAGAGCTTCCTACTATGGGGTACAAAGGTGAGGGGCTGTTGATTATGGCTGTTGATATTTTACCCAGCGAGTTGCCAAGAGAATCATCTGTGAATTTTGCTGAGACTTTGGAAAAGTATGTCATTTCTATTGCTTTAGCTGACTATAACAGAAGTTTTTATGAATTAGATTTGCCGGCAGCAATTAAAAGAGGACTTATACTTCACAAGGGAGAACTTACCCCCCGATTCAAATATATTGAGAATTATCTTTAGAATTAAGAATGCCAACACCATTTTTTTCTGTAATAGTACCAACATTTAATAGGGCCGATTTTTTACATGTTGCTATACAAAGTGTTATCCAACAGACTTTTACAGATTGGGAACTGCTAATTGTTGATGATGGTTCAACTGATAATACAAAAGAGGTGGTAGCCAATTTTAAAGACGCACGTGTAACCTATTTTTATCAGGAAAATAAAGAAAGAAGTGCTGCAAGGAATAAGGGTATTGAGCTCAGTAACGGCAAATACATTTGTTTTTTGGATAGTGATGATTATTTTAAATCCAATCGATTAACAAACTTGTATTATGAAATTGAAAAAAGAAATTTCCCAATTGCTCTTTTCTATACCGGCATTGCTTTCCAAACAAACGATACCTGTATCGAAAAGCAATATCCATCAGAAAGTGATATTTATGAAAGAATAATCAATGACATCATAGGTACACCTCAAGTATGCATTCATAAACATATTTTGTTAAAATATCAATTTAATGTCAAATATAATCTTGCAGAAGATTTGGATTTATGGACCCGAATTGCCTTAAAATATGATTTTATTTATATAAAAAGTTTATCAGTTGTAGCGGTTGAACATAACTCAAGGTCAATAAATTCAAGTGAAAACCATTTTTTGAAATCTTTAGAGGTGATAAAAAATGTTTTGAATAATAATGATATCAGATCTCACATTAAAAAAAGCACAAGACAAAAAAGTATTTCAAATATTTATTTTAAGATAGGATTATTTAATATTGAAAATAAAAATAAAATTAAAGCTATTGCCTATTTTTTTAAGTCAGTATTTGTTAATCCTTTTAATAACAGAACAAAACATATAGCCATTTTAATTTTTAAATTATTTTTTAATTTTAAATGAGCAAGAAAATACTTTTTTTAAAAATAGGTACTTTATCAAACATTAACAGGAATGTTCTTGCTCAACTGAAGTTGCATTTTCCTGATAATGAAATTCTTGAGATAGATGTTTTAGAGCTGGTTCTTTCTAAAAAAAAATATAAAATTGCCAACTATTTTCATTTCATTTTAGAATATGGTCTGGATTTTTTACTCTTAAGAAAAAACAGATGGGCTTTCTGGGATTGGTTTAGAGTTACTTCATACATGTTTAAAAAATACAAACTGGAAGTTCAGAAATATGCTCAAAACAGTGACATTCTGTTTACATTTCAAACAGGTTCAACGTTCGATGGCAGTATAATAAATATTCCTCATTTTGTTTATACTGACAGCACTGTACTGGCTAATTACTTTTATCCCGGAATAAGTATCAGAAGTGTTTTAAAATCAAAAGCATGGATGAAATTAGAACCTGATGTTTATAAAAATGCTGCAAGGAATTTTGTTTTCAGTTCCAATCAACAAAAATCCCTTATTGAACAATACAATATTCCAGCGAATAAAGCAGTTTGTGTCTATGCAGGAATGAATAAAGCAACATCAAAAATTACTGAAGAGAAGTCCTATTTAACTAAAAAAATACTTTTTGCCGGTTATAACTGGGAGCGAAAAGGAGGACCATTATTACTCAAAGCTTTTAGAAAAGTACTAGATGTGCACCCCGATGCCGAATTAATAATTGTTGGTTGTAAACCAATAGTTGATGTGAAGAATTGTAAGATTTTAAATCGTGTTTCACTTACTGAATTAGAGCATTATTATCACGAAGCCACCGTTTTCTGTATGCCTACCAGAATAGAACCTTTTGGAATTGTTTTTATTGATGCCATGAATTTTAAATGTCCTGTTGTAGCTAGCAATATTGGGGCTATACCCGACTTTGTAATTAATAATCATAATGGCTATACATTGGCCCCAGATGATATAAATGGTTTTGCCGATGCTTTAATTAAATTACTTCACAATCCCGAGCTGTGTAAAGAATTTGGTGAAAATGGCTACAAAATAGCCCATCAAAATTACACTTGGGAAAACACAGGTAAATTAATAAAACAGAATATTAAAGCAAGTCTAAAGGAAAACTAAATGGCCGGCATGACATTGCCACCACACACAGGTATAAATGCACCTGTAATGTAGGAAGCTAAATCTGAAGCCAAAAAAGCAACCGTATTTGCAACCTCTTGATCAGAGCCTCTGCGCTTTAATGGAATATTATTTTCATGCAGGATTTGTTTCTCATTACCGGATATTCTTGTCTTTTCAGTAATAGTCCAACCCGGTGCTACCTGATTGACAGTTATTTGATAGGCTCCAATTTCTTTAGCTAAAACCCTTAGGACGCCATCCATACCCCTTTTGCCTGATACATAAGCTGATTGATTTACAGCATTTTGCATGGCGCATTCTGTATTAATAGCTATTATTCTTCCGTTGTTTTTGGCTTGCATAGCCGGAACAAATGCCTTTGCCATTAAAACATTGTGCAATATAGATGATTTAAACTGACTTTCGTAATCTTCAATTTTTTGATCCAAAATGCTTTGCCATTCGTATTGAATAACTGCATTATTAACAATAATGTCGGGATTCCCCATTGTTTTAACAGCCTCTTCCTTCATTTTTAATATAGAAGAAAAATCAGTTATATCTGCACTTACAATCATTGAACGCCTTCCAAGCTTTTTAATATTATTCATAAGTTGTGTTGCGCTTTCTTCATTTTTGTGATAATGAATAACTACATCTGCTCCACATACAGCAAGTGTATAAGCGATTACTTTACCCAATTCTCCGGATGCACCGGTAACCAAAGCAATTTTATTTGATAAATCTATATTCATACTCGAAGCTTTAATTTTTCTATAATGATCCTTAAATATTAATGATCGGTATTTGTAATATACTTTTTTAATAATTCTTTTTACAAGATCTTGCATACACTTTAAATAATTAAGCAAAGATAGGGCGTGTTTTTCAAAATTAATAATAAATTAAATCTTCAACATATTTTACTTAAGCAAAATTTAATTTATTAATTGTTTTTTAATTTATAGAATTGTAAAAACATTTATAATTTTTTAATTTTGCAAGTGTTATTTATGTGGTAAATACACAATAATAATATCTGTAATGCTGAAACAAAAAGTACTTAAAATTATTCATGTTATTCCTTCTCTGAGAAAAGGAGGTGCTGAGCGTCTGTTAATAAATATTATTTCAGAATTGCATAAAAGAGAAGATGTCTCTTGTCTCATTATAGCACTAAATGAAGGTAATGACTATCAGGAACTTACAACCAATCTGCCTATTAAGGTTTGCAATTCTAAAGTAGACTTATCTGTTTTAAAAAGCAATAGAGCTGATATCAATGAATTTTATGAAATTGTTCATAAATTCAAGCCTCATATCATCCACTCTCACCTTTTTGAAGCTGAAATTTTAAGCCGCTGGAAAATTTTAAAAGGAACTATCTATTTTAGTCATATCCATAATAATGAAAAACAATTTTTGAATTTTGATTTGTCAAAATTCTACATAAAAAGGACTCTGACGAATTTCTACGAAAAGCAGTTCATGCTTCGGAAATATAAACGTTGTAATAATAATTTTATAGCTGTATCAAAGCATACAGAAACTTTTTTAAAAGACGTTTTCCCCTATAGTTTTTATAAAAATATTTATTATTTGCCTAACGCCATTGATTATAATTATTTTTATTTTAATAAAGTTGAAGGTAACTTCATTCCTGAATATAAATTTGTTACCATTGGCCGTTTGGTTGATAACAAAAATCAAATGTTCTTGGTAGATGTTATTGAAGAATTGCATAAAAGAAACATAAAAGCGACTCTTGATATACTGGGAGATGGTGAAAATAGAGAAGCCATAGATTTGAAAATTAAGAAAAAAAATCTTCAAAATTATATTTTTCTACATGGCAATGTCAGTAATGTTAAAGAGTTTTTGCAAAAATCTTCGTTATACCTTCATGCAGCTACTTATGAGCCATTTGGTTTGGTTATTCTTGAAGCAATGGCATCGGGCTTGCCTGTTATATCCTTGGATGGTGGAGGTAATAAAGAATTGCTTGTTAATGGTAAGAATGGTTTTATGATAAGTAAACCATCAGCAAGCTTATTTGCCGATAAAATAGTTAAATCTATTGAAGATAAATTCTTGTACAACAGGATGTCGGAAAAAGCAAATGTATTTGCCAAAGAATACGATATTAAAAATTATATTAAACGCCTGATCATACTCTACTACGATCAAATAGAAAAATACTATGCCAGTAAAATGACAGTCTGAAATTTCAACAGATTGTTGCAGCTTACTTTACACTTAATATAAACTCATAAAAAAAGGCCGGTTATTACTAACCAGCCTTTTTTAAATAGATGCTTCTAAATTATTTAACTTTTGAAGCTAATTCGTTACCTGCTTTGAATTTAACAACTTTCTTAGCAGCGATTTTAATTTCTTTACCAGTTTGTGGGTTTACACCTTTTCTAGCTGCTCTTTTTCCTACTGAAAAAGAACCAAAACCTACTAAACCTATTCTGTCACCTTTTTTAAGTGATTTACCAACTACTGATACAAAAGCTTCAAGAAGTTTTTTTGTGTCAACTTTTGTCATTTTGGCTTCGCCAGCCATTGCATCTATTAATTGTGCTTTGTTCATTTTAAAATAATTTTTAAAAAGTTAATATTAATTTTAGAAAACGCTGCAAATATAAGTATATTTCAATTACTTGCAAGTATTTTTTAAAAAAAACCGCATAAATGTTGAAAAATCGGTGAATTTGTTAACAACCATAAGGTAAATAAGCACTTTTTTTAAATAAAACAGTATAATAATGTATTAAGAACAACAAATGCGAATATCTTGAATTTGCTGAAATCCTCTCAGAAAATAGGTTATATCCATGCGAACCTTCCCCGCTAACTGTATATTCAACAAACTAACCAAACCATCATTGCACACTATCTTTAAGAAGGTTTTTCCGTCTGTTACTAAGCTGCCAATTGGTTTGTCTATTTTAAATTGTTCAAAATCAGCTGTGTAGATTTTTAATAAAGACTTTTCCCCTGAAGAGAAAATCAACTCTGTAAATGCACACGGATAGGGAGATAAACCCCGAATAAAATTTATTATCTCTTTCCCTGACTTGTTCCATCTTATCATGCAATCATTTTTTTGAATCTTAGGTGCTATTTTTTTTGCGGGATTGATTAAATTTATTTGTGGCTTTGACGTTAATGTGTTTTCAGATAATTTATTTAAAGTCTCTACTGTTAATGCAGCTCCCAGCATTTTAAGCTTATTATATAAAGAAGCTGCTGTATCGCTTTCAGAAATGTTCACTTTTTCCTGTAGCAAAATATGACCCTCATCAATTTTTTCATTAATGTAAAAGGTTGTCACTCCTGTTTCTTTTTCTCCATTTATTATGGCCCAGTTAATAGGCGCAGCCCCACGGTAATAGGGGAGGAGAGAGGCATGCAGATTTATTGTTCCCATGGGAGGAATAGTAAAAACTTCAATGGGTAATTTTTTAAAAGCCACTACAATCTGCACATCAGGTTTTAAATCAATAAGCTGTTGATGAAATGCCACATTACTTAAGTTGTCGGGTTGCAATAATGGTAAATGATGTTCGAGTGCATATAATTTGACATCACTTTCTCTGAGTTTCAAACCCCTTCCGGCCGGTTTGTCTGGTGTTGTTACAACAGCTGCCACTTCATATCCGGCTTCGCAAATAGCTTTTAAAGTTTCAACTGAAAAATCTGGCGTACCAAAAAATATAATCCTATTTATCTTCATTTAAAAATACTAAAATTAGTTCCCAAATAATTTTTCAAAAATAAATAATTTTTATGTGAAATACATTGCTCTTTACGGGCATTGTTATTAATAATTTTAAAATTAAATTTTTTAATTTAATTTTGCATAAATTTAATTTATGACTCATAAAATTGAAGACATATTAAAAACCCGCATACTGTTGCTTGATGGTGCTATGGGGACATTAATACAGGCCTATAATTTAAAAGAAATTGATTTCCGTTCACAGGCATTTGAAAATCATAAAAAAATATTATCAGGTTGCAATGATGTGCTGAACATAACCCAACCCCATATTATCAGCGAAATTCATGAAAAATATCTGGATGCCGGCGCAGATATTATTGAAACAAATTCATTTAATGCCAACTCATTCTCAATGGCTGATTATGCGTTAGAAAACTTTGTTTATGAAATTAATTATCATGCGGCTCAGATAGCCCGAAAATCAGCAGACAAATTTTCTGCATTAACACCCGAAAAACCCCGTTTTGTTGCCGGCTCTGTGGGGCCTACTTCCAAAACCCTGTCTATATCTCCCGACATCAACAAACCTGAGTACAGAAGCATATCTTTTGATGCACTTGCAGATGCCTATTCTACTCAGTTATCAGGATTGATTGACGGTGGGGTGGACATCATACTAGTTGAAACCATATTTGATACGCTTAATGCAAAAGCTGCGTTATATGCAATAAACAGGGTTTTTAAAATTAAAAATTGTGCTTTGCCTGTGATGATCTCAGGCACAATATCGGATAAAGCAGGAAGAAACCTTTCAGGGCAAACTTTGGATGCTTTTCATCATTCTTTTGCTCACTTTCCATTGTTAAGCTTTGGTTTGAACTGCTCTTTTGGCGCCAGTGAACTCAGACCTTATGTGGCTGACTTATCAAGAATATCCCCTTTTAATATTTGTATTTATCCCAATGCAGGTTTGCCCAATGAACTGGGAAAATATGATGAAAGCCCTGAACAGATGGCTTCTCTTATTAATGATTATTGTGAAAATAATTGGGTTAATATTATAGGTGGTTGTTGTGGTACAACACCCGCACACACCCGATTATTCAATCAGTTAGTCCAATCATTCAACCCACGAATTCCTGCCGAGCCTGTTAACGAAATGAAACTGTGCGGGCTCGAAAGCATTGCGATAACTCAAAACTCTAACTTTATCAATATTGGTGAAAGAACCAATATAACCGGTTCTAAAAAGTTTGCCGAAACCATCAGAAACGAAAATTACAAACTTGCTGCTGAAATAGCCAGAAAGCAGATTGCTGATGGCGCAAGTATAATTGACGTTTGCATGGATGATGCGATGATTGATGTCAAAAAATCAATGCAGACATTTCTTAATTATATAGCATCTGAACCCGAAATTGCTAAAATTCCACTGATGATTGACTCCTCCGATTGGAATGTTGTAATCTCAGGTCTCAAATGTTTTCAGGGTAAGGGTATTGTTAATTCAATCAGTCTGAAAGACGGAGAAGAAAATTTTATTAAAAAAGCCATTGAAATCAAAGAATTGGGTGCCGCTTTGGTGGTCATGTGTTTTGATGAAAATGGGCAGGCTGACACTTATGAACGCAAGATTGAAATTGCACAACGCTCTTATAATATTTTGGTTGATAAAGTGAATTTTCCTTCTTGTGATATCATTTTCGACCCCAATGTATTAGCTATTGGAACCGGGATTGAAAAACACAATAATTTTGCTTTAGATTTTATAAAATCAGTTGACTGGATAAAGAAAAATTTACCCAATGTCAGTATCAGTGGTGGTGTAAGCAACTTGTCATTTGCTTTCAGAGGTCACGAAACTGTCAGAACTGCAATGCATTCTGTTTTTCTTTATCATGCCATCAAAGCAGGAATGAACATGGGCATTGTCAATCCTGCACAATTAATACCTTATACTGATATTCCTGAAAAGTTGCTTAAAGTGACAGAGGATATTGTTTTAAATAAAAATGCTGATGCAACAGAAAAATTAATTGCGTTCATTAATACAAACAAGGAAATAGGAATTAATAAAAGTGTTCTGGCAGATGAATGGCTGCAATTAGATGTGGTTGAAAGATTGAAATATGCATTGATTCATGGGCTTGATATTCATGTTGAAGAAGATATTCATAAAGTGATACAGGCTGGTAATGATCCTGTAGCATTGATTGAAGGACCTCTTATGGATGCTATGAATAATGTGGGCCATTTGTTTGGCGAAGGCAAAATGTTTTTGCCCCAGGTTGTTAAAACAGCCCGTGTTATGAAATTGGCTGTTAATACACTTTTACCTTATATTAAAACAAGCTCGGGTAACAATAAGAAAGGCAAAATATTGATTGCAACTGTTAAGGGAGATGTTCATGATATTGGTAAAAACATTGTTTCTGTAGTTTTATCGTGTAACAATATAGATGTTATTGATTTAGGCGTCATGGTTTCTGCAGAAAAAATTGTTGAAGAAGCGATAAAACAAAATGTTGATGTCGTCGCATTAAGCGGCCTTATTACGCCCTCATTGCATGAAATGGTTTATGTGGCAGAAGAAATGAATAAAATGAAGTTAAATATTCCATTATTAATAGGGGGAGCAGCCACTTCAAAAATATTTACTGCGGTTAAAATAGCGCCTCAGTACAATGGTCCCGTTATTCATATTAAAGATGCCTCTATGGCTGCCAGAGTCGTTTCTCAGATATTATCCGCAAATAAAGAAGCCTTTCTTAATGAAAATGAAAAAGAGAATAAACTTATTGAAAATAATTATCACTCAGGTAAATCTGATTCCGGTTTATTAAGCATTTCTGAAGCAAGGAAACAACAATATAATAATGATGCTGACTTAAAAGATATTACAATTCCTCATTTTACTGGCACTAAGGTATTGGAGAACATTCCACTCGAAAAGGTTGCCTCATTTATAAACTGGACTTCATTTTTCAATTCATGGAAAATAAAAGGGAAATATCCCCATTTACTTGCTGACCCACTAAAAGGAGAAGAAGCTACAAAACTTTTTAACGATGCCAATGCTTTACTAAAAGAATTGATTGAAAAAAACTTTATTAATACTGATGTCCTTTTAGGAATTTATCCTGCCAATACTGTTGGCGATGATATCTATGTTAGGACAGGAGGCGAAAATAAGGAAGTTTTGTATATGCTTAGATCTCAAATTAAGACTGAAAGCCTTTTTCAGTACTGTTTGTCTGATTTTATTGCCCGAAAAGATACTGGTGTTACTGATTATCTAGGCTTGTTTTTAGTGTCGGTAACCATTAATAATGAAGCAAGGACAATTTACAACGATGATTATCGTAAAATAATGATTGATTTTCTCTCAGATCGTCTGGTAGATGCTCTTTCGGAATGGCTATATGATGAAACCATGTTGAAATATTGGTTTATGCCTCAAAACACTGATAAAAAAACCTTGTTTGCCGGTATTAAGCCCGCTGTTGGTTATCCTTGTTACCCCGACCATTCAGAAAAAGAAACAATATTCAGAATTTTAAATGCTGAATTTCACACTCATGTAAAACTTACTGAAAATTTTGCCATGATTCCTGTTTCATCTGTGTGTGGTTTGTACTTTGCCAACGCAAATGCAAAATATTTTAATGTGGGTAAAATTGCTGAAGACCAACTCGATGACTATTCCAAAAGGAAGCATATCCCTGTCGAAAAACTTGAAAAATTATTGAGCACAAACATTTTATAAACAAACAATAAATGAAAGTAACAGAACATTTTAAAAACACAGACAAGAAACTTTTTTCATTTGAAATATTACCTCCTTTAAAAGGCAAAAGTATCAATGAGCTTTTTATACAAATCGAACCTCTGCTTGAGTTTAACCCTGCTTTTGTTGATGTAACTTACCACAGAGAAGAGTATGTTTATAAAAAGAGAGAAAATGGCTTGCTCGAAAGGCAATCTATCAGAAAACGCCCGGGTACTGTTGCCATCTGTGCTGCCATTCAGAATAAGTATCATATCGATGCAGTACCTCATATAATTTGTGGCGGATTTTCTGCTGAGGAAACCGAAAATGCACTCATAGATCTTAACTTTCTGGGGATTGAAAATATAATGGTACTTAGGGGCGACCCTCTCAAAAGTGAAAAAAAATATGTGCCTGAAGAAGGTGGCCATTATTATGCATCTGACCTTATAAAACAAATTTCTAATCTTAAAAAAGGTGAATATCTTGACGATGAACTCTTGAATCAGCACCCTATGGACTTTTGTTTGGGCGTTGCCGCATATCCCGAAAAACATTTCGAAGCTCCCAATTTAACTACTGATTTGAAAAATCTTAAACACAAAGTCGATCTTGGGGCAGACTACATAGTAACTCAGATGTTTTTTGATAATAAAAAATATTTCCAATTTGTTGATTCATGCAGGGAAATTGGTATTAATGTGCCCATCATTCCCGGTATAAAACCCATTACCAGCAGAAATCAAATTTACGATATTCCTAAAACATTTTACATAGATATTCCCGAAGATTTATTTAACGCCATCGAATCGTGCAAGGATAATGCACAGGCATTAGAAGTTGGCATTGAATGGAACATACAACAATCTAAAGAGTTATTGAAAAATGGCGCTCCTGCAATTCATTATTTTACAATGAGTAAATCTCAGTCAATCAGAAGAATAGTGCAAGCAGTTTTTTAATAATTAAGAAAAAAATAATTAATTTTGAATTATCAAAAAATATATACAAAAAATTAATATATTTACAACTTTTAATTTTTATTAAAGTGTTATTTCAGATAAAGTATAATGTAACCCAAAATTAGGACACGGCGTTAAGGTGGGAAGTTAAACCTCAAACACCCTAAACCATGGAAAAAAGAAGTCGAAGAAAATTCAGTGCAGAATTTAAGGTCAAAGTTGTCCT
>Ga0172368_10000356_pt1 | contig 65233 bp, 55 predicted proteins | sample Lak11m_FD_114540 | JGI IMG/M metagenome (GOLD analysis project Ga0172368, IMG submission 114540) | Freshwater microbial communities from Kabuno Bay, South-Kivu, Congo - kab_022012_11m | ecosystem: Environmental > Aquatic > Freshwater > Lake | place: Democratic Republic of the Congo: South-Kivu...
GCGTTCTGTTGCCACCCCTGGCACATCGTTATCTGGCAAACCCGGAACCAACCAGCTTTTGATTTTCAGAACCGATAAAATTTTTCTGTTTAAGCCTCCATTAAATCGAATATTTCATGATATATTTTCCATTATTACCACAATAAAAGACGCATCCATTATGATCATAAAAAAAATTTTCAATTTCAAAGTGATCCTGGCAAGTTTGTTACTGGCTGGGTTTCTTCTTTTTGCCACATTCATCATATTCTGGTTTAGTTCAGCTCCCAATAATGATCCTTCTGGGGCACCTGTATCCGTATTCACCATGATCCCAGCCTCAACCTCAACACCTCGTTTTATTACTCCCAGTTCATTGCCTGTTTCGCCCACCCCTCCACCTACATCTTCCCCCTTGCCTGGCACCATCGCATTAAATACTTATGTACAGATCACTGGTACAGATGGAGATGGTCTCCGGTTAAGGGTATCACCGGCGCTTTCCAGTGATCCCTTATTTCTTGGTTTTGACTCCGAAGTATTTCTGGTAACGGATGGACCGATCCAGGCGGATGGCTACACGTGGTGGTATCTCACCGCACCTTACGATCAGACCCGTTCCGGTTGGGCAGTTGTCAATTACCTCTCTTATGTACCATCTCCATAGAAAAATAACCATCCAACTTGCACCCAATTACGCTCATGATGGATGGACTTGGGATGTCATTCATGTACGAATAATGCCGGGTGAAAAATCAAGTTATCAATTGATCCTAAATGTTTCAAGTTTTTTTTGTTATGACAGGGAATAATATGAATTCAAAACCTACTTCGATCACCGCCGATCGGCATACAAATCAATTAACCGTGAAATGGGATGATGGTCATTCCAGCACTTATCCTTTTGAATTGTTACGTCTGGGTTGCCCTTGTGCTGAGTGTCGCGGTGGTCACGATAAAATGGGAGGCGAACCCGACAAGGCTATTTTTCTCAAACATCTGGAGGATGGTCCTTCCATTCGTTTAAAAAATCTTGTGAGTGTCGGATCTTATGCCATTTCTCCAATTTGGGAAGACAACCATGACTATGGCATCTACAATTGGCATTACTTGCGATCTCTATGTCCATGCCCGGTCTGTCAGCCTGAACAACCGGATGTCACGCTGGTTTAATTGCAGGTCTGTCACCACAAAGACCTGCCCAGTCTACGAAGGTCTCATTTAATTAAGAATTATGGCGTTTTTGTTCGGGTGGGTGTAGGTGTTTTGGTAGGGGTCACTGATTTTGTAGCCGTTCGGGTGGAGGTTATGGAAGATACGGTCGTCGGAGAAGCTGTAACATGCTCCGCAATTCGTTCCAGGGCCTGATTCCGCCACAATTCCGATACAACACCAATTGGTAGATCCAGTAAATCCTGCCAGTAAGTAAGTGCTGAATCGTTTTCCAGGGCTTCCAATGCCACTGCCTGCCAGTAATAGACCTGTGCTTTTTGTTCATCACTTTGAGCCAATTTGGTGGCATGATCTTTAATTTGAAGATAAGCATCCCCTGGATAATCTAGTTTAATATACGCTTGCGCCAATCCGATAAATGCATCGAAATCATTGGGATCATATGCTAAAGCCAGTTTAAAATCATCGGACGCTTTCTTAAAATCTTCCAATCCAAGGTACGAAACCCCGCGCTGATAATATGCTTCTGACTGTTTTTTATCTTTTGCGATCACTTCATCTAGGAGAACTATGGCTTCATTATAATTTCCGGCTGCATTATATCCGGAAGCCAGTGAAAGCATGGCAGTGATATCACCAGGATTATTATAATTATAGGTAACGAATGCGACAATAGCTTCATCAAATTGGCCATTCAGTTGATAAGCTGTCCCCAGCACTAGGTAAACAGGCAAATAGGTTAGATCCAATTCATTGGAAGTTTGGGCAGCGACCAGTGCTTTTTTATGATCACCTGATTGCATCTCGATTTTCGCCAAAATATAATAAGCTCTGGATGAATTCTCGTCAAGCATAAGTGCTTTGTCAATATCTGCCCTTGCTGCATCCTTATCAGAGATGGAAAGATAATATGCAGCCCTTTCCACGTATGACGGGGAATAATTTGGATCCTTCTTGATCGCATTATCCAGGTCAGATATTACTTTTGCCTTCGGATCCATTTCCAGCGAAATAATGGCTCTCGCCAGGTAGGCAACCCCAAAATTGGGATCGTTTCTTATTGCCTGGTCGTAAGCTTTCTTGGATTCGGTTTGATTACCGATCATACGATAAGCTTCGCCGATATAATACCAGGCATCCGCCGGAAACCCCGGTTCGAGATCAGCGACCTGTTTAAATAAGGAAATGGCATCCTGCCAGTTCCCGTCTCTAAAATAACGGATACCGGCATTAAATGCATCTCTGCTGGTTATTGAATGTTCGGTGGCAACATAAAAGGGTGTTGGAGTATAGTTTACTTGAGGCAGTGCTCCGACCCAGTTTGATTTGTCAAAAGTGGGAGTACTCTCAATATTGTGGGCATTCAAAGCAGTTGGAGTAAGTGAATAGGTTGGAGAAGGTCCCGGCGTGCGCGTTGGACGTCTGATCACTGCTCGAGGTGCGTTGAAACCAGCCAGGACAACCCCAATAAGGAGTACAGCAGTACCGAGGATTATTGTCAATCGAACTAAGGGGTTACCCCAGGCTCCCTTTATTCCCCTGGGTTTGTTGGCTAGGTTTTTCTTGAAACTGTTCTCCCAAGGACTCGGATGGTTCATTGGGAAGGGTTTAATATCTCCATCTTGCTTAAGTGCCCCAAAGATTATCAATCCACGCTTAGCAGTCTCATTATTTGGGTCCAATTTTAGGGCAGTTTGCAGGCAGTAGACGCGCTCTTTGTTTGTTTCAACAGCCGCGCTCAACCACAACCAATATGTGACATTGCTTTGATCTAATTTAAGTAACCGCATTAACAGATCTTTGGCACGGGCATGATCCCCCTTGCGCAGTGCATCGATAGCATCAATCAGCATGGTATCTTCAGCCATAAAGCCAGTTTAGCACAGCCTGTAATAAGGAGCAAGTGGTAAGGGTATAATTCCGTTATGCAGAATACCATAATTCCGATCCTGATGCTGCTGATCCTGGGAGCGTGTTCCAATCCACAGGTCTCACCATCTCCCCGACTAGAAGCAGAAGCGAGCCCCAGCACCGCGATAAGTCTTCCTCCTACTCCCAGCCCATCAATTACGAAAGGTCAGACTCCTTCCGAAGTAACAAAGATCCTGCCGACATCCACACCTACTCTTTATACAGTCAAATTAAATGACACTTTGACAGGGATTGCTCGTAAATTCAACATTACTCTGGAAGAGATCATAACTGCCAACCCTTCTGTGGACTCGCAAGCATTGATCGTCGGTCAGATCCTGGTCATACCTCTCCAGCAGATTGTTGGATTTGAACCTTCAGCCACTCCCTGGCCAGTATCGATCCATCAGACCCATTGTTATCCGAACCAGGATGGTAGCTTATGGTGCCTTGTACTTCTAAAAAATGTGAATACCGATTCACTTCAGAATCTCGCCGTCCAGATCAATCTTCTGGATTCAACTGGTAAAGTTGTCAATGAAAAGACTACCTTTCCCCCTCTTGATCTGCTGCCTTCCGGAAAGGTAACTGTTCTTGGAGCCCTTTTCTCAGGTCCTATCCCCGTTGGCTATAAGATTCAAACCCAAATTCAAAGTGCATCAATTCTTCCTTCAGCTGATGGTCTTTACCTGCCTGTTCACCTTCAAAATTATCTGGCTCAAGTGGATTGGGCAGGAATTAGCGCCGTGGTAAGTGGTCAGGTTTTTTTGGATGAAAAGTCCGATCCAGCTGAACAGATCCGGATTTTGGCAGTCGCGTATGATCGCTCCGGAAAAGTGATCGGCTTTCGGCTCTGGGAATCCAACGATCACCTCTCACACGGGGATGTCTTATCTTTTGAATTTGGGGTTACATCCCTGGGACCAGAGATCGATCATATCGACCTGTTGGTTGAAGCGACCAGGCAGCACCAATAACAGATCCGTATTGGGGGTTCCAATAGAACGGTTTTTTAAATTTTCCCTTTACAAACGAATTGTATTTTGCTCGGAAAGGTTATTTCCAGATTCCCGCTGCAATTGTGCGTCCCAACCAGATGGCTCCCAGCCCAAATACAAGGTGTAAGCCCAGCGAGATCAAGGCGCTTGTATTATTCCCTGCTCGCATCAGATTGATACTGTCATTACTGAAAGTTGAAAATGTTGTAAATCCACCCAGAACGCCAACAAACACGAACATGCCGGACTCACCTGAAAAAATACTATGCCCTTCAGCAAGTTGAATTAAGAATCCGAATAAAAAACAACCTATCAGGTTTACTGCCAATGTGCCTATCGGAAATGTGATAAAGCTGGATATTCTCTGTATAAATCCGCTGATCAGAAAACGAAAAACAGAACCGATAAATCCACCACTGCCAACGATCAATATTTTAAAAAGTGTCGAGTCCATTCAACTCCAATCTCATTTTAATTTTTACCAATTCTTTTCTGCGTTGGAATTGATTGGCAAACTGAGTTAGATATGATTAATTACTATAGGAGAGCTTGGTGCATCTGCTCAAAATTGAAGAAGACATCTTACCATTTAATTGCTTCAATTGCAAACTCCAGATCAGATTTATGTCCATTAGCAACCATTTCCCGGCTCTGGTACAATACAACTGATGGTACCAAAACACCTCGTAATTATTCCTTTACTTCTGCTCATCCAATCCGCTTGTGGAGTTAAAAATTCGCTTACCCCCAGCGAGACTGTAATAATGGAAAGCCCGGTTCTTTCACCCACAAGTACATTTTCGCCAAGTGCAACCCCTACCACTTTCATTCCTACCCCAACAATGACTCCTGAACCTGTACCTGGTCTTACCCTGTGGCAGGTTAATGTCCGCAGTGGACCCGGGATATATTACACCCTGCTTGGCCAGATAAACCAGAACCAGACCGTACAAATTCTCGGTGTGGATACAAGTCGGGAATGGTATGCCATTGTTTACATGAATGGATCGGAAGTGCAGGGGTGGATTACAGCTGAATATGTCCAGGCCTCCGGAACAGAAGAACTAAAGGTTATCGGTCAGGTCACTTTGCCGAACGGTACACCCGCTCCTCAGGCTAACCTTACTCAGAAATTAAATGTTCGCAGTGGACCTGGCACACATTACGATTCTCTTGGTGTCCTTCCACTGAACGCAACTGTTTGGCTGACTGGGCGCAATGAAAACAGTTCCTGGCTGCAGATCGACTTTCCAAACTCACCCACCGGTAAAGGCTGGATCATTACTGGCTATGTGACTGCTCCGGATATCAAGAACCTTCCTGTTTTAGATTCATCCGGGATGCCTCTTATGGATCAGACCGCAACCCGCGCACCCAATCAATTGATCACTCCAACCCCCACGATCGCACCGGCCTATCAGGATGAAGATTCTGCCTTTGACCCCGGCACTTCACAGGTCTTTTCACCTCTTGGAATAGGTAGTTTTAGTTATACCAGTGATCTGTCAACACCGGATGGAGATCCGGCTGATTGGATCGGCATCCGTCCTTATTCATCCCAACCTGGTATTCTTTCTTTGCTTTCCACCAGCCTGAAATGTTCCGGTAATGGTTCCTTGCAGGTACAACTCTGGGAAAAAGACCAGCTCGTTGCCGATTGGGGTGGTCTTAATTGTGGTGACGTCAATAAGATCATTAAGCTTCCAGCATCCAGCTATTTCCTCTTCAAATTGAGTATCAACCCGGAAAGTGACTTGCATTATATTTTGTATACCTTCAGTATGGTTAATAACCCTTGAATGCGAGCCATTGGCATCCTCCCTATACTTCTTTTTTTAATAACAGCCTGCACGCCAGCCACGCAGACAATTCAACCCTGGCAATTATCTGATCTACGCCTTCTCCAGCTCCCTGGCAGCGATGATCCATCCAGCGACCTGGTGGCAGTTTATACACGCCATGGCGAAAAAGAATTTAAGATCCGCCTTGATCTGTTGGAATTGAAACCGGATTCCAGAATAAACTTTTATATCCTGCTGGACACGAACTCACCTGGTATCCATGCAGAATTTCCGATCGCACCATCCGCGATTTCTTCTTTCCTCTCAAACCAACGCTGGGATCTGGTTCTCTCATTTCCCCACAATGGTCTCCCTAATGCTTCTCTAAATGGCAATATTCGCCCACTGACATTGACAATCCCTCACATCCAACGGGACTCATTAATGGATACGGTCATCATTAGTTTCGATCAGAACATCATTCCGATCCCTCATGACCTGGTATTTCAGGTTTTAATCACTTCCCCGGATGGAAAAATTCTTCTTGACCAAAGACCACCGATCGATAACAGGCTATCCGATCCCCTCCATGCAGCTCCATTACTGATCGCGTTCAGCGATTCGTTTCCGGCATTTACACCAGCACAGACCCTAAGACGCTGGGATGGTGCCCACACTGGTCCCAACGGAGAAAGACATGGATTGAAACACATCCTTGAGAATTCTGAGAAATATAAAATCCCTTTAGTTCTTCTCGACCTTAAGACGCCCACCAGTATTTCAGCCCTGGATTTTATAAACGCCTTGCCCCAAGTACAAAGTCTTCTAAGAAAAGATCTATTGCTTCTACCGGATGTAAGTTTTGCCACCCCTGCTGATCTCAGCCTTTACGCTAGTCAGAAAATTGCCTATGCTTTTGATTTGCCAGGCAGCAGCTTTGTTTATTCCATAGATGGGCATCTTCAACCTGGTTTTCAGCTTCAATTTGTGGATCTCACTGATCGCTCGCATTTGCTTCAACAATCCGGCATGACCCTGATCCCATTACCCGACCTGGCTCATGAAAATGTCCCCAACCAGGCTGGCAATGAAGGTCTCAGTCTGGATGTTCGTCGGCAATTGTTGAGCGCCGCCCTTTCATCCGACCCGACAGATCTGGTCATACTGGGTGGTAGTTTGCCCTATAGTACCTGGGGAGATTCAGATATGAGCGCGGTCAGTATGGCATACATCGCTGCTCATCCCTGGATCTGGCCTCTCAATGCGGATCAATTACGGTCCTTCCCCTCTCGTCCAGCTTACAACATTTATGCTCCGCAATTACCAGCCCGATCCTCATTTCCTATTTTCAATTCCAAAGGTCTTTCAATTGGGTTTGATTCCATTCAACTCCAGGAACGGATCCTGAATGATCTTCTGACATCATCCAGGAACACGATAACCGACCTGGCATGGCAAATGTTCTTTATGCTTACTTCACCATTCACAAATCCACTCGAGACTCAACTTCATTTTCAATATCTCAATCAGGTAGAAAGTTTGCTGGTCGCCAGTCGTTGGTGGGGATCTCCCTCAGTTTATTCCGATTGCAACCAGGATATCGATCTAGACTTGATAAATGAATGTGTTCTCTCGAATTCACGCTTTTTTGCCATTATCGAAACCGATGGAGCTCGCATAAGTTTTTTATTTGAACGCGATCGAAGCCATGCTCATCAGCTTATCGGACCGTTATCTCAGTTCTTCTCCGGTTTAAGTGATCCATCTTTATGGCATCTGGAGCAAGGTCCTGCAGCTGACCCGGCAGAGATTCCAGGTGCTTTCATTGATCCTGATGATCGATTTTTACCCTATGAAATAAGCGAGGAAAAAGATGGCTTGCTCAGCTTGGTTCGATTGGATGGTCAAGTTGAAAAGGTTTTCCACCTGCAGGAAAATGGTCTCTCAATGGATTTCAACTCATCAATGCCTATACAGTCAACAATCCCGCTCGTTATTGAACCACAATTGCGTTTCCAACCAGGGTGGAGAGATCTTTATCGCTCACAGATTTCCGTCGATTCTTTCAAGTGGGGCGTAAAGGGTATCGTAAACGTAAAGATCCGTACTTCTGCCATGATAAGTGCCATTGATTTTACTCAATCAGCTTCGCTCATTTATGAACCTGAAAATCCAGACCTTGATTATCCGCCAGGGCATTTTCTCCCTTTCCCATTCGCTTTGATCGATATCTCTTCATCCGGTACTTTTTCTGTAGACTTGCTGGTTCAGTATTAAGTCTCCATCTCCAGTATTGGGATCCCGACCTTTCATAGGATCAGATAATCGTTATTATTACCACAATTGTCTGGTTTGAAGTTATTAAAATTGGGTATAATAACCCAAATTTATCTTTTGATGATTATTTAAAGATTAGGAAGACGAATTCAATCCAGTTGCGCTAAATTGCACAAAATAACAATATGTGGTAAATTTAGTCAAATTAATCCTCTTGAGTAGGAGAAAGCTATGCCAGAAAAAGTGATCCCTGATATTATCGTTGGAAGATTGCCGATCTACTTGCGCGCTTTGCGTCATATGCATGAGAACAATAAACCAACTACTTCTTCACAAGAGTTGGGGGATCAGGTCGGAATTTCCGCAGCACAAATCCGCAAAGACCTGTCCCAATTTGGCGAATTCGGTAAACAGGGGACAGGGTATCATATTCCCTTTTTGATCGACAAATTATGCGAAATTCTTAACGTCGATCGCGTCTGGGACGTCGCGGTAATTGGCGCCGGTGATATGGGGCACGCCCTGACCCGTTACCAGGGGTTTTTTAACCGTGGCTTCCGGATCAAATTGATTTTTGATAATGATCCGAAATTGGTCGGAAAAAAGATCGGTGATCTTACGATCGAATCCTCGGACAACCTGGTTTCATCTCTCAAAGCAGCGAACGTAACCATTGCCATGCTCACAGTACCCGCTATAGCTGCGCAAAAAATAGCCGATAAATTGGTTGAAGCTGGCGTAAAGGGAATTCTCAATTATGCGCCGATCAGCCTTAATGTTCCTGATGGTGTCCTGGTTCAATACATCGATCCTTCCACTCACTTGCAACGCATGACCTATTATTTTTGATTTATTTTTTTTATAAGAGTCCCTCCATTTGACCGGAGGGACTTTTTATTTTAAGGACACATCTTCCCATGAATATCCCTGTCAACCAACAGGAAATCATTTGCGACCACCAGTGTATTTCCTGTTTGGAATGTACATCCGAAGCCAGGTACCCTGTTTCAAATATGGTCGTGTTAACGGGAAGAGAATTTAAATGAGGATGACGTCAAAACCTTTGGTTTTATAGGTCTTTATATTTATTTTTGGTGGGTTTTTATACAGCACCTGGACGAATTGGTGTCAACAGAATCCACCAGGATCCCTGCCTATTTTACTGAAGGTGACTTTACTTGCGAATATGATCCTTTGGAAATCCATGGATCATTTCCCTTAAGTGATATTGGATCTCCATTCGGAATTCCATTGGATCCCTCGCCCAGGCTTTCGTCATCTCTACAAATTTGAATGGGGCTTCGCTTGAAGTGAAAACGCTTGGATCAATTTATGCCACCCCCGCCCAGGAGATTGGGACTGGTTCGGTCCGCTTGTTCGTAGCCCTTGTTAAAGGCTTGCCCTATGAGATAACATGGGAGACTTTTTTGCCACTTCAAACAGTGGAGCTCTTAAGATTGCATGGAGGATTAACACCCGAACAGATTGAATACATTGATTAAAATTCCATTCTTATCGACAACCTGGTTTGTGCCGGAATATTCGCCGAGGAACAGGTTGAACCGGAATCATATTCCGTCCGATCAAAAATTGGAAGAACAACCTTCGGAGTTATCCTTAATATGGGAGTTCCGCGTTCTGAAATAGAAAATAATCTGGGTGAAGAAAAACCCAATCCGATCCTTGGGAATAAGGACTACCACATCATGAATAACCTGTTGTCTGAGACGGTTAAGAAAGGGCTCCAGACTGCGGTTGATGACATACCCTGAGCATAATTATTCTTGAAAATATAAATTCCCCCTCAATTCAGGTTGTCATCCTGTGTTCGAAAGTGCGGAAATGCCTCTCAATTTGAACTTGCCTTATATGATTGAGCTGTTCTTTTCTTTACGGACCAGTCCACCAATAGAAACTGCCAGTGACATCATCAGGGAAAATTCACCCTGATGATGTCACTGGCAGCGAAACCGATAATAATATTGATTTGATCAGATGATTATTTTTATCTTCTGGTTAAACAAATTAATTGTTATTTATGTTTATGTCCTTTTGCGGATCAAACACTGGGAAGGTTGCGCTTCAGGATCCCATACATACCGTTACCTTTGGCAGCTCCCTCAACCACACAACTGGTCGGGTTATCAACCATGTAAGCAGGGATTCCAAGGGATTTGGTAATAAGCTTGTCAATTCCGCGTAGCTTGGCTCCCCCACCACATAAGGCAACACCTCGATCAATTATATCGGATACCAGTTCTGGAGGGGTTTTCTCAAGGACGATCCGGCATGACTCAACAATATTCCTTAAAGGATCCTGTAAAGATTCAACAATTTCACCGGTGGTCAATGTCACGGGTCTGGGAAGACCTGTGACTTGATCCTGACCTTGAACTTCCATGCTTTGTTCCTGATCTTGTGGAACAGCAGCGCCAATCTTGATCTTCAATTGCTCGGCAGTCACAGCACCAATGATGATCCCGTATTTTCTGCGTACATAAGTAACAATTGCATCATCCAGGTTGATCCCACCTTGTCGCAAAGAATCAGCCGAGACGATCCCATACATTGCAACAACAGCTGTTTGAGTGATCCCGCCTCCCAGACAAATGACCATGTTGCCGGAAGGAGATCCGATCGGAAGGTCGATCCCAATTGCAGCGGCAAGGGGTTGTTGGATCAACCGTACTTCTTTACTTCCAGCCTGGAATACAGCTTCATGGACTGCTCGTGATTCAACACTGGTCACGCCATATGGAACAGATACCATAACTCGTGGCCGGAACAACCTCATGGGACCGCTAACTTTTTGCAGCAAATGGTGGATAAATGCTTCTGTGACCTCATAATCTGCCACAACACCATTTTGCAATGGACGAGCCACTTCAATAGTATCAGGTACTCGACCATCCATATTCAGGGCAGCTTGGCCGAATTCGACAAGCTTCTGTTCGGCAATGACGATAGCCACGATGGTTGGTTCTTCAACTAGGATTCCAGATGCATCAGCGATCCTTGTCTGCGTGGTGCCGATATCGATCCCCAGGTCTTTCGAAAGAGAAGCCATGAATTACCTCTATTCGTTTTCTGTATACCTGGTTTGTTTGGTGCCGCTTCGTCTAAATCGTTTAACGGCATCTAAGCGTAAATTAGACCGGCGTAGAGCAGCTTCCAGCTTCAAATAAGAATCAGTATCCTGCGGAGTTCCTTGTGCAAGATACTCTTCAGCACGCTTTCGTGCTTCTTCAGCCCGGGCTATATCAATATCCTCAACATTTTCAGCAGCATCAGCCAGGATCGTGACCAGATCAGGTTGAACTTCGGCCACACCACCGGCAACTGCAAAAATTTGTTCAGCTTGTTTGGTGCGAACTTTAACAACCCCAAATTTCAAGGTGGTCAACAAAGGTGAGTGGTTGGGCAGTATCCCCATCTCGCCATCGGAACCAGGCAGGACTACGATATCAGCGTCACCTTCAAAGACCATACGATCTTGTGAAACGATCTCACAACGAATCGGCATAATTACTCCTCTGTGCTCTATGATCTATCATACCAGACCATGGACACATTTAGATCTGTAAAACTAGGCTTTTGCCAGTTTTTCTGCTTTCTCAATTGCATCTTCGATCGTGCCAACCAACATGAAAGCCTGTTCCGGTAGATCATCGTGTTTGCCGTCCAGGATCTCGCGGAAGCCGCGCACTGTTTCGCGCAAAGGCACATAGCGGCCATCGATTCCAGTGAACTGGGTGGCCACATAGAATGGTTGTGAGAAAAAGCGTTCGATCTTCCGGGCACGTGCCACCACAAGCTTGTCGTCTTCGCTCAATTCATCAATACCAAGGATCGCAATGATATCTTGCAGGTCTTTATAGCGCTGTAATATGCTTTGAACTTCACGTGCGGTTGAATAATGTTCTTCACCAACAATTGTTGGATCCAGGATCCGGGAATTGGATGCCAACGGATCCACAGCCGGGTAAATACCTTTTTCAGCAATGGAACGCTCCAAAGAAATGGTAGCATCAAGGTGGGTGAATGTAGCCACTGGTGCCGGGTCGGAATAGTCATCAGCTGGCACATATACTGCCTGCATGGATGTGATTGACCCATGCCGGGTGGATGTGATCCGTTCCTGAAGTTCACCCATCTCGGTCGATAATGTAGGTTGGTAACCTACCGCCGATGGCATACGTCCCAGCAAAGCAGATACCTCTGATCCGGACATCGTGAACCGGAAGATGTTGTCAATGAACAGCAGCACATCGCGGCCTTTATCCCGGAAGTACTCAGCCATCGCCAATGCGGAAAGAGCTACACGTAAACGAACACCAGGGGGTTCATTCATCTGGCCGAAGACCATCACGGTATCCTTCATAACGCCGGATTCAAGCATTTCTCGGTATAACTGCGTTCCTTCACGCGTCCGTTCACCTACACCCGCAAATACGGAGTTTCCCTGGTGAACTGTGGCAATGGAGCGGATTAATTCTTGGATGACAATTGTCTTTCCAACACCAGCGCCACCGAAAATACCGGTCTTTCCACCTTTTGTGAAGGGCGCGATCAAATCGATCACTTTGATACCAGTTTCAAAGATCTCAACCCGGGTTGATTGATCTGAAAACAATGGTGCAGCCCGATGAATTGGATAATACTCTACTGCTTTTACTTCCCCTTTTTGATCAACTGGATGACCCAGCACGTTGAAAACACGCCCCAGTGTTGATTCACCCACTGGTACTTTGATGGGTGCACCGGTTCTCATCGCCTCAGTTCCACGCTGAAGTCCATCGGTCGTATCCATGGATACACACCGCACCTGGTTGTCTCCAATATGTTTCTGAACTTCAAGCACGAGCGGAAAACCTTTCTCTTGCGGGATCTCGATTGCCTCATATAAGCTTGGTAGTTCGTTCTTGGTGAATTCTACATCCACCACACCACCCTGGATCTGTACTACCCGGCCAGTTGCATTTGCCATTATCGCCTCCGTAACCTTATTTCTGTGTTAGTGTCTTGGAAAGCGCTTCCGCGCCACCAGCTATATCCAATAGATCACCGGTGATCGTCTGTTGACGCACCTTGTTGTAATCCATTTGTAATGCTGAAACCAGTTCAACAGCATTATCCGTTGCATTCCCCATGGCGATCATCCTTGCAGCATGCTCACTGGCCAGACCCTCAAGGATTGCCTGGTATACTTGCAATGCAGTGAAACGTGGAATGATCTCATCCAGGATCTCACTTTCCTCCGGCTCATAGATATAAGCTGCAGATAAGTGCTTGGATTCATAAGCTTCCACCCGGTCTTCTGAGCTCGCACCTACATCCAGGGGCAATATTCTTTTTATAACAGGTTCCTGTTTGGTCATTGTTACGAAATCGGTATAGACCAAAAAAACCTCATCGACATTTCCTTCCAGGAATTCATCCACCGCCAACCTGCCGATCGCCGAAACATCGGAAAATGAGGGGGCAGGTGGTAAATTGCTAAACTCTGCGATCACATTTTTTCGTCTTCGAATGAGCAGATCCCGTCCTTTGCGCCCGACAGCAATGTACTTGACAGGCATTTCATATTTATCAAATTTGTTTAACAGGTATCTTATGATGTTGGTGTTATAGGCGCCTGCCAGCCCGCGATCACCGCTGACCACCAATACCAGAGTCTTCTTGATGGTGGATCGCTTGGTCAACAAGGGGTGCAACGTATCCCGGCCAGGTTGCCCGGCGATATGGATCAGCACCTGCCAGGCTTTGGTGGCATAATTACGTGTGGCAGCAACTGCAGCCATGGCTTTTCGCACCTTGCTGGCGCTCACCGCACTTAATGCACGTGTCACCTGTGAGATGTTTTTAACGCTCCGAATGCGGAGCCGCATTTCTCTTCCAGAAGCCATTATCGCTCCTTAATTAGTTCCAGGTGGATTTGAAGGTTTCCAGGGCTTCACGTAGCTTTGCTTCATTTTCGTCGGAGATACGCTTTTTCTCGGAAATATCCTTTCCAATTTCAGGATGAGAAGTCTCCATGTAACGTACCAGGGCGGTTTCCCATGCTCGCATTCGATCGATTGCTACATGATCTGCAAAGCCATTCGTTCCTGCAAAAATAACAATAACCTGGTTTTCAAGGGACATTGGCTCATATTGTGGTTGTTTTAAGATCTCCTGCATCCTTCGTCCTCGGTTCAACTGACCTTGTGTTGCTTTATCAAGGTCAGAAGCCATCAAGGCAAACGCTGCTAATTCCCGGTAGGCAGCCATATCCAGCCGTAATTTTCCAGCCACCTGTTTCATTGCTTTGGTTTGGGCTGCACCGCCTACACGTGAAACGGATATACCAACATTTACTGCCGGTCGTATGCCGGCATTGAACAAGTTGCCTTCCAGATAGATCTGTCCATCCGTAATTGAGATCACATTGGTGGGTACATAAGCAGAAACATCACCCAGCAGGGTTTCAATGATTGGAAGAGCTGTCAGTGAACCACCCGAGCCTTTTACTTTTACAGCCTTGTACTCGTCAGACTTGGGCATGACTTTGATAGCCTCATTGACATCATGCACAGACCTTGGACCGGAATATGACTTGCCATCCACACCGTCTGATTCCGATGCAAAAGGTTCAGAAAAATCTTTCTTTACGATCACAAATTTTTCAGCCACACGTGCAGCCCGTTCCAGCAGGCGGGAGTGCAAATAGAACACATCACCGGGATAAGCCTCACGTCCAGGTGGACGTCTCAAGAGCAGGGATACCTGGCGATAAGCCCAGGCGTGTTTCGAAAGGTCATCATAGATGACCAGTGCATTGCGTCCAGTCTCCAGGAATTCTTCACCGATCGCACAGCCGGCATAAGGGGCGATATATTGCAGAGCAGCCGCTTCATCAGCAGCAGCGATCACAATAATGGTATGTTCCATGGCGCCATAGCGTTCCAGCAATGCCACGGTACGGGCAATTGCCGCTTTCTTCTGTCCAATTGCAACATAGATGCAGATCAGATCCTTGCCTTTTTGATTAATGATCGTGTCAATGGCGATCGCGGTTTTTCCAGTCTGGCGGTCTCCAATGATCAACTCACGTTGTCCACGGCCGATCGGGATCATCGTATCAATGGCTTTGATACCGGTTTGAACCGGAGTATCCACGTCCTGGCGTTGGATCACGCCCGGGGCGATCCGCTCGATGGGTCGATATCCGGAAAATTTAAGAGTACCCTTGCCATCCACGGGTTCTCCCAGCGCATTCACAACACGCCCGATCAATCCATCGCCCACAGGAACAGAAGCGATCCGACCGGTTGAACGAACAGACATACCTTGTGCAATATCCGAGTAATCACCCATGATAATGACACCAACGCTGTCTCTTTCCAGGTTAAAGGCAATGCCCATTACCCCATTTTGAAACTGAACAAGTTCCTGGGCTCTTACCTTCTCTAGCCCGGAAACTCGTGCAATTCCATCGCCAGCTTCAGTTACTGTTCCAATATCGCTGATGCTGACTTCGTGCTCGAAAGAATCAATTTGGTTTTTAAGTTCACTAGCAATTTGCTTAATAAGGTCGGACATTTTGCCTCCGGTCTTTCTTGGGTTTTACATCGTAAGTTCTGCAACAGTTTCAGCAGTCAACCGGGTGATCAGTTCAATCACCAGTTTCACTGCGCTATCGTAGTCATTACGATTTATGATTGAGTTATGAGAATGAATATGTCGGGCAGGTACTGCGAGTACAACAGTAGGAACTCCTGTCTTATAAAGATGGATTGCCCCTCCATCTGTTCCACCACCTTCGATCGCTGACAATTGAAGGTTGATCCCCAACTCACTGGCAGTCCCAGAAACCAATTCAGACAATTTATGATTCGGGATCATTCGTGCATCAAATACCAGCATGCTTGGACCCCCACCCAATTTCACTTTTGATTCTTCTTCCTTGATCCCGGGGACATCCCCAGCAATATCAGACTCAAGAATTATGGCTACATCAGGTTGAACCAGATCTACGCTGGTTGTGGCACCGCGAATTCCCACTTCTTCCATGACTGTGGCTGCACCAAATACCATGTTCGCATGCTTCCGTCCTTTCAAAGCCTCCAGGACAGAAATGATGATCGCCACACCAACGCGGTCATCAAATGCTTTTGACATATAGTTTTTACCATTTGCAAGGATTTGGAAATCAGAATCGGGCACGATTGGATCACCAACCTGAACGCCGGCTTGTTTAAGTTCATCTTCGCTGCTTGCGCCAATATCAATATACATTTCCTTGCGAACGACAACTTTGCTGCGTTCCTCCGGGCTAAGCATATGGGGAGGTTTTGCGCCAATGACTCCCAGTACATCTCCCTTCCCTGTTTTGATGATGACCCTTTGCCCTAGAAGAACCTGGTCGAACCATCCACCCAAAGGAAGAAATTTAATAAATCCTTCCTTTGTAAGTTGTTTTACCATGAAACCAATTTCATCCATGTGGCCTGCAAGCATAACCCTGGGTGATTTTTCTGAACCTGTCACCTTGCAGATTACACTCCCAAGTTTATCCTGGGACATCTCCCCCAACGGAGACATGTAATTTCGCACAACTGCCCGGATGGGAGTTTCATATCCGGGCACGCCATGGGCTTCCGTCAATTTTTTTAATAACTGTTCAACTGGATCCATTGATACGTTTTGACTCCCAAAAACAAAAATTTTATTACATCCATTTCGTAATCAGGATCTGTCAATGTTTTGGTGATTTCCCAAATGTCACATTCAAGCAGATCGTTAAGCGCCAAAAGAAAAGATGAAAAACGTCTAATGAAAGAATTACATCTTCTTCAGACGTTAATACACATCTTCATAAGATGAACTTAAAACTTTAATAATCTGGCTGGTTCCAGAACGTGCTTATGATACCTGAAAGAATTGCTCTTGTCCAGTTACAAATATTACAATTCAATAAATTAATATTAATTCCTCTTGATTAATGCAGATCTTGCTTTATACTATTTCTTTAATCAAGTATAAATCATGACCATTATCATTCCAATTATTTCAAGTTCGCAAAAGGAGTTATAAAATGCCAGATCTGATGAAGAACGAAGATAAGGATAAACCTCCCGGTACATGGTCAAAACCGAAACCAGTATGGCGTATTGCTGTCCTGGCTAATATTAAAGATGAAAATATCGAACGTCCTGCGGATGTTCCCCCTGACGCTTATGCCGATTATGATCATATCGAAACGATTCGCTATATCCAGGCTGCTCTGGAAACAGATGGCCATAAAACTGAATTCATTATGGCAGATCAAGATCTGCCTTTCTCATTAAAAAAATACAAGCCGGATATCTGTTTTAACATCGCAGAGGGTCTGGGGGGCGATGCCCGCGAAGCCCAGGTTCCAGCATTACTTGAAATGCTTCGGATCCCTTATACCGCCTCACGCGTACTCACAAATGCCATCGCCCTGGATAAAACCCTGACCAAACGCATCTGGCGGGACCGCAATCTTCCAGTTGCTCCATTCCAGGAATTCAGCACCGGCGATGAACCTTTACGCCATGAACTACGCTTCCCATTATTTGTAAAACCTTCCCGAGAAGGTACCGGCATGGGTGTTGATATGAAAGCCAGGGTTGAGACAGAAGCTGAACTTCGCGAACGTGTCCGCTATGTTGTAAATGCCTATAAACAACCTGCGCTGGTTGAAACCTACCTGCCCGGACGTGAGTTTACTGTAGGTCAAATCGGCCGTCCGGATGCAGCTTTGTTCAGCCGTCATCCGGAATGGTATGCAGCTGATGGTTATCATCGCTTCCCGATCCTGGAAGTGGATAATTCTCGAGCGGCAACCCCTGGAATATACAGTCATGCAGCCAAAGCTCATCAATTGGGCGAGGAAGGTGCCCCGGATTATCTTTGCCCTGCTGATATCTCCCCTGATTTGACAAAGAAACTTCATCACCTTGCCTTGCGTGGTCATACGATATTGGGAACATTGGACGTCTCTCGTGTGGATTTCCGCCTGGATGCTGAAGGTCAGCCTCGCTTGATTGAGATCAACCCGCTTCCCGGTCTCACCCCCGGTTACAGCGACCTTTGCATCCTGGCAGCCAAGGATGGGATCGCTTATGAAGATCTGATTTTAGAGATCTTATACTTGTCAGCAGGACGATGGGGCTTGTTGGAACCCAGGCAACGTCCTGTAAAGTAAAAAGATCCATCCTGACCCGCGGGAATATGATCTCTACCAATAGGTTTTCATATTAGAGCTACATCGAGACTTGACTTCTGTGTGCTTCCTGATTATTGAAGCTAATTTTTAAGAAGATAGTTCGACACGAATCCTGAGAAAAGGAAAAACTAATTAAAGGATGTTGGGTGGAAGTCGATTACTCAACATCCTTCAATTATCTGATCTAATTTAGCCTCATTTTCTTATTTCACATGGTATAATTCCGCCGCTAAAAAAATTGGAGAGGTCGCGTAGTTGGCCTAGCGCGCACGCCTGGAATGTGTGTAACCTGAAAGGGTTCGCGGGTTCGAATCCCGCCCTCTCCGCCTTCTTTGAACTCCTGCAAATTGCAGGAGTTCTTGATTTTCATGGATCCGCCAACCTGGTTTTTATTAAAATATGAATTTGATTGTTAAATCTTACTCATGTTATACTTAAACCTGCCAATGAAACGTATGATTATTAATTTTTTCCTTATCGTATTTATTTTGGGTTTGATCTTTTCTAACCCAGACCGGTCTGGTATTGTTTTTGCTTCCACGGGCACGACTTCCACTCCAATGCTCTCTTCTCCCACTCCAATGCTCCCTTCTTCCACTCCGCAACTTATAGAACCCACAGCTACAGTCGATCCGGAATCCATAGGTGACACATCTGGAGTGATAGCCATCGGTACGATTGTGGTTTTTATCATTCTGGCAGGTGTCATATGGGGTACGCTTGAATTGCGCCAGGATTCTATAAAAAACAAACCACCCAAGGAGTAACATGCTCTTTCCCATTGAAACAAGGAGATTACTCATCAGGCCTTACGAGGATAAAGACCTGGAAGATATCTTTGACTACTCTGGATCATCTGATTTTTGGTTAATGCGAACACTCCCATGGCAGCCAACCCGCGATGGTGTCCGAAAATTTTGGGAACATCGTCGTGCACCCGACATCGAAAATTTTTCAGACCAGATCGATCTTGTTGTTGAGTGGAAAGATAAGAAAAAGGTGATTGGCAATATTGGCATCCTTATCTCAAAAAAGATTGATAACAAACAAGGTACGATCGAGTGGTTGTTGGGAAATAAGTTTCAAGGACAGGGGTTTGCGAGCGAAGCTGCCAGGGCTCTTCTGACATTTGGTTTCGATACATTGGGATTGCATCGTATTTCAGCCAGTACAAGTAGGGACAACATTCGTTCCTGGCTTTTAATGGAACGCATTGGAATGCGTCGCGAAGCCCATTTCAAGCAAAGCGAATTTGTAAATGGCGAATGGCAGGATGAATTTATTTATGGGATCCTTGCTGAAGAGTGGCATTCAAAAATATAACAAGTGGCAGGATTGATTGAAAAAATAAGTAGGACAGGATATTCAAATCACTGTCCTACTTTTATAATTAATAAGAAGTTATTTTTCGATGGGATTATTTTCAGCTTTATTGGATTTCTTCTCGTCCAACACCAGCATTCCATTCCGAATCTGGTTAACAAGCACCTGAACTGAGCGTTCCAATTCCATCAACCTATCCATTGCATACTCATCAGCGCCAGCTCGAATATTGTCTGCTTCGATACGTGCTTGCTCAATGATCGTATTGGCTCGCTTCTGTGCATCCGCCACAACCATGTCTTTTTCAACTAATTGGTCTGCTTTTTCTTGAGCAATACTCAATTTCCTGCCCGCTTCTTCCTGGGCCTGTGCAAGGACCCTGTCTTTTTGGGCATACACCTGTTGAGCCTTTTTTACCTCTTCTGGTATCGAGATCCGCATCTGGTCAATAATATCCAGCATACGGTCCTCATCAACGATTACATTATGCGTGAACGGTAATGGTCGACTTTTATTAAAAAGTTCTTCCAATCGGTCAACAAGATGAAGGATGTCCATTTGCTCCTCCGCTAAGAGAAAGTTCGATCATTGATTTCCCATCATAATTTCTGTCTGGTTAATGCTCAGGCATGGGCTGGTAATTGGATCGGTTGATTTAAAACAATTATACATTCTAATCGCGAAGTGCGTTTGCTGGTTTTTGTTGATCGCCCATCATGCTAACCCGTCGATTCAGCGCGGCTTCAACATGTAAAGGTACCATGCTGGATACATCGCCACCCAGAATGGCGATTTCCCGAACTGTGGATGACGAGAGGAATGTATGCTCTTCATCAGTGATAAGCGCCACACTTTCAATATCAGGTTCCAATCGATGATTTGCCAGTGCCATTCGGAATTCAAATTCAAAATCCGAAAAGACTCTCAACCCTCGTACAACGACCTGGGCATCCATTTCCTTACACAGCTTCACGGTTAATCCACTGTATCCGATCACACGTATCTTTGGATGGCCTTTAAATGTTTCGTTCACCAGGGCGATCCGTTCTTCCGGTGGGAATAGAAGCGATTTAAGGGGCTTATCATAGACTGCTATGATCAATTCATCGAATAATCGAACCGCTCTTTCAGCAATATTGATATGACCAAAATGGATCGGGTCGAACGTTCCAGGGAATATTGCTCGAACCATGGTTAACTTATATCTCCTTTACCGTTTCCCCAAAAACGTCCCAGGGCTTCGGCCAATAACTGATTTTCAGGCAAATTCAACTCGGCATCGGTCTCAAACAATTCTTGTGCAAGTGTTCGTGCCTTTTCGATCAAATGTACATCTGTTATATTCGCCATTCGCAAATTGGCATACCCTGCCTGGCGGGTGCCCAGAAAGTCTCCGGGACCACGCAATTTCAAGTCGGTTTCCGCCAGTATGAATCCATCATTCGTTTTTGTCATTGCTGCCAGGCGTTCATTTTCCGCTGCATCGTCACTATCTGGAATGAGCAAACAATAAGATTGTTCATCACCCCTTCCAACTCTGCCTCGCAACTGGTGTAATTGTGCCAGTCCAAAATGATTGGCTGCCTCGATCAACATCACTGTGGCATTAGGGATATCTACTCCCACCTCAACGACTGTGGTAGCAACGAGGATTTGATGATCACCATTACGGAATTGCATCATGACCGCGTCTTTTTCTTCGGGTTTTAACCTACCATGAAGTAAACCCAGCTTGAATTTTGGGAAAACATCGGTTTGCAGGCGTTCATATTCTTCGGTGGCAGCTTTTAATTCACTTTTTTCACTTTCTTCAACCAGCGGATAAACAATAAAAACCTGGTGACCATTTTCCACCTGTGACCGGATCAAGGAATAAGCGCGTTCACGTTCACGCGCAAAAAGCACATGTGTATTGATCTCCTGCCGACCAGGAGGCAATTCATCCATCAAAGAGATGTCCAAATCCCCATAAACCGTTAATGCCAACGATCGCGGAATCGGTGTGGCTGTCATTACCAGTAAATGTGGGTTGTTGCCCTTTGCTCGCAATATTGCGCGTTGTTCAACCCCAAACCGATGTTGTTCATCGATCACAGCCAGCTGCAGGTTATTAAAAGTAATGGGATCTTCAAGTAAAGCATGAGTTCCGATTAATACTTTGATATACCCGCTGGCAAGACCATCCCTTATTTCCTGCTTTTCTTTTTCAGGGAGATCGCTGACGAGCAAACGGATCTGGTCTGGTTTCAAGCAATTCCCATTTTCTTCATGTGTCGTGCCCATTATGGAAAAGTTGCGGTAATGTTGCTCAGCCAGGATGGATGTTGGTGCCATGATGGCTGCCTGTGCGCCAGCCTTGTTGATGATCGCGGTAGCAACTGCAGCAACGACTGTTTTTCCTGACCCAACATCTCCCTGGAGCAACCTGTTCATGGGTACACCAGATTTAAGATCAGTCCGAATATCCTTAATTGCCCGGTTCTGGGCATCTGTTAAATTGAATGGTAATGATGCCAGCCAAAAATTCAACCAATCATCTGCAACATCATATATGACTGCTGTTGCTTTCTGCCAATTACGCTTCTGCCGATAAACACCCATTTGCAGGAAGAAGATTTCATCAAATACAAGTCTTTGACGGGCTTGTTGTAATTGCTCCTGGGTATCAGGAAAGTGTACTTGTAGAATGGCAGTTCTCAGGTTAACGAGATCGGCTCTTCTTAAGATCGTTTCCGGTAAATGATCGATTAATTTAGGCGCCCAATACGTTACAACCTGTCGGACTATATTTCTAAGGTTTTTCTGATTCAACTGGGCAGTTAAGGAATAAACTGGCACAATGCGATTGGTGTTCAGGTTTTCTACTTCTACAGGTTCCCAATCTGGATTGCTCATAACAAGCCGGCCTAAATACTGCTCCACCTTTCCTGAGACAGAGATGGTTGCCCCTTTCTGCAGACGATTTTCCATCCATGGCTGGTTAAACCAACTTAACCTTAATCCGCCGGTACCATCTTCAATGATCACTTCAACAATGTTCATTTTGCCGGACCGCACCTTGCGGCTATTTATGTTCTGTACCGTCCCGACCACTGTTACTTCATCGCCATACCAGAGTTTGTGAATGGGCTTAAGCTGGCTATAATCATCATAACGGCGTGGAAAAAAGTACAGTATGTCACCCAGGGTATGCAAACCAAGCTTTGCCAGCTTTTGTGCATTACTGGGACCCACGCCATTCAATACAGTCAGGGAAGCATTTAAGGCGATCGGAGTTTTACTCGTCACACCTCCTGGTTGACTGTTTGACAATGGCTGGCGCTTTTGCTGATTTGTCTTGGAGACCTTTTCGTGATTGGTAGTTGTTTCATCATGCTTTCGGTTCTCAAGATCCGTGGTTCGTCGAGAAGGAACGATTTTTTCAATTTCAGAGATACTGTCAGGGGCTATTTGTCTCCACAAATCTTTAACTGCCCTGGAACGTTCATCGCTGTCAAAGTTGTGGTAGGTATTCATACAATTGGTTACAGCTTGAATGGTCTCTTCGGGAATTTTTTCATTGCGAGCATCCGGAACCCAAAAATCCAGCATTTTCACCATGCCGCCAAACACAGCCTTGTCATCATATCCCCGTGATGCTTCAAGACGAAGGTATTTTAAGAGTGTGTTTATCGATGGTTGCATGTAAATATTTTATCATGGAGATTCTTTTTCATTTATAAATGTTAATTGGAAATTCTGGAAAACTCCCTTACTGCTTCATCCAATACCACCTTCTGCACTGGTACCATTGGGGGTCGAACTGCCCACAGAGGAAAATTATGTTGGTTCGACAGCATCGCTTTTAATATGGGTGGATAAGGTGAATAATTATCCAAAACGGTTCTCAACAAAGTAATTTGACGTTGGGTTTGGTCCGATGAGATTGATCGCTGGGTTTCATCCCAAATTCTTCGCAACAAGGGAGAATACAGATTAGCCAGAGCTGTGATACAGCCACCCGCGTAGGAATCCAACGCCAGTTTGAATAAACGGTCATTCCCTGTCAAAACCAGCAACTCTTTTCCAAATCGCTCTCCCAGTTCTTTCGCAAAATTGGCATCTCCGGATGAATCTTTAATTCCGGCAAATTTTACAGGGAAGGCTTTTTTTAATCTGGCCAACAGATCCATGGAAAAATGAATCCCCGTGACCGGAGGAATATGATACCCAAGCAAATATCCCTCTGGTGGTACCGCTTTATTTAAAACTTCACTGAACCAGGCAAACAACCCATCCTCATTCACTTTGCGATAATAATAAGGAGGCAATACCACGACACCATCACATCCCAGAGAAAAGGCAGCCTGTGTCAGGGCAATTGTTTCAGTCAGACTTGGGGTTCCTGTACCTGCCAGCAAACGAAAGTGGGGGTGGATTTGCTTGTATTCACAACCGGCCTGCATGATGGCGATCCGTTCTTCATATGAAAATGAAGGACCTTCACCGGTTGATCCTAGCAACAATGCCCCATGGCAACCCCGTTTTTCAAGGAATTCCAACAATAAACGAACATCTTCAATGTCTGGCGAAAAATCGGCCTTCATCGGTGTTAGAGCGGCGGCATATATTCCAGCTAATTTATGTTCCAATTTTTTTCTCCCTATTTAATGTACTCACGGATCTCGATATTATAGAACCGATGGCATGATTATTGGCAACCCGGGATGAGCGAGTGTCAATTATATGGATATCTATTCACTCTGGTGTCATCCTGATGGTCGTTTCAGCGACACTTTTTTCAGAACGATCCCTTTTCGTGTTAAAGGATGCCCGAAGTACAGGTGAGGATCTCCTTATTCCAGTTGGAAATAGAAAAAATCATTAATTTATATATTATCCATTCCCCCCCGGGATACGGAATCGGGGAGACTTGTTTTTTTTAAATGTATTTTATTTTCAGAGTATACTTCCAAAAACGGGTAAAAACGCAACTGGGGAATCACCATTCCCTTCATAAAAACCCATTTGTTTATAGAAGGAGACTACTGAATAAGGCTTTCTCAAAATCGAAATTAATAATGATTATTGGTGTCAATGCCTGGTCCCGCAAGCCTTAGGCGGGGCGAAGTCCCGCAAGCCTTATGCGGGGTGCAAGTGCAGGTGAGCAATCTCACCTCCCGGCAGGAAATTTCCACGAACCGGTGAAAAATCCTGCTCACTAATCGAACCAGGGGAAGATGTTGATGTGACACCCATCTTAGGGAAAGACCTGAGGCTGAAATATATTTATTGCATTTCCCGTCTTGGACGGATATAATTCTTTAAATATATTAATTCGAAAAGAGGTCTGCCTGGAAACACTTCGCATCTCGCCTGATAATTCTGAAATAACCAAGAAAGAGGAACCTAATCAACTCCAAAACGGTACAACCCTGGTGCAACGCTATGTGATCCAGGATGTGATTGGTGTCGGTGGAATGGGCTCCGTCTACCGGGCTCGGGATTTACACTTCCCAAATGTTGTCAAATTGGTCGCGGTCAAGGAAATGATTAACCGCGCTGCAGACCCATTGGTACGAAAGACCATTGTCAAGAACTTCGAGCGGGAAGCGAATATCCTTGCCACGCTTCATCATATCTCCATCCCTCGCATATATGATTATTTTACCGAAGATAACCGTTCTTATTTGGTTTTGGAATTTATTAATGGAAGAGATTTGGAATCCATTATTACGCAAAGTGATGGCTTTATTTCTGAAGAACAGGCGATCACCTGGGGTATTGAATTATGTGACGTCTTGAGCTATCTGCACAACCATAAACCTGAACCGATCATTTTTCGGGATATCAAACCGTCAAATGTTATGATCAATCAGGAAAACCATGTCATCCTGGTTGATTTTGGAATTGCCAAAGCCTTTCAGTCAGGTCAAAAAGGTACCATGATCGGTACTGAAGGTTATTCTCCACCTGAGCAGTATCGGGGTGAAGCCAACCAGTCTGCAGACATTTATGCCCTGGGTGCTACTATGCACCATCTGCTCACTCGTCGTGATCCTCGCATGGAACCGCCATTTTCATATGGTGAAAGACCCATCAGGAAGACGAATCCGGCCATATCAGTGGAACTTGAAGCGGTCATTAACATAGCATTGCAATATAACCCACCCGATCGTTTTCAAACGATCGAAGCTATGAAAGAAGCTCTCTTCGCCGCAGCCCGCAAGACAGGTTTATTGGGTCGCATCAATCACCCATCAACGGTCAAACAAACCAGTACTTTAAAACCACTCTGGTCTTTTCAATGTGAAGATGAGATCCGAGGTGCTCCTTTGTATTATGAAGGTGTCATCTATCTGGGGTCTTGTGACAATAACCTTTATGCATTGAAGGCAGCAGATGGTGAATTTGTATGGAAATACGCAACGGATGGTAGTATCGTTTCCCGGCCGGCAGTTTTTGATGGAAATATCTATATCGGATCGGAAGATCAGAGTTTACATGTGGTCAATTCCCGCTCAGGAAAAATTAATTGGACCTACTTTAGCGATGGGCGTATTCGCTCTTCCCCGCGTATCTCGGATGGTCATGTATTCTTCGGGTCGGATGATAATGCCCTTCATGCCGTAAATGTACTTACGGGTAGAGCCTCATGGAAGTTTGATGCCGCCTCCCCGATCCGCTCCAGCCCATATATTCTTAATGAGATAATTTATGTCGGTTCAGAAAGTGGTGAGTTCTACGCCCTCGATTTCCGTGGTGAATTAAAATGGCGTTTTAGGGCAAAATTAGCTGTCACATCGTCCCCGGTGGTTAATGATGGGATCGTTTATTTCGGTTCACTCGACAGCAGTTTTTACGCCCTGGAAGCTAAGGGAGGCTGGGTCGTCTGGCGTTTCCGCATGGGGAAAGGTTCGGTCGTATCTCCTTGTTTCGTAGAAGGCTTTGTTATCACTGGTTCTGCAGATGGAATGATCTATGCGATTGATGCCCGTACGTCCAAGCCAGTCTGGCAATTCCAGGCCGACCACCAGGTCAGCGGATCTCCAGTCATTTACAAAGATGCCGTATACTGCGGTTCAGCGAATGGATCCTTTTATTGCCTGGAATATCGTACAGGTCGTCTGAGATGGAAATTTGAGACCCAGGGTCCCATCACAAGTGCCCCTGCCATATTTGATGATATTGTATATGTCGGATCTTCGGACCACTTTGTTTACGCACTTCTGGCATAATAGAACTGACAAGGAGAGATTTGTGAAATCGTTTTTCATGAAAATTGGCCACAGGAAAAAGGCTCAAGTTGAAGTGAGTACCAGCCAGAACGTGATTACCGCTCCCCTTTCAGCCTCGCAAATACTTCCGGACGATTCGACGATCTATAGTTTTTCACCGCCCCAGTTAATTGTCGGTTCAGGACAATCTGTTGGCAAACAACGTGATCACAACGAAGATAGTCTATTCACTTTTTCCATTACCATTGGAAATGGTACCAACAGCCAACCTCTCGGTATATTTATTGTGGCAGATGGAATGGGTGGCCACCAAAATGGAGAGGTTGCCAGCAATGTTGCCACCCGCACGGTTGCAAGCTACCTCATCAGAAAATTTCACCCGATCATAGCAGATGCCACTGTCACACTGGATGAATCACTCCAGGAGATAATGCAAAATGCTGTTAAAGAAGCGCAGCGTGCAGTCATGAAAGCCGCCCCCGGCAGTGGCACAACCCTTACAGCTGCCCTGGTACTCGGCTCGCAGATGACGATAGCACATGTCGGTGACAGCCGGGCTTATACTGTTCAATCTAACGGAGAAGTAAAATTACTGACCCGCGATCATTCCCTTGTCCGCAGACTTGAAGAATTGGGGCAGATCACATCTGACGAAGCATCGATCCATCCTCAACGGAATGTGCTTTACCGTGCCCTCGGACAGGGAGAATTTCTTGAAGCAGATGTATTCTCAGCCCAATTCCCCCAACCGGGTTATCTCTTCATTTGTAGCGATGGTCTTTGGGGAGTAGTTTCTGAGGATGAGATCATCCGAATTATCTCAGATGCAAAAAATATCCAAACTGCCTGTCAAAACCTTGTGGCGGCAGCTAATGCAGCCGGAGGTCCGGATAACATAAGTGCAGTCGTAGTCAAACTCTTGAGTTAAAATGAATTCTCCCAACTACTATTCGATTCTCGGTGTCCCAAGGGATGCTAATCAGGAAGAGATCCGAAAAGCATATTTTAGCGCGGCCCGACGATTGCACCCCGATAAGAACCTTTCGCCAGGAGACACTGAATTTTTTATAGGGGCGAAAGAGGCCTACGAAGTTCTTTCAGATGCAATCAAACGTAAAGCTTATGACGCAGGCTTACCTCCCGAAATGAATTTGGATTTTCCGGTTTCGGAAAAAGTCACATTTAGCCGGGAATATCTGGTTAAAATGCAGGAACCTCAATTGGCATATGTATTGTTGGAATATTTTCCAAATCCTGAAGACCTGAACAATTTAAATTCACCCCCATTAAACATATGTCTGACGATCGACCGATCCACATCCATGAAAGGCAACAATCTGGATATCGTTAAGTCAACTGCAATCCAGTTACTGCGAAGGCTAAGACCACAGGATATCTTTTCCATGGTGGTCTTTAGCGACCGCTCTGAAGTATTAATTCCCTCATCTCATGGAGGAGAACTTTCAAAATTAGAAGCACGCATCCAAATGTTGCAAGCTTCAGGGGGAACGGAAATTCATAATGGACTGGTTGCTGCGTATGCTGAAATTAAACGGAATTATGATCCTTCATTTATCAACCACATCATCCTTCTAACGGACGGACGCACTTATGGTGATGAAGAAGATTGTCTCAAGCTAGCTGACGAAGCGATGGAACAAAGGATTGGGATCAGCGGTTTGGGGATCGGATCGGAATGGAATGACGCTTTTATTGATGAGCTTGCCCGTCGAACAGGGGGTAGTAGCATCTATATCTCCAGCCCGCTTGACATTCACCGCCTATTGATGGAGAAGTTTGACAATTTATGGCAGATATATGCAGATAATATCACCATTGAATTCAAGGAACTGGAAAATGTCTCCCTTCGTTATGCATTTCGATTGCAGCCCGAACTTGGATTAATGTCCCTGGAAAGCCCTTTGCATTTGGGTCCCCTATTACGTTCTGGAAGCCTCTCCATTCTCTTGGAATTCCTCGTCACAGGCACAGAAAATGCAAACGTGATAGAATTGTTCGAAGGGCAAGTAATCGTCAATATAGCAACACACAGCAGGCCAGTTTCTAATTTCCAAATTCATTTAAGGCGTCCTGTTAGCATGAAATCTAGTTCACCAGAACCCCCTCCTTTGGAAATAATCCAGGCATTGTCACGCCTGACCCTTTATCGTTTGCAGGAGCAGGCTCGACTGGAAGTGGATGCAGGTTCATATGATAAGGCTTCACAGCACTTGCAAAGATTGGCAACCCATTTGCTGCAACAAGGAAACCGGGATTTGGCACGAACGGTTTTATTGGAAGCTGAGATCATAAAAGAAAAACAATCCTACTCTCTTGAAGGGGATAAACAAATAAAATATGGGACCCGGGCATTGCTACTAACCGGATCAGGAGGGACTCAACCATGATATTATGCCCTAATTGTCAACATATGGAAGTTCCAGGCACTGTGTTTTGTAGTAATTGCGCCACGCAATTAATATTACTTGATTCAAGCAAGACACATGAAATCCATGATCAAGATGCCAATCAAAAGGCAATTAAAACCTCCCCATTTCGCCCAACTCCTAAAGTAAATTTTAATTCATGGGCTTCCCTCCATATGATTGAAAGTGGGCAGATCATTTCTCTCGCAGATCGTGATGAATTCACACTTGGTCGCACCAGTGAGGGACAACCGATTATGCCCGATGTGGATTTGACCGATTTTAATGCCTATGCCAATGGAGTCTCCCGTTTACACTGTGTAATAAAGAGATTTGATTCAAAAGCCCATGTTATGGACCTTGGTTCTTCCAATGGCACTTACCGAAATGGTGTCCGCTTACCCGTCCATGTTGTGACTCCTATAAACCACGGAGATGTCATTTCCCTGGGTAAATTAAAGATCCAGGTATTAATCGACCAGGGAAAAAGCACACCTTAATATTTACCTGACTTAATTTTATTTGGAAGATTAAGCTCATAACCTGGTCTTATTGAATATTTCTTAAAGGTAATCATGACTCACACACTCTTATTCCATCTTCAAAATGACGACCCCATCGTGGGTGAAGTGGATGAATTACCCGGTCACACCGACCAGCTAATAACAATAAATAACCCTCGTCGTAGAGACGGCAAGGATTTGCATTACCTGGAAGAAAGTGTAGTCTCGATCATACTTCCTGTGGCTCGCATAACATTTATTGAATTGGTTCCAAGCGAGATGGAAGAAGAAATTGTCAGTTTTGTTAAGGATTAAGAATGAATGACGAAACCCAGAAGCGCAGAAAGATTTTGATTGTTGATGATGAAGAAAGGATGGTTCGCTTTATCCGGCTAAATCTTGAACATGACGGATATGGGGTTGTTGAAGCCTTCAATGGAAAACAGGCTTTGCAAAGATTGCGAGATTCGGTTCCGGATATCATTCTGTTGGATGTGATGATGCCCGACCTCGATGGTTTTGAAGTCTTGCAAATGATCCGCGAGATAAATAATGTCCCAGTCATTATGTTAACCGCCAAAGGGGAAGAAAACGACAGGGTTCGCGGCCTTGAATTGGGAGCGGATGATTACATCACCAAACCTTTCAGCCCGCGTGAGCTGGTCAGCAGGGTCAAAGCAGTTCTGCGTCGCACTGAAGGTGCCACTGGCAGCATGCACGGCTTGATTGAAGTGGATGATCGCCTGAAATTTGATTTTGATCGACATGAAGTCTGGTTGCAAGGTAAGATCATAAAACTCCGTCCAACTGAATATCGACTGTTGTTCCATCTGGTTCAAAATGCTGGATGGGTCATTTCACATGATCAATTATTGGCCAAAGTCTGGGGCTATGAATATCGTGATGAGCCACATTATGTCAGGTTATACATCAATTACTTGCGGCAGAAATTGGAAGAAGATCCTTCCGATCCTAAATACATCCTCACAGAGCGTGGCGTTGGTTATAGATTTGTAGATTTCAGACGCGAAAGTGCGGAATAAGAATTTTCACCGATCACAGATCCATCATTTCAGATCAGTGGATGGTCAGAACCACAAGTATGGAGACCGAAACGGCTAATGAATAAACATAGAATAATCTTGGTGGATGACCACGAAGTTGTCCGATTGGGGCTAAAAGCTTTGCTCGATCGGCACCCACATTTTGAAGTTGTTGGCGAAGCATCTTCATCACGGGAAGCCATAGAACTTGTATCCAATATTCAACCCGATGTCGTAGTCATGGATGTACGGCTTCCAGGCACATCTGGCATTGAAGCCTGCGAAGAGATCACCAGACGATTTCCAACCACCAAGGTCATCATGTTGACTTCTTATGCAGAAGATGAAATGCTTTTCTCAGCCATCCGTGCAGGAGCCTCAGGTTACATATTAAAACAGATTGGTGGAAATGACCTCATCAGTGCACTTGAAGCAGTCAGCCGTGGTGAAGGCTTGCTCGATCCGGCTGTAACCCAGAGGGTTTTTCAGGAGGTCAGGCGTGCCGTCAGAGAAGAAGAAGCCTCCGCATTTGCCCACTTAAGCCAACAGGAAAAACATGTCCTTTTACTCGTGTCCGAAGGTAAAACCAACCGTGAAATTGCCAAAGCCCTTTTCCTGGGTGAAGGTACCGTACGAAACTACGTCAGTAGCATTCTCTCAAAATTAGGGGTCAGCAATCGCGCTGAAGCTGCTGCATATGCGGTTGAGCATAGCTTGCGCGAATATATTTCAGTATAACCTTTACAATGACTGATTTTGAAATATATCAATCACCCTTTTCCTGGCGTTATGGGTCAGGTACTATGCGCCAATTGTGGAGCGAGCACAATAAACGCTTAACCTGGAGGAGGGTATGGGTGGTTTTGGCTGAGGTCCAGTCCGAATTTCAACTTGTCACCATTGAACAAGTTGCTGAACTCAAAGCCCATATGTTCGATATTGATATGCTACGCACCTCTGAAAATGAAGCGGAAATCCAGCATGATCTTATGGCTGAATTAAAAACCTTTGCAGAGCAATGCCCTTCAGCAGGTCGCATCCTTCATCTCGGGGCTACCTCAATGGACATTGAGGACAACACCGATGTCTTACGCCTGCGTTCAAGCCTGGCTTTGATCAAAAATGAACTCCACCAATTGCTGTTTATTCTTTGTGACAGGATCGAAACCTGGGCTGATACCCCATTGATTGCCTTCACCCACCTCCAGCCGGCTGAACCATCCACGTTGGGTTATCGATTTGCCATGTATGCCCAGGATCTGCTGGCAGACTATAAATCACTGGAATCCGCACTGGCAGAGCTGCGCGGCAAAGGGTTTAAAGGCGCAGTTGGTACCCGCGCAAGCTATGCTGAATTGATCGGGGTCGAGCATTTGAATGACTTCGAAACCCGCCTTTCAGAAAAACTTGACTTGAAATTCTTCCCCGTCACATCCCAGACATACCCGCGTAGACAGGATTACGTGATCGTAAGTCTCCTGGCAGGCTTGGGAGCATGTCTCTATAAATTGGCTTTCGACTTTCGTTTCTTGCAGACCCCTCTTGTTGGAGAATTGGCGGAGCCTTTCTCATCCAATCAAGTTGGTTCGTCTGCAATGCCTTTTAAAAGGAATCCGATCCGCTCTGAAAAGATCAATTCCCTTGGACGTTTTCTGGCGCAAATGCCTCGCCTTGCCTGGGATAATGCTGCCCATTCCTTGTTGGAGCGGACTTTGGACGACTCAGCAAATCGTAGAACCATGTTACCAGAGACTTGCCTCGCCACGGAAGAAATGCTGATCACAACCAGATCGATCCTTAAAGAATTGACAATCAACGAACATGCCATTCGAAGGAATCTCTTGAACTATGGTCCATTTGCTGCAACAGAGAAGATATTGATGTCATCAGTAAAAGCTGGCGCAGATCGGCAGGTCATTCATGAAAACCTCCGCAAGCATGCCATGATCGCCTGGCAGGAGATCCATGCTGGGAATTCCAACCCATTGCTGGATTTGATCTGCCAAGACAATGAGATTAAAAAATTTCTAGGTTTGGCTGAAATACGCTCATTGATGGAAAGTTATAACCATGTTGGAGACAGCCCATCCCGGGCACGTGCCATGGTCTCGATGATACGGGAGACCATTCAGCAAGTTTAATGTCCTGTCGTTGATGTTAAACTCCTGAGAACATCCCTTTACTTGATCAATGAAATAGATACCGTCTATCCATAATTAGAATTACATCCCCACGATTCGCAGCATATCTTCATTGGTTGAAAATTTAAAATCATCCGCACCTCGTGCCTGGATCTCTTCTTGCTCCGCAGCTTCCAATATTAGCAGTTTTTCTTTGGTGACAATTTGATTAATATTGGTATGCATCCAGCTGGAAAAATCCTTATAGGTTTTTTCAGGGTCAGGTAATGGCGGGATGTCATGTAAATATTCAAGTACAGCCTTGGCAGCATTTTCTCCATCCTTGCGAGCCACCCCCACCAGGCCGGTGCTGGCCTGACGTGCCCAGCCTGCCAAAAAAACTCCTTTAATGGGAGCGTCCGCATCCATATCAAATGCCTCGAATGAGATCCCGTCTACAGGAAAAGCAGGTTTAGGATTTACAGAATATGCATCGCCATAAACAGGCAGGCTGAATTCCTTATCTACAGTATCACCGATCGCAAAGATCACAGTATTCGCTTCGATCTGACGTGTCGTGCCCAGCCCTCTTGGTTTGATATTATCATCCACTGCAACCAAAGTGTTGTCTTCCACTTTTAAGGCACTCGCCCCCTTTGTCCAATCTCCAAGAATACTAACCGGGGAAGCTAGAAAATTAAAACGTAATTTTGTTGCAGAAATTGGTTCTTTGGCATTCGGCAACCCATCCAAAAATAATTGCCTGGCAGCCTCAATGTCCTGCCCAACTGCTTTAAGAATGGGTTTTACACGGGAAAATTCATCCTCCAGGGCTGCCAGATCAATATTTGCTGCCACATTTTCCAGTTCTTTTCGTGTAAACTTCACTTCAGCTGGACCACGCCGCATGACCACCGTTACTTCTTCCACCTTCTTTTCCCGGATCAAAAAATGAGCAATATCCATCATGACGTTACCAGCACCCACCAGAATAACTTTTGGGCCGATCAGATATCTGCGTACACTATAAGGTGGTAGTAGATTGTAATAAAAGACCAGGTCCTTTGCATGATAAACGCCTGGCAATTGTTCACCTGGCAGACGCAGCCACTTGGTTCCTTGTGCACCGGTTGCGATCACTATGGCTTGAAATCCCATTTCCGTAAGGTCAGAAAGCAACAAGGATCCACCACTGCTCACTTTTATATTTCCAAAATAATCCAGGGTCGGGGATCCAAGGATCTGTGAGAATTGTTTTCTCAAACCAGATTTCATCTTGACCTTATCCGGGTAGATCCCGTATTCAGCCAGCCCACCCGGTTTAATATCCCGGTTAAACAAAGCAACCCTTACCCCATTGTTGTTCAAATAACGGGCAGCAAATAATCCTGCAGGTCCAGCACCAATTATTGCCACCAGTTTCTTCTGTTCTTCCATTCAAAACTCCTGCCAACTTTAATAATCAAAATATTATTATTGATCTACGATCCGTTCTTATTTCCTCTGGTCAGCTTGGAAATATTACATCTGGAGTTCTAACATCAATCCGGTTGATCGCGGTCAATTAAAGCTTAATTATAATTGACATTTAGATTATTTTTGTCTAAAATATATTAATAATTATTGTCTCACATCTACGAACGGTTCCTTCTTGGATTCTATTTATTATCGCATGAATCTGGAGATTCTATAATTCAATTTTAAATAACCTCTCTGTGAGGGTGTTTGATCAACCCAGGAGTTATTTCAACCTGCATTCAAAACCATCACTCTATGCTATAGTTAACCCATAATATTCAGGAGGATGATGATGGTTTTATCTGAAAATAATGAACCTTATATGAAAAGTACTTCATCAGGAAATGTTCCCGACCAGGACAAAGAAGGATCCCCGGAATCGCCACCCACTCCAGGTTCTAATCCGGGAGAACGCTTAAGGTCAATTGAGATGGCATCAAACCTCGATGATGAAAAAAAAGTAGACCTTAAATTCTTTCATCGGTTTAAACAAGTTAATCTAAATCTTCTTCAAAGGTTTAAGAAATTAAATATCAGGAAAGAGAAATTACTCTCAACCTTCCATAGGATAAGCAGCACGATATCCATAATTATCAATATCATACTGCTTGTTGTTATTCTCGTTCTCAGCCAACAAGTTTTTTCACTTAAGAAGATGGTCGTGGGAAATGTCCTGAGTGGATTGTATTTGAACTTAGGAGAGATGGATAAAGCCAGTATTAATACGGAGATCATGGTAACAGACAATATACAGGTTGATTTCCCTCTTCAGATAAACCAGGAAACCGATGTTGTTTTAACGAAAGATACAGTAATCAATGGAGCACGTCTTACGCTGTCCACAGGCGGCTTGAATATTACCAGTGCGCCTACCAATATCATCTTGCCGGCAGGTTCCCGCTTGCCCATTCAATTGGATATGACCGTGCCAGTGAATGCAACTGTTCCAATAAGTCTGAATGTCCCTGTTAATATCCCCCTTTCTGAGACAGAATTGCATAAACCATTTACCAACCTTCAAGAAGTGGTCAAACCATATTTATATTCCTTCATGGAAGGTCCCCTGACCTGGCAGGAAGTACCAGCATGTAAAATAATCGGTTTTATTTGTAACTGGTGGTTCAAGTAAAATTTTTTCGCCATATCAAATGGAGGTTGAATGGCAGATGCCATATTCAAGACCAAATTAAAGAATGGGTTGTCGGTTCTTCTTAAAGAGATCCATAATGCTCCGTTGATCAGTTCGTGGATTTGGTACCGTGTCGGGTCTAAAGATGAGCCAACCGGCAGAACAGGTATCTCACATTGGGTTGAACACATGCAGTTTAAGGGAACTCCAACCTTTCCTTCTGCCATCCTGGACAAAGCCATTTCCCGTGAAGGCGGAATGTGGAACGCGTTCACCTACCTGGATTGGACCACATTCCTGGAGACAATGCCCGCAGACAAGATCGATCTTGCCCTTTCCCTTGAAGCTGACCGCATGGTGAATAGTGTTTACTCCCCACAGGAAGTCGCCTCGGAAAGAACTGTCATAATGTCTGAACGCGAGGGTAGTGAGAATGAACCCTTGTTTCAGTTGGATGAAGCCATGCAGTCAGCAGCCTTTACGGTCCATCCCTATCATCATGAGGTGATCGGAGACATGGCAGATCTCAATTCTATTACCCGGGATGACCTTTATGATCATTATCGCACTTATTACAATCCAAACAACGCTGTTCTCGCATTGGCTGGTGACTTCAATAGCAATACGATGTTGGACCGCATCCGTACCCTTTATGAAGATATACCATCCGGCCCAACCCCAAACCGTTTGAACCGTCCTGAACCACCCGCACGCGGCGAACATCGTTTCAGTATTGAAGGACCGGGTGAAACCACCTACCTTCAGATCGCATATCGATTCCCTTCTGCAAACGACCCCGATCTATTTCCTTTTATGGTGTTGGATAGCCTTCTCAGCGGTCCCAGCAATCCAAGTGCTTTCGGTGGGGGTGGAATTTCCAACAAAACATCCAGGCTTTATCGCTCCCTTGTCGAAAAAGATCTGGCGGTGGGGGTTTTCGGAAGTGGCCAGGTGACAATAGACCCATTCCTCTACACAACCACCATTACGATCCAGCCAAACAAGAACCGCGAAGATGCGCTTATAGCTTTTGATGGAGAGATCAAACGCCTCCAGGATGAATCCATCCCGTCTGAGGACATCCAGCGTGCCATCAAACAAGCCCGTGCCATATTTGCCTATGGCACTGAAAGCATTACCAACCAGGCTGCCTGGCTTGGTTTTTCTGAAATGTTTTCAGATTATCAGTGGTTTGAAAGTTATCTGGATAGGTTAGCCAATGTGACCTCAAGTGACATACAAAGAGTTGCTCAAACATGGCTTCTTCCTGGAAAGCGTCTGGTTGGTACATATCTGCCTGATGGGAAGGGATTGTAATTACAATGAAGTCAATTTCCAAACATTCTCTGCCAGGTCCTGATGATATTGTTCGCTTTGGAACCACCAACGGGATCACGATCCTGGGTCGCTCCAATTTTAATAGCCCATCCGTAGTGATTTCTGGTTATTTACCTGCTGGAAGTTTATTCGATACGGACGAGTTGCAGGGTTTGGCAAATTTTACCGCCATGATGTTAATGCGCGGAAGCCTATCCCGGGATTTTCAAGGTATTCATAATGCCCTGGAATCCTCCGGTGCCAATCTTGGGATCAGCTCTGGAACCCACACTGCCAGCTTTAATGGTCGTTGCCTGGCGGAAGATCTGCCCCTCCTTCTCGATCTGTTATCAGAAGGTCTGCGTCAGCCGTCTTTCGACGCCGGGCAGGTGGAAAAATTACGGGCACAACTTCTGACAGGTTTATCGATTCGAGCCCAGGATACTGGCGAGATGGCTTCACTTACTTTTGATCAGATCCTGTTTGCTGGTCACCCTTACAGCCGGCCTGAGGACGGTTTTCCGGAAACCATTCAATCCATCACCCGCCAGGATTTGGTCGATTTTCACAGCTCGTATTATGGTCCCAAAGGATTGGTGATCTCGATCGTCGGGGCAATTGATCCTGATGCTGCCATCACACAAGTTCAGCGTGTTCTGGGTGATTGGGAAAATCCAGACCAGAGCGATACCCCAGACTTGCCGGTATATAAACCCCTCAAAAAAAGTAAGACAAAGCGTATCCACGTCCCGGGGAAATCCCAGAGTGATATCGTTATTGGATCAGGTGGTCCGAAGAGACTTGACCCTGAATTCCTGCCTGTTTCTCTGGGCAATTCTGTCCTTGGGCAGTTCGGTATGATGGGTCGAATCGGCGATGTCGTTCGTGAAAAATCTGGGTTGGCTTATTATGCCTACAGTTCCTTGAGTGCCGGCGTCGGTCCAGGTTCCTGGGAAGTAAGCGCTGGTGTTAATCCTTCCAACGTCAGCAAAGCAGTCGATCTCATCAGATCTGAGATTTCCCGCTTTGTTGTCAATGGTGTCTCTTCGGAAGAGCTTGCTGACAGCCAGGCAAATTTTATAGGTCGTGTCCCACTCTCGTTGGAATCCAATGCAGGTGTAGCAGGTGCTCTCATCAACATCGAGCGCTATAGTCTTGGTTTGGATTATTACTTGCGTTATCCTGATCTGGTTCACCAGGTGACAACCCAGGATGTCTTGGATGCTGTCCGAAAGCATCTGGATCCAGAACTTCTGGCAATTGCAATCGCTGGACCGTAAGATCAAGATTGAAATGCTTTGGAAATGATCCGTTCAGGAATTGACATGCTTGAGATCGATCGGTTGAAACAAAGTGTTGACCGGTACGGTGAGCGCTTTATCAGGCGTATCTTTACTATACAGGAACAACTTGATTGCGAAGGGAAAATTGAGTCTTTGGCGGTCCGTTTTGCTGCCAAGGAAGCTGCATCCAAAGCCCTGGGTTGTGGTATTGGCCAGGTCTCCTGGTTGGATATCGAAGTAACTCGAAATACGGACCGTCAACCGCAACTGAAATTACACGGTACAGCCTGGGAACTTGCAAAAAAACTCAAGCTGACCAATTGGTCGGTCAGCTTGAGTCATACTCGCAAGAATGCGATCGCTATTGTGATCGCCAGTCGGGAAGATTAATTATCCTTTTCTTCCAAACCGATCCAAAGATGCCCTGGTAGGACCAGTGTCTGTGAACGTACGGTTATATTTCCAGAATTGGTAATATCTTCTGTCATCGATTTGGGGTTTACCAGGCATAAATTGGGGATATGGCCATACTTGGTCCGGTAATATTCTGCAGCCCGCTCGATCTTGGCTGTTAAAGCTGTTTTTGGATCATTATCAAACCACATCATTCCAATATTCATATCGACCTCCTGATCGAATCGTGTTTGGATCAGGCTAATTTCGATCAGCCTGATCAGGTTTTATTGTTTCTCGTCAGCAAGTTTTTATTGCAGGCAACCAGAAACGCAGCCATTCCCCTTTTTGCTTGATATCAAATTCCAAACCTGGCACAAGACTTTCAAAACTCGAAAGGCTGTCCGCGGTTAGAGCACAAGCCAGGGACGGTTGCTGAATATATCCGAAAATATGAGTATTGAATAGGTCCAGCCAGACTTTCATACGAATTGCGCGTAGAACATTCAAACTTGCCACGATCCATACCTGGTTTTTGCATCCATTTAGAAGCAACCATTTGAGATTCTCCTGGACTTCAAAGCTTGTATTGATGATCGAAGCCAGGTCATCCAGGAATAGGACGATGACCTGTCTTCCATGATCCGGTTGTTTTGCCCAATCTGAGATCCTCTGAATGAAATCCTGCGCCACTGGGTGATTTGCCGGCCAAACGCCCAGGCTCCCGGGGGATGCATCCAGGGCTTTCCATTCATCAGGATGATTGGATACGACCCCAAATTGAATATCTGAAGGATCCTTTATAAGGTCGGTTGCATGTGCCAGGGTTTGCATCAGGGCGGTCTTACCCACTCCTGAATCTCCAACCACCAATACCGGACCTGTAGTTGGTTCGCATAAATTTAACAAGATGGGTAATCCATCGTTCGCCATGCCAAGCATAAGGGTGTCACTGGGAAGATCTGGATTTTGAGCGACCAATTCTTCCAATGTCATCGCAGAAGGTAATGTTGGGTCTTGTGACATGATCATAGAAGGTGATTTTCGGATTGCTTTCTTTGTTTTCTTATCGACCTCGGGCATCAATTCATGGAATGCCTGTACAGCTGTTGAAAAGGTGTTTGAAATAATCATGGGAAACCTACCTTTTTACGATAATTAGAATATATGTTCTATTATAGCACGTTTTTGACCTTGTCAAGAGGCAATTTTTTAATTGGTTAGGGCTTTCTCAAAGTCGCTTTTTTGTGTCGTTGCGAGCGAGCGCACTTTGCGAGCAAAGCAATCTCCTCCCCAACATGGAGATAGCCACGGGCTGGAAATACTTCAACTATCCCCTGGAATATGGGGACAATTTCATATCACAACATTACTTTGAGAAAGCACTGTTTAATTGGTTAGGGCTTTCTCAAAGTCGCGTTTTTGTGTCATTGCGAGCGAGCGCACTTTGCGAGCGAAGCAATCTCCTCCCCAACATGGAGATAGCCACGGGCTGGAAATACTTCAACGATCCCCCAGAATATGGGGACTATTTCTTATCTCCACATTACTTTGAGAAACCACTGTTTAATTGGTTTAAAGGTGAATCCATTATTAGAAATTTATATATCCTCTTACACACCTCTTGTATAGTATTGCTTCCTAAACTATAATTACATCCGTCAATTTGAAAGAAAGCACGAGGTTTTATCTATGCCGATCTATACTTATAAATGTGAAACATGTGGAATTCAGTTTGAACGCCACCAGAGTTTTTCAGACCAGCCATTAACTCGATGTCCGGAATGCAATAAGAAAAGCCTCCGTAAGGTTTTCACTCCGGTTGGGATTGTGTTCAAAGGCTCAGGTTTCTATGCTACGGACCATCATTCACCCTCCGGTCAAAAACCACTCTCTCAATCATCCGAAGACAAGAATGAAAAGAAGGTGGAAGTTAAAGGTAAAGATACCGGGGCTCCTGCCAAAGTGGAAAAAACAGAAACAAGTACAGAGACCAAGTCTTAACCCAATTTAAAGCACCTGTCTTGAACGGCATTTGGAATTCAAATGCCGTTTTTTTCCCTTGATCCTGCTTGACCACTCCGGATTAAGTATCTATACTTTCATAAACATTTTCTTTGTCACCTGGAGAGATAAAATGACCTCATCCAAATTTGGTGTTTACTCAGAAATTGGCAAACTTCGCAAAGTCTTGGTTCACCGTCCGGAATTGAGCCTCAAACGCCTGACCCCATCCAATCATGATGAATTGCTTTTCGATGGTGTCCTCTGGGTGGAACATGCCCAGTTGGAACATGACCAGTTCGTAAAGGTTATGCAGGATCATGGGGTCGAAGTATTTTACCTGCTCAACTTATTGGAACAAACCCTGCAAACAAGCCAGGATGCTCGCCAACTGGTAATAGAGCAGGTCGCCACAGAATACACGGTTGGCTGGTCACTCGTGGATGAGATCCGCAGCTTTTTATGGAGTCTGGAACCGGACACACTGGCAGCCCATCTCATTGGCGGTCTTACAGCCGGGGAAACCAACCTGGATTGGAAAAAATTCAGCCACATCTCATTACATGCTGCTGCCCTGCAGGACATGAATTATTTCCTACTCCCCCCTTTACCCAACTCTCTCTTCACACGCGATTCCTCATGTTGGATTTTTAATGGCGTTTCTGTTAATCCCATGTTTTGGCCAACCAGGCGGCGCGAATCCCTTAATCTGTTGGCGATCTACCGCTACCATCCCATGTTTCAAGATGCAGGTTTTGAATTCTGGTATCCCAAGGTAGGCGTAAACGATTGCTTTAAGATCACCGACTTTGGGCTCGCATCTCTTGAAGGAGGAGATGTCCTTCCCATCGGGAATGGGACCGTCTTGATCGGGGCTTCTGAACGCACCCAGGGTGGCATGATCGAGCAATTGGCGAAAACTCTCTTCGCCAGCGGAGCTGCTGAACGGGTCATAGCTTGTGTAATGACGAAGGACCGCGCCCACATGCATCTCGACACAGTCTTTACCATGTTGGATCATGACAAGGTCACCATTTTCCCCCAGGTGGTTGACAACATTCGTCCCATCAGTCTTCGTCCGGGCAAAAAAGCTGGTGATTTCCACATATCCATCGAAAAAGATCTCCTTTCCGCTGTGGCAGATGCCCTCGGAGAACGTAAATTACAGGTGGTGGAGACCGGCGGTGATCAGTACCAGAGTGAGCGTGAGCAGTGGGATGATGCCAACAATACCATTGCGCTTGAACCCGGGCTGGTCGTTGCTTACGAGAGAAATACTTACACCATCGCCAAAATGCGCGCTGCCGGAGTTGAAGTCATCACCATCCCCGGTTTCGAGCTCGGGAAAGGGCGCGGTGGCGGACACTGCATGACCTGCCCATTATTGAGGGATGCCATTTGACGTTACATTTACTCAATTGCTTCACTTGCAACGCCCGCATTCCCTCTTCCTGGCAGACAGGAACCTTGTGTCTTCTCGTTGAAACACAGGAAGGGCTTGTCCTCATTGATACAGGTCCTGGGTTGGAAGATTATATTCATCACCCCGGCATTTTGAACACCTTCAAGATCCTTACAAAAGTTCCTCTGGATTCCGAAGAAACTGCGATCCGCCAGGTCTCACGCCTGGGGTATCATCCTCAAGATGTACGCAATATTGTCCTGACCCATTTGCACTTCGATCATTGCGGAGGGGTTAATGACTTCCCATGGGCAAAAGTACATGTTCACCAGGCTGAACATGAAGCCTTCATGGGAAAACGCCGCCAGTTTACAGATCTGGCGTATGTTCGGCGACACCTTTCAAAGCCGGTAGAGGTTATTGATTATCACGATCGGGGAAAGAATTGGTTCGGGCTCCCGGCAATTCGACTGCCCTTCCATCCTGAGATGTGGTTTGTGCCACTTTTTGGACATACGCGTGGTCATTGTGGAGTCGCCATCTCTCTAGGTGATAGATGGCTCTTCCATGTTGCCGATGCCGGACCGGTCGGTCTGGAGGATTATGCGCCTCGCTGGCTGGTCCACTTTGTACTTGGCCCGCATTTCGATCGGTTGCGTTCCTTTGCTTCAACCCATCCTCAGGTCACCATCACCACCGGGCATATGTGGCTGGATTTCTTCGAAGCAAATAAGTCCATAACCAATTGATCCCGGTAATGAGGTCATCTCTAATTTCTTCGGATCAATCATTCCAATAGATCTCAGCCCAGTGTGCCGGGTGATCGGTGGCAGAATCGGGTGGCAGAAGGTATACCGGGTTACGGACCAGTAAGTTTTTTGAGATGAAAATGTGGTCAATGCGATTCTTCCCGGACATATCCACACCATCCGGGCTGACTCCGCTCGGATATACGCCCATCCAGGAATTAAGGTAAACGGAATCGATCAATTTATAACCTTCTTCCGTGTCCCGCATATTAAAATCTCCCAGGATGATCACGTTGCTTTGGTTCTTGGTCCGCTCCAGGAGCATTTGTGTGATCGCAAATTTGGCTTCGTCCGAACCGTCCGGGTGAATGTTATATACATTGAATGTTTTTCCATCAACCTCGAATTGCATTACCGCCGTCCCATTCTCGTCTTGATCGCTATAAGTGAATATTGTTTGTGTAGTTTTTATTGGGAACCGGGAGAGGATCGCCGTTCCATACCCACCGGTGATTGTCGTTGGACCATAGTAAGTGTAGTAACCCAGTTTGTCAGCATAATAACGCACATAATCCACATTATTTAGATTGATGCGTGTGGAATCGCTTTCCTGCAACGCCAGGATATCCGGCTTCACTTGTTGGATGAGAGCCAACTGGCGCAAATAAGATTGTTCACCGGTGCTGTCATTGCCTTGCTGAATATTGTAGGTCATTATTTTTAAGGAGGTTATAGGAATATCTGCATCAACTTTGACCAAGGGAACAAATAGCCCATTGGCAGTGACCACCAGGATCGCTACCAGGACCAATCCCCAGACACGGAATTGAGAGACATCAGATTCACCAGCCTCAAAATGCACGGAACGGTGCTGAAGGACGATCAGCAAACACAACAGACTGCAAATAAGCAAGAAAGGCAGCCAGAATTTATTTCGAAAAAATGGACTGATGGGTTCAACATAACCCCACACATTGCTAAAGATATTCATGAAGACCAATACGATCAATGTTAAACTCCCCAGCAGCATGCCAGGTGCCATTTGCCTCGGAGTTGCATCCGCTTGTTGCAGGTTGCTACAGAATACTTTGAGATCAATGTAGATCACAGGGAATGATAGAAGTAAGAAGAACAGCGGTAGCTGCTGCCAGAGCGTTGGATTCCCAACGATAACTGCGACGGATTGTGGACTGACAGGAAAGCCCACCCGGTGTACCAGGATCGTACCCACCAGGGATGCAGAAAAAAGCAGATTCCAGCCGATCAAGGTCTTCGCTGAAAGCTTCCACAGCAGGGTTGGATTGAAAAGGAGGAGTACAAAACATGCCAGCGAGATCCCGCTGACGCTCAGCACAATTCCGGCATAATTTCCTTCGGTCCAACGTGCCAGTACTGCTGGAGCAGAAAACACAAAGTAAACCAGGGTGAACACCATGAATACCCCCACCACGGAGGAGGTGATTCCCCTGGTTTTGGCGGTTGCGTTCTCGTGGGTATTAATGGTCTCCGAACCTGCCAGTGCAAGTCCTAAAAGTATGCCCATCCCCCAGCCCAACCAGCTTCCTGCGGATGTCATAGAATAATCGAAACTCGAATTCATGGTGCGCAGCATGATCGAAATAGCCACTGCCAGGGTTAACCCCAATGCTGCAAGTACCCCCGTCCCCAGGAAATTTTCTTTTTTAGCCCGGGTGGTTAATAGGAGTGGCAATAGCACAAGACTTGCTGCTGTCCCTATTCCCGAAACCAACATTCTCCCATTCGTATCCAGAACCGGGGTAAATCCTCGTGCCAGGAACAGGATTCCAAAAAAGGACCAAATCATCCATCCCGCTGCAGGTTTGCGGAAAATGAAAAGGATGACAGGTGAAAAAAAGAATAACAATCCAAGCACTTTGGCATCCAGGGATGTATGCAGCAGATCGAGGGTATAGATGGATGATATAAGTGTACCTTCCAATTGTATAAAGAAGAGAAATAGAATTGCATATGCAAGGATTGGATAAACATTTTTTCTCATGACATTTCCTCCCGAATTTTAGAATTGATCACATAAACAATAACCCCAAAAAACGAGGAAAGTCGCTCGGATGAGCAACTTTCCTTATTAATTCAATACTTGGATCTTATACTTGGATCATTTTTCACCCAGGTTATTTATACTTCCCAGGCCGCTTACAATTTTCTGAATCCTGGGGCTGCCATAATAATTTACCGAGCCGACCCCACTGATGTTGGCAACCAGGTCTTCGACCACCCATACACTTGCGCTGCCCACTCCGCTGATATTGGCAGATGCTGTATTACTCATCAATTCTTTGCTGTTAAAACTGCCAGCCCCACTGATGTTTACCTTGAGGTCATTAGCAGCGCCACTGGCATTGATGCTCCCAGCTCCGTTCAAATTTACTTCGCAAGTTCCTAGATTTACATCGACCAGGGCAATATTTCCTGCACCGGATACGGTGACCTTTAATCGATCGCTTTGAATTCCTTCGATTATTACTTCACCAGCGGATGGAAAATCTACTTCGCGCAGGTCTTTTACCGTTATTCGGATCAGGATCTTATCTGTCGGATTGACTCGTTGACTCCATGCCGAGACTGAGGTGTCAATGACCAGAATGCCATTGTTTACTTTTGTGGTCAACTGCGGCAATAGATTATCGTCGGTTTTCACTGTTACCGAGTTGCTTTCGCCCTGCGTGATGGTGATATTTGCAGGATAGCGAATATCCACTCCTGTGAACGCTGACACCTCCCGTTTCTCACTCACCACCACACCTGAGCCGGTTACCCCACCGCTCAGTTCCTGTCCAAAATTAACATGCCCGAGGTCCCAATCTTGAGGAGTATTCCACCCGAATTGGGGAGCAAAATAGATAGACAGGACGGCAGCCAGGACGATCACACCAGAAAAGATCATCCCTGTCTGACGCCAGAAACTGCGTACGATCAGACCCACGCCTAACACCATCAACAGGTATGGCCAGATTTGGGTCAATGCCCACAAATTTTCAGTTGGGATTTTTCCGAGGTTAACCATCAACCACACAAAACCAGTGGCGATCATAACGAATGGCCAGAACATTGAATTATGTTTCATCTTCTTATCTCCAATAATCTTTATTCCAAATATTTGACCCTTTATTATTATTTAATCACTTCTCAGGACTTTCTTTGATCTCAGATTCTACTGTTTTTTCGATGATCGCAGGTTGGTCATCACGGTTCTTGTTTTGGAAGAACACTCCGGAGCGCTTTACAACCAGGTAGATCCCCAGCAAAAGGAGTGCAATTGGAAAGACATAACCACGCAACCCTGCAGGAGCTCCCAATGAAAAGAGGATTTCAAAAAAAGCTCCAAAAATAACGAACAGTACTGCCCCAACCTCAATCAATTTCACACCAGCTCTGCGGCGGGAAGCATCACCCTGCCAGGCACCCATGATATAAATTCCAGCTCCGATTGACATGAGAATGACCGTCCAGCTATAAGACCAGGTTTCCCATCGGCCTGTCAGGTTTTGTAGGAACAACATTACGCCATTGGCTGCGATGATACTCCCCGGGATCGCCATCCATGCAAAGGACTTTCCCAACAGGAACATCCCCACAAAGAATAAAGCCCCAAAACCGATGATGATAAAAGGCCATAACAGGCTTAGAAATCTTGTTCCCTCAAAGATACGTTCAAAGAGTGCCAATGCTCCCAGGCAGATCAGTCCGACACCAACAACTAGAGCTCCATAATTTCGTTTGTCATTCATAGATACTCTCCTTCAAGTTTTTCCCTATATTTTTAATTAATATTTTTAGAAATCTTTCTAATAAACAATTTTCCTGGTAGAAAAGGATCAATAGAGCATTTAATCACATTTTATTTACGGTTCAAGCTTTCAGAAGTTGCATAAAATTTCAATATTGATCGATCACCATTAACAGGCGCGCAAATAGACTTCGGAGATCCAGTTGGGATCCGAAGTCTCTAAATTGGAAGATCTATCTTGCTAAAGTTTTTTGACGTTAGCGGCCTGGGGACCTTTGGGTCCATCGACCACTTCAAATTCCACCTCGTCACCTTCGTCAAGTACTTTGAATCCTTCTGCCTGGATAGCGCTGAAATGAACAAAGACATCCGCGCCGGATTCGCGTTCAATAAAACCGAATCCTTTTGTTCTGTTAAACCACTTTACTTTTCCGTTTTCCATCTTGTTACTTCTCCACTGATTACTGCACGCAAACCGGCACAAGGTTTTCATTTGGTTTGCGATGAAATAATTATATAGCAAATGTCTTTTTTATTCAATCAGGTAAATTGAAATTTCAACGCATTCCAAAAATAAATCAACATCTCTGAAGAATTGGTTCCTTGTAAATTAAGAGGATAACTTGTAACTGTCCTGATAAACTGAGCCACCTTTCAGGGTCCCTCACAGCGAAATGCACACCTGCTTTGGAAGCTGAGACCAGGAGTTCAGGTGAGAGATCCTCGCCCAGGGGTGGAGACTTCTATAGGTCTCTGAAAACACCCGGTTCTCCCCTCAAACATGGGACGACATCCCTGGATTCTCTAACTTTATGCACACCTTGTGAATGAACTTCCTCCGATCATTCTGAACAAAAATTACATAATATTAGAGGATCATTTGAATGGTCAGAACCATAATCGATCTGTAGTAGAATCTCTGTGAGTAAAAACACATGCGAATTAACCCTCCAATAAATAATTCAATACGGTCAATCGATTCTCCTATGTCAAATCCCTTGGTGGAATTACGTGACATATTTAAGGTTTACCAGACCCCGGCGGGAGATTTCCCCGCTTTGCAGAATATTTCGAACCAGGTCTACCCGGGGGAATTCCTGGGGATCATCGGAAAATCAGGAGCCGGCAAATCCACTCTCTTGAACATGATCACAGGTGTGGACGATGTCACCTCCGGGCAGGTTCTTGTTCATACCGCTTCAGGAACGGTTTCGATCCACGATATGAACGAGGATGAGCTAGCCCTCTGGCGGGGTCGCAACATGGGTGTGATCTACCAATCCTTCCAACTCCTTTCCATGTTGACCCTGATCGAGAATGTCATGCTTCCAATGGACTTATGTGGAATGTACCGTCGGAATGAGAGCCGTGAACGTGCCATGGATTTATTGCGCCTGGTGGAACTGGAAAAACACGCTTTCAAAACCCCCAATCTGATCTCCGGCGGACAGCAGCAGCGTGTCGCGATTGCGCGCGCCATTGCTAATGACCCTCCCATTCTTATCGCCGATGAACCCACCGGCAGCCTGGATTCCGTCACCGCTGACCACATATTTGCAGTTTTTGAACGGTTGATCGAAAAAGGCATGACCATCATAATGGTCACGCACGATAACAGTCTGGGACCTCGTTTCACACGACACCTGCAAATTACTGATGGAAAACTGAACAATGTGAATAGGATCTTATCAAGTATGGAGCAGTCATGATCTCCGAAATTCAGACTGTCCCTTCATCACCGGGGAATATGCCCGGAAGTTCACAGGAAATGATCAAGATGCGCCAGGTAGTCAAAACCTTTACCAACGCGGCAGGTGAATTCCGCGTATTAAAAGGATTGGACCTGACTCTTAAAAGTGGCGAGTTCGTCGCCATTGTTGGCAAGTCTGGCAGCGGAAAATCCACCCTGCTCAACATGATCACCGGCATTGATTTTCCCACTTCCGGGCAGGTCATCGTCAATGGGGTGGATATCTACAAAATGAATGAAAGCAAAAGAGCCCTATGGCGCGGACGTAATTTAGGCATCGTCTTCCAGTTCTTCCAGCTCCTGCCCATGCTCAGCTTGTTGGAGAACGTTATGCTGCCCATGGATTATGTCGAGATGTATGATTTCGACCAGCGACCAAAACGTGCCATGGAACTTCTGGACATGGTGGGGCTGGGCAAACAGGCCAATAAGCTCCCTTCTGCTGTTTCCACCGGTCAACAGCAGAGCGCAGCCATTGCGCGTGCCCTGGCGACTGATCCTCCCATCATTGTGGCCGATGAACCAACTGGAAATCTGGACTCGCGCTCTGCCTCCTTTATCATCGATCTTTTCGATCAATTGGTGCAACAGGGCAAGACCATTGCCATGGTCACCCATGACCCTTCCCTGACCGAACGCACCTCGCGCACAATTGTCATTTCGGATGGCGAATTAATTAATGAAACCCTCGCCCAATCCCTGCCACTCCTAAAGCACCACCAGATGCTGGAAGCTACCCGCATTCTGGAACATCTCACTTTTCAGCCCAATACAAATATCATTCAAAGAGACTCCCATGTGGACTATTTCTATATGATAGCCAGTGGACAGGTCGAGGTGGTCCTTTGTGGCAGGAAAAAACAGGATATCAGTGTTGCCCGCTTGAGTCCCGGACAATTCTTCGGTGAGGTTGAATTACTGCGAGGTGGAAAATCCATCGCTTGTGTTCGCGCAGCTCCCGAAGGTCCCGTTGAATTGGTCGCCATTCCAAGATCTAAATTTATTGCACTCCTGAAAGAATCAGCCCTCACAGCTGATACCATTGCCAACCTTGTACAACTTCGTGTCCAGGAGAACCGTTCTGCGGATCGCCGAGCCCGTCGATGGTTTGGCAAGAAAGAGGCGTCCCTATGATGCGACCGCGTTGGCGCAAAATCTTTCATGATCTGATCGATAATAAGATGCGAACGCTTCTTGTCGTCTTCTCGATTGCTGTGGGTGTTTTTTCGATAGGAGTCATTGCTGGGACATACGTCATCATTTCAAATGATATGAGTGCCAGCTACGCTGCCAACCAGCCCATGAACATTGAGCTGCGTTCCGATTCGTTTGATTCCACCCTGGTGGATACGATTAAGAATTTACGCCCGATAGAATATGCAGAAGGTCGGCGGGTTTTTAATTTGCGTGTCCGCATCCCCGGGAATAAATTATGGACGACCCTCGACCTGGTAGCCATCCCTGACTACAGCAAAATTGATATCAATTTGCTTCACCCGATCGAAGGTAGCACTGCTCCCACTTCAAAGCAGGTCCTGCTGGAGAAAAAATCCCTCGAGAATTTAAATGTCCCTATTGGTTCCGAACTGGAATTTCAGCTTGCAGATGGCACGTTGAAAAAACTGGTTGTTGCTGGAATTGTTCAGGACCAGACATCCGGTGCTGGAGATTTCCTGGCTCCCCCGATCGCTTTTATTTCCATGGATACCCTAAAATTTTTGGCCCAACCGGACAGATTCAACCGCCTGTTTGTTATTCTGGCTGAGAATGGGAACGACCCTTCCTACCTCAACGAAATGGCAGCTACCATAAAGGACAAGGTGGAAAAGAACGGTGTTGTTGTTTACCGAACCCGCACTGCCCGAAGCGATCGGCACCCGATGGCTTCTATAGTGGAAGCGGTCATCGGAATTCTGGGGGCAATGGGAGTTCTCATCCTCTTCCTGAGTAGTTCACTGATAGCCAATACGTTGAGCGCCCTGCTCAATCAACATAAACGTCATATCGGTGTCATGAAACTGGTCGGGGGTAGCCAGAAACAAGTCTTTGGGATGTACATCATCCTCATCCTGGCTTTTGGCGTGATCGCGCTCCTTGTGGCGATCCCACTTGGAGGCCAGGGAGCCTATGCGCTTTCAGCGTTCATTGCCGATAAATTAAATTTTTCACTTACAGGTTTCCGTATCGTACCATTCGCCCTTTTGATCCAGGTGGTGGTCGGATTGGCAGTTCCCCTTATGGTGGGATTGCTGCCTGTATTGAATGGTTCCCGCGTTACTGTACAACGCGCCCTGAGCAACGATCTCACCCAGGATGAAGGTCCGAATAAAGGGCTGGCTCCCAGGAAAGAATCCTCGTTGGAGAGATTTCGTCAACGCGTTATGGCCGGATTGGCTCGGCGCGGCATCCACATTCCCCGACCGCTGCTTATATCCCTTCGCAATACGTTTCGCCGTAAAAGGCGCCTCGTATTGACTCTCTTTACTCTGACGATGGGTGGAGCCATTTTCATTGCAGTATTTAATGTGCAATTCAGCCTGAACCAGTATATCGATCAGATCGGCAAATACTTTATCGCCGATGTGACCCTCGACTTCGATACACCCTACAGGCTTAAGAAAGTCGAGTCGGATGGCTTGCGTGTTTCAGGTGTCAAAGCTGTGGAAGGTTGGGCTTATGCCAGTGCGGAAGTTTTTTATAAAGACCAGACCGCTGCCGGAAATTTAACCATCCTGGCTCCCCCGGTGGACAGCAAGCTCGTCGAACCGATTCTCACCTCGGGTCGCTGGCTACAGCCTGGAGATGAGAAAGCCATTGCTGTCAGCGAAAGCATCCTGGACCTCTTCCCTGGGCTACAACCAGGCGACAGCCTGCACCTGAAAATAAATGGCAAGGAAGCAGATTGGACGGTGGTGGGTCTGTTCCAATTCGTTAACCAGGAAGGCACCATCGCCTACGGAACCTACGAATACATTACGCGACTTACCCATATGGCCAACCGCTCCTTCTCATATCGTGTCGTCACGGAGGATCACTCCCCTGAACATCAGCAAGCCATGAGCGAAAAACTTGACGCCTATTTCAGGGATCTGGGCTATCACCTTCGCGAAGCTCGTACCGGCATGTCCACCTTGAAAACGGCTTCAGAAAGCCTGAATATCCTTGTGATATTCCTGCTTATCATGGCAGTCCTGACAGCTCTGGTTGGTAGCATGGGATTAACTGGATCCATGAGCATGAATGTTCTTGAGCGCACTCGTGAGATCGGCATTATGCGCTCGATCGGTGCCGGGAACCGCGCCATCATCGCCATGGTCATTGTGGAAGGCATGATCATTGGTAGTTTGTCCTGGTTGTTCGGAGTCGTTCTTTCTTTCCCGATTACATTTATGTTAAATGGCATTATCAGTGAAACTATTTTCAATTCACCCATTCCGGTGAAATTTACTTATGAGGGTTTTGGCTTGTGGCTTCTGGTGGTTCTATTTTTATCAGTAATTGCTAGCCTGCTGCCCGCCAGAAATGCAGCCAGTCTTACAATTCGTGAGGTTTTAGCTTATGAATAAGGAACATTTCAAAATTTATTGAGATGCATTTTCCTCTCAATGAATATGGCATGAAGAAGTAAACAAGTTAAGGAGATTACCCGATGAAGAGATCAACCATTCTTATAACGATCCTGCTGGTCAGTTTTGCGCTGGCCTCTTGTGGAACCAATTCGGATACCGTCACGACCCCCACACCCATATCCGGGCCGGTGGTTTTTGTAGCAGAGGGACATATTGTTCCAAAGAACAACCTTAATCTGGCTTTTACAGTTCGCGGCAAAGTGGCAGAGATATTGGTCAGCAAAGGTGATAGGGTCACAGCCGGGCAGGTTCTTATCCGCTTGACCGATCAGGAACAGGCCCAAGCCTCCTTGGCAGGCGCTCAACTCGAACAACTCTCTGCCAATCAGGCCTTGGACGAATTGCTTAGAACGGCATCCCTGGCGCATTCCCAGTCCTGGCAGGCATATATCAGCGCCCAACAAGCCCGCGCCGCTGCTGAACGAGCTTGGGAAAAACTTGACTTGAACGCGATCAAGGATGAGATCTCAAACGCCCAGGCGGATGTCAATGCAGCCAAAGCCGATCTTGAAGATGCCCAGAAGGAATATGACAAGTATAAGGATCTTGACGAGAACAATGTGACCCGTAAGAATACGGCAGATGCGCTCAAGATCGCCCAGGATGCTTTTAACGAGACTTTACGCAAGCTCGATGAAACCACCAACAAACGGGATGCCCTTCAAGCCGCACTGGATATGACAAAGGCTGCAGAAGCGGAAGCAAAACGAAGCTTTGAAAATACTCTCTCCGGCGCAGACAAGGACACATTGGCCCTTCTTGAAATGCGTGTTGGCGCTGCTGATGCCCAGGTCGCTGCCGCCCAGGCACTTTTGGATGGTTATGAATTGAAAGCCCCCATCAATGGGATCATCGCAGATATCAACCTGATCGTTGGACAACAGGCCGGTCCGGAAACCTGGGCTGTCACACTTGCGGATCTCAGCGAGTGGTATGTGGACACAAATGATCTTAGCGAGCTGGATGTTGTAAAAGTGGAGCTGGGGACGCAGGTGGAAGTGGTAGCTGACGCGCTTCCGGGACTCACCATGACTGGTGTGGTCTCTGAGATCGCCATAACGCCGAGAAACCAGGCAGGGGATATCCTTTATACTGTTCGCATCCGCTTGCCGGAGGCAGAGCCTCTCTTGCGTTGGGGTATGACAGTTGAAGTAACATTTCCGGAAAAATAGATCGCTCAAACCACGATAGAGGGATCGTTACATGCGAAAGATGCCTCACTCCCAAAATGGAAAGAACTTCTGGCACAGAATTATGGGAAAGCATCTGCCACTGACATTATTCGGACTGCACAAAAGGAATTTGAAAAAATTACTGAATACCGGTTCACCTGTCCCATTCAGGGCTGCGGAACTGCGTAACAACATGGGAACAAGGATCTATCCTGGATTGGCTGTCTACCGGGCTCTATTTGCTCACACTCCGGATACTAACTCAAGAATTGCCATTGTAAAAGATTAGTTTAAAGCAAATTTTTTCAGTGAATTGAGCTTTGGGATCCACATATTAAATGTTCTCAAGGATCCCTTCCCTCTCATCCGTCCGGTTCTCAAATTTTTGACAAGGGACCAATATCTGCCTGGTTCGCAGATCATCGTCGAAGATAGTCCAAATTGCTTTGCGCTCGACACCAGACGTTTGTTTTATCGGGTGTGTTGACCACCTTGAATGCCCGTGACCTTACCTACTTTAACTGCATTACCGATGATTGGCTTACCGAAGCGTTGCCAAAGATCCATTGACTCCGCACCTCAACGCCTGCGCGTGGGGCTGAAAAATGTGGTTTCCGCTGGTGTAGATGATATGATCCTCGATTGGTAGTTAACCAGACCCATAGGGATTAGTTCATTTGGTTCCAAGTTCTTTCTGAATATAAGCATCCACTACTTGCTCAAGCAGAGACAAAGGCATTGCTCCGTTTTGCAGGATGATATTATGGAAATCCCTTAGGGAGAATTTCTCTCCGAGAGCTTGACTTGCCTTTTCCCGCAGGTTAACAATTTTGATCTCACCGACCTTGTAAGAACAAGCCTGCCCGGGCATGACGATATAGCGCTCGATCTCGCTTGTCACACTTTCCAGCGATTCCGCTGTATGCGATAGCATGTAATCGATTGATTGTTGACGTGTCCAGCGCATCTTGTGAATGCCAGTATCCACGACCAGGCGCACTGCCCGGAAAAGTTCGGAATCCAGGTATCCCAGCTCACCAAATGGGTCTTCTTTGTAAGCTCCCTGCTCGCGGGCTAATTTCTCTGCATATAAAGCCCAACCTTCCGAGTATGCTGTGAATGGCACCAGTTTTCGGAAGAAAGGAAGGTCTCGTAACTCCTGTGCAATTGCCAGTTGGAAGTGGTGCCCCGGAATACCTTCATGATAAGCCAGCGTTTTCATCCCAAATTTGTGAACTTCTTTCATATCCCTCAAATTGGCAAAGAAAACTCCCGGACGTTTTCCTCCCATATCGGGCATCTGGTAATAGGCACCTGCTGAGGTCAGTTCGCGGAATTTTGGAACACGTTCCACCTTGAGTGCAGCCCTGGGTCGTACATCAAAAACGGGGCTGATGCTCACCTCGATCTCTTCAAGGATCCGTTCATATTCTTTCAGGCATTCTTCCCTGCCTTCATCTGTATTTGGGTAATGAAACCTCTCCTCATTGGAGAGTTTATTTAAGTATTGCGGGGCATTATTAACTTCCTTGTATCCAAGAAAGTTCAGAAGATTCTTCATCTCATTTTCAATTCGCGCAACTTCCTTTAACCCCATGTCGTGGATCTGTTCCGCTGAAAATTCTGTGGTTGTGCTGCTCCGCAGGGTCTGGGCATAGTAAGCCCCTCCCTCCGGGAGTTTCCAAACCCCATCATCCTTGCTGGCATTTGACTTCAGTTGATTGAAATAGTCGATTAGTCTTTTATAAGCAGGGAATACTCTGTCCCTGATCTCTGCTTCAGCGGCTTCCAACAATTTCTGCTTTCTTTTTGGACTTACCTTGATCTTCAAAAGTTTTTCTTCAAAAACAGTGTAAAGCACATTTTCTCTTGCTGGCACTTCGCTGAAAGCGGTCATTTCATCCAAAATTCGCCGGATAACGAACTGTGGTGGGATGATACCTTTTTTCTCACGGATTCGCATCCCTTCAAGTCCCTGGTCGAATTTAACACCTATTTTGGACAAGCGCTTGACGTAATCTCGGGCATCCCGCCCATCATTTAGCGGATGGATCGTCAACATAAAATTGGGGGTTTCCGATTGCATCCCAAACATCTGATTAAATGGGTAATCATGATGCCTGAATGGTTTATACCTCGCCTGATCGTCCATGAACCAATCCAGGATATCCGTGGATAACAGGTTTTCAGGAGATTGTCGTTTGCGCGAATAGGAACGTAAAAATTTCAAACCATGCTCCAACCGGGTTAGATCCTTGTCGTATTTGGCTTCCGAAACATCTGCGAGTTTGGAGTTATGTCCACGGATGCCGACTTTTTCCAGTATTCCCAGCATGGTCACTAATTCCGGGTTGCTGGAACCCAGTTGCCAGAATAAACGCAGATAAAGATGTTTGATATTCCAGGGTTTAAGCCATATCAGGCAAACCAGCCACCAAATCAATATTCCAATTGGAAGGGAAAGCACTATTATTTGGATTGTATTCATTCAGTTATCTCCTTTAATTTTAGGAACTCAGTCAAAGGAAGCTGAGACGAAATTATTCAGTCTGGAAATTTCAACCAGGCTTTTCTCAATTTGGAGAGCAGGGTATAGAATTGAACATTGTTCAATAAGCAACCAGCCTGGGCAGTTTTCAAATACCAGTTCTCCTCAATCCGGAAGGGAATGATGAACCACAAATTACATTTTAGCCGGATTCCTTTTTTCTTGCTCATAAATAACGATTTTTACTTATGAGTGTTACATAATTATAAGATTTGGAATATTGCAATTTTTTTCATGTCAGGTTGGATATAATCACCTCACTTTTTGCTGATGGAAAACAAGGAGATCTCCTCATGACAGATAAGAACTTCAAGGTATATGGCTATCGCTGGGTGGTTCTGGGAGTGTTCATGTTCATCAACATCACGATCCAGATGTTATGGATAGCCTATGCACCCATCACCGGTCCTGCCGCGGAATTTTACAACGTCTCAGACCTGCAGATCGGATTCCTTTCAATGACCTTCATGATCGCATTTATTCCGTTGTCCATCCCGATCTCCTGGTTGATAGATACCTATGGATTTCGTCGCTCGGTTGGGCTAGGTGCCATCATTATGGGGTTCTTTGGCATCCTGCGTGGTCTCGCCGGTCAAAATTATACGCTTGTTCTGTGGAGCACAATTGGTATCGCCGCTTCACAACCTTTCTTGCTGAATGCCTGGACAACAGTTCCTGCCAAATGGTTTGCTCTTGAAGAACGCGCCACCGCGGTGGGGCTTGTCACCCTTTCCAGCATTCTGGGTACAGCCTTGGGGATGATCCTTACTCCCATGCTGGCGGGATCTTATTCCATTCCAACCGTCCAGTTGATTTATGGTGTCATCGCTGCTTTCTCTGCGGTATTGTTTATCCTTCTTTCGCGTGAAAAACCTGCCACCCCTCCCTGCCCTCCAGGAATGGAGACGCGCGCCCTTATGTTGGATGGGTTGAAACATGCCGTTACGATTAAAGCTTTCTGGTTCTTCCTGGCTATCTCTTTCATCGGTCTGGGTATTTTCAACGGGATTACCACATGGGTGGAAAGGATCATTAATCCGCGCGGTTTCACTCCCAATGATGCCGGAACAGTCGGTGCCTTGCTGCTGGTGGGAGGTCTGATCGGCGCGGTTGTGATCCCTGCCCTTTCAGATAAACAACATAAACGCCAGAGGTTTTTGTATCTCGGTTTTGCTCTCGCCATCCCCGGTCTGGTCGGACTGACTTACGCTACTTCAGCCTGGTTGTTGATGCTTTCCTCGTTCTGGTTGGGTTTCTTCCTGGTCAGCACTTTTCCAGTGGGAATGCAATATGCAGCCGAGATCACCCACCCGACTCCCGAGGGTACTTCCAATGGTATGGTGCAGCTTTTTGGTCAGGCTGCTGTGGTTTTCGTCTATATCATGGAAAAAATGAATAATGTTTATGGTTCCTTCAATTCATCGTTGTTGCTTGCAGTTGGTTTGTTGGTTTTGAGCGTCCTGCTCATAACTCAAATGAAAGATCCAATCGAGATTGTCAGGAGATCCTGAACTTTTCTATTAAAATAGAAATATCCGCAATTCCCGGAAATAATATAAGTTTAACAAGGGAGAAAGATCATGGCGAACAGAGAACCTTATATCCTGTCCTTGGACCTTGGCACATCCGGGTGCAAGACCGCCCTCATTTCCATCTCTGGAAAAGTAGCAGGATGGGAATACCAGGCTGTCCCAATGGTGATCTCCTCCCCAGGGGCAGCTGAACAAGATACGGAAGATTGGTGGCAGGCTTTCCTGTCCACATCCCAAAAGCTGATCGGAAAAAGCCTGGTACCGGTGGAAGATATCATTGCGGTTTCTTCCTCAACCCAGGGTGAGGTCACCATACCGGTGGACCGGAATGGCATTGCCCTCATGAATGCCATGGGCTCCATGGATATGCGTGGTGCTCAAAGCCTCAAGCAGTTGACCGAAGGCCGGTTCAACATTGAAGGCTACCATCCTCTCAAGCTGATTCGCTGGATCATGCTGACAGGCGGCGCTCCAAGTTTACGGGGAGGCGATCCTTCTGCGCATATGCTCTACATCCGTGATAATTTCCCGGAGATCTATTCCAAAACATATAAATTCCTTAACCTCCTGGATTTTCTTAACCTTCGACTGACAGGTCGTTATACCACCACGCCGGATCTGATCATGACCTCCTGGGTTACAGATAATCGCGACCCTTCAAACATCTCCTACCACCCGGCTCTTGTCAAAGGTAGCGGGATCGAAGCGGACAAATTCCCGGAAATAGTCAAATGCGACGCAGTAGTGGGTGAACTTCTCCCGGATGTCGCTTCCACTCTTGGATTGAAAGCCGGGGTAAAGGTTGTAGCCGGTTCGATCGATGTTACCGCAGCAGCGATTGGTTCAGGAGCTGTGAATGATTTTGAATCTCATCTGTATGTCGGCACTTCCTCCTGGCTGGCTGCCCATGTCCCTTTCAAAAAGACAGATATTACCACCAATATGGCCTCTTTACCTTGTGCCATCCCCGATAAATACCTTTTAATTGCGACTCAGACCACAGCTGGAGGCACCCTGAATTATCTTCGTGACAAGATCCTTTATCACAAGGATGAATTACTTGTGGAGGAACAGGTTCCGGATGTGTTCAAGATCATGGATAGGATCGCAGAACGAGTTCCTGCTGGTAGCAACGGGGTTATGTTTGCCCCCTGGATCTATGGAGAGCGCGCACCTGTAGATGATAGCTATGCCCGCTCAGCCCTATTCAACCTTTCAATGGAAAATTCACGCGAAGATATTATCCGCTCGGTCATGGAGGGGGTGGCTTACAACACACGATGGCTTATTGCACCAGTGGAAAAGTTCCTTGGCCGCAAATTGAGTGCATTGAATTACGTGGGTGGAGGGGCCATGTCAGATATTTGGTGTCAGATTTTCGCTGATGTGCTCGATCTGACCATCCGCCAGGTCCGCGAGCCAATTCAAGCCAATACCCGCGGCGCCGCATTTATTGCTGCTGTCGGTTTGGGTTACATGAAATTTGAAGATATCCCTGCCATGACCGAATACAAAGCCACTTACACCCCCTCATCTCAAAACCGGAAAATTTACGACAATATGTTCGATGTGTTTGTCAAATTCTACAAATATAATAAGTCTTTGTATCGTCAATTGAACAACTGAGTTTAAGGAAAAAAGACCTCAGGATAATCTGGAGATTTTCCATCCAATAAAGTCGATGGGATTCCAAAGAATACCTGGTTGAAAAAAGCCAGCGGATATTCCGAAGTGATCTTTACCACCCTATCCCCCGCCAGGGGACCTTTCAGTCCCATTTGTGCTGCAATGGGTGTCAGGATGGGCAGATCGCTGAAATCGTAGTGAGCAGTTCCCAGAATGGAAAGTGTTTTAGCGTTATCAGAATTTAAGAAGAGTTCATTGAACAACTCCCAATTCGTTTCACTTGCCCATTTCTCACTGAACATAAAAAGGAATGGCTGCCGTAGACCCAGGTCAATGATTGTCTCAGAAACCGGTTTAAGATAGGCATCCATCCCCAGTCCTGCCTTGCAGCGTGGGTCACGTCCACAGAATTCAACAGTTGCCCCCCCTCCGGTTGAATGACCATATACACCCACTTTTTCAAGATCCAGACGACCGGTTAATCCGTGCTCAGGGTCATTAACATTCATCTCTCCAAGCGTATCAAGTACAAATCCCAGGTCGCCCGACCATTGATTGGCCAGTTTATTGGCTTTAGGGAGATATTGCGGATCTGGAACATTGCTTGGTAGCGCATCCGGATTATTGTATGCAAGCGTCCCATCCGGAAAGACCGTTAAGATTGCCCCAAAGGAATGATCAATAGCCACCACCACATACCCGTTGGATGCAAAATTGATCGCCTGGAAGGTGTTTTGTGCCCTGAATCCTTTCCAGCCATGTGAGAACAACAATACCGGGTAATTTTCCTTTGCTTCGGAAATCGGCACATTTAGATAAGCGCCTGTCTGGGCATATTTCAAATGGTCCAGAAAAAAAGGCGGGAGATTTAGAAACCGTGAAATTGCGGGACCGATCAGGTCAGCTCGGTCCATCCAGGGTGCTACTTTATCATCGGGTTGAGGTTCAGCCGGATACCATACCTGGATCATGATTCGGCGCTGATCATTCGGGTTCCCCGAATACAATTCTTTGCGTGAATTGTCTGTCAGCATCATTGAGAAGGTTCCAACCTTGAATGGGCCGGATGCTTCAGGCAACTTTGGTATCGGCAACAAGATGGGAAGGGAATACGCTCCAACGAACAATACCAGCGCCACCAACAGACCGATTATTCTACGCCATGATAGTGGAGCATGTTTTCGTTCTGATCTTGCAAATGGCGGGAGAGTCAACAGGAATAACACAATGGAGAGAACAAGGATCGGAACCATTTGCCATCGGTAGCCTTCTAACAATATTTGCAGAAGACCTGCCAGGACCGTATTTGCAGGCAAAAATTCCATCCACCGCGGACGGGTTGGAATAATTAACCGAAGAATGGACAATAACAGGAAAAGTGCTGTCAGGGTTTCTAATGTTCTCACAACTACCTCCCGATCCAGGCGGATAACGTATGACAATTCTACCCCTGTTTCCTTCCTCATCCTGGTTAAAAACCAGAATGATTTAAACACCAACCTGGATGGCTTTCAGTCCATCCAGGTTGGATAAATAATTTTGTTATCAATTGCCGGTCATTTCATCTATTAATCGATCAAGTCATAATTCCAGCAATTGATCTTATTCCCTGAAGGTGTGATGATCTGATCCTGGTTGTTTCCTTCATCCGGTTTATAAGCATTCAAGTCGGTTTCGAGCCCGTCAAGTAATTTCTGACCCTTGAACTTGGAATAATTAAAACTTCGCCAATCCAGTTCTGTTTCCCGGTGGTTATTAACAATTTTTATGCAAGCCAGGGAAGCGCCTATTTGTTCATGGATCCCCTTTGGTAGTTCAGTATCTTTAAATTCATCTACCAGGGTAGGGATCGAATCGCTTGTCAAGGACGCCAGATAGGCAACATCCAACTCCTGCCCTCTCACAGCCCGTTCCACATTTTGCCGGACGATAAATCCATCCACATTCATTAAGATCAGGCTGCCGGCAAAACCAATACTTGCCAGCAATGCTGCCAGGGCAAATTTTCGCTCCATTCGTATTAATTCTAGAACCACCACGGCTAACAGGAGCAACGCCAGCCAGATCATGAAGACATGAGTATAAGTTCGCAATTGCGAAAATCCATAGGCATTTTCATACAGGACCAGGCGCTTGAAGGCTGAGACCAGCATGATACCGACCAAAACCACAATTGCGATCCCAAGTCCGGAAAAAACATTGCGTTGTTTGGGATTTTCCCGGCGGGTTATCCCGCTTAGTCCCAGGAATAAGAGCAGGCTGAATACTGCCACAGTGATCAATTCACCAAAACCTTTCCGGGCATATTCAGCGTAGGTATAACTGTCAATATGTATATTTACCTGCCCACCAAAAAAATATTGGAACTGGATGATCACAAAAAGTGTAAATAGGACCGCTACACTCCCCAGAATGATGCTGGATTCAATGGATCCCAGAAAGGGTGAGACCAGTGGCTTTTCTTCACCGATCAATTTTCCATTCTGGCTGCTTAGAGCCGCATGCAGAAAAACTCCCACCAGCAGATATGCACCAATAATGATATAGATAACTCGGAAGATGTATTCTGGTAATTTCTCCAGTCGAAAGAGTTGTATGAAGGAATCCAGACGTTGAGCAAAGACCATATCTGCGGATGATAACAAGGATGCAAAGATCGCCAGGATGGGGATCGCGATCAGGATCCCGCGCACGATGGGCCAGAGATTCTTTTTTTCAATGGGTGTTGACGCACCTTCATTTTGTTTGTTCTTGGCGCCATTGAGCAGGAACGGTTTGCTTATGACACTGCCGACCAGGCGCAGGAAGGATGAAAAATAATCCGCCAATCCGAACAATACCCATTTTCCGTCTTTATAGGTGATTACCAGTATACTCATTAAAAAAAGACTAAACACAAAAGCAAGGAAAAAGCTGAGCGGTTCCTGTCTAATAAAGGTGAACGCCGCAAAAATTAGTATCGGGATCACCAGGATCACGGATCGGGTATCGGGTTTGACATGATCCATGCTCAAGATAAGAAAACCACCTGCAAGGCACATAACAACATAGATAAAAAAGTTGATCCCCGGGGCTTGTTTCCAAAATAGGAGATCAAATAACCACCCCAATACCAGCGCCACGATCCATATCCGTTTTGAACGATCCATCATGAGTTCCTCCTCAAAATTTTTCAAGATCATAGCTATTCATTGCTGCCGGAAACTATCAAAAAGTATCAAATCGTCTCAAATCTCATATATCGGGCACCGCATTACTATTTTACAGTAGGTTTCATTTTATTGGATATGCCATATTTTGGGGGGTTGAATGTCAAAGCAGGGTTTATCAACGAATTCCCACTTTGAAAATCCCTCCGGAGTTATGATCGCACCAGTACGAAGTGCGGGTGCCGACCTTATATTTTCCGGATAATAGATTTTTTTTCTCTGGATTTTCTATAAAACTTGGCAATAAGTCGAGGTACAATAAGTCTCGGAATAATTTTCAATTTATTGCCCTTTCATAACAAAAAATTGGCAGTAGGCTGGATTAACTCATCCTGAAAGGTTTAATATGTCCTTTTTGACGATCGTGATAATTTTATTTGTATTTATTCTCGCAGCCTTATTGGGGATCTGGATCGCTCTTCTTCTAATGAGACCATCTGGACGCAAATTCCTTCTCAAAAACGCACCGATCCAGGTTGTCACCTTTATTTTAATAAGCCTGATCATATTCTCACTGATATTTGGTGCCAGCACCCTGTATCGGGCCAGTGCCTATTATCGTGTGGTCCAGGATCAATTTAATACTGCTGAAGGCGTGATACAAACAGGATCTGTTCTGGCCCAATATGCGGAAGCCTGGAAGAATAACAGATCATCCATCACAAAGGAGATCTGGTTGCAGCAAATGATGCTCCCTACCAGCAATTCGCATTGCTTCACGGGGGATCCATCAATTTGCGCTTTGTTCTCAAACGTTGGGATCAACGTAACTTCCCGTTGGAATTCCTATATCGTCTTCTTGGCGCTCGGCTTGACAGGTGTTCTTGCTTTTCTGGGTTACTCAGGTTGGATCCTCAAACTGAGATATGAGGAAGAGAATACACCGGAGAAGATTTTACGCCCTCGCCCAAGGTCCAAAGCCAGAAGATGAATTTTTCCCGATAAACCATTGACATTCAAATCTTTATATGCGATACTAAATTCGTAAGGACGAATTTCAATCTTATTTTGCCATCCTACACATAAGGAGGTGATGCCCATTATGGATAGTAGTAATAAACGAAGCGCTGCGGCATCCCTCCTCGTTATGCGATAAAAGATGCCGTAGCGCGCACCGGAAAGCCGTCCTCTCGGACGGCTTTCCACTTTAAAATACTACAATTCTTGTCAGATCAAATACCAAATGAAACCCCCAGGCCATGCGCAGTCACAATGGCATCTCCCTCCAGATCCACCCTCTTGGGGGTTTTCAGCGCTGCTGATAATTCCAGGTCTTCCACCCTGGAATTCTTGAGCGCAACCATTCGCCCAAAACCTTTTTTTTCAGCCAGCCTGACTGCAGCCGCCCCAAAGCGCGTTGCCAGCCAGCGGTCATAAGCGGTTGGAATACCTCCCCGCTGAACATGCCCCAGCACAGTTACGCGTGTTTCCAATCCTTGTTCATCCAGGTATTCTCCCACCCGCCACCCAATTCCTCCAAGCCGTGCATTTTCAAAGGTACTCCCGGGGTGTGAAAAAATCTGTTCTTCATCTGTTGCCCTTGCGCCTTCGGAAACAGCCAGGATACTGAATAAATTCCCATCCTTAATTCTCTGATTTACTTTTTGAAGTACTTTTTCATACATGAACGGGATCTCTGGAATAAGGATTACATCTGCGCCACCTGCCAATCCGGCATGTAAGGCAATAAAACCTGCATCCCTCCCCATCAATTCAAGAATCATGGCGCGATGGTGGGCTTCAGCCGTGGTATGCAAACGGTCAAGGGCTTCGGTTGCGATCATTAAGGCTGTATCAAATCCAAAGGTAACTTCGGTCCCCCCCACATCGTTATCAATTGTTTTTGGAACTCCTATGATGGGTACTCCCTTCTCAAATAATTCCATTCCAATTCGCAGAGTACCATCTCCACCCAGCACGATCAAGGCATCAAGGTTTAGATTCTTTACAGATTGCACAACCACGTCGGATACATCTTCGACCACTTCTTTTCCATTGCGGATTACTGTGCGTGCAAAGGGGTTTCCACGGTTGGCTGTACCCAATATGGTCCCCCCGCGCGGCAAGATTCCCTTCACCTCTGCCATGCCAAGTGGAGTGATCCCATTTGGATGGAAGAATCCATCAAAACCATCCCGAATGCCAATTACCTCACAGCCATAAATATTGATGGTCGTCTTGACCACCGAGCGGATGACGGCATTCAAGCCCGGTGCATCACCCCCACCTGTCAGAACCCCTATTCGCTTCAAATCAGACCTTTCCCCTTGTTCTTTTCATCAAGGGATATGAAATACGAACCTCCACCCATCCGCAACTTGCTTCAATTCAGAGGAGGTGCCGATCACCTCGAACCAGGTGTTCCCTGGTTTGAATGGAAATGGTGTGCCATCCTCATATGTCAGCGAGACCATCGAGTCTCTTTCAAACCTCTGCCAGCGTACCTTGTACATTTTCCCATCCCGAAACGCATACGCCAAACCGGAACCCACAAATGGGATCTCCATCTGCTCAGGCACTCTTCGATAGAATTGGTAGGGTATTTCCAGGAAAACAACATTATCAGCTGCCACCGCTTCATTGGTTAGCTGATCAAACAGGGGTGCATAAACTTCATTTTGTCCTTCATTTGGGTCATCAACTGTATCCGATGACCGTAAATACCTGCCGGAGGTCAAGTCGTAATCCCAGGAATTATAGATCGCCGTGGAAAAACGGACGGATACCTTATCAGCAGTTGTTCCTTCTGCAGGAGGCTCCAATTGAAAGAACATCCCATTAAGGTTCTGCCGGCCATTTTCAAATCCCTGGTCAGAGAAATATTGGCTCAAGGCTTTGGTATCCACCATCAGGTGATTATATTTATTTGGGTCATAACGGAACAAAGGGGTCCAGTCGGATTCCAGGATCAGTCTGTCCGCAAAATCCGAATTAAATAAACGGTTCAATACCGTGATATCTGCAGACCCAAAGGTAAAAACTGCCTTGTAAGCCCGGATGATATTTTCGTCAAAAAAGCGCGCTGAACGGATGGATCCAACTTGTTCCGCATCGCGGCTGTAGTAAAGCGCTGCGAAACGTGTTGTGCCTTCTTCCGTATAATATTCATAGATAATATCCGCCTGCGACAAACCAGATTGAGGACGCACTTCGCGCGGCAAATTTGATACTTTGATAATGATTGGGCGACGATCCAAAATTTTCGGATCTGCGCTTAA
>Ga0172368_10000359_pt1 | contig 65056 bp, 52 predicted proteins | sample Lak11m_FD_114540 | JGI IMG/M metagenome (GOLD analysis project Ga0172368, IMG submission 114540) | Freshwater microbial communities from Kabuno Bay, South-Kivu, Congo - kab_022012_11m | ecosystem: Environmental > Aquatic > Freshwater > Lake | place: Democratic Republic of the Congo: South-Kivu...
AATTCGATCCTCAGAAGAGTATACCTGCGACGTTCAACGGATTGAACAGTTACAAAAACGACATCGACAGAGACAAAAAAACATTGACAGATATTATGAATTCAATTTACCAAAGTAGAACTATAAAACAGGGAACAAAAAACTCGACGGTCTTTATGAACCAGTAACAGAAGCAGTTTATGAAATTTATTTTACTAAGCCAGGTGCAACTGGACCCGCAGAGGTTTTAATGAATAATATTGAGGCATTCCTAAAGAAAATCTTACTTATCTTAAAAGGCATCGATGTATGTAACGACAGAAATAAGAACTTAATGTGGTGTCTGAAAGAAGTAAACATTTTAAAGGCAGATAGGTTTGGCAAATTTCCAAATCTTGATGAAACAGAAATACCTAAATATTCAGGCCAAGCATTCTTTTTAGAACATATTTGTCGTGCATATGTCCATCGAAATCAATTCCACAACGCTCCAAAACTAAAAGCGGCAGAGGTTTATGGGATTGTAGAAAGTGGTTTAGTAACCTATATATATGCAATATTTGAACATTTTGATGATTTAATGAAAATCGTTGGGCCATCAATTACCACTCTAACACAATTTGATTCTTTTCGAAAATACTCATTGGCAATTCTCTCTTCAAACCCGAGTTTAAAAATGCTTGAATCTGATTTTGGTATTAAATCAGATTCTTTCGATGACTTTCAAATTTCAATAAAAGCAAAAGCAAAAAGAAGAAAGGAAGAACGGGAGGAATACCTGAAAGATTCCTCAAAGTACAATGCAGTACCCATTAAATTCTTGCCCGAAATTGAGGGAGTAGTGAGTAATTCAAAGTATATATTGCTTCATGGTATCGCCACATCAGGAAAATCAACAATTCTAAAAAAGCTTGGTAAGGATTTCTTGGAAAAATTTTCAAGTCCGTATCTGTTCTATTTGGAATTAGGAGATGTATATAAGAGAAATAATGGAAATGATTTAAAACAAGAGCTAATAAAGAAATTTAGAGATGTCACCTCATTAGAATTAGAGTTGGAGAAGCTTAACGATAAAGTTCTGATTCTTCTAGATGGACTTGACGAACTCCCCACAAAAGAATCTCGAGATATTATTGTTCAACAAATCATTGGTTTAAAACCTTATAATAATATCCAAGTTGTTTTAACATCTAGAACAAATGATTATATCACTAATGATAAAGTAATCGAAACATATTTTGAAAAATTTGAATTGCTTCCGATAACGCCTAATGAAATTGTCGCCTTAGGTGAAAAAATTCTTGGACACGGATCACAATTCAACAATTTTGTAAAAATGGTTAAAAGGGGAAATCTATTAAAAGCATTCCCCAAAACCCCCCTGACTTCAATTTTACTCGCAATATTATTTAAAGAGAAAGACATTAATGTAAAAGAACTTCCAAAAAATATTACAGAATTATATCGAAAATTTATCGACCTTTTTCTAAATCGTTGGGACAAAACGAAAGGCATATCGGAACAGTTTGAAATTCAAAAGAAAGAATTTGTCCTTCAAACAATCGCCGAGCATATGCAAAAGAATAGGCTAATTTCAATCCCGAAGGATGTATTGGAGCAGTTTATTGATACACTGTCAAAGAAAAAACATATCGGTGGCCCAATTGATCCAGAGACTCATCTAATAAATCTATGTGAAAGAACTTGTATTCTTGTTAAAGATGATTATAATAATAACTATCGATTTTTTCATCTAACCATTCAGGAATATCTAGCAGCTCAGAAATTAGACCATAAGGATGACGATATTTTGGTTGAAAACTTTTATGATGAATGGTGGCTTAACTCAAACATTTTCTATGCTGGGAACAAAACGGATTATCCAGAAATTCTTCAGAGGATTTCAAAATTTGAAGTTATTCCAGGAGATGCTGAGAAAAAGTTTAATTATATAGCTCATTCATCTCAGGTTATGTTAGCCGCCCATAATATTGATAATGATTTAAGAGAACAACTTCTTAGAAGTATGCTTCAAGTATTTGATGAATTTTCGATTGAACTTATTAAAGAAATATCACTTATATCAGAATTTACCGATGAAAAGCAAGTTCTCGATAAACAATTAGCAAAAATTAGAAACCAAACTTTATTAGATATAATTTTAAGTTTGAGAGATATTTTTATAGAGTTCTTTAGTGCAAATGACTTTCAGGATGAACTTATTAAAATTTGGGATCAATTAATTAATGGAGATAAGCGAATTCCTTATTGTGACACTACAATTTACTGTTTATCGTATTGTATTGCAATAGGTAAACGAGACGCTATGTATTTAGAGGACTTTGTTTTATGTGATAATATAGATATCAATAGTAGGTGGTTTAAAATTGTGGATGTTGACATTAATATTAAAAATTTACAAAACTCTAGAAAACAAATTATTTTAAAAATTAGAAGTATTGCGGGAAAAAACAAGGAGTATATCCAAAAACAATTTAAAGAAAGGATAAGTCGACACTATAAGAGTATAGCTGGTCTTAAATGAATTATGTTGACGTATAGGGTAACTTATACACGTTTTGCAAGGTTTTCATTTACAACCGTAAAACATTTAAGGTTCATCGCAATAATCCGTACCTGTTATCATGAAGTGCATAAATTTTCAAAGCGAAGTACAGGGACGGCTCTTTATTTCGTAGAACCAAAGTGGAAAAGCCAACTCGGATTACCTTTGTTGAACTTTTGCTCTGATAAATTCTTTCGGTATCACCCCAGTTTGCTCACCACCAAACTGATAGATTCGACAGGCATAACTGAAATCCGTTGGTTCTTCACCAGTATAAATGTCTTTTCCGTCCAGCAGAATCGTTGGTGATCCTTGAAAATTCAATGACTTCGCTAATTCAATGCCAGGCACTTCTGTCATTTTCAGATGGTTTTCTGTAACGCCAAGTTCTTCCATTACTTCACGTAAGTTCTGCAAAGTGCCATCGGCATTAGGGCAACCGTTGAAATATTGAAACTCGAGTAAAAGTGTCCTCATTACTATCGTCCTAATTTAAAGAGTCGGATGGTAAATTTGTTCGTTCATTTACAATGTTATATTTACTTCTTAACGGTTGTGCTGACAAATTCAAAGGCTGCTTTTGCAAATTCAGACCATCTCGCATTGTGGTTAAAGGGAACCTGCACCCACTCTTTCATGGGACGGCTTCTGCCTGAAGGGTCGAATAACTGAGATCCATGGAGTGCAATGGCGCTGGCATGTGCCTCACCATTAAGTTTGAACACCATTGAATCACTGAAAAAGCAAATGAAAGCCTTACCCTGGGTTTTGAAGCAGGGTTTACCGAACATCTGGCTCTCTTCTGCACCAGTGATGGACTTCCCGGCCTCAAGGTACGTCATTTCTTCGATTTCCATAATCGTGTTATTGATTACAATCTGCGATTAGATTTCTTTGAGTCCTTCCAGTTCCACCATTTCAGCAGTTGCGGATCACGATATTCAATATCGGTTTCTGCAAAATAAACGGCACACCGAAACGAGTACAGCAGACATCTGTCCTGAGTAACCCCGACCAATTTGTTTGAAAGATCAAATAAAATTTCAGGATCCTTACCCTTCAAGTCTGAAATGCCGGTAATACCAATATTCCACAAATCCAGTGCGATTGACTTCCCTACACTTGGAACTTGCATTAATTCTTTGATGGAGGTTTCCTTTGACACTGCGAAAATGGTGTGAGTCAGAATGGCTGCCAAAGTTAATAAATCTCTTGGCTTTTAACAAAGAGCGTCAGAAACATTACATCCTTGCCCTTCTGCTGAACCAGAAAATAGAAAGAATCAAGAATACAATTAATTGAATGAACCTCCTCGCCGGTACCTCGTTCCCCGTCCCCTTCTCCTTGAGGAGAAGGGGTGCAGGGGATGAGGTACAAAGATCAAACTAAAGAAATTTCTTAGGACACAGCCATCAGCGTTCCCGTTTTCACCATACATCCATCAAAATTCACCGGCCGGTTAAATTATTCAATTTTCAGCATTATCTTTGCGCTTATTCTGACTAAATCTAAATTGATATGAAGAAGTGTACCTTGATATTGCTGGCGGTTTTGGGATTCTTTTCTGCCGGCGCACAAACATGTTCATGGATTGACGGGGAGGAGACAGACTATAACCTGAATCCGGGCATGGTGAATTATACAGTATGCACAGCTCCTGACCAAACGGTATGGTTTGGAGGACTGAAAGAGAAGTTATATTCGTATTACCAGATGATGGGGAACAACATCCTGATCCACTATGATGCAGTAGGAAACAGGATTGGCACCTATATGATGAACGGGACCCTGGTGATCAGTTCCATGAAATGCGATCCTGCCGGTCATCTCTATATTTCAGGGGATTTTATGAACCAGGATATCCAGTTCTGGGATGGATCCATCCTGCATTGGGACGGAAATTCGATAAACAGCTTCATTGCCCGGGTAAACAACCAGGGAACGCTGGATTGGAGCGTTAACCTGAATGCAGCGCGGGGGCAATACTCGCCTGTTTCTGATATGGCATACAGGAATGGCAGCCTTTATCTTGCCAACAACGCTTTTTTGAGTTGTGAAGTTTCAAAGATCGATGAGGTGGGAAATTTTTCTGTCATTATCACTGAAACCGGGGTAGGTATCCTTTCAGGCCTCGACTTTGATGACGGTGGAAACCTTTACTGTACGGGATCCTGCGCAGGGAGTAACACACTGTTTAACGGGGTGAGTTTTCCTCCTCCCACGTCTTACAATAAATACCTGGTCAAATATAACCCCTCCGGCATTCCTCTCTGGGTAAAATACTCGGAAGATGTTACCTGCATTCTGCCTAAGGTCAGGGTTGACAAGCAAAATAACATATACTGGACCGGTGAGCTGAATAACAGTTGTTCCTTCGACACCATCACACTTCAGGGCCCGTCGTGGGTTTATGATTTTTACCTTGTCAAGATGACACCGGGGGGAAGTGCATTGTGGGGTAGGGAAGTGCCGCAGGTCATGACCGGGGATGCCGCCACCGGACCCCTGGATATCATTAAGGTATTGCCCGATAACAGTGTCACCATCGGGGGCGATACCCGGGGAATGATTGACTGGGGAAACGGTGTAATAACCGATGTTGGCTCGATGATCAATGAAGGGTTCCTGGTAAATTTCAATTCGGATGGGGTTGCACAATGGAGTAAGACAGGTGTTGGATCCTACACGGATATGAAATCGATGGATGGCGATCAGTCCGGCAACCTCTATTTTACAGGCCTAGGTCACGACACCGTGAGTTACGACGAACAACAGATCTACCGGGCAACGTTTTACTATCCCTATATTGTAAAAGTCGACAACTCAATAACGAGTGGTCTGGGAAGGAAGGACCTCGTCCGCCGGATTTCCGTTTTTCCTGATCCCGCCACCGACTTTATCACACTTTCGACAAATGACCTGGCGAACGGAACGGTCGCTATCATCGATCCGGCAGGAAGAACAGTGATGCAATCCAACGATTTTGACCGGGTGAATATTTCCGGCCTTTCCCCGGGATTGTATTGCGTGAAGGTTCAGTTCGCCGACGGGGGCATTGGCATTGGAAAAATTGTAAAACGGTAACCTACCTCCTGTTTATTTTAATATCCAATCTCGATTGATCGTTGAATTTGTTCAGGCGGTATTTGAATGAGAGCATGAAATACCTTCCGATGATATTCGACCGGGTCTCACGCAGATAGTTCATCTCGCTTACCCGTTCTATTCCGGTGTTTTTATTAAGCAGGTCAAACCCGGTGATGGTCAGCAATCCGCGGTTATGTTTCAGAAAATAAAAACTGATCTCTGTTCCGATCAGGGGAATGCTGACCATATTATTGAACGTCCGGGCGTTGTAACTGGTTACATCGGCTGAGGCGGCGAAACTCCAGTGATCATTCGGCGTAAACCGCACCTCGCCGAAATATCCCAGGTCGAAATAGCGGTTATTCAGCGACTCCTGCACGGAATACCGCGCGTTGGTCAGGGTGAAAGATACGCCCAGATTCACATCCCACTTCTCCTTTTTCCGGTTGTCGAAACTGACGGATAGCCGGTGCGTAAGGTTTGTATTGTTGTTTTCCACGTTGTTCACATAGGTGATCCCCCGGTTCCAGCTCTCCCGGAGACTGGTGTGAAAGTTTAGCCCGAGCATCCTCACTGGGGTGGAAAAATCGACAGAAGCCGTGGCGGTATAATCATCGGGCACATTGATTAGCGTCATCGTTTGAACAAGAGTGTCGTTAATGGTTTGAGACCAATTGATCTTGTTGCGGGTATATTTAAAATTGACCGCCGTAAAAAGTGATGTAAAGGAAAACTGGTCGAATAACATCCAGTTGAACCAGGCGTCGTGGATGTATTCTGGTTTGAGCGAACGGTACCCGGAGATAAGCACCAGGGGATTGCTGTTGTTAACTACTGGCAGCAATTGATTCGTGGTTGGCGTGTTCACGGAGGATGCATATGTAAACGACAGTCTCCGCCCTGTAAGGTATTCATACTCCCAGGAGATCCGGGGGGTGAAAAAACAAACATCCGTCTGATAACGTTTCTCGTTATTCAAGCGGTTCATCATCCTTCCGAGTTCCATGGTCCCGGTTATGGAAAGCGTTGTCTTTTCCGTGTTCCGTTTCAACCTGACGGAAGGCTTCATGTTGAAATACCCGCTGGAAAACACGGGGCTTAGCGAGTCCGTGATCTCTCCCGCATCAGCCTGGGACCCTTGTTTCCTTTTGATCTGTTCGCCGGTATAACCAGCCTGGATTATGGGCTCAAGGTAAAAGAGCCTGCCAAGTGCCTGTGTCAGGGAAACGGATGCCTCACCTTTCAGCCTATCAGAATGATCTGTTAGGTACTGCTGCGATCCGAAAGTATGATCAGGATTGTAATAGTGTACACTGTTCTGCCTTTCTGCCGTGCTTGACCCATATGAATACGCAGCATGACCCGACAACTTTATGTTGGTGCGGTCGTCGCGCAGCTTTTTAATGTATGAACCGGTGAAATTGCCCGAAAACCGGTTGTTCCGGTCAGAATTCCCGCTCCTTAACGTATTGATAAGGCTATCGGCTTGGTAGCTTGAAGTAGATGATACCGAATACCCGCTTCCGGTTGTAAGTGAGGCACTACCTGAGAACACGAAATTCTGTGTTGAATCGATCCTGTCCTTCCAGCCAAAGGTCAACCGGTGTGCCTGGTTCTTTTCATCTCCCTGTATGCCCATCTGCTGAATGAAAGAACCCCCGGGAAAAAAATTTTGCGACCGGACCTGCTGGGCCAGCTTTGTACCGGCCGCATTCCCCAGGTAACTGATGTAAAAGCGGTTGTTCTTCCTGAATTCGTGCGAAAAGTTCAAGCCGGCAGCCCGGGAGGTGACATACCCATTTATCGGTTGACCGAAATTCACCGGGTAATTGTTATCGCTGGTTATACCGATCTGTACCGAACCGCCGCCACCCATGGCCGTGAGCCCCCCGCTGAAACGAAGATAATCGGAAAATGAAAAGCCAAACTGGTTGATGTTATTGATATTGCCGATCACGGCAAACTGGTTCGCCCCGGTAAAGCGGTATAGTTTTCCGCTTCCCTGATAATGATCGCTGCTGCCGCCTCCGGTCATTAGATCTCCGAAAAGGGCTTTTTTCTTATCCTCCTTAAGCACAAGGTTTACCGTTTTATCATGTGAGCCATCGCTGATCCCGGTAAATTCGCTTTCATCCGATTTTTTATCGTAAACCTGTACCTTCTTGACAGCATCGGCCGGAACATTTTTGGTTGCCACCTTAAGGTCATTGCCGAAAAATTCCTTCCCATCAACAAGCACATTTTTAACATCCTGTCCAACGGCCCTGATATTTCCCGAGCGATCAACCTCCACCCCGGGCAATTTGCGCAACAGGTCCACGGCAACCGCATCAGGTTTCGTTTTAAAAGCGGCTGCGTTGTACTCTATCGTATCCTTGTTAAAAAGCAGGGGAATATACTCACCCGTAACCTGGAACTCCTTTAAACTGATGGGACATGGCTGCATGACTATCGCCCCGAAACTGTTGCCTGTTAAAAGCGGAAGTTTTACTGTGCGGTAAAGCGTTTTATAACCCAGATAGGCCACCTGCATCAGGTAATCACCCGGTTTCGTGTTTCTGATCTCGAAATGGCCGCCGACATTGGTAACCCCGAAAAATGCCAGAGTGGAATCGGCCGGGTACATCAGGGCAACCGTTGCATATCCCAGCCCCTCTCCCTTTTCATCCAGGATTTCGCCTGTGAGGGTGTTTGACTGGGCCAGGACAGCCATTGACAAGAGCCATGCCGGAATGATCAATAACCACTTCATTGCCGTATCCTTACTTTTGGATCCTGATTACAACATGGCTGCCATCGCCGCCTTCGCCGCCCGTCTCCTTCATTTTTTCATCAACGATCTTCTTAAATTGCTCCGCCGTTACCTTTTTTCCTTCGTTTGGTTTAACCAGCAGGTTTTTATCTATAGATGTAAATTCAACGGAAGATGCTATAATTGTCCGCTGGCCATCATTGATATCGACCGCAAGGATCAGGCCGGGCAGGTTGCCCTGGTTCTGCGGACCGGTTGAAACGGGAATGGCCGGAGTGAACCAGGCCCTGATCTTTTTTCCCTCCTCCTCGCGCATGGCTTCCTGGCATGGAAAATTCAGGATGGTCTTTTGCCCCCCGGTGAGTTTCCAATCGGCTTTACCTGCATCTGATTCGATTAAAAACTTACGGGTCATGAATTCGCGCTGTTCAATCTTTTTATTCTCCCTCAGATCGCGGTATACCTTATCATCTGAATTGGATACCTGGACCTTAACCATGCCCGCAGCTCCCTCCTGGTCGGCCTGTTCTGGTTTTTTATCTTCTTTTACTCCCTGGTAAACAGAGATGTCGGGAGAGAAATATAAAATTTTATGATTGGTCCGTTCTTTCGGAAGCATGTCGGCATATTGTGCCGATTCACCTTCCAGTTTAATTTCAAGTTTCACTTTTTCATTATACAGCACCTTCCCGGAATTGTTGGGTCCGGTTGGGGTTTGTCCATGGCCGAGGATGAAGATGAGCATCGCGGCCGGTAATAAAATCAATGTTTTCATGGGAAAGGTTTTAGATTTGTTCATTGGCAAAAGTAAAGCCGGTATCCGGTGATGAAGGTTAAGGCAAGACCAATTAAGGTTAATTAAGGTTAATAGATGTCAGGATCACCCCGGATTAAGCTATTTTTGTCATTCCCGATTCAAAATGCAAAAGCTGAAACATATCAAACTGGCCGGCTGGCTCATGGCCCTGAGCTGGCTGCTGCTATTCGCCTTCGTCGTTCAATGGCTTTTAACCCGCTATGAGACTGAAAAGGAGATCATGAACAAGGAACTTGACCGTCAGTTCAGCGACGCCGGGATGCAGGTAGTGGATTCAACGCTGCTCGTCTACGTGGTTGATCCGCTGATGAGCGGCAAAAAACACATCCTGGTACGCATGACCAATGCCGACAGCACTATCCCGGATACAGGCAGGCGCAGTTCTCCCGGACCGATGCTTCTCCGCAGCATCCGACTGATCGTTGGCAGTAATTCCGATACGGCCCATGATCCTTCCGGTTTCAACCATTTGCTCACCAAAAAAGTTGACACAACCCTTTTCAGGAAGCTCTTTCTTGAAAAAATGACAAAACAGGGACAAAACTTCAGGGTTACCTGGAGTTCCGGCCAGGGGAAAGATTCCGCTTTGAAGCGGAACTCCGCAATATATTTAAGCAGCAGGATTTTCGAGGGATCCGTTGGTGCAGAGATCAGCAGGTTTTCATGGTACCTTGTCAAACGTATCATTCCACAGATAATTTTTGCGCTGGTATTGGTTCTGATGACTGGGGCTGCCTTCCTTTTCACCTTTCGCACCCTGAAAAAGCAGGTGTTGCTGAATGATCTGCGCAACGATTTCATCAGCAACATCACACACGAACTGAAAACACCTGTTTCAACCGTCAAAGTGGCCCTTGAATCGCTTCGGAATTTCGATATGAAAAATGATCTTTCTGTCACGAACGACTACCTGGACATGGCTGCAATGGAGATGGAGAGGCTCGACCGGCTGATTAACAGCGTCCTGAATATTTCACTTCTCGAAGAAAACAACCCTGTCGTGGCACTTCATTCGGCCGATCTCAAAGCACTCGTTACAAAGGTGATCCGGACAATGACCCAGCGTTTTGAAAAGGAAGAGGCTGTCATTGAATTGGAAGCCGGGGAGGAACAATTCCTGTGTTTGATGGATGAACTTTTTATCGAAGGCGTTCTGATCAACCTGTTCGACAACAGCCTTAAATATGCAGGAAGAAAACCGCGGATCAGGATCGCTCTTTCAGAGGATAAGGATGATGTTTACCTCGCTGTCAGCGACAACGGCCCCGGGATCCCGGAACAATATATTCACAAGATATTTGATAAATTTTTCAGGATCCCCACCGGCGACCGGCATAATATCAAGGGCCATGGTTTGGGACTTAGCTACGCCGCCCAGGTTATGAAACAACACAGGGGAGCTATCCGTGTCAGAAACCTTGAGGACGGGGGATGTGCGTTCATCTTAACCTTTCTGAAGGGATGAAAAGAAAGGTATTGTATATCGAGGACGAACCTTTCCTGGGAAAGATCGTAAAGGAAACGCTCGAAAACCAGCTTTTCGATGTCCTCTGGAAAACCAGCGGGGTGGGTATCCTGCAGGAGATCCGGCTCTTCGCACCCGAAATTTGTGTACTCGATATCATGCTTCCCGATGTGGACGGGTATGAGCTTTGCCGCCAGGTTAAACACCGTTTTCCGGTGTTGCCGGTTATCTTCCTCACGGCGAAGACCGAAACGGCCGACCTGGTGAAAGGATTTGAAGCCGGGGGAACCGATTACATGAAAAAACCCTTCAGCATTGAGGAATTAATTGCGCGGATACACAACCAGTTTCACCTGGCTGAAGGGAAAACCAGGGGAACCGGTATCCCGGCCGAAGAACTGGCCCTTGGACGATACCACTTTTTCCCTACCCGTTGCGAGCTCTGTTCCCCGTCGCGGACCATCAAGCTTTCGCAACGCGACATGCAGGTTTTATCAATGCTTACAGACCGGATTAACCGGGTCACTGACCGCAGAACCATGCTGGTTTCGATCTGGGGCGACGACTCCTTTTTTAATTCCCGTACCCTTGATGTCTATATCCGCAAGCTTCGCAACTATTTATCGGAAGATCCCAGGCTGGAAATAGTGACCATGAAAAGCAAAGGCTACCTTTTCCTGGTACCTGAAAAGTGAAAAAGCCGCTGGCAAATAATCATTATTTTTGTTCCTATCAATCCACAGCTCAAATGACAAAGAACCGGTTAGAAGCATTCAGCGACGGCGTACTCGCCATCATCATAACGATCATGGTCCTGGAACTCCGCCCCCCGGCCGGTATCTCGTTCACGTCACTCCGGCCGCTGATCCCGAAGATCCTGAGCTATGTGATGAGCTTTGCATTCATCGGGATTTACTGGAACAACCATCACCACCTTTTTCATACGGTAAAAAAAGTGAACGGAGGAATACTCTGGGCCAACCTGAACCTCCTTTTCTGGCTTTCGTTGATCCCATTTACAACTGCCTGGATGGGTGAGCACGGTTTTGCCGGCCCCCCCGTTGCACTGTATGGCATCATGCTCCTGATGGCTGCGATTGCCTACTATATCCTGGTTCGTTTTATCCTTTACAGGCATGGAAAGGATTCGGTCCTGGCCCGGGCCATCGGCAATGATTTCAAAGGGAAGATATCGGTTGTGATCTATGCCCTTGCCATCCTCTGCGCCTTCATACTTCCCCTGGCGGCACAGGTGCTTTATGCGCTGGTGGCCTTGATATGGCTCATCCCCGACAGGCGTATTGAACGGCTCCTGGAGAAGGAGGAATGACATGGATCAGTTGAAGATGGAGATGAAACCCAATTCTTTCGGCACGATTGACATGACCGGGATGGGCGACAGGCGCACGAACTCCTGGGCGCTGGATCCAACGAAAAACTCCTTCACGCCTGATTCCTGCTGGGTCATAATCATGATGAGGTCGATATCACCCTGTTTTTCCGCGTAGTTCAACACGGTGGGGATGAGCGCTTTCTCATTTTCCAAATCCTCAATGATTTCGGCCGTGCACCTGATACCTTCCTTTTCGATAAAATGTTTTACCTGCCCGGCCAGGAATTTGAGTCTGCTTTGTACGGCAGGGTCATTTTTATTCCAGATCCCCGAAACTACTTTTATCCCGGCACCATATATTTTGGCAATTTTGATGGCCCATGTTACCTTTTGCCTGCTTTCGGTGGTAAGATCCAGCGGAAGAAGTATGTTCCTGCATCCGTCGTGATGATGCCTTGCATTGATCGTGATGACCGGGCATTTCGTTGAGCGCAAAACCCTTGAACTGTTGGCCCCCAGCACCCCGGCAGCGCTCCCGGGAAGTTCGGGTTGACTGTGCGTACCCATGATGATGAACTGGGCCTGGATCTTATCGGCCGTTTCAAGGATTTTTGAATAACCCCGGCCTGTTTCCAGAATGGTTGAAGCCTGCAACCCGGTTTCGGCGAGCACTATGGTGGATAGCCCGGCAAGACTCTCTTCCAGTTTTTCCAGGATCTCTTTATCATGAGACGAACTGAACAGGGATCTTATGCCGGCAGGCGGTTCATAAACATAGAGCAGTACGATTTCTGCCCGGAGCAGGCGCGCCAGGTTGTATGACTGTTCCAGAGCGATGAGCGACTGGGTTTCAAAATCAACAGGTACAAGGATCTTCATCATGATAAATGGAATTAACTTAGAGTAAAAGTACAAAGTTAATTTTTCCGGCAGTTAAAAACAAGTCCTCTGCTTACCTGCAGATCTTCGCACCCGCTTTCCGGCACGTCAATTTTACCCTTAACTGTTGTGATTACCATTAACTGACTCAAGATTCGGGGGAGAGGAATGAGTTTTCATTACAGATCCCGCCTGAATAACTATAAAGTTCTAAATTGTTTGGCGGATGAATGATTTGAGCCCGGAGTTTGGGAGAGGTGGCCACACTACACGTTAATCGTGATGAAATCAACTGTGAAATACTCCCCCTGGTCGGTATATACATCCACGCAAACAAGTCCGTAAACAGGATTCCAGTACCAAATGATCTGACGGATGGTGTAACCGAAAAACGTTGAAGGAATTTCAACCGGTATGATTTCGTTAACCCCTATGGTTTCCAAATCCTTGCCCAATGCCGGGATGTTGTAAGTTTTCTTCTCGATGACCTCCCGGGTGTGTATGATGCCGTCAATGGTCGTACTGTATATATCGCCGACCTTCGCATCAAATTTCACCATCGTGAAGGGCTGTTCAACGTCTCCGTCACTGTATACATAATCGATCACTTCGTTTGTAGTAAGACCGAATTTTACGGTTTTGGAGAACACTTTGGCCCAGCTTACCTGCACCGTGCGCATGCTGCCTTCGCTGGCGGTGAGCTCCGCAGAAATATCAGTGGTGCCCTGGACCTTAACGGTCCATGAATTTCCCACGGCTCCCAGGTTCACGGAAGGGTTGGAACGATCGTCGCTTTTTTTCTTGCAGCCAGTGGCAGCCGAAAGCAACAACGTGAATATCAATAATATAATAGTTTTCATGCCGATATAAGTTATTTCGATTTGTAAAGATAAAAAAAATAAAGATAAAATCCGTGCCCCGTGAAAATCCGGCGAACCGGCAGACATGTTCATCACATAATCTTTCTTCCCCTGATCAGGCGAAGAATCTGTCGTAACAATAATTTCACAATTCAGGTGTTCATAAATCAAAAACAGAAGGATTATGCCACGATATTCAAAAAAAGCAGAAAAAAAGAATAGTAATAATTCAACCAACTGCTCCTTCACCACCATCGGTTAATATACAACTACCTTCGCCTCCAGTGCCATCCGTAAATATACAATTACCTTCTCCTCCGCCCCCGCCAGGACCTCCAAGATAAAGAATTGGATTGATGTAACATTTTCAGGGAACATTTGTCTTACTTTTGAAGTGAAAAAGGAAAGTTACTTTTAAACCACACAGTTAAAAACCTTTAAAATCTGATAAAATGAAAACTGGATTCAGGACATTAATTTTATTCGCAGCCATTTCGGGGCTTATATTCGCAGGATGCAAGAAGGAAGGGCCACAGGGGCCCCCGGGAATCGACGGACAAAATGCCCCGGTCTATTATTCTGAATGGTTCTCACCCGCAAGCTGGTCCGGCGGGTCGGGTGACTGGTATTTTTCGGCCAGCGCCCCCGATCTGACCCAGGATCTTGTTGAGAACGGCGTCGTGCTTGCCTATGCCTGGCTGGCCAATGATCTTTATGGAGGTTCTTCTGTACGCCCCTTGCCGGCCTATGCTGTCGGTGCAAACTGGAGCTTCCTGATACACGAGTACGGATTCATTGAATTCACCTCCGACATGTTTGCCCAGCCGCTCACCACTGGCAATAAATTCAGGTTTGTCGCCATCCCCGGTACCGACCCTGCTTTAAAATCAGGAACACCCGGGTACAGGAGCGAACAAGAGTTGAAAAGCATGTCTTACAGTCAGATTTGCAGGTTGTACAACATTCCCGAATAGTTAAAACATATACCGGCGTTCAATTATTCATGTCGTGTTTGTGAACAATTTCCACCAGAAAAATACATTTGGTAATCCTAGCTTCGGTATATGAAGCCCATTCCGGTTGCCAATAACAGGATGCCAAGGATTATCAGAGACCATTCCGACAAAGTTGGAATAGTTGCGCCACAAATACCTGTCAGGGTTCCTTCGGTAAGCTGTCCCCGTATTTCTCCTCCAGGGAGTGCCGAGGTGTGAATATTAACGTATAATGTTCCTGCAAGAAAATAGGCTTTTTGTGTGGCAGTCAGAACATAAGAATTGGAATACATGCCGGATGTTACGCCAACGGGGAATCCGGCCAACGGAATCAAAACAGGTCCATTTACTCCTGCTGGGGCAGGTCCATGAATGTGCGATGCTGTTGTGCCGGCAGACAAACCATTAAACAACACCGTAAAACTGAGTACATCTGTTGTATGATTAAAGGTTCCGATAAGTGTACCTGTCGCGGGAGATCCATTTGCAGGATTTTCCTTTTGTCCTGTCAAAGCGACATCGAGTGTTGTAATATTTCCGACAGTTGATCCTTCCTGCACCTGCGATCTGAGTTCCCCGCCCGGATATAAAGTTGTATGAATATTGATATACCACAATCCGCAAAGTAGTTGTGATTCTTGCTCGGGTGTGAGGGTGAATGAATTCGAATAAGTACCGGAGGTGACTCCTATTGGAAATCCCACAAGTGGAATCTTGACAGGTCCGTTTACTCCCGGAGCAGCAGGACCGTGAAAATGAGATGCTGTAGTCCCGGCTAACAGCCCATTGAACATTAAATTAAAACTAAGGACATTCGTGACATCGTTATACGTTCCTATTAAAATTCCTGTGGCTGTTGAAGGATTTGAAGGAACTTCCTTCTGACCGGATAATGCCAGATCAATGGTATAAACATTGGCCTGTGCGTATGCCGGAAACAACAGGGCGAGTAAAAGAATCATCGGTAACTGTCCGAAATTAATCCTGGATAAATTTTTCATAATCATTTGTTTTTAGGTTTTACATGACTTGCTTCAGGGGCCATTCAAAACTCCTTACTGCTTTACAAAGTGTTTAAAATTGGTTTCCTGGTCCTCCTATCCATTCAGAGGTTCCGTTATTTGGAACAAATATAAATAAAAAAACAGGACAAGTCAACACCTAATCCCCGAAATCATGTAATAATCGGGGATTTTTAAAAAAAACCTTCTTTAACCTATTAAATTAGCAGGAACCCCAGGGCAAGCCCTGAACCCAAATTCCGCCGCAGAGCATCGGGGAATTAGTCCGAATAGCCGCGCCCCCTCCCCTTCTCCTTGAAGGAGAAGGGGTGCATGGGATGAGGTCATCATTATTAATTTTAATCATCCCGGCAAAAATGGACTTGAAATATTCAATTTAAAAGGCATCTTGCCGAGAAACCATAAGATTCCTTATTGGTAAAAATATGGACGTTAGACATGTTGTAATATAATTCAACACCTTTGGCATCTACACCCGGGTGTTGTTCGTCCCGCGACCAGAAATAAGCGTTGATGGAGATATTGTTATAAGCACCGTTGAAATACCGGCCACCCCCCGGCAGTGCCGTGAATCCGCTGCTGTTGCTGTTGGTGTTCGGGGAAGCCCAGTGGGTTGAGCCGGTTTCTTTCATTTTGTCGCCGGCTATATCATACCCTCCAAGATAGTCAATCAGGATGATCCATTCATCCAAATCGGGCAAATGCCAGCCCGAAGGACAAACTTCCAGTACCGTCTGCCAGTCATACAACCGGCCATAGGTATCACAGTTAGAAACCTGATCGCCATAGCACCAACTGTTGCCTGTCTTGTAATTCATGTTCTGCTGCAGCCAGCATTGGTTACCGATTTCAATTGTCGGATAGACTTTCCCGTCACGGCTGTCGGTTACCGAAGTTATGCCCGAACAACCCTGGAGTGCAGAAGTGGTAAAGGTTACGATCTGTCCATAGCCGACTTTGTAATTCTGGTTCTCGGCATAGGCTCTCAGGTAATAGGTTGTATTGGATTCCAGCAAGGTGATGTTACTTGTGAAACTTCCCAGGCCGGCTCCATCGTTGGTATGGTCATCAATATATAGAGGTTCTTCAGATTTACTCCAGCAAACTCCCCGCCTGGTTACTGACGAACTGCCCGAAGAGGTGACATTTCCGCCACCGGTGGCACTGGTAGGTTTTATATCCGTAACAAGATAGGTATCGACGGTCGGTGCTGAATCTTCTCCAATCGTCGTAAATTTTACAACACTCCCATACTTGGTTTCGCCAAGATCCCCGACCACATATGCGCACATATAATAGGTCCTGTCCGGGGACAGGTTCTTCATCGTGTCGCTGAATTCCTTAACATTTTTATCCCCATAGTGTCCCGTGTGCTCATCCAGGTTGATCTGCGGGTATTCAGTGGTATCCCAGCAGATACCATAATAGGGAGGGGTTGCATCGCCTTGTACGGTTATGATCCCGCCACCAATGGCCGAAGTGCCTGTTATATCCCGCGGAGAGACGGTAGTGATATAAATTCCGGGTTGTTCTGCAGCTTCTTCGCAACGGATCATCAAAAGAAGGCTTGAAGGAATGGCCGCCATCATCAATAAACGAAAGAACCATTTTGTTTTCATGTCCACCAGATTAATTGTGTCAATAAAGAGAAAAGTGTGTCCAAAAAATATTTTAAGAAATAATGGGAGATTTTTCAGCGCTCATATTTTTTCAGCAATGATGGTAAATGTTTTCGCCTCATCAAAAGTTTCCCTGGTCTTAAATCCGGCCAGTTTCAAGAATAGTAAAATTTCATCCTTCATAAAAGCTCGCAGTGTTGTGACATCATCATACTCATTAACCTCACCACCCTTTTCAATAATATACCGGGCATTCCAATCATAAGTCCAGCCGGTCGAAAGATTCATTGTTAACTTGCTTACCCTTTTGATCTTTGTATTATTGTGCTCGATGATTTGTTCAAAATCGTTAAAGTTGTCAAAGATTCGATTGGCCTCAAAAACATCAAATACCAGCAATCCTTTATCTTTCAGCGATTGACAGATACCTTTCAGGGTGTCCAGAATACCCTTATTTTCTATGATGTAGGCCAGAGAACGCCCGGTTATTAAAACTGCATCAAATTGCTGATTAAACGTCAGGTCACGCATGTCACCCTGAACGAATCTGCCGGAATGAACCTCAGAACGTGCAATATCGAGCATTTCGTTGAACAGATCCAGGCCAAGATAATCATATCCATGGGCAATAAACCTCCGTGCAAGCATGCCTGTACCACAACCGATCTCCAGTAATTTCATGCATTTGTTACTTTTCAGGATTGGATCATAAAAGGCAAATTCCTTATCGTAATCGAATACATGCTGATACATCTCATGATAGACGTTCGCCAATGTTGAGTATAATTTGGTCATTTCATTTATCTATCAGGACGGTAGATCTATTAAAGATGCAGAAAAAAGTGAGGAACAGGCAAATTTACCAAAACAAACCCGTCCTGTTCTTTGAAACCGCTCCAAAAGGTTGGTTTCAATGAGTTATCAGGATTTTACATGCCGCCAGTTCGTATATGTCGCGTAAAATGACGGTATAAAGGCCCGCTGGAACGAAGCTGATATCGATGGGAACAATACCGGTCACCGGCAGTACAGAGATCTTGTTGCTGAAGACCCTTATTCCGAGACGGTTATACACTTCCAGGCTGATTGTTTTCCCTGATCCGCCATGAGTCGAAATGCTGAACAGCCCATCGTTGGGAACGGGATAGACCTCCGCTTTCAAATGTTCCTTTTCGTTCACTCCCACCCCGGGTGAAGTTGTGAATGTAAGATCGGTGCCGGTTGATGTTCCGGCGATATTGCTCCCTTTCACACGAAAGTGGTAGGTTGTATTTGATGCCAGGCCACTGAGTTCGGTCAGGACAGGGGTGACGGTTGTTCCCGTTACTGTTGGCGGAGTTGCAACTGCCGTATTCCCGTACGCAGAAGTGAGTCCCCAGTCGAAGGAGACATCGGATACCGATCCATTGGCATTCACCGTGCCGTTCAACGTTGCGGCGGCGGAGGTGACACCGGTTGCATCCAGGGTGATCACGGAGGGGGACTGGGCCGTTTGCCCGCTCATCGTGATCATCAGGGAATCTTTTACGGTGTTGTCCTGCACCGCGGTGGCTTTGGCATAGGCCGTCCCGTTTGAGATCGCGGTGACCAGCCCTGCAGGACTGATGGAGGCCATGCCTGTTCCCGGCACCATGCTCCAGGTCACGTCCTGGTTTGCAGTGGCCGGAAATACAGTCGCAATCATCTGCAGAGTCCCTGAATTCGTCGTAATCACCGGTGGAACACCGCCCTGTGTGGCGACCGTCAGACCGATCAGTCCGCCGATGGAAATTCCCTGGGCATAACCCATGTAGCCGGTACCCCTGTCCTCGGTCCAATTCCCGGCAAACCTGTCCGGTCCGTCGGGTGTAAAACCGTAACGCATTTTGGGAGTCGACCCGCCAGCCGTTGTAGAACTTATTTCAACCCTGTTTCCCGGCCACACGAAATTACCGCTGCCATCGAGACGGGTGGTATAAATTTTTTCAGTCACATCATAGCTCATGAATAGCGGGTTATCGGATACGACGGCAAGATTGCCGCAATGCTGATCCCTGCCGGTGCTGATGGCATATACAACTTTTGCCTGATCGGTAAACTGGCGTGATCCTGTCGATTTCATGAATTTCTGGATATAAACCCCGTATATGGTCTGGTTGGGATTACAGAAATTACATACAGACCATACATAAGCCGACCCGGGGGTCATATTGATGCTTGTCTCGGTCTGATAGTTATCATTTGACGCTACTGCTGTATTAAAATTGGAACCGTTCATGCCCCAGGGGATGGTTCCGTCAGGATTGATGCGTTGAAGAAAAGAATTAAACCGCAAGCCGACAGATGCATAATAACCGAAATAGGTGGTATCGGCTTCGGCGATGATGGAATAATACCTGTACGCGGCTGTTGACTGGTTACCTATCTGCAAAGGCGCATAAATGGCAGTTCCCGAATTATCAAACATTTGTGCATATAAGGTAGTGTACATTGCGCCCTTCTGATATACCATGGTGAATTTACCTGCTGAATTCGCAACGATCTGACCGCGGGTGGTTGTTGCCGTACCAACGGTAACGAGTACAGGCGTCGGCCAGGCCAGCGTGCCGCCAGAAGTAATTTTCTGAATGTTCAGGGTGTTGCCTGCATCTCCGTTCCAGGTAACGACTACCTCTCCATTGCTTAGCGCGGCAGGATACGGGGCAAGGCCACCGCCCAGGATTACACCATTTGGGCTCCAGAGGTGAGTGCCGGCTTCGGATATTTTATATACAACCGCCTGCAGGCCCCCAGTCCGCTCATCCTGGTATCCGATGATCAAATTATTTGATGCATCCACGCAAACATTGAATACAAAAGTGGCAGAACCTGAGGGCTGATCGTCAACCAGCATGCCGTCGGCACCAAGCAGCTTGTAGCCGTTGGCATCGATTAACTGTGCCCTCATGTCGTAATTGCCCCCGTTCTGATGATAGAAGGCAATCCAGGTTTTTCCGTCTGTGGTAGGAGCGGACTGGATGTCGGCAGTCGGTAGACCTGATATCAGCAGGTTCACGGAAGTGTTGGTGTTCCATTGGGCGTAAACGGTACCCGGAACAAGAAAGAAGAATACATGTATTGCCAGTAAGGGAATACCCAAACCGAATACTGAATGGAGTGATTTTTTTGGATTAGTTTTCATAATAAAAGAATCTACCCCAAAGATAGTCTATTTATTTCCGGGCAACAACTGAATCGGCCCGGAGTTTTAAAAAATACAGGATTTTGTTTCCGATCCGGCATTTTCTTAAAAATACTGTTAATTTTGGCCCATGAACGCCTTGCCACTTGTCATCGCAGCCCTCGCGATCTTTGCTTTAGCTTACCGTTTTTATTTTGGATTTATCGCTTCACGCGTACTCACCCTGGATCCTGAACGCGTAACGCCTGCTGGTCGCCTGTACGACGGGCAGAACTACTATCCCATGAGCAAATGGGTCCTGTTCGGCCATCATTTCGCCGCGATAGCGGGAGCCGGGCCATTGGTAGGACCCGTATTGGCCTGCCAGTTCGGTTATTTCCCCGGTTTTATCTGGATGATCGTAGGGGCGGTCATGGCCGGGTCGGTACATGATATCGTGATCCTCACCGCCTCGGTGAGGCATGATGGAAAAGGCCTGGCCGAAATCGCCCGGATTGAAATAGGAAAAATAACCAGCGGTATTACCGCCTCCATAGCCACTTTTCTCATTATCATCATTGCCATTGCCGGGCTGGGGCTGGTCGTGGTAAATGCCCTGAGCGAGTCTTCCTGGGGATTATTCACCATTGCCTCAACGATACCCATCGCCATTTTTATGGGGATCTGGATGTTCCGGTTCCGCAAGGGAAGGGTCATTGAAGCTACCATCATGGGGGTGATCCTGCTGACTTCCGCCGTTATTTTCGGGAAATACATACCCACTTCCCCGTTTGCCTCCTGGTTCACGTATGATCACAGGACACTCACCATTTTGCTTGCAGGATATGGTTTTTTCGCCTCTGTGCTTCCCGTCTGGCTGTTGCTTTCCCCACGTGATTACCTGAGTTCCATCATGAAACTCGGGGTCATCGCCATGCTCGTGGTTGGGATCATCATTGTGGCTCCCAATCTGCAGATGCCTGCATTTACCACTTTCATCCATGGAGGCGGCCCCATCATACCGGGAACGTTGTTCCCATATCTTTTCATTACCATAGCCTGTGGCGCCATCTCCGGGTTTCATGCCCTGATCAGTTCCGGAACAACACCCAAGATGATCATGAGCGAAGCACATATTCGTCCGATCGCCGCCGGCTCGATGCTGGCAGAGGGGCTGGTGAGCATCATGGCGCTGATCGCCGCGGCCAGTCTTCATCCGCTTGATTATTTCCAGATCAATGTCTCTGCCGAAAAATTCGCGCAGATCTTACCCCAGTTGCAGGCAATGGGATTTACACAGTCTGATCTGCCCAAACTGGCAGCCGAAGTAGGCGAAAATATTGCAGGGCGCACCGGTGGCGCCGTTTCCCTGGCAGTGGGCATGGCCCAGGTTTTTTCGAATATTCCCGGCCTGGACAGGCTGATGTCGTACTGGTATCACTTTGCCATCATGTTTGAGGCTCTTTTCATTCTGACCACCATTGACGCTGGTACGCGTGTTGCCCGCTTTATCCTCCAGGACATGTTCGGCAAATTTTTCAAACCATTCAGCAGGACAAACTGGTTGCCCGGAAACCTGATCTGCAGCGGGTTGGTGGTCCTGTTCTGGGGATATTTCATTTACACGGGAAGTGTATCGACCATCTGGCCGATGTTCGGTACGGCCAATCAACTCCTGGCAACCATTGCCCTGGCGATCGGAACCTCCTATATCATCAACCGAGGGAAGGCAAAATATGCCTGGGTGACCATCATTCCCCTGGTGTTCGTCGGCGTTACGACCGTCATCGCCGGGACCATGAACATATTCGGGACCTATATCCCTCAACTTTCCGATCCTGAATTTTTTGTCAGGGGAATGATCAACCTGGTACTTACCTTATTGATGCTGCTCTCGGTCGTGATCATCATAAAAGACGCTTTCCCAGGGTGGATCCGTGGTTACCGCGGTGCTTCTTCCCTTTGAACAACCGTTTGAAAAAACCTTTGACGCCTTTTTGACGGTAAGGTTCACACTGCAGAAAAGAATAGGTTTCAACCGGGATATTGAACGGGGTAAGGTACTTTTTCCGTAAACCGGGATCTTTTTCAATTCCTTTCAGTATCCAGGCAACCGCAGGCATTGCCAGCGATGCCCCGGATCCGTTTCTGCCGAAAAAATGAATGTCGGGCGTGCGTGCACCTACCCAGGTACCAATGACCAGATCAGGAGTATAGGCGATGAACCAGGCGTCGGAATAGTTTTGCGCCGTGCCTGTTTTTCCTGCAAGCGCTGACTTTATCCCAAAATGGCCGCGCAATCCGGCTCCTGTTCCCTGGTTGATGGCTTCCTGCAGAATGGCCGTGATCGCCTGGCTTGTTCTCAGTGAGAAGACTGATTTTGGCTTTAAAGGCTCCCTGCTGTAAAGGGTGTTTCCCCGGGCATCCAGAATTTTATCGATCATCACCAACTCATGCATCTGGCCATGGTTGGCGAAAGACGCGTAAGCCCTGACAATTTCGTAAAGTGATATATCGAGTGTACCCAGAGCCAGTGAAGGTGTGTTCCCGGCCATCATGGGAAATTTTAACTTTTTGCACGTATTCATGAGGTGTTCTCCGCCGGCCTTAAAGTACAGATCGACCGTAGGGAGGTTGATGGAGTTGATCAAAGCATACCAGAAGGCTACCGCACTGTCGGGGGTTGAAATATGGTCATAATTCTGAGGTTCCCAGTTTTTGTAACCGGGATATTTTTTTGTCTGGTTAGAAAGGTAGATGCAAGGATCAAATCCCTGTTCAAGAGCGGTGGCATATACAAAAGGTTTAAAGGCCGAAGCGATTTGCCGGTGCGACAGGACCATGTCGAAAGGCAAGGTGCCGAAATGATTCCCGCCTTCCCAGGCAAGGACTTCTCCGTTTTTAGGATTGGTGAGTAGCACGGCTGCATTCAACATCTTGTAATAATGCCACAAACTGTCGTATCTGGTCATTGTTTTTACCTGGAAACCTTCCCGGTCAAACACTTCGGTTTCCCTTAACTGACGATCACCTTCAACATTCGTGCTGTTTTTTTTCTGCTTTTGGTACCATTGGTTTTTGACCTGGTAATTTGCCAGTTCCTTATCGAGTTTTTTTTGCATGACGGATAAATGGGTGCCGACGGCCTCCGTGACCAGTTTCTGAAGGGACATATCCAGCGTGGTATATATTTTCAATCCGTCTTTTTCGAGGTTATATTCATTGCCTGTCCTTGCTTTGACGGATTCGAGAAACCCGGTTGCTTTTTTCTTAACCTGGTAAACAAAATAACCTGCAGGAGGGACCAGTCTCATGTTTTCATAGCTCAGTACCATTGGCAACTTCTGAAGGCTGTCGGCAGCTTCGGCCGTGAGATAATGTTCTTTTGCCATCAAATCAATGACCGTGTTACGGCGTGCAAGTGATTTTTCAGGATTGAGCCTGGGATTGAACCGGGTGTTGGCTTTTAACATCCCAACCAAAACGGCCGATTCCCCGACAGTTAATTCCCGGGTATGTTTGCTGAAATACCTGCGTGCTGCCGATTCCACTCCGTAAACCTCTTCGCCGAATGGCACAGAATTAAGGTACATGACCAGAAGCTCTTCCTTGGTCATTATTTTCTCCATCCGCGCGGCAATAATGATCTCTTTTATTTTGTTGAACATAAGACTCAGAAAACCGTGATACCGGCGCCCATATAAGTTTTTGACCAATTGCTGTGACAGGGTGCTTCCGCCTCCCCCGCTTTTTTTTCCGAGTGCAATGCTTTTCAGGAACACGCGGACAATGCTGCGTATATCATACCCCGAATGTGTGAAAAATCGCCGGTCTTCTGTTGCTATCAGCGCATTTTTAAGATGCGCCGGAATATCTTCCGGGTGAATGTTGGTCCGGTTTTCAGCAAAGAATTCGCCAATTACGATGCTGTCGGAAGAAAACACCAGTGAAGCCTCCTCCTGGCTGATGGATGACAATTCCTGTTTCCCCGGCAGAGGACCAAATGCGCCCAGGTACACCAGGGATACAGATACCGTCAACAGCAGAATTACCGATGAAACGAATCCAGCAACAATCAACAGAATTTTAATTGAAGGTGTACGATTATGAAACCACATGGATCATGGATTTTGTCAGATCATACTGAACGGGTATTTTATATGATAACGATCCGGTGATAAAAAAATTGGGAGACTTCCTCCCTCTGTTGACAAGGAGGGGCCTTCATATTAAAATGCCAGGATACTGACGGTTTATTCTATTACCTTTGTGCCGTCATCCGACGACCATGAAAAAACAGTTATCTGTTCTGGGCATCCTGTTTATGCTGATGCTGAAACACCCTCCAATGCCGGAATATTCATTGTTCCGGAAGGACTTCATCGTTGAAGTTCGAAGCTTTTCCCTCAAGCAAATTGCACTGGAATTCTTCATGAATTAAGAATATCCCAGATCACCGGATTCAGGTGAAATCATCGCACCATATCAATTTTAAAATGTCCTTTTAATATTGAGTCTACTCCGAAAATTCATTTTTTTACTATTCGGAGCAGCCTCAATATTCAATTGTCAAAGGAATAATCAAGTACAAAAAGGGAAACTATTCCTGAAATCAATTGACAAATATCAATTCAGAAAAAAGTAAAATTTCGGTTGTACATCGTCATCTCTTGGCCCATGTTGATTATAATGTAAAAAGTGAGCGATGAAGGTCAGGGTTTGCATCCATGAGTATTCCTTCAATTAATAGTGGTTAACAGGTATCTATCTATATGGATATGCGCAAATGAGTATGTTTGTGATTAAATTTGCATTATAAATTTTAAAAGGAGGTAATACATGAAAAAGAACCTTTTACTGTTTGTTACACTTTTGCTCGGGCTTTCTTCGTTGGCTGCCATGGCGCAACGGAATTCAAAAAATGCGATTTCAGCAACCCGGGGTATTAAGAGTGTTATTTCATCTATGAATCATCCTGACAGCACCTTCGGGGATATTATGGAGATCACCCCGCCAGATTCCCTTTTTTATACTCCGCCGGATGAAGATTTCTGGGTTATTTCAACCGCCCCGGCAGATTACGACAATGATGGCGACCTCGACATTGCTGTTCTCGGGTATTATGTTGTTTACTTTATCAGTGCGATGGATAAGCTGGTGCTGATGCGTAACGACGGACCGGCCGGACCGGCAGAATGGGAGCTTACGTACATCGATGTGCCGTTGGGCACGCTCACAGCCAGTTCATCCGATATGGCCTGGGGGGACGCCGATGCCGATGGCGATCTGGATCTCGTGGTCGGATCGGATGGTATGACGGTGATCTACCGGAACGATTCAGGTACCCTGGTGATGACAAATACCAATTTGCCTGCCTATTGGGAAGATAACATGCAGGCTGATTTTGATCTTCGCTCGATCACATGGGCTGATTTTGACAACGATGGCGACCAGGACCTGTTGTTACCGTCCATTTTCAACGATACGGCTTACGCCTTCCGAACGGCATTGATGCGTAACGACGGGCCGAACGGTACCGGAGGATGGAATTTCACTGAAACCGGTCCTGTTTTCGCTCCGACCATGCATGCCCAGAGTGCCTGGGCAGATTATGACACCGATGGCGATCTCGACCTGTTGCTGATAAACATCGCACCGCTGACCGAAGAGGGTTTTATCCGGCGTTACCGGAACGACAGCAACGGTGTTTTTGTCGGGGAGGATATTCTGGATTCACTCACCATCGAACATGGCGAGGCTCAGTGGGGCGACTATGATGGCGACGGCGATCTGGACATCCTGGTTGCAGGCAACCTCCGGGAATTAGACGGCACCTACACGCCAATGGCGCTGCGTATTTACCGTAACGACAGTGATAATTACGTTCCTCTGGAAGTTATTGCAAATCCCCAGGGCGAAGGATGGTTCGATTTTACGGCGGCTACCTGGGCAGACTACGACTCCGACGGCGACATGGATATTTTGTTAGCCGGGAATTATAACTCGGGGTCACAGATCGAAGGCAGGGCAAGGATTTACTCGAACGATAACGGCGTTTTTACCGATTCGGGCAATGAACTTCCTTCACCCCGGGCTTCTGGCGACCGCGGAGGGACATTCTCCTGGCTTGACCTGGATGGAGAAGGCGATCTTGATTACTTCATCGCAGGCCAGTATTTTGTCCCCGGAGGCAACGGGCTGGTGGAGGCACAAATGCACATTTATCGCAACGATACACCCGGCCAGAATACGGCGCCGTCAATCCCGACGGGACTTTCGGTCATCCAACTGTCGACCACTTCAGCTCTTTTATCATGGGATCCCGGAATCGACGACCATACACCGGTTAATGCACTGACCTATGATCTGAAACTTTTCCGTAACAATGTTCCGGTAACCGTTTCTGCACATACGCCCGAACCCGGGAATGTGAGCGCTGTGACAGAATGGTTACTCACCGGGCTGCAAGCCGGCAATTATACCTGGACACTTAGTGTGATCGACGCGGCCTATATTGCCAGCCCGGTTGCAACAGGACAATTCAGCATGGGCGTTACTTCAGCAGAGGAGCCGTTTGAAAATCTTCCCCTGAAATACACGCTCGGTCAAAACCATCCGAATCCATTCGACCGGCAAACGGCGATCATCTATTCAATACCCGGTGAAGGGATGGTTTCGCTAAAGGTCTATAACATTCAGGGGAAAGAAGTCGCCATCCTGGTGAGTGAACTGAAACAGGCGGGCAGATATGAAGTAACCTTAAGTGCGACAAATCTGTCACCCGGCGTCTATTATTACCGGTTACAGGCCGGAGATATTTCACTGGCAAAGAAACTGGTAATTTCCAAAGGCACTCTTTCAGATTGAACAACCCACCGGATGATTTGTCCGGGAACCGCGCATCGGGAATACATAGAAATCAATCCCTTTACAATGGATTATTCCTCTGTGTAATCCAGGTTCTTGTTGTAGGTTTCCTCCATCATCCAAACGGCAAAGGCTGATATCACGGCACACGTGGCGCCTACAATGAGGCCCGCGGTCCAAAGTCCCAGGGAGGGTTTGAGAAAGTTCAGGTACAGAATGATCAGTACCGTGGAACCGCGAACGAAATTGGGCGCCGTCGTGGTGACTGTCGCCCTGATGTTGGTCCCGAACATTTCAGATGCCGTGGTGATAAAAATTGCCCAGAGACCGCCCATCGGGATACCAAGCAGGAAAATTATGGTATAGAAAACGAACAGGGATACCCCTCCGAGGAAAAAATAGGCAGCGATAAGCACCGTCGTGCAAATGATGGCGACGAGAAGCGCCTTTTTCCTCGATCCCCATTTCCTGGATAAGAAACCCAGCAGGAGACTGCCCATGGATGCCCCGATGTAATGTAACATCACCGAGGTGCTGCCTTTGACCGGTACGCCCAGGTGAAGAGCATCACTTGCAAAGGTTGAAGAGTGGATGACCAGAATCCCGATGACATACCAGACCGGGATCCCTGAAAGGATCAGAAACAAATAATTCCTGAAGCGTTTCGCGTTATTAAAGAGAATAAGGAAATTACCCCTGGAAACTTTCCGGATCTTTGTTTTTTCGAACATGCCCGATTCATACACCGCAACACGCAAACCCAGTAGCAGCAGGCCCAGTCCGCCTCCGGTGAAATAGGCGACCCTCCAGTTGAATTTCTCGGCAACCGTAAACGCGAGTACGGCTCCCAGGATACCGATACCCGACACCAGGCTGGCGCCCATCCCCCTCGACTCCTTGCTCATGACCTCGGCGACCAGCGTGATGCCTACCCCGAGTTCGCCCGCCAGCCCGAAGCCGGCAACGAAACGCATCCATGAATAATGGGGCAGGCTCTGAACGAATCCGTTGGCAATGTTGACCAGGGAATAGATGAGGATGGTCAGGAACAGGGTGGATAATCTCCCTTTTTTATCCCCCAGGATCCCCCACACAACACCCCCGATCAGCATGCCAAGCATCTGCATGGTCAAAAGATGACTTCCCACACTGTAAAGTTCAGAATCGGCAACACCCAGTTCGCGCAGGCTCGGATCTTTGACAATGCCGAACAGGATCAGATCATAAATATCGACGAAATATCCCAGCGCGGCAACCAGGACGACCATATTAAAAGGATTCCGGAAACTCTTTGACTCTGCCATGATGTCCTTTTTGCCTTCTCCCCTTATTTTTAGCTAACTTGCAGCCGATAAAACCAGAAGGTGGTGAAACCAATGATCGTGTTCCTGTTATTTGCGATGATCCCGATGATATCATATGCCCAGGATGTAAGTTGGTTTGAGAAGGGTCTTGAAACCACAGACCCAAAGGAGAAAATCGAATTTTTTACCAGGAGTATCCGGGAGGAAAGCGACCCGGCTCCCGCGTACTTCTGCCGTGCCGCTGCCAGGCTTGATTGCGGCGACATCCGGGGTGCCATTGAAGATTATACAATATGTATCGGGATCGACCCGAATGATGCCGGCGCCTGGTTCAGCCGGGGAATGATTAAACAAAACATTTCTATTGACCTTCAGGACGCTATGGCAGATATCGTCAAAGCATTCGAGCTCGATCCGGCCAACCCGGGTTATATCAACCAGATGAATGAGATGTATCTTAAAAAGGAGGATTATGATGGCGCGATCATTTTTTATCATAAGATTCTGGAATTTTACCCGGATAATGCCACGATCTTTAGTAATCTAGGATACTGTTATTTAGCCTTGAATGATTATTCATCCGCACTGGAAAATTTCGGCAAATATATCTCTTTACAGCCGGAAAACGTTACTGCCAATCTTTATGTGGCCCTGATCTGTTATTATCAAAATGATTTCACGAATGCAAAAAAATATCTTGACCGGGCTAAATCATTGAAACCCATTTTGAACCAGGGCATCCCGGGATTTGAAACTTTTAAAAAAGAGGGCCATAAGTATAACGACAATGATAACGAAGCTTTGATAAAAATGCTCACCGAATGGAAGTGAATTAACTCCGGATCACTTAAAAATCCGGTTTAAAAAGGCTTTCATATCGTTCCATGAGTCCTGATCGGCAGTGGCATTGTATTCAATGGGCATGTTGAATTCCTTTCCCACCCGGGTGGCATCGGGATTGGTAAAGGCATGGGTTGCGTTGGCATAAGTTTTAAAAGTATAGTCGGCGCCGATGGAATCCATCTGATGTTTTAAATTATCCACCGACTCCTGCGATACAAACTGGTCGCTTCCCCCATGGCAAACCAGGATGCCGGCTTTTAATAATTTTTTATCGGCCGGCACACCGCCAAGTCCGCCATGAAAACTGACAATACCCTTTAAGTCAGCCCCGAGTTTTGCCGCATTCAGCACGACATACCCTCCGAAACAATAGCCGATTGCCGCCATATTAGCGGCATCGCCCTGGGGAAACTCTTTAACTTTTTTCACCGCGGCGTCGATATAGACCTTCGTCAGATGGGGATCCTTGTAAAAGGGCATCGTGTTTTCCTTCGCTTCCTTTGGATTGGCCGAGATCCTGCCATTGCCGAACATGTCTGCCGCCATGGCCAGGTAACCCAGTTCGGCTAATTTCCTTGCACGCATTTTCACATAGTCATTCATTCCCCACCATTCGGGAACGATCAGAACGACAGGTCGTTTACCCCTGATCCGGTCGTCGTAAGCCACAAACCCGGTGAGCGTGACTCCACCGGCGGTATAGGTTACTATTTCTTCTTTGATGGCTGGCGGAGGGCCTTCTGCCTGTGACAACGATTTGCCTGAAACCATTGCCACACCACAAATTATACAGGTCATAAGAACAAAAGTTTTCATATAACAGTCATTTATGTTGAATCAAACAATTGCCGGGATCTTTCACCCGGACGATCCGGACCAGATCCTGATAATGCACAAAATTAATAAAAAAATCTTATTTAGAACGATTATAGATAAAATTTATTTTTCCCCTCCCGGACGGACAGGGAACTGGAAAATAACCGAAAAGGATTCGGTACCTGGGTTGGGATCGGAGAGGCCGCCATTGGAGATATGCGCGATCTCCAGGCCTAATTGTGCCCGATTCCTGAAGCAGTAAAGTACTGAGAGGGAAAGACGGAACTCTACCGGGAATCCCAGCCGGATGCCGTTGCCGCTTTCATAATATCCTACTGCCGCCCCGGTTTGTATGTTCAGCCATTTAGCAGGCATGGCCGGGTAAACCATTCCTGCATAGATCATGCAACTTCCCAGGAAACTCACCAGGGCGCCTGCCTGCGGACGCAGCACCCAGATCTTTTTCCCCGGCACTACCTGTAAATTCACGAATCCCGTCGATGCCCACAGGTCAAGGCAGGAATATATCCCACCGGATATAGCCAGGTAAGTTGGTACTTTTTGAGGAATGGTGTCCTGCGGGAAACTATTCTTCGGAACATGAAAAAAACAGACGCAGAACATCACGACGCAAACGGACCAGGATCCCTGGTACACAATTGATCTCAGCTTCCTGCAATCGTCAGGAGGTATGGCATTCCATTTCATACATGTTGAAATGACAGGATGGTGATCAATGTTCACTGATCAAAATGCCCGTGATCACCTTGCATTGGTCGTTGACCGGTAAAATTATGATATTCTTTGAGAATCCGGAATTCAGAAATTTATGGAGATCATTGCCGGGGATCCCTTCAATTTTCACACCGGGTATCTTGTGAATTTCACTCCATGCATCCTCCCGGTACATTTTTTTCAGGGTATCGTCGGTGCTGGTGGTTGCAATGTAATGCAACAGGTTTCTGAACTCCCTGATCACCGCCTGGTGGTGTTTGTTGATTGTATTCACCACTGAATCAGGAGGACAAGTGGCACCTTTTCCATGCAAGGTTCCCGGGTAAATCAACGGGTTCCTGATCTTTATATGATTTGATGCAGTATCCATCCTTGCAGGCGGGATGACCATGAGGATGACCGTTGTATTCCTGAGTTCCTCCCTGGGCTTTTTGCGCAGTTCAGAAACGATCAGGCAATTCAGCTTCGCGAAGTTGTTATGGACATCTTTGAAAACCCCTCCGATCGCGAATTTCTTACAGAGTGTATCATTGCTTATTAAAAAAACAAGGGAGTTTTTCCTGTTTCTCAACAAATAATCCCCAATGACTTTTGACTGATCCTTTCCGTTTGCAGTGGAATCAAGTAAAAATTGCCTGTCCGGGTTTTTTTCAAAGGAGGAATCGCTGAAGTAAAACAGGTCCTCGCGTAATGCCCGCTTCGCATCCGGGTTATTGCTTCCAAAAAAATCCCGCCAAAGTTTGGGAGGAATTACAAATTCTCTTTTAACAGGAACCGGCAGGTCAATTCTCTCCAGGAATATCTGTTCCTGGATAAACACGGTATCATGACATTCATGCGGGTACAAAAGTTCCAGTGTGGCCCTGAAGTTCTCATCGAACTTATGGTCGATCATGGGGATTGGCTGTAACATAACCAGCCTGGTTTCTCCAATATGCTCGATATCGCCTTTTTGACAGGAGGTCATCAATACAAGTCCGGCAAAAAGGAGTGACATCGAAAAAAATGCATTATTCATGGTAATTATATTTAAATGATGTATACAGAATTCCCGGATACAGACCCTATGATATAATTCTTATCGGGAACGGCGGCGACGATATGCCTCTCGCGAACGGTTCTGCCAGGTTCTTTGCATAGACACTCAGATAATAGGTATTTCCTACTTTCAGACCGCTGAAATTAACATGGATACTCAGTTGATTTTCGGATTTGGTTATCGCATTGGGAATATTGACAATAGCAACTGGGCTTTGCCTGTTATCATTTGGAATATGCTCCTCCAGAATCCACTCGTATACCCAACTCCGGCCGGCCCTCTCCTTTCTGTTTTCGTCTGTATCATTTCCAACCCTGGCGACACTGTAGACTGAATTATTCCGGGTTGCAAGGTCAATTGCTCCCAACCCGGCAATATTCCCCGCCGGAAAAGGAATTGGCTCCGTGTAAACATCCTTTCCACCAATAATGATACATTTTTCAAGCTGAAGGTCCAGTAAAATGACACCCAGGATTTGTTTTGCCTCCACGTTATTTGCATGACAATTTACAAAAGCATTCAAATCCTCGTCCGTCACAACTCCGTATAAATACAGCTTGTTATCATGGATAAAATGGTTGCGTACCGTACAATTATTGAACTTTGGCAGACTATCGCGGTTCTTTTTCTGATAACCAAGTTCATCAAATTTGCGATCGGTCAGCAAGAGTGTATGGATATCAATACCTTCATATAAATTGTCGGTGGCGGTACCGGCATCAATTCTTGCATAAAACCGGCCCTGCTGCTCCCTGTGTTTTTTTAAATTACAATCAAATAAAATAAAAAACAAGGAGGAAAAGGCAAAATGACCGGTCGCGTATATCTGCAATACTGCAACGATAATATAGGTCAGGCAAATCGTGATACTGATGCTGTTGATGGCATCTCTTCCCGGCCAGTTTGCTATAAATCCGACAATTTTGAAAAACGCTAATAATGAGATCAGCGAATAGAAGGATGATGCGAACAATTTAAGCCAGAATAACTTCCATTTTTCTTTGTTGATCTGGCCTGCTCTGGCCAAAGTAAGGATGCTCTGGCCATGCTTTTTCAAGTATATTTTGACATTCCGCCGTAACAAAAACAACCTGTTTTCGGTAAGGGAAATTGATCCGTAAACGATATGTGCGAAAACCGCAAACGTTATATCTGCCAATAAAAAGGCAATTGCAAAAGTCAGATTTCCCACGTAGGTATAAAAGAGATACAATCCGACAAACTCGAGTAATAGGATCAGGAAAAACAATGCCAGATCCCATTGTTTCGGTGAACATAAAAAACCGGGCGATCCGATCTGGGTCTCCTTGCGCCTGCAATAGAGCCACAATTTATTGGTATTGGCACCTGGCTCGAATTGTGGATTTTTAAGTAGTAATGATTCTCTTTCCATGGTCATTCTTGTTTAGGATAATTGGTTTATAAATCAGGGGTCTCTCTCATACACTAAATCTCCGGGGGTGTGTTTTAATATTTTTTTAACCGAGATATATGTCCTTAACACCGCGACAAATAAAATCAGTATCAGAAACATTGCAAACCACGAATTTGTCAATGAAAAATAGTCCTGACCTGCGTCAAGAACAAGTAGTTTGCCGAGAAGGAAGTTTTCAAAAAGCTCTCCTCCGGCAAATGCAAGGATCATTGCCGGTAATAAAGCTGTTAGAATGATTTTAATTGTAATGTAGATATACAACCCTGTCAGGGTAGTATTTTTCACCCCGAAGGCAAGGAAATTTCCCAGATTTTTCTTCATCTTTAACAGGTGATTCCGGATGACACCTGAAATATAAATCGACACGGAAAGTATGGAGAGTACGAGCAGGAGAATGATGGAACTTATCGCGATGTTACCGGTATACAGATAATTTTCCCTGTCGGACAGAACCTCAAGGTTAAGTTGTAATCCAAGATGTTCGCTCAGGTATTTTGAAAAATCCCTGATTTTTTCCAGATCTTTGAACTCAATGGCGAGGTAGTCATGGAAAAAGGAGGAATTGTCGCAGGCAGTTTCTTTTGATAGTTCAAAGTATTGACCAAAATGGTGATTTCTTAAGGAGGCCATGCCGGCAATCCGCAGGTTCTTCACATCCGTTGGAATATCTTTTTCCTGCCTGCCGATTTCAATTTTCCAATTCATAACAGACCTGTTGCCCGTTATTAATCCTGCTGTTTGAACAGTAAACGGATCCCGGATTTCAAGGATTGCATATAACTCATTAAGCATCCTGATAATTTCAGATGAATCCATATTTTCCACGAATATCCGGTAATATGGGTTTTCCCGGTCATAAAATCCGGTATTCATGGTTTTACAATAGAAGAGATTGGTAAACACGATATCCGAAAGATCCGGCAATTCATTTACGACGGCAAGAACCGGAACCGGAACCAGGTCGCCTTCCGGTGATTTCACCTGGATAAATGACATGGTTTCTTTATCCAGACCTATATCCCCTAACATCTTCCGGGAAATAATCACCCCATTGGGCTCATGGTTAAAAACATTTTCAACGGTATCGGGAAAATACCGTATGCATACTCCTGATCTTAACAGGTCCCGTACAATACCGCTGGCCGGTTCGATGGTCCTTGCCTCGTATTGCCTGGTTTTGTTCTCACCTGGATCAGTCAGTACCGGGATCATTCCTTTATTATAGAAATAGGATCCATTGATATGAAAATCTTCCCTGAATTGAGCTTTTTTTATGAGTTCATTCAGCATTCTCAGGGAGTCGCACGTACCGGAATGATAATTCAGATTGATCCAGTTGGAAAACGGATCAGCCGTGAGTTTCTGCTGATAGTTCAACGTACTTTTCGCGAAACCAAAGGCCAGGAAGGTTATGGACAAAACAACGAACAAATATACAATCGTGCTATTGTATTTGCCTTTTAAAGCCTTATACTCATTTTGGACAAGAACTGAACGGAAAGAGGTATTTTTTCGCATATAATTATCCCGGTCTGGTTCAGCGCTTACTGTAAAGGCGCATGGACATTCACCGCTTCTCTGATTTTTATTTCAAGGTCAGTGTCAGCTAATATTTCATTATTTCCATTTAACCAACCTGCTCCGGACCGTAAAAAAACATTTCCGGACCGGATCTCAAAGATCTCACCGGTTACCGGGGAAAGTACAATAATACAGCCGGCTTTGGCGATTGACAACGGAATGTTATGGGAAACCAATATGACAGAACGTTGATCATTCAGTTTGATCGATTCAATCAGAACATCCATAAGCAATTCTGAATTAATCTCATCCAGGTTTCCTGTCGGTTCATCTCCGAAGATCACTGAATAATTTTTCACGCTTGCCCGGATGAATGACAGCCGTTGCCTCTGTCCTACGGATAACTCGGATACCTTTTTTGTGCTGATCTCATTAAAATTCAAGCCCATCATACGGCAAAACTTTTCCAATTCAACACTTTCAGATGGGTTCCTGTCATCAGCATCCTGTATAAGTTTTCCGATCATCATATTCTCTTCCGGTGAATAATGTGGCATCAGAAAATCATTCTGAAAGATAAAAGAGAAATGGCGGTTCCTCAAGTTGGCCAGATCTGCTGGACGTTTCCAGATATCCATTCCGAAATTCACAACGTTCTCACCATAATGATAGGTTATTACACCCTTGCCGATTGAATTGTTCATTAATCCCAGAGTCTCGATCAACGTTGATTTTCCGCTGCCTGACCTTCCCAGTATGACGGATACTTTTCCCATCGGAACACACAGGTGTTCAATATGCAGGACTACCTTCTGTCCTCTGTTTCCATTATGACCATAAGCGCAGTCAAGTCCATGTATTTCGAATACATTCCGGTTCAAATCCTTCATGTTTTTCAGGGTAGAATATCCATTGGAACCCAGTAATAATAGATCCCTTTTTTCACAAAGGTCTGGTTAGCCGTGATCGCATCTTCATCGAGGCTGAACCTCAGACGGCCGGTTGATAAAATTTCCCTGATATTATTTTTACTCGTGGTCAATTTTATCCGGTACTCATCAAAATATTTCTGAATATTCTGATCGTTGGCAAGAATGCGTTCAAGCGGATAACGCTTTATCGGGTCCGTAATGGCATATCCAAAGGTTTCTCCTAATATTTTATTCATGATGACCTGTGGGGTGAGCGGTAAGAGTTGGGAAGGAAGCAGGTTATCGCCGACGAACCGGTTAAACAAGGCAATCCATAAGTCATATAACGATTTGGAAAAATTAGTGTTATTTGATATAATCAGCATCTTATCCAGCAATGAACCCAGGGCCTCCAGTTCCGGTTTGGTCATCAGGACATTGACTTTCCATATATCCTGTTGATAATCACTATTAGGCAATTTAAATTTCATCGATGAATATCCCTCTTCCAGAGCCCTGATATATTGCACTTTCACTTCCATTCCCGGGATTTCCTTCAGGGCTCTCTGAAACGGATCCTCATGGTGGCTTTCGAAATTTACCGGCTGATCAATGTTCAGACAAATCTGTGAAATTGCATTATTTAGAGTATTGACTATTTTGACATACCCTTTCTGCAGAAATGATTGCATCTGGGCCGCTGCAAGCTGGCCGGAATCTGCCTGCTCGATGATGGACAGGATCCCTGCATGCTCCAATTCATAACCGATATCGGTTCTTCTGTAAGCAACCTCTTTTGGATTCATGTGAAGTCTTTCGGCATATTGTCTTCCGGCTGCAACCGAAATCTCCTGGATCTGCTGAACCAGATTGTTGTCGCTTTTATAATCAAATGCAAGTAAATAACAGTTTTTTTCAACTATTTCATGCTGTATGTCACGTCGCAGCGCGACAAGGGCGGTGTCAGGAACTTCGATATGATGGTTGTTGACCAGTACGATGATATTGGTTTGTCTCGTATCAAAATTTTCGTTTCCAAGTACATATTTAAGCGTTTTCAATACATTGTCCTTTTGGGGTTCATGCCTTTTATCCGGTGCATAATTCCGGATAAAATCCCTCACATACTGATAATTGCCCTGGCCATACAGTGAACTTTTTTCCCCGATTGAAATTTTGTACTGCCCAAGCTGTATCCGCGGGAAAAAACAGACCCCGAATTTTTTCTGAAAATCAGAAAAACCTTGTTGGATCTGACCTATAACATAAGTCAACCTGTTCCTGTCAATTGAATTATCAAGAATAAAATAAACGGAAATTTGTGATTTATTTGACTTCAGGGCATCACATAGCAATGACCTGGATTTGCTGTCATCTTCATAGCGGCCTATGACCCCTGTGATAAATGTATTGTCCGGAAGATTTTCCATCCGGATCAGAGGAAATCTGAATTTGTTGCCGGGTAACGGTCTGCCCGTTAATATCCGGCTTTGCCTGACCTCATTTATATTACCATCAAAGCCACATAATTTATTCAAGAATGAAGCAGAATAATTTTTCTCATACAGATCAACAGGTTCTTGAATTGCGGGATTTCCCTCCACGTATTTGGGATTTCTGAAAAAATAGTAGTTTGGTTCGACCCAAATTGGTTTCAACGTTGTATCCCCATTAAGAAAACGAGCCAATTCACTTTCAAATTCAAATACTTTCGCTGCATAAACGGGATGGCAGCGCCTGTAAATGACTGCAGATTCATCAAAATTCGGTTCAAAACAAATTCTGTTATTGTAGTCGAAAACCCGGTCCCGGTCGACCCAACCGATCATCTGATCAGCGAAAGGCAGATCGGTATCGAATTTGAAATCCTTGCCAAGCAAATACCGGTTATTTTCAGTTTTATAAACGAAATATATCAGATATAACGGAGCATTATCAACCGGGTTGAATTCTGTCGACGATTTATAGAGAGGCACCTCCGATTCATTGATCTCACCTCTTTTAATTCTTTCAATCGTTTTGTGGTGGTTCAATATCACACACTTTTTATGAATTAACGAATTGGCCGTGAAGTCGGCGCCAAAGGAGACGAGCAAATCCGATTTATTTCTCCAACCCTTATCTTCTGCACCGATCAGTTTCCGGTCCCTGCAAGCAGATGCCTTCACGATATGAAGTTCCGTCTCCCTTTCTGCAATAACATAATATTTGTCACCGAAATGATTGTCCCCTTTGTCCCGGTCGGAAAAAACTATCCACGGCTGACCCAGTTGATTACCTGTTTTACTCAGCAAACAATTTGTCGTGATCCGTTTTTCGGCTTTTGTCAGTATTTCCGGTAGTTTTAATGCCGTCTGGCCGAATGCCGATCCGTTGAACACCTGCATGATAATGGTCACCAACGTTATGGATCTTCCTATATTCATACTACTAATTTTTAAATAAATAGCTGATCAAAAGCCTGATACCAAATGCAAATTCAAAAGCAGGCATGATGGTTGATTCAAGAATTGAATTGAATTCAGCGATATTGTTCAGTTGATAATTTCCCGGCAATGTTCTTTTGGAAAGAGGATTCAGTCCAAAGCTGACATCCGGCTCCAACCCAATACTAAAATAACCGAGCTGCTTTTCGAATCCGGCTGCCAGATGAATTGATAAAACCAGTTTATTCACAAATTTTTCTTTTGGGAAATGATAATTTTTATCCCGGAAATAGCCATAATTGCTTTGATCGAGTTCATGATCTTCATCAAGATAATATTGTTCATGAGTCGTAAGATTTGTCACCACCCCTCCTCCTGTTCGGCTTAATTTGTAATTGACTTTTGTCGATGCCGTTACATAACCTAATGCAGTCCCGGCTTTCAGATACATCCAGCCGGTAATGCGGGATCTGAGCAACAACGGTATTTCTATTTTCGTGATCTCGATTTTTTCATTTACCTCGGCAGATCTTTCATAGGTCGTACAGCTCAATGGATTCCCTGAGGTTTTATCAAGAGTGTCAGGAAAACTTTTCGAGTACGATATCATGGTTGAAGAGACGCGAACCCGCGAATAACTTATTCCTGTTGAAAAGAGCAATCCATCTTTGCGTTCTCTGTTCAGCCGTATTTCCAGCATCGCACTTTCCTGAAAGGATGGTCCTGCATCCATATTAAATTCATTGAATTGTTCATTTGATGCCAGGAGAATATCAGGTTTGTCGATGGCCGAATTGAATACATTTGACCATGCGATATATTTAATTCCTACAGCAATATTATTGACAACCGAGAGCCGTTTATCTTCCGTAATGTTTTGGATCAGAGGTTGTTCCCTGGTTAAATTTATATTCATCCGCAGGTTGATCCTGTTCTTAAACATGGGATTGTCTCGGGAATCCATGATCTGGTTTATCTTTTTCAGATAAGCAATGGCATGCTTCCCATCCTGCATGATCTTTATCCTGACCCTGGGATAGTCCAGTATCGGTTGTTTCTGATCGTACATTTTCTTTGCACGGTCGGTATATTCATTAACCGGAAGCGGAAGGAAGAAACCATCCGCGGTAAACCGGTACAGGTCCCAATATAAAAACGCATCTTTTTCAAACAAGGCGGCGAACTGATCCATGATATCCCTTGACATTTCCCTGGAATATCCCGGGCCGAGACGTGAAAGCTGGATATATTCCTGAACACACCCGTCGGCCTTTTGATAGCCGGGATCTGACTTTTGGGCATGACACCAACAATTCAATAAACAGAATACCGGTATCAGGAGCAGATATTTCATGCAGGGACCGATGGAGTCATTTATAATTAAATGTGCTCTAAACGTGTGGTTGTGTAAAATTCTCCGGTGATGAAAATCCAAACTGATCATGAAACGTCGTATTCCTTGCCGGAATGCAACATATTCATTTTCATGAAGCAAAGATAAACGGCGAACAACAGAATGTCAATACGTTTGCGAATAATATTTCTAAGTCATGTATTATCAGGATAATAAATTTCAAAAGAGGTCCCGAAAAGGTCCGGATCAAGGGTTCCGGGACTGTACCGGTAACATTTTCATTTTTTTCTACCTTTGCGGGTGAATCTCAGATGCCATGGAAAACAAGCTTTTTGTTCACAATACCCTGACACGTAAAAAGGAGCTTTTTGAACCCATCAATCCGCCGTTTGCCGGCATGTATGTTTGCGGGCCCACTGTTTATGGCGATCCGCACCTTGGCCATGCCCGGCCGGCCATTACCTTCGACCTGGTATTCCGCTACCTGCTGCACCTGGGGTATAAAGTAAGGTATGTCAGGAACATTACCGACGTGGGGCACCTGGTGGCCGACCTGGACGAGGGGGAAGACAAGATTGCCGTGAGGGCGCGTGCCGAGAAGCTGGAACCCATGGAGATCGCGCAGTATTATGCCGACCGGTATTTCATTTTTATGGACGCGTTGAATGTAAAACGCCCCAGCATCGAGCCACGAGCCTCGGGGCATATGATCGAGCAGATCCTGATGGTCCAAAAGATCCTGGATGCCGGTTATGCCTACGTGGTAAATGGTTCGGTATATTTCGACGTGGAAAAATACAGCCAGTCATATCATTACGGGAAACTTTCGGGCCGCATCCTCGAGGACCTGATCACCAACACCCGGTCGCTGGAAGGCCAGGATGAGAAACGGAATGCTTCAGATTTTGCCTTGTGGAAAAAAGCCCAGCCTGAGCACATCATGCAGTGGCCATCGCCCTGGAGCGATGGTTTCCCGGGCTGGCACCTCGAATGTTCCGCTATGAGCACCAAATACCTTGGTGATTATTTCGATATCCACGGGGGAGGCATGGACCTGCTTTTCCCGCATCACGAGTCGGAAATAGCGCAATGCCAGGCTGCCATCGGGCACGAATCGGTGAAATACTGGCTGCACAACAACATGATCACCATCAATGGCCAGAAAATGGGAAAATCGCTTGGAAACTTCATCACCCTGGATGAGTTTTTCACCGGCGCCCATGCATCTCTGCAGCAGGCTTACAGCCCCATGACCATTCGTTTTTTTATCCTGCAGGCACATTACCGCGGCACACTCGATTTCTCGAACGAAGCCCTGCAAGCCGCTGAAAAAGGGTTGAAGAAGTTGTTAGCGGGGTATGAGACGCTGGGGAAGATGTTACCCCTCCCCCGACCCCAAGGGGGAGGGGAGAGCTCACCCCCGGATCCCGGATCCCGTATCCCGGAAATTCAACAAGCCTGCTATGCCGCCATGAACGACGACTTCAACAGTCCGGTCGTGATCGCCAGCCTGTTCGAAGGGGTGCGCATCATTAATTCTGCCGCCGATAAAAATGAGACCGTTTCCGCACCGGAACTTGAGTTGCTTAAAAATATATTTGACACATTTTTATTCGACATCCTGGGATTGAAAAATGAAAAATCGGAAGATCAGCACGAGCTGCTTGATGGATTGATGCAACTTGTCCTTGCCATCAGACAGAAATCGCGTGAAACAAAGGATTGGAGTACTTCCGATCAGATCAGGGATACCTTGCAGGATCTGAAGATCACGGTGAAAGACGGGAAAGAGGGATCGAGCTGGGACATTGAACAGTGAACATTGAACAGTGAACAATGAACAGAAAAATAAAAACACTCCTATGAAACGAATTTTTGCATTTGCACTGTCCCTGCTGTTGTTAGCGGGCTGTACTTCCAAACAGGAAAACATGAAAAATGAACTTATTGATTTTATCCGAAAGCAAGATTCGGTATTGATCCCGTTATACAAGCAAACAACGATCGCCTCCTGGGATGCCGCTATTTCAGGCAAACCTGAAGATTTTAAAAAGGCGGAGGAGCTGAATCTGCAAATGATGGCGCTTTATTCCAACAAAGAATCGTTGAAAAAGCTCGAGGAGATCAAGGTTTCAGGTTTGATCACCGACAGTTTGCTGAACCGCCAGTTGGATGTCCTTTACCGGTCGTTCGTTATGGCCAAGGCCGATACCGGCAAACTGAATGCCATGGTCAGGATGGGAACCGTGATCGAACAGAAATATGGCAATTTCCGTACAGAGGTGAGGGGGAAGAAAATGTCGGACAATGATGTAGAAGAGGTACTGAGCAGTTCAAAGGATGTGAAATATCAGCAGGAGGTTTGGGAGGCCCAGAAAAAGATCGGTACCGTGGTGGCCGGTGATGTTAAAAAGCTGGTCAAACTGCGCAATGAAGTGGCCAAAGACCTTGGATTCAGAAACTACCATGAAATGAGCCTGACCCTGAGCGACCAGGATCCGAAAGAGGTCCGCAAACTGTTCGATGAACTTGACAGCCTCACCCAAAAAGCTTTTTCCAGCGTAAAAGATGACATTGATGCCTATTTCGTGAAGTATTACAATCTTAAAAGCAAGGACGAACTGATGCCCTGGAATTACCAGAACCGTTTCTTCCAGGAGGCGCCGAAAATTTACGAGGTGGACCTCGATAAATATTACAAGGACAAGGATCTTGAAAAACTTACCTCCGGTTATTATGCCGGCATCGGGCTCCCCATTGATGACATGCTGAAAAACAGCGATCTGTATGAAAAACCGGGGAAGAACCAGCACGCCTTCTGCACCGATATCGACAATGCCGGGGATGTTCGGGTGTTATGCAACGTGAAACCCAACCAATACTGGATGAATACGATGCTCCATGAATTCGGCCATGCAGTGTATGATAAAAACATTGACACAACCCTGCCGTTCACTCTCCGGGATCCGGCCCATACCTTCACCACCGAAGCCATTGCCATGATTTTCGGGAGGTTTTCTTCGAATCCTCAATGGTTGAAGGATATGACAGGCATCAGTGAAGAAGAAAAGATGAAAATCGCCGAAACATGCTTTAAGACGCTGCGACTCGAACAGCTTGTCTTCAGCCGCTGGGCCCAGGTCATGTACCGGTTCGAACGGGAGATGTACAAAAATCCCGACCTCGATCTGAACAATCTGTGGTGGGACCTGGTAGAAAAATACCAGATGATCAAACGTCCGGCTGGCCGTAACGAACCCGATTGGGCCACCAAGATCCATATTGCCACTTATCCGTGTTATTACCACAATTACCTGCTGGGCGAACTTCTGGCTTCACAGTTGTATTACCATATCGTGGGCAACATCATCAAATCCGATGATTATAAATTCCAGAGTTTCGCCGGTAACAAAGAGGTTGGCGACTACCTGAGGAGTCAAATCTTTGCTCCCGGGAACCGGTGGTATTGGAACGAAATGATCGAGAAGGCTACTGGCGAAAAACTGACAGCAAAATATTACGCGAAACAGTTTGTAAATTAGGAACCCGGACCCCGTCAGGGTGCCGGACCCTGTCAGGGTGTCGGACCCCGTCAGGGTGCCGGACCAGAAAAGGACATAATGAGTAATGTTTGTCAGAACCTACCCCAGGCTATCATAACCTTATTTTGTTTCCTTTAACCTTAGTAGAAAAAATTGACGCCGGATATTATTGACCTTATTACCTTATCGGGCAATCCGGATGCGGGTTTTAATAAGGTAATAAGGTTCGGTTTGCCGGTGCGTCTGTCATTCTACTAAGGTCAGGAAGCGAAAAAATAAGGTTTGAGCGGCTATGCGTTTTGGATTTGGTCAGGAGGCGAAAAAATAAGGTTTGAGCGGCTAAGCGTGTTGGATTTGGTCAATTTTGTTTCCTTAACCACAGTAGAAAAAACGGGCGGATGGGGTATTGACCTTATTACCTTATGTGTTTAGAATACAGGTTCGGGATTCATGTTCCTGCCGATTTTTTGGTTTATAATCAGCAAACACGCTATTCCCATGATTTATCGCTGAATTTTTGCGCTGAGGGAGGCAGGTCGGTTCCTTTAAATCTACTTGCAATAATATTCAATAGCTCGCCCAGCGTTTTTATACCCCATTGATAACGATTTTTCTAAATCGGCACATCCATTACCACCTGTGTTAAACAATGCAATGCCCCTGAGATAATATGTAGACGCGAATCCCGGATTCAAAACAATCGCCGCATTCAGGTCTTCGATGGCACTAGTGTAACTAATTGTTTAATTTCATAAACTTTTTTGTAAAATAATTTTCACCATCAAAAAGCTGTAAAACATATAATCCAGGTAAAAAATTGTGTACATCAAGGATTATTGTATTTGAATTCTCTTTTGTCTTTTTTACTTCAAGATTTTGACCATCAAGATTGAATATTTTGATGTGTTTCAATAATCCTTGATCAGGACTCAATCTTATCTCTAAATAACTGTAGCATGGATTAGGGTATAATGAGAGTTGAGTAGTTAATGTGGAATCATGAGTTAATTGTAATTCAGAATGTTGATAAATTGTCTCATTTTCACTCATTATCAAGCGCATAGTATTCTCATCAAGCCTATAATTCGAATCAGTCTCAATTATATAGTTAACACCTTCAGCTATTTTATCTTCGTCTTCATTTAATGGGCCAATGTAAATAGTTTTTGTTGTGGATGTCCAATTTGAACAAGGACCCCAAGTACCTCTGGTAATTCTATATTTATGCCCATAATAGAATACACCATTTCCAGTAGAAATATTAGGATTACAACAATATCCAGGAAATGTATTTATATACCATAATTGTTGGATCCACCAACTTGATGGATTAGTCAGTGTTGTATTTGGTACAATTTGACCTGTATATCTATCAATTTCAGACACTTCCCACCAGAATGAGCTTCCGCTTGGCACAGTTTGAACTGTTGCAGTTACTATATAAGTCTGACTTCCAGCTGGCAAATTTCCTACCAACCCAAAATCTGAAATTAAAGGAGTATTATTCCTTGTTATATTGACATCATCTAAAAACACGTGATGAGTAGAAGTGTATGGAGAATTATAACCTATTGGAAATGAGGACAATCTGAACTCCACCTTATTTGGATCCCAATTAGCAATATATATCGGACATACAAAAGTCCCACTGTACTGGTTCCAAGTCGTGTTAGTGACATTAGATGAAACAAAAACAACATATTCGTCTGTACAACCTCCATCTTTTCTTAAAACAACTTCGACTTTATTATAATTCGGATCTGGGGGGTAGTAAATTGGAGAAAATGGAGATTGAGGACAATTGATGTGGTACCCTTGAATTGCAGCAGCATAAAATGAGACCGTATATGAACAAAAAGCATGTAATGGTTGTTCAAGGGTTCCAATAATACTTTCATTGGCAAAATTCATGATAGTTCCATTTTTATACATGTAACTACCACCGGCAAAACCCACATATCGAAGATGCCCAGTTCTTTCAGATCTTGTTCCCCATTTTGTCAATGGTATATTTACTTGACTTGGACAAGTAGCATATACATCAAAAAGATCAGGTGTTCCTGGGTATCCATATAAAGGAGGACCCGCTGTTGAAGAATAAAATAATCCGCATCCAACATTCCATCCGGTTGCGTGTGAAACTTGATTTTCATCGTATACTACTGGTCCATTTTCAAAACCAGGATTTGAAATTAAATTCTGACATTCAACTTTGATAATCAGCAATGACATAATACCAATTAATTGGAAAAAAATGATCTTTTTCATAATATTGATTTTGGGGTTTGGTAAAAACAATTTACTAACTATTCACCCACTGTTTCTTAAATCCAGGGGCTATTAATAATCCGTTCTGATTTTTTTCAATTACTGCAATGATACACAAGTCTGCAGACAAATAATTGGCAAATTTATATTCGGTCACTTTGAAATTGGTTGGTTTTGTTTTAACTTCTTTAAAACAGCGGGGAAAGGTCGATAAATTTAATGCATTGTCAACTAATTTTTGTGTACATTTTTTTACATAAAAGTATAATGGTTGGGCCGTAGGAATTTGATATTAAATAACAGATAGTGAAACGGATATGAATTGATACACGAGAAAATTCGTGCACGGTTGGGTGCACATTTTAACTTTGACTGATCATTTGGTTATCAAATTTGTAACCATTCATTGCTTTGCGATTCATGTTCCTGCCGATTTTTTGGTTTATAAGGAGCAAATTGCATCTTCAAATGATTTATCGCTGAATTTTTGCGCTGAGGAATTTAATTCGGTTCCATCAATACTACTTGCAATAATATTCAATAGCTCGCCCTGCGTCTTTATAACCCATTGATAACGATTTTTCTAAATCGGCACATCCATTACCTCCTGTGTTAAACAAAGCAATGCCCCTGAGATAATATGTTGACGCAAATCCTGGATTCAAAACAATCGCCGCATTCAGGTCTTCGATGGCACTTGTGTAATCTTCAAGATTTCCCTTGACGATAGCCCGGTTTTGAAATGCTCCAAAATGATTTGGGTTTAATCTAATGGTCGTCGAAAAGTCATGAATGGCATTGTCGAGTTCATTTGATTTCATGTATGAATTTCCCCTCGCAAAATAAGCCTCATCATACGCGGGATTTAGAGTTATTGCAGCAGAAAGATCATTGATTGATGCAGCAAAATTTCCTGTTTTTGATTGCGCGATTCCCCTGTTAAAGTAAGCTTCACTGTAAGAGGGCGAGATCAAAATAGCCTTGTCGAGATGGACAATTGCCTCTCCGAATTTTCCTGATTCGATTTCCTGTGCAGCAAGAGTATTTAAGATTATATCGGAATCGTTATAAAATGACAATGCATTACTAAATAATTTAACCGGTTCCCTCCACAGCATGCTTCTTCTAAAAGTTACAATTGAATATCCAATTATTATGGCAAGTAGAGTGCATATGACCGGAATTCGGAGCTTTCTATACTTACTAATTACAAATGAAGCAACAAAGGCAATTATAAAAAAAATTCCCGCCGACGAAATATACGCATACCGGTCAGCAATCACGGCATCTCTGTGAAAACTCACTGTAGTTACAATAATACTGTTGAATAAGAAGAAGAGAAGGCCAAAAATAATATGCTTTTTTTCATTTCTGGATAAATATATTAAAATTGCAACGAGGGTAATGAAAATTAACGGGACTGCTAAAATGCTTAATGGAACAGGCTCACCTGGTTCAAATGGATAGGGGTAAAAAACAGACAGCGGATAAGGAATCAGAACCTTGATAAAATATTGTGAAATTGAATAAATAAAAATGATCCCCTTTTCAGGATTTGAATATTGGTATCCATAGGCTATGTAACCATATTCCTTCTGGGCAATGAAATTAACCCATCCGAAGAAAAGACAAAGAAGAAAAAAAGGGAGTTTCTCGAGCAATAATTTTGCTTTTAACTCTTTACCATAATAATAATCAACCAGCAAGAATATGAATGGAAGCGAAACGGCTTGAATCTTTGACAATAATGCAAAAATGACGCATACAATAACCAGGAGATACCTGAACAGGTTTTGCGACTTTTCAGAGTAACCTATATAGAAAACAACCGATAAAAGAAAAAAGAAGACAAACAGCAGATCTTTTCTGGATGTTATCCATGCCACTGATTCAATATGAATTGGGTGAATTGCAAAAAGGACTCCTGTTATGAAGGCAATCAGCATATTACCAGTAAGGCGTTTGAAAAGGATAAACAATAGAATTGTATTAGCACTATGCAACATCAGGTTAGTTAGATGAAAAGGAAATGGACTTCCATGGCCTAAGGCATAATCAACCATAAAGCTGATGGAAGTAAGTGGATGGTATAATCCGACGTGGAAATTGAAGAATAATTGAATAACCCCGGATAAAGTTAAATGTCTGAAAACCTGTGCTAATGCGACGGTTTTATCGTCCCAACAAAAAAAACCATTTTGCAGAGTCGGGTAATAAACGATAAAACAACCTATCACCAGGAGAAGAGTTAGGCGGAGTGGTAAATAGTATCTTTTAATAATTGACTTCATTTATCTAAAACAGGTCTGTCTTGATATGTGTTAAGATTGCCACCGGACGAAATTACAACCAATAATCAAATTGAGTCCGATTATTATTGATAGGATTATCTTCATATTTTGCGTGACTATTGCTTTATGAAAAACAGTAATCAAAACGATTCCATGATCTTTCTGGCAAAGGCTTGCGACTGTTCCAGTTCATCGGGGTCAGGATGGCCGATCGTAAACGGACGCAGCATGGCGAATTCAATAAGCATGGGGATGTTGCTGGCCATAAGTTCATCGGCCGTTTTTTCGGAAAGTTCTCCCATGCAGTGAAATAAACCTACCAGCTCACTCTTTGAACAGGCCGAACGGCATTTTTCGATCTCATTGTCCAGCACAATATGGTGCTGCATTTCTTCACTGTCTGATATCATGGCATGGGTAACGAATAACGCAATCTTTTTGCCTGCTGCATGGGTCTTAAGGAATTTTATCGCTGCCGGAGGCGGACCGAACCGCATAACCGGGAAACCAAGAAAAGTCAGTCCGATCCCTTCGAGGGTCGTAATTTCACCGATGGGCATGATTGATTTTTCCATCGGCAGTGCATCAAAAATAGCTTCCGCGACTTTTTTCGTATTGCCTGTCCGGGACCAGTATGTTACCAGTATCCTCATCGGAGGAGTAGTTTATTCATGTGTTCCTGCTTTTTAGGTTTAATTTTTCAAGTAATCCGTCCTTGTACACCAACCCGATGGGGATCATTTGTCCCCCGACGCTTACCTGGTTGCCTTCAATCAAATGGATCGCGGAAACGGATACTATAAAGGACTTGTGTATCCGGACGAACTGACTTTCGGGTAATTGTGTGATCAGATTCCGGAACGTACCATGAATGACCAGTCTCTTTTCCCGGGAATGTACTTTGATATAATCGCCGGTTGATTCGAAAAAAAGTATGTCGGCGAAGTCGATCTTATACACCTTTTTATCCGCCCTGAACAGAATAAATTCCCGTTCGGGTACGGAAAATTCGCCTGTCGCATGCTCCTTATTTTTCCTGAATTCCGCCCATTCAGTCGCCTTGTTGACAGCCTTCAGAAACCTTTCAAATGAGAAAGGCTTTAACAGGTAATCGATGGCATTGGATTCAAATCCTTCGGCTGCAAATTCGGGATAGGCCGTGGTAAAAATGATGAGTACCGGGTTGGTCAGTGTTTTCACGAAACGGATCCCCGAAAGCCGCGGCATGTTGATGTCAAGAAAAATGAGGTCGGCCGGCTGCTTGCGGAGATACTCACCCGCTTCGATGGCGTCGGAACATACCTTTAAAAGTTCGAGAGATGGACAGTCTCCGATATATTGCACCAGAACGTCCTGTGCCAACGGTTCGTCGTCAATGACCAGGCATTTCAGTTTCATCTCATGTTTGAATTATCATTTCTGCTTTAAAACGGTCATCTGTTTCTGTTATTTCAAAATGGTGCTTCCCTGGATAAGTCTTACTCAGCCTCATTTTCAGGTTTTCAAGACCGATCCCGCCGTGATTGTCCCCGGGGATATCCATTGATTGGCCTTTATTATTTTCCGCCACAAACCTGATCCGGCCATCTTCAACCTTCCATTCGATCACGACAAATGCAGGTCCTGTTTCACCCTTGATCCCGTGTTTGAAACTGTTCTCTATCAAAGGCAGAAACAGCAGCGGGGCAATTTTCCGGTTGGTAACATCACCGGAGATGAATACCTCTATTTTTGCCCTTGGCCCTGTGCGGATTTTTTGAAGATCAATATAATCCTGCATGTAATTCAGTTCGGTCGCCAGGTCGACCAGCTCTTTTTTTGTCTCATAAAGGATATATCTCAGGATCTCGGAGAGTTTCAGGATGGTTTCGGGGGCATTGACCGAGTGTTTCAGAACCATCGAATAGATGCTGTTAAGGCTGTTGAACAAAAAATGAGGGTTGATCTGGGTCCGTAGCGCCTGCAATTCGGCTTCCGAACGTTCTTTCTGAAGCTGCATGAACTGGCCCCGGGCTTCAAGCAAAAGGAAGTAGCCTTTGGAAAGCTTGAAAAGACTTGTGATCCCAACGAAGGCAACCATGAATTCCATCAGGTCGGCGAATTCGAAATAGGATATAAAATAGTAGCCGGGCAGTATATAATCAATGATGTGCGTAAAAGTGAGCTGGTTGAGAAAAGTGCAGGCGATCAGGTTGACGGCGGCTAATATTCCATACAGCATGTACTTTTGCCGGTTCAAAAAATATGGGATTAACAGGGTCAGGTTGATATAAACCCCGATGGCGATGGAAAAAAGGAAAACGATGGTGTAAATATGATCGGTCGTTTGAATTTCTCCTGAACTAGCAAAAATGTGAACCAGAATGAAATAGGATAATCCCCAGAACGCCATGTGCTGGACTATTCTTGCCGGAATGGATCTTTGCAGGACATGGATGTTCATCACCGGGTTTGTTTCTTTAATACAAAAGTATAGTCTTTATCAAAGGCCTTCGGATCATCGGAATATTTCTCCATGAATTTCTGAAGTTCGGCGGTCGGGGCGGTGAGAACAACCTGGAAGTTATCGTCACCGGCACCAACTCCTTCATAGGGGACCTTTTCATGGGCGATCCTGATCTTGTTTTGTCTGAACAATCCGATCAGCCACTCTTCATTATACCATTGGATGACCATTTTCTCAGGCGATATCTCAACCCTGGCCACCGTGTGCATCGGAACCAGATGGGACGCCATGAAATCGTTGTTGCTCCCTGCTTCCCGGGGATAAAAATCGAGGAAAAGTTTGCTTCCAAGTTTAAACAAGTGAACGCTGAACGTGGCTGTTCCTTTATTATCGGTTAATGTAATCAGGTATGCCTGCTCAGGAACATCGGGTTTGAAAAGCCCGGTAAATTTCGATTGCTGTTCAATTTTCCAGACCGAGGAATCAGCGCCTGTCCATGTTCCCAGTATTTCTTTTTTAAACACGAGGTCCTCTTTCAGGTAAAAGGGGTGGAGGGATTTCACGAAGCAACCCGGGAGGAGAACGGCTATTAATACGATAAATAAGATGTTTTTCGTTTTCATGTGTCAATGATTTGTTGGTTTACCGGTACAAAAGAAACACTAAAACGAAACAGGAAAAATCTTTTTCGTCGAACCTGACCCGGATTTCGGCCAACAACAAAAAACCGGGATCAAAACAAGACGGCGGCAATCAAAATTTTCAGGATTTCCAGCGCTCCAGCCTTGGGATCCCGGAGGTGAAAAACCATGCGGCAAAACCCGGGAAACCCATTTCCTTCAACTTACCCTTAACGAGAGTCTTCATCCCGTCGACGGTGATATCCGGTTGGGTAAATTTCCCGTTTTCATAACAACGGGAGCAGTACATGGTACTTTTACTTCCATCAGCATGGGTACCTCCGCCATTTTCATCTTTTCTAAGTGGCATTCCGCAACTCTGACAATTTTTACTGATTTTTTCCATAATTATCAGTTTTTAAATTGAGATGAACAAAATTAACAAATACCGATTACTATCTATCTGCATCTGCGTTAATTTATCCGCTAAATCTTATTTTGAAGTGCCGGAAAATTTGTTCATCACGCCCGGCATAATGATTCAGAATAGCGAACAATAAACCCCGGAGGGGTGACAGTAATCTTTATACCCTTCTTGTTATGAAAATCCGTCACAGGGGAATCTATTTTTGCTTTATCGGATTAAACAGTAAAAGGAAATAGGATAAATTTTACTTTTTCAGATTTTTATTACTTTTACTTTCTTTTAAAATCGATACCCATGAAAAAGATCTCCTTAATTCTGATCCTCCTGCTCTCCTGTTCCGTATTTGGCCAGAGACCACAACCACCTCGTAAACCCCATGCGCCTAAGTCGGTCAAAGAAAAGGACCCCGTCGCGGTAAGTTTAAAAAAAGCCGGGTCCATTGATTTCCTGGCCCTGGTCCGTGTTTTGAAAGATTGGGGTTATATCAATGAAACAGGTGATTATGTCATCACACCGCAATTCGAGAATGCTAAACCTTTTTCCGACGGCTATGCCAGGGTAAGAAGTATGGGCGACTGGGGCTATATCGGTAAGGAAGGAGCGTTTACCATCAATCCGCAGTTTGAAAGAGCAGAGGACTTCAGCGACGGGTTGGCCAGGGTCGTTAAATTCAAGAAGTGGGGATACATTGAAAAAACCGGAACTTTTGCAATCAACCCACAGTTTGACGATGCCGAAGATTTTGCCGACGGTCTGGCACGGGTAAGAAAAGGAGCCTCCTGGGGCCTCGTCGATAAAAAAGGAACGTATGTAGTGAATCCTCAGTTCTCCGGACTGGGAAGTTTTTCCGAAGGGTTGGCCCGTGCACGGGTTGGGAAGGAATGGGGGTATGTTGATGTATCGGGCAAATGGGAGATCAATCCTCAATTCGACGATGCTGAGGATTTCAACGGGGGACTTGCCCGCGTGAAAAAAGGTACCCAGTGGGGTTATATTGATAAAACGGGTACCTATGCCATCAACCCGCAATTCGAATCGGCCGGCGATTTCCATAATGGCCTGGCCAGGGCAAAAAAAATGCGCCAATGGGGGTTCATCGATAAAAAGGGGACCTGGACCGTAAATCCGCAATTCGATGATGCCGGTGATTTCTCCGGAGGTCTGGCCAGGGTAAAGAAGGGCCGTGAATGGGGATACATTGAATCGTCGGGAACCTACTCGATCAATCCCCAGTTTGACGATGCCGATGATTTTTCAGGTGATCTGGCCATGGTAAAAAAGGGGACCCAGTGGGGATTCATCAATAACAAGGGCCTCTATGCCATCAACCCGCAATTCGAACAATCAAATGGTTTTGTGAACGGCTTGTCGCGGGTCAAAAAAGGACCAAAATGGGGATTTATCAATGAATCCGGGATCCTTGTGATCAATTGCATCTTCAATGATGCCGAGGATTTTTCGAAATAGCGGCTGGTCTTTTATACCGTTATCACCAGATAATAATTTTTCTTGCCTTTCTGAACCAGGATGTATTTGTCGTTTGACAGGATGGTCTGATCCACCATAAATGATTCGTCGACTTTTACCTTATTGACCTGTACGCCACCCTCTTTCAGCATCCGTCGTGCTTCCCCCCTGGAAGAGAAAATCTGTGTCATCTCCACAAGAAAATCCACGATATTCACAGTTTTCGCAATATCACTTTTCTGAACTTCACTTTGCGGAACTCCTTCAAAAACCGAAAGCAATGTCTCCTCCGGCAGGTTCATCAGGGTTTCGGTCGTGCCTCTGCCAAAAAGAATTCCCGAAGCTTCCATAGCGGCCTGCAGATCTTCCATGGAATGTACCCGGATGGTAATTTCTTCGGCCAGGGCTTTTTGTAATACCCTCAGGTGAGGAGCCTCGTCGTGCTGTTTCTGAAGCGCTTCGATTTCCTCTTTTGACAACAAGGTGAATTTTTTTATATATTCCGATGCATCGGAATCGCTTGAATTCAGCCAGAACTGGTAAAATTTATAGGGCGATGTTTTTTTCGGGTCAAGCCAAATGTTCCCCGATTCGGTCTTTCCGAATTTTCCGCCGTCGGACTTGGTAATGAGTGGACAGGTGAGTGCAAATGCTTCGCCGCCGAGTTTTCGCCTGATCAGTTCCGTGCCGGTCATGATGTTTCCCCACTGATCGGAACCACCCATCTGGAGCTTCACATGGTGATGTTCGAACAGCCAGCAATAATCAAATCCCTGCACAAGCTGGTAGGTAAATTCAGTAAAGGATATCCCTGAGCCTGATTCCATGCGTTTCTTCACCGAATCTTTTGCAACCATGTAATTGACCGTGATGTGCTTGCCAACCTCGCGAAGGAAGTTCAGGAAAGAGAACTCCTTCATCCAGTCGTAGTTGTTCACCAGCTCCGCGGAGTTCATGCCGCAATTAAAATCCAGGAATTTTTCGAGCTGCTTCCGGATACAATCCTGGTTGTGCCACAAAACGGTTTCGTCGAGCAGGTTGCGTTCCTCCGATTTCCCTGAAGGATCGCCGATCATTCCGGTGGCGCCGCCGACCAACGCAAATGGCTTATGACCGGCCCGCTGCAGATGTACCAGCATCATGATCGAAGCAAGGTTCCCGATGTGCAGGGAATCGCTGGTGGGATCGTAACCGATATAGGCGGAAGTCATCTCTTTAAGCATCTGCTCTTCAGTTCCCGGCGTCATATCGTGGATCATTCCCCGCCAGCGCAATTCTTCGATGAAATTCATTCGGCTGTTTTTTGCAAAAGTAGGTAAATCCAAATTATCGGTTCCTGGAGGCGATGAAGTAAATGATCATCGGTACGAATATCCCTCCGAGAATAACCGGAAGAAACCATGATCCAGGCCCTGAACCCTCTTTTTCCACGAACCGGACTGTTGCATTGCTGATCAGGAAAAAAATCCAGATAACGGCTGCCTTCAGGTACCGGATCAGCCTGATCGCTAATGTGTACTGTCTCAATGCATTGGCAGGTGTGATCGTGACCAGGTAATTGAACTGGTGCGGGACCAACACGATGAGGCTCAGCAGGATATAGACGAAGACACCAATACCGGGCAGCATCCAGAAGGAGGATCTGGAGGAGAATTCGTCCGGTGATCCGGATGCGGTAAAATGAGATGGAATGGTTTGCGGAAGTTTCGGGAATTGGTAGATCACATATCCCAGGAGCACCATCAATCCGAGGAGCGCCGCCGCTTCGAGTAACCAATCGGCAGGGGTCATTTCCGGTCTGACCACCGGACGGTCAGACTTATTGAACCGGTTCAGTTTAAAAAAACCGGAATAATTCGTATTGATCATCATGTTATGTCTTTTTGCTGCTGGTTTTCGCCCGGGCGTACCGGTTCCTTCTTTGGCATACGACCGGCTTCTTTCAGCGTTTTTTCAATCACCCATTCCAACTGGCCATTCACTGAACGGAATTCATCTGCTGCCCATTTCTCAAGCGCTTCATAGATTTCCGGCCTTACCCGGAGCATAAATACCTTTTTATTCGCCATATTCGGTTTACTGATGCAGTGTACCGGTATTCACCACAGGGGTTGTATCTTTGTCAGAACATAGAACCACCATCAGGTTGCTGATCATGGTCGCTTTTTTGTCCTCATCGAGGTCAATGATGTGTTTCTTGCTGAGGTGGTCCAGCGCCAGTTCGACCATGCTTACGGCTCCCTCCACGATTTTGGTTCGGGCAGCGACAACGGCCGTGGCCTGCTGACGGCGCAACATGGCTCCCGCGATCTCGGATGCATAGGCCAGGTAGCTGATCCTGGCTTCCATCACTTCGATCCCGGCCATGGTAAGCCGCTCCGAAAGCTCTCTTTCCAGGGCCTGGTGAACCTCCTCCCCGCCCGCGCGGAGGGTGATCTCTTTTTGTTCGTCGTCGAAATTGTCATAGGCATAATGACCCGCCAGTTTACGGGTCGCCGACTCACTCTGAATATCCACGAAATGGATATAATCGTCCACTTCAAAGGCGGCTTTGAAGGTATCCCTGACCTTCCACACCAGCACACATCCGATCATGATCGGGTTTCCGAGCTTATCGTTGACCTTGATCGGTTCGCGGTTGAGGTTGCGTGCCCGCAGCGAGATTTTCTTTTTGACATAAAACGGGTTGACCCAGAAGAACCCATTCGTTTTGATGGTGCCTTTATACTCTCCGAAAAGAACCAGCACCGACGATTCGTTGGGATTGACCACCATCAGGCCAAGGGCGATCAAAATGGCGCCCGCAATGAAAAGCAATGAGACTACGACTCCAACTACTTCCTGATTATAGAATACAAGCCCGCAAATCCCAAGGGCCAATAACACAATGACGACCAGGACACCCATGTATCCCGATGATGTTGAACTAATTTTTTCTTTTTCCATGGTTAATTGAATTTATAATATCAATATGATATTAAAATGATTTTGCAATAATACTACATATTTTTGCTGAAGTCAAGTCTTTTAACATGTCTTTTTGTAAAAAGAGGTGCTATGCGGCTAAATCAATCAGGTACCATTATATTTGCTGCCAAATACCGCTCGATCAGTTTCGGAACCGGGTATTTATGTATTTCCGTGAGCGGGATCAGCAGGTAAGGCAATTCACGCATTTGGTCGGAATGGAACCAATAAAACCTGACATGCAGCTTCTGATGGGTCAATACATGGATATATTCTCCCGATACATCCCGTAATTCTTTGGCAGTACAGTTTAACATGGTGGCAAATTCCTGTTCCGGTAACAGGTGCCTCTTTTTATCAGGAGAATGTTCAACCGAAGGAAAATCATACAGGTTTTTCCAGATATCCTTCCCCGACCGTTTGTTCAGGTAGATGAAATGTTGTCCGTCTGCACTGACCGTAACGACCAGATAATGAATGAACCGGTCGTGCTTAACGGCCTTCGGATCCCGTTCCGGCAATTCATCAACCAGATTATTGTTAAAGGCAAAACATTGCTTTTTGAAAATACAATTCATGCAACCGGGGCTGGCGGGTGTACATACCGTTGCACCAAACTCCATCATGGCCTGGTTAAAATCGCCCGGATTCTGCCGATCCAGCTTTTCGGTGGCAATGGCATGGATCTTTCTTTTTGTTTCAGGCCCGCCGGTTGATCCGGTAATTCCGAAAAGCCTTGATATAAACCGTATCACATTGCCATCCATCACTGCTTCCGGCTGATCAAAACAGATGGAAGCAATGGCGGAAGCCGTATAATCGCCTATCCCCTTCAGTTTCCGCAGTTCAGCATGCGTGCGGGGGAATTCTCCACCGTACCCGTTCATGATCGTCTGTGCGGTTGAATGCAAATTTCGCGCCCGCGAATAATAACCCAACCCCTGCCAGAGCTTTAATATCGATTGTTCATCCGCCGCGGCAAGATCCTTTATGGCCGGAAAGGCGGTAACAAATTTGTCATAGTATGGTCTCCCTTGTTCTATCCGGGTTTGCTGCAAAATGATCTCCGAAAGCCATATCAGGTAGGGGTCTTTCGTTCGCCGCCATGGGAAATCCCGCTTGTTCACTAAATACCATGAAAGTAATTTTTTTGAAAAGTTCATAATGCCTGCCGGAGTAAGAAACAAAGATATAAGATTTTGCTTCCCGGCTATCCGTGATATAATTTTGATTAAATTTTATTGTGTTTTAAAAAAAAGTTTATCTTTGCAATCCGTTTTCCGGTAATAAAAGGCATTCAGTAACAACAATATATAACAATTAACACCCATTAAACATGACAAAAGCAGAAATTGTAGCAGAAATTGCTAATAAGACTGGTATTGAAAAAGTCGCCGTTCAGGCCACCGTTGAAGCTTTCATGGAATCTATCAAGACATCCATGACCACAGGTCAAAACGTTTACCTCAGAGGATTCGGAAGTTTTATTATCAAAAAGAGAGCTGAAAAGACAGGAAGAAACATTTCAAAGAATACAACACTGATCATTCCCGCCCACAACATCCCTTCTTTCAAGCCGGCGAAGACCTTTGTAAATAAAGTGAAATCACACGTAAAAGTGAAGTAATCAACTTCTAAGCTGATTTATTATGCCAAGTGGTAAGAAAAGAAAGAGACATAAGATGGCAACGCACAAGCGTAAAAAACGCTTGCGCAAGAACAGACATAAGAAGAAATAACCTTCCTGCTGCTGCAATTCCTTAAGTCATCCTCGGTTACTGGCCAATTATCAGTACCATCTCTGTAATACATGGAACGCTGTGAATAAGGAATTAATCATCAATTCGACTTCCACGGAAGTCGAAATCGCCTTACTTGAAGACAAACTTCTCGTAGAGTTAAATAAAGAAAAGGCCAACAACGAATACACGGTTGGAGATATTTACTTTGGCAGGATCAAAAAGATCATGCCGGGCCTGAATGCTGCTTTCGTGGATGTTGGTTATGAGAAAGATGCATTTTTACATTACCTTGATCTCGGTCCGCAGATCCAGTCATTGCTTAAATACATCCGTAAAGGACAGGCGACCTCCGGGGGAAACCTGACCATCGGTGATTTTGAACCGGAAGCCGATATCCAGAAGACCGGGAAGATCACCCAGGTTCTTAAACCCAACATGGACATCGTGGTGCAGATCGCCAAGGAACCAATTTCCACCAAGGGGCCGCGTGTAACTTCTGAAATTGCCTTTGCAGGACGATACCTGGTGCTGATGCCTTTTTCCGATAAAATTTCAGTTTCACAAAAGATCAAAAGCGCCGATGAACGAAACCGGCTAAAGCGGCTCATTACCAGCATTAAACCTAAAAATTGCGGGATCATCATCCGTACAGTGGCAGAAAACAAGCTGGTGGCCGACCTTGATTCCGACCTGCGCAACCTGTACAAGAAGTGGGAGATCATTACCCAAAAACTTGCCAGTGCCAAACCGCCCCAGAAAATAATCGGGGAAATCGACCGTACCTCGGCCATTCTTCGCGACGCCCTCAACGAATCGTTTAACAACATTGTTATCAATGATTCCGGGCTTTATGAAGAGATCCGGGCTTATATTCAGCGGATCGCTCCCGATAAGGTTAATATTGTCAAGATGCATAGCGGTAAAGTTCCGATTTTCGACCAGTATGGCATCGACAAACAGATAAAAAACTCGTTTGGGAAAATCGTAACGATCAAAAGCGGCACTTACCTGGTCATCGAACACACCGAGGCCCTGCACGTGATCGACATCAACAGCGGCCACCGGGTAAACCAGGATCAGAACCAGGAGACGAATGCCATGGAGGTAAATCTCGAGGCGGCGACGGAGGTGGCAAGGCAGTTACGGCTCCGCGACATGGGCGGTATTGTTGTGATCGATTTCATCGACATGGTCCAGGGATTGAACCGGCGTAAACTTTTTGAGAAACTGCGGGATGAGATGAAGCGCGACCGTGCCAAACACTCCATCCTGCCTCCCAGCAAATTCGGACTTGTCCAGATCACCCGGCAACGCGTACGCCCCGAAATGAATGTCCAGATACTTGAAAAATGCCCCGCCTGTGATGGTACCGGCAAGATCAGGCCAACCATCCTGCTCACCGACGATATTGAAAATAACCTGGTCTATCTTGTCCGCGAACAAAATGAAAAGGGCCTCACCCTCGTTGTTCATCCTTATGTGTATGCCTTCCTGACCCACGGATGGTTTAACTTTAAATGGAAATGGTGGCGCAAATTCGGCCAGTGGGTGAAGATCAAACCACAAAATGCATCCCATTTTCTTGAATACCATTTTATTAATAAGAATGGGGATGAAATAAAAATGTAATTCGTAACTCGTAATTCGTAAATGGATATAGTAGTAAGCGGCATCAGGCCAACCGGGAACCTGCACCTTGGAAATTATTTCGGGGCATTGCAGAGTTTTGTGAAAATGCAGGAGGAGAATCAATGCTATTTTTTTATCGCCGATTATCATTCTCTCACCACTCACCCCACGCCGGCCGACCTTCACGGGAATGTAAAAACCGTGCTGGTCGAATTCCTTGCCTGCGGTCTTGACCCGGAGAAAGCGATCCTTTACATTCAAAGCGACTTGCCGGAGACGGCCGAATTGTACCTGTTGCTGAACATGAACGCCTATATCGGCGAACTCGAACGCTGCACTTCATTCAAGGAGAAGATCCGTGCCCAGCCTCAGAATGTGAACGCGGGGCTGCTCACCTACCCGACCCTGATGGCGGCAGATATCATCATTCACAAGGCCGCCAAGGTACCTGTCGGGAAGGACCAGGAACAGCACTTAGAGATGACCCGCACCTTCGCCAACCGGTTCAACCGGCTCTATTCCGTCAATTATTTTCCCGAACCGGTTGCCTATAATTTCGGGGAGAACCTCCGTAAGATCCCGGGATTGGATGGCAGCCTGAAAATGTCGAAATCCGACAATGAAGCCAGTTCTATTTTCCTGGCCGACAGCCCGGAATTGATCCGCAAAAAGGTTATGAAAGCTGTTACCGACGCCGGCCCCGCCGATCCGGGACAACCACGTTCACAAGGCGTTATAAACCTCTTCGATCTGATGAGCTACTTCTCTTCGCCCGATACGTTGAAACATTTCGAAGATGCCTATCAATCCGGCGCGATCCGTTATGGCGACATGAAAAAACAGTTAGCCGGGGACATCATCCTCTTCACCACTCCGTTCCGCGAGAAGATGATGGCGCTTGCCGCTGATGATGGGTACCTCAAAAAAGTAGCTTCCATGGGAGCAGAGAAAGCCAGGGCCTCGGCCTCCAAAACAATCCGTGAAGTGCGGGAGATCATCGGATTCAAATCATTTTAATGATAGAGACCGCTCCCGTAAAAGAAACGGCTGTCCTGATCGGATTGGCAACGCATTCGCAGGACCTGGAACGTACCAATGAATATCTTGCCGAATTGGCATTCCTGGTGGATACTGCAGGTGGGATCCCGGTGAAACAATTCATTCAGAAACTTGATCATGCCGATTCAAGGACCTATGTCGGAAGCGGGAAACTGAAGGAGATCCGTGACTGGATGGAAGAACATCCGGCAGATATGGCCGTTTTCGACGACGAACTCTCCCCCAGCCAGATCCGGAATATAGAGAATGTGCTGCAATGCAGGATCCTTGACCGCAACAACCTCATTCTTGACATCTTTGCCCGCCGTGCCGTCACTTCCTATGCCCGCACGCAGGTGGAACTTGCCCAGAATGAATACCTTCTGCCGCGACTGACCCGGATGTGGACCCACCTGGAGAAGCAACGGGGCGGAATCGGTTTGCGCGGCCCCGGTGAGCAGGAGATCGAAACCGACCGGCGTATCCTCCGGTACCGGATCAGCCTTTTGAAAGACAAATTGGAAGAGATTGACAAACAGATGGCTACCCAACGGAAAAACCGCCGCGACATGGTGCGTGTCGCATTAGTGGGGTATACCAACGTGGGAAAATCAACCATCATGAATGTGCTCAGCAAATCAGAGATCTTTGCCGAAAATAAATTATTTGCCACCCTCGACACCACGGTCCGCAAAGTCGTGATCGAAACGCAGCCATTCTTACTCTCCGATACGGTCGGCTTCATCCGTAAACTTCCGCATTCCCTCGTGGAATCCTTTAAATCGACCCTGGATGAAGTTCGTGAAGCAGATATCCTGGTCCATGTTGCCGATATCAGTCACCGCGATTTCGGCGAACAGATCAACGTGGTGAAGCAGACCCTCACGGATATCAAGGCTTCAGACAAACCGACCATCATGGTTTTCAACAAAATCGATGCATACCGGTTTACAGAAAAGGAAGCCGATGACCTCACACCCGCGGTAAAAGAAAACATGACGCTTGAAGAGCTGGAAAAAACCTGGATGGCGCATGAAAACCTCCCGTCGCTGTTCATTTCAGCCACCACAAAAGAGAACATTGACAAGTTGCGTGAAGCGCTTTATCGTGAAGTGAGGAAGATCGTGATGGTGAGATATCCGGAGAACCAATAGAAATAGTGAAATGGTGAAAAGTTCGGTTAATAAAATATAACTTTAGATGTAATGTTCAATTTACTTGATTTTCCTATAACGTTAATGATGTAAAACCCATCGGGAATACCGTCCCTTTTAAATATATATGGATTGGAATCCATAAATTTCCGATAAACTTCCCTGCTCAAAAGGTCATATAAAATAATGTCTGCTGATTCTTCGGGTTTCAATCCCCATACTTTAATTTCCGATTGATTAATTATCGGGTTTGGTGAAATTGTCATACCCGGAAGGTTAGCAACCGGTGTCTTATTGATCCCGACAAGTGTTTCACAATCCGGAGCCAAAGGAGTACCCCAGGTCTCAGTACCTTTTCGAAAGTAAACCAGTTGCGAATCCTGAGTTACTGTTACCCAATTCGGAGGGGACCCGCCAAAATACAAATATTGGTTAAAAAAACGTGTTTGGCCCAAACCATACGAATAGTCGTAATAAGGAAGATTACTGTTGTAAACCCAACAGTTTGAAGATGAATTATGAGTGGCATAGTTAAAGTAAAATCTTTTCCCCGAGCGGTCATTAAAGAATTCACTGAATTTTTGATACAGATCACAATATTGCGATGATTTAGGGGAGAATTCCAGGGGCTGCCTGTTAAAACCAGAATAAAATAAATTGTTGTGCAGGATAATTGTATCGTTTATTGTATCAACTGTGTTCGTGTACCGAGGCGGAGGTGCATAAAAGCTATGAATGCACCTTACCGTGGAATAAATAACCGTGTCGCCCGTCACAGATATATTTTTTGAAAGGATCATGCTTATTGTTTTCACCTCCGACAAACCCAGGGTGCAACCCCAATAGTAGTCCGTATGAAATTCATCACCTACATCGAAATTGTATGTGTCCTGAATTGAAAAATCCTGCAATCCAATTGGTGGTGTGTGTTTCCCGATCAAAGTCTGGATCATTGTGTCCGATGGAAAAACAACAAGATCAAAAATACGTGACAGCCCGTAGTTCCTGGATAAAACGATCTGTTTATTGTTGAAAATATTATAGATGTTCTGATTTGCCGCATTTTTTGCCTGAAGGGTAATTACTTTTACCTGATCAGGCAATCCGCAAACGGAATCATTTTTAATTTCAGAAACCGTGGCAACAAGATATTCTGAGTTGGGCAATGAAATCATTCTCCATGATTGAAACAGGGCCGCATCTGTTTTTAAAAACACCGAGTCTCCGAGATGATTGAAGAAGGTAAATGTTCCGTTTGCTTTCCTGTAGACTCTCTCCCCTAACACGGAGCCGAAAGCAGTATCAAAACAATACTGCCCGCCGGAAAACTTGCGAAGGGTACGGTAGGAATAGTACACGGAATCAAACGGATTCCCCGGAACAGCTTTTGTTGAATCCAACCGGAAAGATGATATTTTATTGTTCTGATCTCCATATAAGGTAATACCGGGAGAACATATGTTCTGCCAATTCTGAGCTTCCATGATTACTGGAAGTATAAATAACCATAAAAATTTCAAAGATTTCATAGGTAACTTTTTCATTGAACCATCACCTTCTCGCCTGCCACAGCTTGCTTGTTATACCGAAGCCTGAAATTATACATTCCCCGACTCCATTGCGAAACATCTATTTCCAGCGATGTCTCAGCCCGAATGATCACTTTTTCAAAAACCTTTTTGCCGGTGAGATCGTAAACCTCCAGAATCGTTGATTTCCAGTGATGGTATACCGTTGTTGAACCAAACCCGGATTGACCCGTCTTAACCATTATGGACTTCGGGAATTCTACCGTTATTTTCTGAATTGCAGGATTAGGAAAGACTTTTAATGCAGTTGATTCAGGGTTGGTTAAATGCTCATCGGCACTTACCAATATACCGCAATTGAGATTGATTATATGTGAAACGATGGTGTCGGGACATAAACTATCATACGTAAAAGGCTGGGTATATACAGAATCGTATTCAAGATTGGAGTTGAATTTAAACAACTCAATCCTTGAATTTGGCCCGAGGTAATCTGTTCCTATAACAATGATTTTATTGTCATAGGTTTTTTCACTCCAGTCCACGTCGCTGTGATCAGGATTAGGCAGATTTTTTGTTGCAACAATATTTCCCAACGTGTCGGTTTTAAGCATGGCTAATTCGTTATCTGTCCCATTCATTGACCAGGCGGCTCCGAATACGAGGGTAGTATCATTTAGCAATAAAATGGTCACAGCATTTCCACTATAAGATCCGGGAATCAATTCGACATTCATTATCTCGTAACCATTGCCTGAAATTTTTAAAAGTTCCGGGCTGTTATTCCTTCCGGCAGAATAATAATTGCCATGACTATCCTTTACCGTCGCATTAGCTTCTCCAATGAAACCCAATCCGGTATGCTGGCTGTATGCAAGTGTCCAATCCACATTACCAGATGTGTCGGTTTTTATATAATATGGCTTGATCCAGTTCGGGTAATAACAATATCCCGTGAGTAAAAATGTAGAATCATCTGCATACATCGTTCGCATTCGCTCGGAAACAACATTCGGATCGCCGTTATAGATCCTGTACCAGACCAATTCTCCCACACTGTCGAATTTAAACATGCGGATAAGGTCATCCGGATTATTGCCATAGAAAATGGCTGCCATTACGAAACCACCGTCGGAAGTAGGTTTAACGCTAATTGCACCATTGATGTCATTATCATAAACGATCCCTTTGCACCACTCCAATTCGCCGCATTTGTCTAACTTCATAATGTATGGTTCGGTATGAGGAGGGTTAAAAATACGAGTGGAACCACATAAAATGAATCCATGATCGGGGGTTTGTTCTATATTTGCCGTGTTTGTTGCATTAATTCCGTCACCGATTTTAATATCCCATAATTGGTTGCCGTTGATATCGGTTTTTATAATCCAGCCATATTTGATATTATTAATTGAACCTGCTAAAATATAACCCTTGTCGTAATCTTCAATACAATAACTAGAAAATGGCTGTTGTCCAGATCCGTAATACCGAATCCAATCCTGTGCGAACGTTACACAGGTCAGGAGAATGAGGACAATGATGAGCGAAATTTTTTTCATGATTATAGAACCTGAAAGGCTGTCTCAAAACGATTTTTGAGACAGCCTCAATGATCCGGCAACATTATTTTGAAATAACAAATTTCCCGGAACCAAGTGTTTCCTTTCCTCGAGTCATTTTACAAAGATAAATTCCGGATATTAAATTCCTACAATCAATGAGAATCTGATCTTGCAGTTTTTTAATGTTACGCTGTTCAATTGGGTTCCGGACTACTTTCTCGCCAATACAAAGAATTTGCTGATTGGGAGAGGTCGCATAGATCCGGAGAACCAGGGAATATAGTGTAACGGGTACTTCATGCCGGACATTATGCAATGGATGCTTCTGTTGTTATTTTTTGCCATTGCCTGCTTTTTTTTTTATCTGATAATTTAGACTAATACCTGTACCAGCATTGGATCTTCGAACTTGTCATGCACAACGTGATTATTGTTTTATTAATTTTCTTATCACAACTTCCATGTCAGTCTTTATTTTCATTATATAATTCTACTTTGGTAAATTGAAATGCAGCCAAATTTAGCTAAAATACGGATAGGAAAATATTTTATATCTATATGATAAACAGCAACATAATGTTAATAACTTGTTTGTAAAATTTATAAT
>Ga0172368_10000362_pt1 | contig 64861 bp, 62 predicted proteins | sample Lak11m_FD_114540 | JGI IMG/M metagenome (GOLD analysis project Ga0172368, IMG submission 114540) | Freshwater microbial communities from Kabuno Bay, South-Kivu, Congo - kab_022012_11m | ecosystem: Environmental > Aquatic > Freshwater > Lake | place: Democratic Republic of the Congo: South-Kivu...
AAAAAGAAATCCAGAAGTTACATATTATCCCTTATAAATAATTAAGGGAACTGGCAGATACGTCCCGACCTAAAGTCGGGATGGCCATTGCGGCCGTGCGGGTTCGATTCCCGCTCCGGGTACAATCCCAAAACAGCGATTAATTCAACGTTTTGGGATTTTTTGTTGTCCTTAATTTGACCCAAAAAATTCCCAAAATTCTTTCTTTAATTCTATTCTTGGGGGCAGGGTAGATAAAATGTAAACTTTTTACTAATTATTAGGTCTAACTACTTCTACTCTTAAGCTTCCCTGTGTAACAGTGGTGTTATCTCCACCAAGAATAGCTTCACCATTTCCACCATATCTGCCGGCATAAATAGCTATAGTATAAGAACCATCAGTTGGCACAGGATAATGGCCGCTCACAGCCCAGTTTGCAAATGGTTGAGTGGCCCAATCATTATCAACAGATACTTTAGTATATCCCCCATTAGGTAAATCAGCACCATTAACACGAATACCAATTTCAACATCAGCAGTATTAATAGTTGATGCCATGACACCTCCATGTGAATGTAAATATACAATATCACCGGCTTTTAAAGTTAATGTTCTGGTTAAACCGGGTATTATAACCATAGAACCCGAAGTGGTAGTTAAAGAGGTTGTGCTGTAATCATAAGTAATTCCTGAAGCATAATCTGAAGCAGTCATTACTTTAGTCCAGGGTGTGGTAGCACTATTGTTAGTCTTTCTGAAGTACAATTTCTGATCATTAAAACTTCCGGCAAATTGCATCGCATAATTATTACCGGTATTGCTGTGTCTCACATCAAGCATATGCCACCAGCCGGTAGCTCCGGCAGGCCAGTTGGCAGCAGGAGAAGGGGCAGTAGTTTCATAAAAACCACTGCGTGCAGCAGCGCCACTCAAACCGGCATCATCTCTTGTTTCTGTTCTGGTGCCAGCATTGCCCCAATAAGAAATACCCGAAGCTCTTACATTGCCTAAAACATCGAGTGTTTCGACAGGTGATGTATTGCCAATACCGATATTGGTACCATTGTTATACAAAAAGCTGTTGGCAATCCAAGTAGAACCATCATGGCGTAGCGTCTGTCCTAAGCTTCCGGCAACCAGTGGTCCGGTAGCACCTGTGGCACCTGTGGCACCGTTCAAGCCGGTAGGACCTGTAGCACCGGTTGCACCAGTGGCTCCGTTGGTGCCGGTTAAACCTGTAGGGCCTGTGGCACCTATAGCACCTGTGGCACCTGTTGGGCCAACCGGACCAATTGCAGCAACCCAAAGTGTGCCATTCCAATACCAAAACTGATTAAAATCAGTATCGTAAACCATAAGACCTGTAGCCGGACTTGCAATAGAAGTCCTTTGAACAGTACTCATTCTGGGCACTAAGATACCTTTGTCGGTACTGCTCACATCGAGCATGGCCGAATTATTTGCAGGATTACCATTATTATTTATTGCAACACCTTGTTGTGCATTTGTTCTGATAAACAAACACATCAAAAGACCTATGAAAACAATTCTTTGCATAATTTTTAGTTTTTATTCAATTTTTGGTAAATAAAACAAGAATTTTATTTAAACGGCAAGTTTAATAGTGCAAATTTATTAAAATTTTAAACAAATGAAATTAATTATCGATTAATAATTAATAAAAATAGCTCCGGAATTTCCATATCCATAGTAACCACCAGTGCCATAACTTCCATTGTTAAAGCTTGTAAAGCAAATAGATGTCAATCCTGATGCAGCACCGGCAACACCACCATTGCTATTAGCACCCTTAAAAGCAATACTGCTGTAAAGATAGGCTATATAATTATTTCCGCTGCTTCCGCCATTAGAAGAACTTGCATTGCCACCATTTATAGAAGAGCCATAAGCTGCTCCACCACCAACGCCATTACTAGAGCCATTGGAAGATCCACCACCTCCGCCACCCGCAGCAGCAAGCAAAGTACCACCTCTTGATATAGAAGACCCACCGCCTCCTTTTCCAGGATTAGACCCACTGCTATAACCTTGTCCTCCTGCCCCTACAACTATAGTTAAAACTTCTAATGGGGTGACAGCCAGTTCACCAAAAACATACCCTCCAAATCCGCCACTGGTAGGAGAACTGCTGCCGTCATAGCCACCACCTCCACCGCCTCCGGCAATTTGCACATAAATATTAGTAACGCCTGCAGGCACTGTAAATGTAGTACTGCCAGATGTTGTTCTATTCCAGGAGCCGCTGTTAAAATAGGTTTGATTAACTACTTGTCCACCTATTGGACCAGTAGGGCCAGTAGCGCCGGTTGCTCCGACACCCCCGGTTGGACCAATTGGACCTGTAGCACCTGTCAGTCCGGTGTTACCGGTAGTACCAATGGGACCGGTTGGGCCGACAATTCCCTGAATACCCTGATCTCCTGTAGTACCAGTAGGACCAATTGGACCAGTAGCACCTGTCAGTCCGGTGTTGCCGGTAATACCAATGGGACCCGTTGGGCCGACAATTCCCTGAATACCCTGATCTCCTGTAGGACCAGTAGGGCCAATTGAACCAGTAGCACCTGTCAGTCCGGTGTTGCCGGTAGTACCAATGGGACCCGTTGGGCCGACAATTCCCTGAATACCCTGATCTCCTGTAGGACCAGTGGGGCCGACAATTCCCTGTATACCCTGATCTCCGGTGGGGCCAGTGGGGCCAGTAGTACCAGTATCGCCTATAGGTCCTGTGGCACCGGTCAACCCAATATTTCCAGTAGCACCAGTGGCACCTGTTGGACCAATTGGACCGATGGCTACAACCCATAACGTACCATTAAAATACCAAAACTGATTAAAGTCATTGTCATATACTAAGAGACCCGTTGCAGGGTTGTTAATAGCAAGCCTCTCAGAGGAGCTCATCCGCGGAATTAAAATGCCTTTAGTTGTACTGCTTACATCGAGCATGGCTGAGCTATCAGCCGGGGTACCGCTATTATTAATTGACACACCTTGTTGTGCAAAAGAAAATAGAGAACAAAGACAAACCAATGAAATAAACAGGGATCTCATTTTTTAAAATTTTATATTTTCAATAAGCAAATTGTTATTGCAAATATAAAAATATTTCAATTTAATATATCTTTTTATAAAATTTTCTACGAAAAATTAATAAAATAGCCTTGCTCATTAAATCTTACATAGCAAAACTGAATTCAAAAAAGGAAAAGATAGTGATTGTGATAAAAGCGCTGAATGAATTAATATTCATCCTCATTAAAGAAAAAGTCGTCTTTAGTTGGGTAATCGGGCCAAATATCATCTATGTTTTCATAAATTTCGCCTTCATCTTCCAACTCCTGGAGATTTTCGATAACTTCCATTGGAGCACCTGAACGCAATGCAAAGTCAATTAATTCTTCTTTTGTTGCTGGCCATGGCGCATCTTCCAATTTTGAAGCTAATTCTAAAGTCCAATACATAATTAGGGTGTTTTAAAAATTTTGCAAAAATATATATTTTTTAATTACAAAATGCAAATAATTATAAAAATTTATTTAAAAATATTTCTTTTATTTAATTGAAAAAGTCTTATTATTTTTACACCAAAATCAGCCCATTTAAAACACCAAAATTGTTCTATAAATTTTCCAGGAAAGCCCACTAATAAAAACTAAATACAAGTATTATGAAAGATCTTTCTAAAATGAAAACGATTAACGACTATAACTTTAAAGGTAAAAAAGTTTTAATTCGTGTAGATTTTAATGTGCCACTTAACCATAACAGACAAATAACAGACGACACAAGAATAAAAGAGTCTATTCCCACAATACAAAAAATATTAAATGATGGTGCTTCGGTTATATTAATGTCCCACCTTGGAAGACCAAAAGGAGAATATGAGCAGGATTATTCATTAACACCCATAGTACCTGTTTTGTCGAAGTTTCTCAACAAAAATGTGATTTTCACAAGAGATATGTTTGGCGAAAAAACCAAGAAAGTAGCTTCAGAACTAAAACCCGGTGATGTTGTTTTACTTGAAAATTTAAGATTTTATCCTGAAGAAGAAAAGCCCAATGATTCGTTTGCCAAAGACTTGGCTTCTTTGGCTGATTGCTATGTTAATGATGCTTTTGCCACTTCACACAGAAATCATACATCTACTGCAACTATAGCCAAGTTTTTTCCAAAAAATAAGTTTTTTGGTTTGCTTCTGGCTAATGAAATTAAAAATCTCAACACTGTGTTATATGATGCAAAGCCCCCTTTTACAGCCATTTTGGGAGGAGCTAAAGTGTCGTCAAAAATTGGCATTATTAAAAATTTAATTAATAAGGTTGACAATATAATAATCGGTGGAGGTATGGCTTTTACTTTTATCAAAGCTCTTGGAGGCAGCATTGGCAATTCACTTATTGAGGATGACCGTTTGCAGGATGCCAAAGACATGGTGCAGGAGATGATGCTCAAGGGTGTTAATTTATATCTTCCTACCGATGCTATAATTTCTGAAGGTTTCTCTGAACTTGCCAAATTTGGTGAATGTGAGATTGATAAAATCCCAGCTGAAATGATGGGTTTGGATATTGGTAAACGCAGCAGAAGACGTTTTGCTGAAATTATCAACAAATCAAATACAATTTTGTGGAATGGTCCTATGGGTGTTTTTGAAATGGAACGTTTTAAGCAAGGCACCAAAGCACTTGCAATATCAGTTGCAGGGGCAACTATAAGCGGCTCCTATTCACTTATCGGAGGTGGTGACTCAGTAGCTGCCATAAATGAGTACAACCTTTCTGATCAGATTTCTTATGTTTCAACAGGTGGTGGTGCCATGCTCGAGTACATAGAAGGTCAGGAATTACCCGGTGTTTTAGCATTGCTCAAATAATTAATTCTTGTACAATGAATGATCAACAGAAACAATTCATGCAGGAAGCCATCAATGTGGCTTTGGAAAATGTAAAAAGTGGTAATGGAGGTCCATTTGGTGCTGTTATAGTAAAAGACAATATAATTATTGCCAAAGGTGGAAACTCTGTCACTTCTACAAATGATCCGACAGCCCATGCCGAAGTTGTAGCAATACGCAATGCCTGCAAACAACTTAACAGTTTTCAGCTTGATGATTGCGAAATATATACGTCCTGTGAACCATGCCCGATGTGTTTAGGCGCTATTTACTGGGCCAGACCTAAAAAAATATATTTTGCCTGCACCAAAAAAGATGCTGCTGATGCCCATTTCGACGATTCGTTTATTTATGAAGAAATACCCCTGCCATTCAACAAAAGAAGCATCCCTACACTTCAACTGATGAGAGAAGAAGGTTTGATGGCTTTTAAAGAATGGAAAAACAAGGAAGATAAGATTGAATATTAGGAAGTGAGCTAAAAAGAGCTACACTTCGACTAACGCTCAGTGTCCATCTAAAGTGCACTAAAGTTGTTTAAATGACAAATTGTGTCACTGCTAACTGTTCACTACTAACTGTTCACTGCTAACTGTTATTTAGCATTTTATAATGACATCTCATAACCGTATTGTTATCAAAGTCGCGCAGGTGAAGGCCGTTGCCAAGGCACCATTTAAAAGCATCGCAATCTTCACACAGTCCTTGTTTTGCCCAGCTTCTGTAGCGCATTATCTGAAATTGATTATTCCAAATATTCATAAAATTGTCTGTGTAAATATTGCCCTGCACTACCCTTTTGCTGTTGTTGGGACAGGCTGATACAGAGCCATCGTTAAGCACAGAGCCTATATTTATGCCTGCTCTGCAGAAAAAATAACCATCCCTCACCTTGCCTTCGAAGCTGCCCAGAAAGCCTTCACAGCCATAGCTTGCAACAATTTTATTTTCAAGACGTGTTTTTTTAATAAATTGCATCAACGCCTGAAATTGTTTGTCGGTAATCTGAAGTTCTTTGTCTTCTTTGGCTCTTCCAATAGGAGATATAGTAAAAATACGCCATAATTTAACACCCCGTGATATCAGTAATTCTTTCATCAGTGGCAGTTCTTCTATATTGCGGGCGTTGACACAACTAGCCACATCGAAGACTAAATCGGGTATTTGTGAAACCATTCGGATGGCATTGATGGCTTTAATGTATGAAGCTTTATGGTGGCGCAACCAGTTATGACTTTCTTCCAGCCCGTCAAGGCTTATAGTTATTGACCTTAAGCCTGCATTCAACAAACTTTTCAAACGTTCTTCGGTTAATGCAAAACCATTGGTGACCATACCCCAGGGATAACCCTGTTTGTATAATTTATAACCCACATACTCAAGATCCTGACGCATCAGAGGCTCACCGCCTGTAATGACAATCATTACCTTGTTGGGGTTGTAATGCTTGCTTACTTCATCAGTTACTTTTAAAAAATCCTCAGCAGGCATATCCTTCTTATTTGAATCGGTTCGGCAATCACTGCCACAATGCAAACAGTTGGCATTGCACCTCAGGGTGCATTCCCAAAACAAATAGGTGAGATCGTGCAACTTCGATTGGACTTTGACATACTTTTCAAAAACTTTCAGTGACAATCTTTGCCTCAAATCGGGATAAAAGGGATGTTTCATTGACTCAGAATTTAACAGCATCGTCTCTTTCCTGAAACTCAGGGTTTTCATCTTCGGGTTCCAGCTTATTTGTTTCAATAGGCTTATAAACAGTTTGAATTACCCCATAAATGGCGATACATTTAATTGTATCGTTGACATCAAATATTGAAAGTGTGTCAGTACTTTTCTGAGAAAGGTTTTCTTTCACATTCGCTTTTTTGGTGCGGCAACCACTTAATATTAAAAAAACAACACCTAAAATAAATAATATTTTAGAATAAAGTAAATACCTGAGTTTAAAGGTTGATTTTCTCATGCTATTTTATTCAATACAATTTGTATGTGTCTTTTAATCGTACATTTCCTCGTATTCGAGCTCATAATCATTTTCTGAATCATTGTCGGAATTTATATAATCTTCATCACTGTCGTCATACCCGTATAATAAACTTCTAATAAAAGAGCCTTTTTTAACTTTTGACGATTTGAGCATATCAGCCTTTAAGCCTTTGGTTTCGGCAGGTTTATTTGTTCTGCAACTGCTTAAAAGCAGAAACAAGATACAAAAAAGATATAAAAACGACTTAATTTTAAAAACCTTGATGCCTATACTTTTCATAATTTTTTCTTTGTGCTGATTCACTTTTTCGTAAAAGCTTTTTCATATAAATCTACCCAATCCTTTGGACCTATTTTAGAAGCTAATTCTGCCACCAGGTTATAGGGAATATCATCCATCTTTTTAAAGCGAATGCATCCTTTACCCAAGTCGGGTTTTGCTTTGCTATGTTTTGGATATTCATTTTTAAGCCATTCGTAAAGATTGTTATCGGCGTAAATACCCAAATGATAGACAGCAATGTAATTTTTTTGAGAAGCTACGACAATAAAGGGCAGTGGTTTGCTCTTATCGCAGTGATAGCCCCGGGGATACAAGTCGAAAGGCACAACGTATTCAATACCTGCTGGGGTAAAAATCTCCTCAAATCCGGCAGGAAGGTTTTCGAGCATGACATCTCTCAGCATCAAAACAGGGTCAACTCTTTCAGGAGTTAAGGTGTCAATATAATTTTGTAATTTATCCATTGTAGTGTTTCTAAAATTGAACAAAACAAATTTACATTTATTTTTTCTGAATAATAAATTTTCCTGTTTTATTGAAATTATTTCCAAAAATTTTCACAAAATACAACCCATTTGCAAAACTGCTGAGATTGAATGATTGCATCTTTTCATTTTTCAATGGCATATTGAAAACCTCATCACCGATAATGTTAAAAACTTTCAAAGTGAGTTTTTCGCTTATGTAATTGCTCATTTCAATAGTGATAGAGCCACTTGTGGGATTGGGATATAAATCGAAAGTAAAATCAGACACCTCTTTAATATTGGTAATAATGATGTTAATCTGGACACTGTCGCTTTCTGTACAACCTGTTACACTATCAGTAACAACAAGGGTGAATACTGTTGTACTTGCCAGTGCAAGTGTTATCGGATTTTGAACGTTGGCATTTACCAGTAGATTAGCCGGCGACCACGAATAACTGTAATTGCCTGAGCCTCCTGTTGCCGAACCATTTAGAGTATCAGTTGTTCCGCTATAAATAGTTTGGTCAATTCCAGCATTTGCTGTTGGTGCTGCACTTAATGCAACTATTACATCGTCTGTACTGAAGCACCCTGTAGCCATATCGACAACAGTTAAAATGTATTCAGTTGTTGTTAAAGGTGTGGCAACAGGTTGAGCGATACTATCATCACTTAAGCCATTTGCAGGTGCCCAACTGTAAGCTATAGCGATTATAGGTGCTGTTCCAATCATCACACCCGGGCCTCCGCAATTAATATTCTGATCCACACCTGCATCAGCTACCGGTGCGCCAATAGCAGTAATTAAGACGCTATCGGTGGCATAACATCCGGTTGAAGTATCTGTAACTGTTAAAATATATATTGTATTTCCGTATGGTGCAGCAATTGGTTGAGCTATATTAGGGTTAGACAGTGCGTATGATGGACTCCAGCTATAAACCATGCCAGCAGTAGCCGTTGTGCCGATATTAACCGGATACCCTCCGCAATTGATATTTTGATTTAGCCCTGCATCAGCCACAGGAGGACTATGAAGCATAACAGCTAAAGAGTCCGGTATTGTACAACCACACGCACTTGAACCTGTTACGGTAATATATCCCGAAACTGCATTAGAACCATAATTTACAACAATACTATTGGTGTTCTGACCTGAAATAATGCTCGCACCTGCTGGTAAATTCCAGAAATAATTTGTAATAGTTGGAGCAGTGGGTACGGTATATACAACATTATTTGTGCCTGTACACACATCTGTTAAGCCTGTAATTGTGCCTAATGTATCCGGCGCCTGTACAACCTCAACTGTAATTGAAGCTGAAACACTTTGAGAGCCATCAAACACTACTAAAATGTATTGTGTTGTAATAGTTGGGCACACTACAGGGGACTGTAAAGTTGATGCAAACCCCATTGGATTTGAAGTCCAAGTATAGGTATATGAAACACTTCCACCTGAAGGAATAGCTTGTAAGGTTGTACAAGAACCCTGACAAATAGTTGCTGGATTTGCAGTGGCAAAACAAGAAAGTGGAGTACCACCAGCGTAAACATGAGTATAATCAGTTCCCTGACAGCCCGTTGAACTGTCGGTTACAACAAGCGTAAATACAGTTGAAGATGTTAAAGGAACTGTTATTGGGTTTTGGACATTGGCATTTTGGAGAAGGTAAGTAGGTGACCAGCCATATCTATAACTTCCTGAGGCTCCTGTGGCAGAACCATTGAGAGTAGCTGTTGCTCCTTGACTTATGATTTGATCAATTCCTGCATTTGCAATAGGAGATGGATTTACTGTTAAGGGTATTGAAGAAAAGGAGCCAACACCACAAGTATTTATTCCAAAAACTTTAAGAATACCAGAAATTGCTCCATTATATACACGAAGAAATAACACATTTGTGCCACAGCTGGAAAATGTAGTACCAATAGGAACTGTCCATGTATATGTGGTTGCATTTGGTATTAATGGAATAGAATATACATTGTTTAAACTTCCCTCGCAAACTGAATCTGGTCCAATAATACTTCCTGCAGCACCGGGCACATGATTAACTATAACGGTAACTGAAGCACTGGCTGTCTCACTGCCATCATCTACAGTTACTGTATAAACTGTTGTTGTTAGAGGATTGGTTGGGTTGCCCGGAGGGTTTGATTCCCATACATAAGTATAGGTTCCTGTTCCACCTGATGGTATTGCTTGTAAGGTTGTTTGCGCGCCCTCACAAATAACTGTTGGGTTGGCTGTAGCTGTGACTGAAAATGGCGTTTGCGCATATAAAAAAATGTTTAAAAACAGAACCTGTCCAATTAACAAAAAAACAGTTTTGATTTTCATAGTGACCTTTATTTTGATGTAATTTGCTTCTGAATGAAGTTTTAGTTGAGCGTAGATTTGTAAATTTATATTTTATTTATAAAAAATATAGTTTAACAGTCAAATTTAATAAAATTTTTTATTATTTGTTTGATTTATAAACATTTTTTTCAGTAACATTTTTAGTGAAAAAAATCCCTTGAGGATTTTTCAAAAGAAAAATAATCTGTATTATTTTCATATATATTGAGTTTTTTATCTGTGAATCTGTGGCTATATTATTTTAGATCTAATTTTAATTTCTTTTCAAATCCGTTCCTTAAATTTCTTTATTTTTGTTTTTCCTTTAGAAATCGTTTTAGCATTAATTTAAGAAACGCTTACAATATCATTTTTAAAAACTTTTTGCATGAAATTTCCAAACAGTATTACTTCCAAATTGCCCAAAATAGGAACATCGATATTTGCAGTCATGTCGCAGATGGCCAATGAGTACAATGCCATCAACTTATCGCAGGGTTTTCCCGATTTTCCTATTTCCGAAAAATTGATAGGCATGGTTAATCAGTACATGAAACGCGGATTTAACCAATATGCGCCCATGCCCGGTATTTTGCCTTTAAGACAGGCTATTGCCGATAAAATTTGCGACACCTATAAAGTGAAATACAATCCTGAAACAGAAATAACAATAACGGCAGGCGCCACTCAGGGAATATTTACAGGCATTTCGAGTCTGATAAAAGAAGATGATGAAGTGATTGTTTTTGAGCCGGCTTACGACAGCTATGTGCCTGCCATTAAGCTAAATGGCGGCATTCCAATCAGCATCAAACTAAAAGAACCTGATTATAAAATTGATTGGAATGAAGTAAAGAAAACAATTACCCACCGCACTAAAATGATTATCATCAACTCGCCTCATAACCCTACAGGAGCCGTTCTTAATGAGGATGACATGAAAAATCTCGAGAAAATCACAAATAATACTGATATCATTATTTTGAGCGATGAGGTTTATGAACATATCATTTTCGACAATTTACGCCACGAAAGCGTGTGCTACCACCCCAAACTGAGAGAAAGAAGTCTGGTCTTGTTTTCATTTGGAAAAACACTCCATGCCACCGGTTGGAAAATGGGCTATTGTCTGGCACCCGAAAACCTGATGAAAGAATTCAGAAAGGCGCATCAGTTTGTAGTATTTGCCTGCAACACACCCATACAATATGCCATTGCCGAGTATTTGAAAAACAAAGAAAACTACATTCACATAGGCACATTTTACCAAGAAAAAAGAGATTATTTTGTAAACCTGTTAAAGGGTTCCAAGTTCACTCCAATAACTTCGCATGGCACTTATTTCCAACTGCTCAATTACAGCAAAATAAGCGATGAAAAAGAAATGGATTTTGCCACACGACTGACCAAAGAACATGGGGTGGCATCAATTCCCATATCCGTTTTTTACAATAAAGATGTCAACAATCATGTTTTGCGTTTTTGTTTTGCAAAAAGCAATGAAACCCTCGAAAAAGCAGCTGAAAAATTATGCAAGATTTAAAAATAAGCATTGTACAATCGGAAATATATTGGTCTGACCCTGTCAGCAGTATAAAAAATTTTGAAGCTCAGATTAACTTTATTATTGAGCCAACAGACCTTATAGTACTGCCCGAAATGTTCTCGACAGGGTTTAACATGCAGCCCGACAACTGTTTTGAAACAATGGATGGCACCACCCTGCAATGGATGCAGACCATGGCTAAGAAAAAAAATTGTGTTGTCTGTGGCAGTCTTCTGATAAAAGAAAATGGGCTTTTCTACAACAGATTAATATGGATGCAAACCGATGGCACTTTTGCTGCTTACAATAAGAAACATTTGTTCCGCTTAGCCGGAGAAAATAATATTTTTACCGAAGGTAACGAAAAAGTGATTGTGAGCCTCAAAGGCTTCCGGTTTCTTTTACAGATATGTTACGACCTGCGATTTCCTGTATGGAGCAGAAACAATTACAACAATGGTCTGTACGATTATGATGGTATTGTATATGTTGCCAACTGGCCTGCCAGCCGCCGTCTGGCATGGCGTAACCTGCTGGCAGCAAGAGCCATAGAAAATCAGGCTTACGTTGTTGGTGTCAACAGAATAGGTAAAGATGCACATGGTACTGAGCATGCTGGAGACTCAGCCATAATATCTCCTCGTGGAGAACTTATAATTGAAGCAGCACCTGATAGAAACGTTGTTGATACCGCCTCCCTTAACATGGAAGATTTGATTGATTTCAGAAAAAAATTTCTCACCGGTGCTGACTGGGACAATTTCGAAATTTTAAATTAGAAAAGTATTAATGTTCAAGTTTTTAAAATATATAATACTTATTCTGATTTGTCTGACTTTTTATCTCTCTCAGGCACAAGACAACAGTGCTGCAGAGCAGGGCACGTGTCAAAATCCCTATCAGATAAAAGACACAGCTTTTGTCATCAACTTGCTATCAGCCAACAAAGACAAAATATGGTTTTCTTTTGTCAGCAAACAAACTGATATCTTTATTAAAGTAGCTGATGGCGACAATCAGGCTTATAATTATCTTATATTTAAAAATACAGGCAGTAATTTTTGCAACGACATAAGCAATAAAAAACTTATACCCGAAAGAAACAAAGTATGTGAAAAAAGCATTGGTTATGATGCTTCTACAACGCTGTCCTATGAAAACATAAACAGAGGCGTTTGCAAATGTGAAAAATGTTGTTTTTCTGATATAAGATTTCATGCCATACCGGGTGAAACCTATTACATGGTGGTGTACAATCCTCAAAACTTAATAAGTATAAACTTTGGCAACACAAAACTTACAAGCCAATCAGAATTAACCCAGCTTCCAGTTAAACAGCAGGAAAAGGTGTTTAGTAAAGACATTGATATTGAAACACTTGAAATAGGGCAAAGCATAAAACTTGACAATATTTATTTTGAAGCCGGTTTGGCCAATATATTAAGTACATCTTTCAACGCTTTGGATAATTTATGGGCATTTTTAGAAAAAAACAAAACGGTTAAAATAGAAATTCAGGGACATGTCAATGGACCCAATCAGCCATTGGATATAAATTACTCCAACAATCTGGGATACCGCAGAGCAAGAGAAGTTTATGAATATTTGATTAATAAAGGCATTGACAAAGAACGATTAAGCTATAAGGGCTTTGGCAATACGCAGATGGTTTATCCTAATGCCATTATGGAATCGGAAATGGCTAAGAACAGAAGAGTGGAAATAATGATTTTATCGAAATAAACAAATGAAGAACACCTATAACGACAGACAGTTTATTATCTATATCATTTTTTTATCTATAGGGATAATATTTGTGCTGCGTTTATTTTACATACAGGTCATAGAAAGCCGGTATAAAGTTTCTGCCGATAATAATGTATTGAGGTATGATACCGATTATCCCATCAGAGGATTGATTTACGACAGAAACGGGGAGCTGATGGTTTACAATGAGGCCTCCTATGACTTAATGATTATACCACGACAGGTAAAGGCCATGGACACATTGGAATTCTGCAACCTTATCGGGATTGAATTGGGGTCATTCCGGTCAAAGTTAAAATTGGCCAAAAACTATTCAACCTACAAGCCATCCATTTTTGAGAAGCAAATTTCAATTGAGACTTATGCCTCGTTGCAGGAAAAAATGCACAAATTTCCTGGTTTTTATGTTCAACCACGCACATTGAGAAAATATCCCAAACCTATTGCTGCCCATGTTTTGGGTTATATTGGCGAGGTAACACAAGACCAGATTGACAAAGACAGCTATTACAAATCGGGCGATTATATAGGCATCAGTGGCATTGAGAAATCGTACGAAGAAATTCTCAGAGGAAAAAAAGGGTTAAAAATCAAGCTTGTAGATGTATTCAACAGAGAAAAAGGGAGTTATGAAAATGGAAAATTCGACACCGCTTCTTCTCCCGGGCAGCATTTATACACTTCTTTAGATGCCAAACTGCAGGAATATGGGGAGCAGCTGATGCAGGGAAAAAGAGGAAGTATTGTAGCCATTGAGCCTGCAACCGGAGAAATTTTAACATTAATTTCATCACCCGCCTACGACCCTAACTTGCTGGTAGGCCGGACGAGGTCTAAAAATTACGCTAAATTGTTTGTTGACAAGAAAAACAAACCATTGTTCAACAGGGCTCTGGTTGCGCAATACTCGCCTGGTTCCACCTTTAAAATGATAAATGCCCTTATTGGCCTGCAGGAAGGTGTCCTTACGCCTGCGACACGTTACTCCTGTGCTCAGGGGTATCATTTTGGAGGGATTACTATTCGCTGCCATCCACACCCCTCACCTCTTGAAGTGATTGAATCTATTCAATATTCATGTAATTCATTTTATTGCAATGAATTCAGATCTATCATTGACAATAAAAAATACAAATCTCCTCAGGAAGGATTTAAAGCCTGGCGGGCATACCTTAAAAGCTTTGGCATTGGTGAAAAGTTAGAATCAGACTTGCCTAATGTAGGCAGAGGCAATGTGCCGACACCTGAGTATTACAATAAGCTGCATAAGTCCACCCACTGGAACTCATATTCTATTATTTCATTGTCTATCGGACAGGGAGAGCTTGCCATCACTCCTTTTCAAATGGCCAATATAGCGGCTACCATTGCCAACAGGGGATTTTACTATCCGCCGCATATTGTCAGAGCTATAGGCACACAACATAATTATTACAACAAATTCAAAAAGAAAAATCAAATCAACATTGAAAAGAAACATTTTGAGCTTATAGTTGAAGCCATGCACAGGGTTGTTGAATCGGGTACGGCGCGTATTGCAATGATTGACAGCATTGATGTATGCGGAAAAACAGGCACGGTTCAAAACAACAAGGGCGCCAACCATTCAAGTTTTATTGCATTTGCACCACGCAACAATCCCAAAATTGCACTCTGTGTTTTTGTCGAAAACTCAGGTTATGGTGCCACTTATGCAGCCCCTATTGCAAGCTTGCTTATCGAAAAGTATATTAATGGTGAAATAAAAGGCGACATCAGAAAAGACATTGAAGAGCGCATGCTCAACTGCAACCTTATTTCTGATACTAAGACTGAAAATAAAACTGAATATGAGGCAGACTAAACATATTTTTGAACACATCGACAGGATTACTGTCGGGCTTTATCTGATACTGGTTTTGCTCGGATGGCTCAACATTTATGCGGCTGTCTATAACGACGAACACAAAAGCATATTTGATTTTTCTCAAAAATACGGCAAACAATTAATCTGGATTTTCACTTCTGTTGTTTTAGCCATCATTATTTTAGCTATTGATGGCAAGTTCTTTTCAGCTTTTTCTTATCCTATTTACATCATTTCATTATTAGTGCTTATTTCTGTCATGTTTGCCGGAGTTGAAATTAATGCTTCACGTTCGTGGTTTCAGATTGGTGAATTCAGAATACAACCTGCCGAGTTTGCAAAATTTGCAACCGCCTTAGCTATTGCCAAATATCTAAGCGATGTAAATATTAGAATTGGAGAGATGAGAACGAAAATTATCGTGGGTATTGTAATAATGATTCCTGTATTAATAATTCTTTTGCAAAATGATACTGGTTCGGCGCTGGTTTATTTTTCTCTCATACTGATGCTCTACAGAGAAGGTCTGTCGGGCAATTGGCTAATCATAGGCTTTATGCTTGTAATAATGTTTCTGCTTACGCTTATTCTTAATAAATTTATTTTAATTGGCGGTATTACCGTTGTTTTTCTTATTCTGTTTTATTTCATAAAAAAGAAAAAAAGAGAGATATTGACTCTGGTAAGCATATTTCTTTTTTGTGTCACATTTATACTTGGTGTAGGATATATATACAAGAATGTTTTACAAGATCACCAGAGAGACAGGATAGATGTTTTGCTGGGTAAGGAAGTGGATTTGAAAGGCGTTGGCTACAACCTTAATCAATCGAAAATCGCTATTGGCTCAGGAGGCTTCTGGGGAAAAGGTTTTCTCAAAGGCACACAAACAAAATTTGATTTTGTACCCGAACAAAGCACCGATTTTATTTTCTGCACTATTGGCGAAGAATGGGGCTTTGTGGGCAGCACAGTTGTTATAGCTCTATTCATAGGACTGTTGATGCGACTCATCTTTATGGCCGAACGGCAACGATCGCCTTTTAGCAGAATATATGGCTATTGTGTGGCCTCCATATTGTTTTTTCATGTGGCTGTAAATGTGGGCATGACCATTGGCTTGTTTCCGGTAATAGGCATTCCCCTGCCTTTTTTCAGTTACGGGGGTTCTTCATTATGGTCTTTTACCATATTGCTTTTTATATTTGTTAAGCTGGATGCTTACCGCATGCAATTATTATAATTTTTTTTTAGCTTTTTATCATTCCTGTTTTTTTTAAATGTAATTTTGTTCAACTGAATAACGTTAATCTATAAAATATAAAAAATTACTATGAAATTTTTCACCATACTGATTATCATTTTATCGTTTTACACTGCCCAGGCCCAAGCTGTAAAAGAACCCGACAAAAAGAGTGGCGCCAAAATAGAGTTTGTAAAAGACGTTTTCGATTATGGTAATATATATGCGAACTCAGGACACGATGGCATGGCCGAATTTAAATTTATCAACACAGGCACAGAGCCATTGGTGCTTACCAATGTCAAAGCCAGTTGTGGATGTACTTCTCCTTATTGGCAAAAAGAGCCTGTATTGCCCGGCGATACCGGAAAGGTTGTATTAAAATACAATTCCATCACAAGCCCACACACTATTAATAAGTCGGCTGTGATATCATCAAATGCTATTAATAACCCCAGTGCAATAATAAGAATAACAGGTACTGTATTGGCCCAACCTGAAGTCATGTGGCCTGAAAAAAATATTGACAAAACAGCTTCGCCTTTTGCGCCATAGATAAGCCTTTGAAATATTGCGTTTTGAAATTTCAACCTACTGAATACAGTAATTTGCAGTAAATGTAGAAACAATGGGTAAAATTATAATTATACTTTCATTTTTCTTACTGTCTTTTTCAGTTTCAAATGTTATAGGACAAAACTCAGATTCTGTAAGGGTAATAGAGAATCATTTAAAATAATCATTTTGCTGCTTTTCCGCTGAAGATACTTTATTGATGCTAAATGGAATTGGAGGGAAAGTTATTATGTTAAATAGAGAAACCTTTTTAAATGCAACACATTTTGAACTGAATATTCCAGATTTAGAAATAATCAGCTATGAATATTCGTATCCTGATGGAGGTGGAATTTCTTTATTTCCTGAAGAATCAAATAGAATATTAATACCGTTATTGAATGCTGTTAAACGTGGTGCAGGAAGGGTTTATATTGGAAGTGTTAAGTGTAGAGATAAAAAAGGAAATATTATAAGCACTGAAGTTGAAAGCATTATTTTTTTTTATAATTAACATCATCTTAATTTTTAACAATACCTGCAAGTTATAACCCAAACGGTATAAACCTTCTGGATAACCCGATTTAGAGATTATAAAAAGTTATGTATCTTTGTAATTGAATAGATTTTTCAGAAAATGATTTCAGAAATAGAGATAAAGGGTATTATACAAAGTGGTGAGGGCTATAATGCTGAATTTAAAATTTCTGTACCCTCCAAAGTAAAAGAGGTTTCAGAAGAAGTTTGTGCATTTGCTAATGCTGCCGGAGGCATAATTATCATAGGCGTAAATGATAATAATCAAATAATTGGTGCTCAAATCGACAATAAAAAGCGTTCTGCAATACAGAACAGCATAGGTGAAATAACACCTAACATTAATTGCATGATACATGTTGTTGAGATTGATGGAAAAACTGTAGGCGTGATTGAAGTACCATCGGGGAAAAATAAACCTTATGTTTTGTCCGGAGCCATTTATGTAAGAGTTGGACCCAACTCTCAGAAGCTTACAACAGCAGAACAGATGCGGGATTTCTTTCAACAATCAGTCAAAATTTATTTTGATGAAACTGCATGTGAGGCATTTAAAGCAGAAGATATTGACAATGATGTGTTTCTGCAATTTAAAAATTTAGCTTCTCTAAGCACCTACACAAACAACTTACAAATATTTTCGAATCTAAGACTTTTAACAGATTCTAATTATTTTAAAAATGGGGCTGTTTTGTTCTTTGGTAAAAGACCAGAATATTACTTTGAAAAGGCAATTGTGCGTTGTATAGCATTTGAAGGCAATGATAAACGGTTTATTATAGATGATAAGATTTTCGGTGGTCCATTATATAGGCAATATCAACAAGCTATGCAATGGATAAAACAAAAAATTTCTATTAAGTACGACATTGAAGGACAGGGTTCTGCTCCAAGAAAAGAAATTTGGGAAGTACCCGAAACTGTTCTGAAAGAGGCTGTCATCAACAGTGTGTCCCACAGAGATTATAATGAAAAGGGAGCAGTTACAACAATTGAATTGTTTTATGACCGTATAGAAATCAGCAATCCTGGCGGTTTGGTAAGCGCTATTTCCAAAGAAGAGTTTGGAAAAAAAAGTCTTTCGAGAAATCCTCTAATTTTTGGTCTCTTTGCCAGGATGCAACTTGTAGAACAAGTAGGCTCAGGCATAGATAGAATGAGAATGTTAATGAAGGATGCTAAACTTCCTGAACCTCAATTTTCAACTCATGGTATTTTTAATGTTACTTTTTTCAGACCAGAGAAAATGTCGGAGAAAATGTCGGAGAAAATGTCGGAGAAAACTTCGGAGAAAATCATTAGTTTATTATTGAAAACTCCTCATATTACCATAGCAGACTTGGCTACAGAAATAGGTGTAACAAATCGTACAATAGAAAGAAATATTGGAAAATTAAAAAAAGAAGGAAGGATTGTTCGATTAGGAGGAGATAAAGGAGGACATTGGAAAATTACTGAAAATGAATATTGCGGTAAATGAAAGTGAAAATGGGACACCAGAAACCAGTACCAGAGAGGTATCGGCCGCTGGCGTCCCAGTTTCCCTGGAGTATGTATATAAGGGGGCTTTTTAAAAATTACAAAAAAAATACAGATAAGTAACGAGAGCTTATCAACAGTTGCCTCTCCCAGAACGACATTTAGACTCATTAAAAAGAAAAACTCAGGAATTTTAGTTATGAGTTTTTCTCGCATTTATAATTGGTATTAAAAACACATCGAAATGTATTAAAAAAATTCTATAAAAACTTTAGGATTTGTTAATGTTATGTTATATTTTTACAAAATATATGACTGCTTAATCATCATAAAATCAAAGATTTGAATAGCACGCAAAAACATATCAAAAACCTTCACATTCCCTACAGGTTCGCCTTTAATGGAAAAGAAAAAGATGATGAAATAAAAGGTGCGGGAAATAGCTATGATTATGGTATGAGGATGTATGACTCGAGATTGGGAAGATGGTTGTCAACAGACCCGCTACAAAAGAAGTATGCAAATTTAAGTTCTTATCAATTCTGTGCGAATAACCCAATTATGTTTGTGGACCCAGATTGAATGAAAATAGTCTTAGCACCTGGATTAGATGAGGGTGAAAAAGAAAGAACTACAGCTGCTTTAAAAAAAATAGAAGATACCCAAGTAGATATGTATAATTATCTTGACCAGCTTAAATATAACCCAAGCATAAATGGTGGAAAATATCTCTCCCCAGAAGATGTAGGATATAATGATGAAGCATCTTTTGATGTAATTGTAGAAGTGGGAGTTGCAAATTTAGATGGAGTACCGCGAAGTGAAGAACGAAATAAAAACCAAAGTGAAACGTCATTTAATTATAGTTCTTCAGAAGAAGCATGTGGCTCTGCTAGTTTTGGGGAAGGCTTTGATAAATTTCTATCTACTGATGCAGGTGATGGCTTTTTTGAAATTTGGGATGTCACAGGAATTAAAGTAAAAATCACCAATATTGAACAAACAAAAACTGTAACTCCAATGTTTGATTTGATAAGATTAAAAAACAATGGTTCTCCTCACTTTAAAGTAAAGGTGGACGATTATGTAGCTGGACAAGAAGGCAGTTGGATAAGTCATGAATTTGGGCACATCTCTGGTTTTCTGAAAAACCAATTAAATACTGTATGGTTTAGTACAGGGAAGCGAAATACAAAAAAAGGACATGAAGATGGGAATATGTCGGGCGAAGAAGCCACAACGAAGCAAAAAGAATATGATGAAAAAAATAAATAAAGTTAAGACTTCGCGTATAATTATTTTACAACTTTTAATTTTGATACTGTTTATTGGAAGTTGTAGCGTTTCTAAATATTCGTTAAAATCAACACTTACTTTTTTTTCTGATAGTATTGTTCCATGCGATTCATATTTTAAAAATTGCAATGTTATATTATCAGATACTATAATCCCATTGTCATTAAATATTATCTTTCCACAACCATGTGAAAAATGTAAAAATGGAAAAAATGAATTGAAAAAAGACTTCCCAAGTAGGTTAATTTCTAAAAAGCAAATTAAACTTAATAATAGTATTTTAAAAGACAATAACATTATTCAATCGTTCGATAGTGGTAGTACCATTAAAGCAATGATTAATGGAGGCGTTAAATTAAAATCTAAGGAGGAATTAATAATAATTAAATGCTTGAAAAAAGGCAAATATGATACTGGAATTTTGGAAGTTTACATACTTCTTAAAAAAGGAAAAGTTACAGGTTGGTGTTTATCACCAGGAATGATTCCAACCCCAAATCAAAATAAGTAGCAATACACTGTGCAAATTTCTGGTACATTCAAAAACAAATGGTAAAAAACATTAACATTTTTAACTAAAATCTAGCATTTTACAAAAACCAAATATGCCCATAACCAGCTATACAAAAGGATTTGACGGTATTGTAGCAATATTTGGTCGTAAGTAAAATCCCTGAAGAATGCCGTAAATAATTTTCATCCTATAAAATAAAATTGGGTATCGCAAATTGTAACATCCAATTTATATTTTTTTACTTTTGTAGCATTAAAGATAACTCTATATGACAAAGAGAAATTTATCTGTAATCACGGATGATATAATAAGCAATAAAATATATCTGATCAGAGACAAGAAAATAATGTTGGATAAAGATTTGGCAAAACTCTATGGTGTTACTACAGGAAACCTGAATAAAGCTGTAAAAAGAAACATAAAGCGTTTCCCTGATGATTTTATGTTTCAATTGACTAAAGAAGAATTTGATAACTTGATATTCCAATTTGGAACATCAAGTTGGGGAGGAACACGAAGTTTGCCATTTGCTTTTACAGAACAAGGAGTTGCCATGTTATCAGGTGTTTTAAATAGTGATAGAGCCATACAAGTGAATATTCAAATCATGCGGATATTTACTAAATTACGTGAAATGTTAGTTGAAAATTTAAGTATTCGGATTGAAATTGAATCTATAAAGAAGAAGCTTGTAAATCAGGATAAAAGTATTGAACTTGTTTTTAGTTATCTTGATGAGCTTATAGAAAAACATGAAAATCCACAACCAAGAAAGCAGATTGGTTTTAAAAAACAAGACGAAGAGTAAAATAATTCTTCAGTAATTTACAAACTAATTTTTCAAACACCTTACAGCCATACCTCTTTCGAAGCCGAAGCTTTCGCGGTGTATTTGAGGGTTGCCACTGGTGATGCCTCTGTACCATGCCGTGCTGTCATTACGCATGCTTGATGTCCAGAAAGAAGCATAATAATTAACATGACTGAAAGAACCATTGAGAAAACGGAAGCCGGCAAATAAAGCATCAAAATTGGTCCCTTCGTTTTTAAGCAGTTTCTGTCCCTGATAAAATCCTCTGTATCCGGTTGAATCGACCATAGTAGTACTCAACCCAAGGGTGGTTTCCAGAACTTTCCAGTCGGCATCAGTAGGCACATGCCATCCTGTAGGACATATACCCTTTGAACCCTGGGTGTTGGTATAAGCCATCATTTCGTCCCAATCGTACAAACCACCATACACATTGCAATAGTTGGTGTCGTTTTTAAAACAATATTTTTCAACAATACTGTCCTGTGCCACATCGCTGTGTGTATCGCCCGAATAAAGACTTGAAACATATACCCCCACATTCAGATTTTGTCTCAGCCAGCATTGCGTGCCAACCAATACAGTTGTATAGGTATTGCTGTCGGCATCATAAACCAATGGGACACCGGGACATTCAATCCCTACTAGGGGTTCTTCATCAACCGGTTTGGGTTCAGGTTCTTTTTTACATCCAAAGGCAATTACTAAAAGAATAATTACAAATAAACTGAGTAAGCGGGTTAATTTCATATTTGTTTTTTTTATTTTTTTGACTAATTCTTTAAATCTTATTTGCAATTGCTTGTTTTTTGAGATAGAGATTTTAGCTTAAAAGTCTAAAAACAAAATTATTAAATAATTTTTAATATTAATACATTTTTTGACATTTTTTAAATTTACGATGGCTATTTAATTAAATTTGTTTTTAAAACACATCAAAAAAACACTTTTAGCATGGATAATTTCAAAGCCTACAACCCCACCGGCATCTTTTTCGGGAAAGATGTGCTTAATAATTTAGGAAAGAAAACCAAAGAATTTGGGAAACGGGCTTTACTGATATACGGTAAAGGTTCAATTAAAAAAAGTGGTGTTTACCAACAAGTGATGGCACAGTTAGAATCGGTTCAAACAGAAGTTTTTGAGTACTCCGGCATCAAGTCCAATCCGGTGTTTGAGGATGTGGATGCCGCCGCAAAACTGGCACGTGAAAACAATGTTGATGTCATCATAGCCGTTGGTGGAGGCAGTGTTATTGACTCAGCCAAAATGGTATCAATCACTGCCAAAGTGAATCATAGTTCGTGGGATTTCCTGGTTGGCATGGCCACGCCTAAGACAGCACTCCCGTTGATAAGTGTGCTTACATTGGCAGCTACAGGCTCTGAAATGAATCCCTATGCTGTCATTCAGAACGACAAAACAAAACAAAAAATCGGTTACGGACATCCTTTGTGTTTTGCCAGATACTCTTTTCTCGACCCTGCCTTTACTTTAACAGTGCCCAAAAACTACACGGCTTACGGTATTGCCGATATTATGGCCCATTGTTTTGAAGCTTATTTTGGAAAGGGAGATGCTGAACTGACCGACAGTATAATTACTGCAATTATAAAAGAAACCATGACCAAAGGACTTAAATTAATTGATGATCTTGGCAATTATGATTTAAGAGCCGACATCATGCTGGCTTCTACCATGGCTCTTAATGGCATGACCTTCTATGGCAAATCGTATGGCGACTGGGGGGCACACAATATAGGGCACGAACTCTCTTCTTTGTACGACATTCCTCATGGGGCCTCTCTTTCAATTGTTTATCCTGCCTGGTTTAAACTTCATAAAAAACGCATACCCGAAAAAATTAAAAAATTAGGTGTTGATTTGTTCGGTGCCGCTACTGTAGATGAGACCATCAACGCATTCGAAAAATTCTATAAATCAATTGGCACGCCTGTCAGACTTAGTGAATACATATCTCCCGTTAACAAAATTGAAATAGTAGGCCAGTTGCGCTTAAACAAAGTAAATGGTTCTTGCTGTAAAATTTCTGAAAACGATTATGTTGAACTGGTTGAACTGATGATTGATTAACGGCTTTTAATTAATACTGATTATCCCTTTCTTTAAAGGCTTAACAGCACATTGCCAATGAATATCGGATTTATTTCAGGTTTACTTAAAATAAACAAGCCATTTGTGTGGATAATTATTGGTGTTGCTGTTCGCCTGTTAATCCTATTGCAGCAGCCCGAATTGCCCGATGCCACTGTTACCGGAATTTGGGGCCATTATTCCTGCGATACCCCGAGCTATTTAAACCCTGTAGAGCATTTACTAAAATGGGGAACGTACGATGACGATTTCAGAATGCCCGGATACGCCTGGATTTATTACTGCCTCCGTTTGATTTTTTCATTTACTCATACAGCCAATATAATGGTGCTTTTACAAGTGTTTTTGTCGGGTGCAGCCATTTACTCACTGGCCATGATTGCTTATATATTGACTGATTCGAAAAAGGTTTTCAGTTCTGTTTATATTTTATCTTTAATAACAACATATAATGCCGTGTATGATTCCTATTTGCTTACAGAAAGTTTTTGCACCTCGTCCGGCATATTGGCTGTTTACTTTTTGTTGAAAGCAGTTAAGAATAACAGAGCTTTCTCATTTTTGTTGTCGGGTTTATTTTTTACTTGGATGATTTTTCTCAAACCTGTTTATTTTGGTTTATTTTTGATTATTCTTTTTCTTTTAATATTTATCACTTTCCCTAAAAAACGGAATGCATCTGCCCTATTTTCCCGAAAAAATATTTTGTTTTTTATGTTGCCTTTTATTTTATTTGACAGTATCTGGTCTATACGTAACTATACAGTATATCATAAAATCAGCCTGCTTACAAATCCTTTTTTTGCACCTAAAGAGGACAAAGATTATCCCCGTGCCCTCACCGTTTTTTTACAATCGTGGGGTGGCGTACATTCAGTGTGGATGCCACATGGTCACAATCTTTGGTTTGAAGGCGATACTTCTGAGCAAAAATTGATTACTTTTCCGGCTTACCTTACGCAAGGCAAAATTAAAATGGACTCTTTGAACAGGGTGCGTCAATATATTCAAACCACACGAAATATTTCATTGCCCGAATATGTCAGAATTAAAAATGACATCTTGGCAACATCAATGCTTAAGCGGCTGACAAGCTATGTTAAAGAAGAAAACACCATCAACTATTACATTGGCATCCCCTTGCGTTATGCCAAAATGTTTTATTCGGACTCCGGCACATATCTGCTTTTTTACAAACCCTTTGCCTGCCTTTCATTTATTCAAAAAACCATTGTTTTGTTTCTTGCTGCAATTCACTATTTAATTATCATTATCGGAACCGGAATGGCCATCTATTACATTTTTAGAATCAATAAATTTTCTATTCAATCTGTCATTCCTTCAGTTATAGTTTTATACACCTTTGTCATTTTCCCTTTTGTTCTGCGGATGCCCGAAACAAGATTTATGGTTCCTGCCTTTCCTTTTCAGATTATTTGTCTGATGTTATTTATCTCAGACACATTCACTGCTTTAAAGAGCATTAATATAAGTTTGCCAAAATCACGGCTATTAAAAAACCATTAAAATATTTCAATGCATTTTAAAAACGAATTTTGACGTAAGAACATTTAATAAATTTGCATAAATATTTTTTTACCCCTGATTAATTCTATGGAAATACAAAAAAATGATGATGTAAATAAAGTGGTTTTAATGGCCGTTACAATGGCATCAAACTTTCTAAATCCACTTATGGGAGCCGCTGTTAATATCGCCTTGCCAAAAATAAGTCATGATTTTTCTCTAAATGCAGTCAGCATGAGTTGGGTGTCGATGGCTTTTCTGCTCACTACTGCTGTCTTTTTAGTGCCTTCAGGAAAGGTGGGAGATATGTGGGGAAGGAAAAAGATGTTTTTGTATGGCAATATTTTTTTTATGATTGCCACATTTATGTGTGCCGTTTCCACTACCGGATATTTTCTGATTTTCTCTCGTGCACTGCAGGGCATTGGAGGCGCCATGATGTCGAGCAGCAGCATGGCCATGGTTATTTCAGCTTTTCCACCTCAGGAAAGAGGTAAAGCTATCGGATTAAATGTTTCGGCGGTGTATGTGGGTTTATCAATAGCGCCCGTTGCAGGTGGTTTGCTTACAGAAATATTGGGCTGGCGCAGTTTGTTTTACATAAATACTGTTTTTACTTTAATCATTGTTTTGGCCATTTTCTTAAAAATAAAAGCAGATTGGGTAGAAGCTAAGAATGAAAAATTCGACTGGCTGGGCACACTTATTTACATGCCTTCGATGGCGGCTTTGATGTATGGACTTTCGAAATTACCAACAACTGTTGCCATTATTTGTACCGTTTGTGGAATAGCCGGTTTGGTGCTTTTTGTTTTTATTGAATTCAAAAGTATTTTTCCTGTACTCAACATGAAATTATTTTTTGAAAATAAAATATTTGCCAGTGCCAACCTGTCGGCTTTTATCAATTATGCCGCTACTTTTGCAATCAGCTTTGTTTTAAGTCTGTATCTGCAATATGCCCAGCACCTCACACCCAAAGAAGCAGGAATGATACTTATTACACAGCCTGTGCTCATGGCAATAGTGGCAATTTTTTCAGGCCGTTTGTCCGACAAAATAAACCCACGGTGGCTGGCATCATCAGGCATGGCTTTAAGCGTTATAGGTCTTTTCATGCTTTCTTTCTTAGAAATAAATACATCAAAAACTTTTATTATTGTGGCGCTTGCCATACTTGGTGTGGGTTTCGGCCTTTTTTCATCGCCCAATACCAATATGATTATGAGTTCTGTGGAAAAGAAATTTTATGGTGTGGCATCTGCCACAGTAGCCACTATGCGTTCAACAGGTATGATGTTCAGCATGGCTATAGCTTCACTTTCGGTTCATGTTTTTGTGGGTGAGCAAAAAATCAGCGATCTCAATATTGAAAGTTTCATTCACAGTTCGAGGGTCATATTTGTTGCTTTTACGATACTTTGTACTATAGGCGTCTTTTCTTCATTTGTAGGAAAAAAATCAATGAGCGAGAACTGATTTGTATTATTAACTTTTTCTAATTATTCAAATATTGACATAATAAAATATTATCTTACACAAATGTTTTATTCTTACTAAATTCGCCGAGAAATTTACTGTTGCATGAGGGCTGTTCACTATTATTTCATTTTACTTTTCACTATTGGTGTTACCATCGGCAATATTTGTAATGGGCAAACAATAAGTATTAAGGTCAAAGACAATGAGAAAAAACCACTTACAGGTGCTGTCGTTCAGCTTAAAAATCTGGCAGACTCAGCTATTGCTACTAAAGCCACTGACGAAACAGGAGTTGTGAAGTTTGATGGTATAAGCAATAATATTTATAAAATTAAAATTAGTTTCATGGGATATCAGACTCTGGAAAAGACCATTGCTGTTAAACCGGAACATCAGAGATTTGAATTTCAACTAAAGGAAGACCTTATTTCGCTTGGAGAAGTAACAGTATCGGCTCCCAAACCACTCATCAGGCAAGAAGACGACAAGATGATAATTGATCCTGAGCCCATGGCAAGTATAAGTTCAAATACATTGGAAGTGCTGGAAAGCACCCCCGGCTTGTTTGTTGATCAGGATGGTGGCATATACCTCAACAGCGCTACGCCTGCAAAAGTTTATATCAATGGCCGTGAACAGAAAATGAGCAATCAGGACATTTCAACCATATTGCGCAGCTTGCCACCAGGGAGCGTGCAAAGGATAGAAGTAATGAGAACGCCCTCCACAAAATACGATGCTGCAAGTTCAGGTGGCATTATTAACGTGATTCTTAAAAAAGGTGTTAAATTAGGCCGGTTTGGCTCTGCAAATATGGGCATGAATCAGGGTTTTTACAGCAGCCAATTTGCAGGTTTAAGCTTTAATACCAGTGGCGATAAAAGCACAGCATACCTTAATGCCAACTACAACCACAACGACATGCTCGAAGAATTAAATGCCACACGCACTTTGAAACCCGATACTGTTTTAAAGCAAACATCGCATACGCGTCCACAGAGTCATCAGGTTTATGCAGGATACGGTCTGAATTACGATGCCAACGAAAAACTCAATATCAGCTACGATGGAAGAATAAATGCCAACTTTCAGCAATCAAAAACGGCCAATAACAACTTAATTGAAAGCTCAGAGGCCATAAAACTTTTCGAGAGCAACAACAAAACCAGCACAAACGTTGATTTTATGAGCATACAGCAAGATTTTGGTCTCACCCGAAAATACGACACTGCCGGTTCTGAATGGGACACAAAAATAAGCTACAACTTCAACAACAACAGCTCTTCACAAAACTTCAACTCGGATTATATATTCCCTTTTAGTGCTGTATCAGAAGGAAAGGGCAACAATGCTCAAAACAGACATTTTGGCATTTTTCAATCCGATCTCACTTACTTTTTGCCATTGGAATTTAAAGTTGAAACAGGTATTAAAAGTGCCTTTCAGTACTACACCAGCAAAGCCGATTATTTTAAAAACCAGAATGATACCTGGATAAATGATATACAACGCACCAATGCTTTCAATTATAAAGAAAATATAAATGCTGCTTACCTGCAGGCTTCACGCAAACTTTTTTTTAATTTTCAACTCAAAGCAGGTTTGCGCATGGAGCATACGTACATGAAAGGCCATCAAACTGTGCCTCTCGACACTAATTTTTTAATCAACCGTGTGGACTGGTTTCCCTATCTCTACCTGAGTCGCAGGGTCATTCGCATTATGGGAATTGAATTGTATGGCTATCTGATTTACCGGAAAACAATTAACCGACCCGATTACCAGAATTTAAATCCGTACAGCAAGTACATAGACCAGTTCTTGTACGAAATTGGCAACCCTGCTCTTAAACCACAATTTACCGAAAACATAGAAATGAACATCAGTTTCGACGATATGCCAGTGTTTGCCATAGGACAGAACCGCACAACTGATATTTTCTCGAGTGTTGTTTATCAGGATAAAAATCAAACAGGTGTGGCTGTAAGAACTTATGACAACCTCGGTAAAAACAAAGAAATTTATCTCCGGGGCTTAGCAGGCATACCGCCGGGGGGAAGGTATTTTTTTGCTATCGGTGGTCAGTATAACCTTAATGAATATGATGGTTTTTATGAAAGTCAACCCCTGAAATTTAGCAGTGGCAGTTGGCGGTTTTTTACTTTTCACGCTTTAAAACTCTTTGGAGAAACAAGACTTACTATGAATGGCTTCTTTATGTATAAAGGACAATACAATTTTTACGAATTAAGCAATTTCGGACAATTGAATTTTGGCCTAAGACAGACGCTGCTTGATAAAAAACTCACCATCACACTCAGCGCCCGGGATGTGTTGCATACCATGGCTACCCGCTTTTCTATTAACCAAGGCTCCATCAACACCTCTGGCGACAGATACAGCGACAACCAGCGTTTTGGTATAAACATACGCTACAATTTTGGTGTCAGCAAAAAGGAAGACAGAAAAGGCTTCATGCCTAATGAAACGGAAGAACAATAACGCTACTTGTTTTAACTGAAGATTAAATTTGTTTGTTTTTTATTTGTTTTAAAAAATTATATATATTTACGGATGTTTGATTGACAGAGGGATGTGAGATATTCGTTTTAAATATATTAACTGACAAAAAGACAAATAATAATGATAGATAATTTAAAAGAAGAGGATATAGATGACGTACTTTTGATATCGGATTTATGTGTTGGAGAACATTTTCAAACTTATGATTCCATAAAAGATTATTTGTCGGACGACAAAAAAATACTGAAAGTTTATAAGATTGATGATGAAATTATTGGCTTTGCAAAAGGAGAAGTGATTGAAAAAAGCACATTCAAAAAACACTTATTAAAATCAAATTTAAGTATTGATAATAAATTAGCAGGTGAAGATAATATGGGACTGGCCGAAACCATTTGCGTAAAAGAAGAATTCAGGGGACGAAAAATAGCACGGGAGCTTGCTGATGATTTGATACAGTCATTGAAAAATATTGAAAATATTGACTCTATTTATACTACTGTTTGGAAAACAAGTGAGGGTGCCAATGCTAAAAGGCTGATTGAAAATATAGGTTTTGAATACATCACCGAAATTGCTGATTATTGGTATGATGATTCAATAGAAAAAAATTACAAGTGTCCTAAGTGCGGTAATCCACCCTGCAAGTGTTCTACAGTATTTTATAAACTTTAATAAAATTATAACAAAAGGAGGTTAAATGTTAATAATAGCCATTACATTTATTTTTGCAGCCTGTATTTTTTACACTATTGGTGTTTGGGCAGAAAAAATCCAAAAACGGCTGAAAAGCTGGCATGTAATCGTCTTTTGGTTAGGATTTGTATGTGATACTACAGGTACCGGTGCCATGGGAAAAATGGTTGGCTCAATCATTCAATTAAATTTTCATGGGTTAACAGGATTGCTGGCCATTTTATTAATGTTGTTTCATGCCATTTGGGCTACTATTGTCATTTATAAAAAAGATGAAGTGATGATTTTAAAATTTCACAAATTCAGTATTGTTGTGTGGATTATTTGGCTAATTCCAATGGCTACAGGCATGATACTGGGATCGAATGTGTGAGTGTGAGTTTTGAGACAGAAATTATTGATTGTAAAATTTCCCTTGCCAGGTGTCTTTTTCTGCCATTCTTTTTTCAATCATCTGTATCAGCTGGTCGTTGCGGATAAAACCCCAGCTTGAGTCTCTCATAATTGAAGGACCGGCCAGAAAACGTGGAGGCACTTCGCCTGCAAAGCGGTCGATAATGATATTCGGATTTAGATTCTCAACAAATGAAATAACTAATTCTATGTATTCATCGCGTTTAAAAGTAAGGAAATCATCAGGATTTTCGGCATAAAGCCTTTCCATTTTAGTGTTTTTAACCACCTGGAGCTGATGTATTTTTAAAGAATGAACTGCTAAAGATGAAATAATATCAGCCTGCATCAAAATATCACTGTACGTTTCACCGGGCAGCCCGAATATTAGATGGATACCGGCTTTCAGATTTCTTTCAGCACTCATTTCGAGGGCTTTGACAGATTGTTCAAAAGTGTGACCTCTGTTTATGCGTTTAAGTGTACTGTTCAAACACGTTTCCACACCATACTCTATCAACACAATATACTTCTGCGATAATTCAGATAAATAATCAAGTATTTCTTCATTGACACAATCAGGGCGGGTGCCTATAATTAGACCTTTAACGGATGGGATTTCCAAAGCTTCTGCATATATCTTTTTCAGTTCATCTAAAGGCTTATATGTGTTTGTAAACGCCTGAAAATAAGCAAGATATTTGTCTGCTTTTTTATACCTGATATTTAAAAAATCAATACCTTCTTTCAGTTGTTCTGTAATACTTTTTTGCGGACTGCAATAAGAAGGATTAAACGCATCATTGTTGCAGTAATAGCACCCCTCAGTACTTATAACACCATCTCTGTTGGGACATGTAAAACCGGCATCAATAGCAACTTTCTGAAAGCGCTCACCATAAGTTCTGACACAGTAATTCGGAAAAGCATTAAAACGGCGTGTGTTACCCCAGATATACATAATTTATAGTTTAAGGATAGGTAATTGAATATTAGAGGTATAGGGGGTATAGGGGGAATAGGGTATATAGGGAGAATAGGGGGAATAGGGGTATAAGGACATAAATAAATTAATTTTAATTTTATGAATCTAATAATAAACTAATCTTTCACTTCTTTTTGCGATTTTATATATTTAATATCCTTTATGGCCATATGCCCTATATACCTATACCTTCATTTCCTATAACAGCCCCTCAATCTGTTGTGTCAGAAATTGCTTATCCTGCACGCCAACAAACCGCAATTTGGGTTTGCCATTTTTAAAAATTATTATTGTAGGAATATTCCTCACTTCATACTTTGATGAAACAGCATTGTTTTTATCTACATTAACTTTAGCAATTACAGCTTTGCTGCTGATTTCATTGGCCAGTTCATCTATAATAGGCCCTTGTGTTCTGCATGGTCCACACCAGGGTGCCCAGAAATCAACAAGCACAACGCCATTTTTTATAGTGTTGTCAAAATTATTTTCGTTCAGTTCAACAACTTTGCTTTTTGTATCAACCGGCTTTTCAACATCCTTGTCTGTTTGAACTGTTTTGTTTAATGCGCCCTTCTTATCAGCATTTTCTTCTTTTTTTTCAGAAGCACCGTTGAAACATCCTGTAAAAGAAATCGTTATAAAGACAAATAGCATAATAGATGACAGGAATGCATATGCTTTTTTCCCAACTTTGCAACTGATTTTCTTATATACTCTATTCATGATTTATGTAATTATTTTTTATTCAAAATTAAACAAAAAATAATTGCTGCACCCAACAATTAAAAAGTGAGAAATACAAAAGATTGTTGTTAAAAAAAGGTAGAAAAATCTAAACAGCGATTTATTTTTATTTTTTATTTTTGTAATTGTTGATAAAAAAGCCTTAAAATTTGATTTTTTGAATTAAAAAATTTTGCAATTCTAAAATATCGAATAAAATATTATATATTTGTCAAAATTTTTAAAGAAAGAGAAGTAAACCAAAATTTAATTTAATAAAAAAACCCAACAAAAAATGAAAAGAATTAACATTTTAACAATTGCAGTTTTGTTACTTTCAACATTCATTGTTTCAAGCTGTGGTCTTAAAAAGATGGTTAAGAAGTACAATACTGTTAAGTACGAAACCGCTCCAAATCCACTCGAATCACATGGACAAAAGATTAAAGTTACAATTAAAGGCAGCATACCTGAAAAGTATTTTCACAAAAAAGCAATTGTTGTTTTCACACCTGTTTTGAAATATGAAGGTGGCAGCACCACGCTGAAAAGCATCACTCTTAAAGGTGAAAAAGCAGAAGGTGATGGCATCGTTATGAATAAAAAAACACCCAACACATTTTCTTACGAAGATGTGGTTAATTATGTACCAGCCATGAATAAATCTACTTTAGTTGTAAATGCCAAAGCCAAACTAAAGAAAAAAGAAGTAGAACTTGGTGAAGTTAAATTAGCCGACGGTGTTATTTACACATCAGAAAGAATAGGAAAAGGCGAAACTGTACTTCCAATACCACCTCATGGTTACGAAAAAGAAGTTATTATTACTAAAAGTGCCAACATTTTCTTCCAGCAAAATAAATCAGGCTTAGATTTTAATCAACCTTACAACAAAATGCCGGAAAACATTGCTGCATTAGACAACCTCAAAGCTTTCTTACAGAATGGTTATAAAATCCGCAACATTGAAATAAATGCATGGGCATCACCCGAAGGAGAAGAAACATTAAACCAGAACCTTTCTGATGACAGATCTAAAACAGCTCAGAAATATTTAACCGATTTCTTTGCAAAAACTACTAAAGAGTGGAGCAAATTAAATAAAACTTTCCAGGCCGACATCAGCATGAATTTATCAGCTAAAGGTGAAGACTGGGACGGCTTTGTAAAAGCAGTTTCCAATTCAGCTATTGCCGATAAGGGGGCTATCTTAAACGTTGTTAATTCACAACCCGACAAACTCAAGAGAGAACAGGAAATAAGAAATATGGCTGTTATTTACAAAGAAATTGAAGATGGTATATTACCAGCACTCAGAAGAGCAGAAATTACAGTTTACGCTTACGAACCCAAGAAAACCGACGAACAAATTGCATTGTATTCTACCACAACACCTGATTCTTTAGATAATAAAGAAATTTTATATGCTGCTACTTTAACTCAGGATGACAACACTAAACTGAAAATTTATAAAAATGCAACCATACGTTTCCCACAAGACTGGAGAGCCTATTACAGTGCATCTACTTTGTGTTTCAAAATGAATTACGTGGATGAAGCTGCTACATATCTTGATAAAGCCAATGCCTTATCTCCAAGCAATCCTGCTGTTCTTAACAGTTTAGGTGTATTGGCAGCATGGGCTAAAGATTATGCTAAAGCAGAACAATACTACCAAGAAGCACAATCAGCAGGTGCTAGTATCAATTACAACTTTGCACCTATCAATATTCACAAGGGTGATTATAGTGCAGCTTTAGGTAATATGACAGGCAAAACCTGCGACTATAACTTAGGCTTGGCTCAATTGATGAGTGGTGACAAAGAAAATGCACAAAAATCATTAGAATGTGCTGAAAAAGATGCTGCTACACTTTATCTTTTAGCTATTGTAGGTGCACGTTTAAACAATGCCGACTTATTAAATGACAATTTAAGAAAAGCTGTTGCTGCAGATCCTTCTCTTAAAAATCAGGCAAAAGACGATGCTGAGTTTATTAAATTCTATGGCAATACTGAATTCCAGAATATTGTCAGATAAACTGTTCATCTGATATTTATATTAAAAAAGCCGACTGAAAAGCCGGCTTTTTTTTTAGTATTATGGAATAATGAAAAAAATATTACAAATGCCCAATTTTCCATCTTTTCGATTTTCCAATAAACTGTATTGTTATCCAAGCCCGATCAATCCTCTTCTACTGCATTAATCCAAAATTTTTAAGATTGTTTTTATTCTCTCTCCAATCTTTAAGCACTTTTACATATAATTCGAGAAAAACATGTTTGCCAACTAAATTTTCAATGTCCTTACGGGCTAATGTACCCACTTTTTTCAATGCTTCACCACCCTTACCTATGATAATACCCTTTTGAGAATCACGCATAACATATATGACAGCTCTCATCCTAACAATGTCTCTCTCTTCTGCAAATTCTTCAACCACTACTTCAACTGAGTAGGGAATTTCCTTTTCATAGCTCAGAAATATTTTCTCTCTTATAATCTCTGAAATAAAAAACCGCACAGGCAAATTACTTATCTCATCCTTGGGAAAATAGGGTTCATGCTCAGGGACATGATCAAGTAAGGCGCTTGTTAACTTGTCGAGATTAAAGTTGTATAAAGCTGAAATAGGCATTATTTCTGCCTCAGGTATGAGTGTCTGCCATTTGGCTATTAGTTCAATTAATTTTTCTTGTGTCGTCAAATCACTTTTATTTATTACAACAACAATAGGTATTTTTGATTTTCGTATTTTTTCAACCACTTCATCAAAATCAAATTTATCAAACACATCAGTCATCAATAAAAACACATCAGCATCTTTCAAACTTTCCTGTACAAACTTCATCATGCCTTCCTGCATCAAATAAGCTGGTTTTATTAAGCCCGGCGTATCGGAAATGACCAACTGATAATCTTCAGTGTTTAAAATCCCAAAAATTCTATGTCGTGTAGTTTGGGCTTTGTGAGTAACAGCCGAAAGTTTTTCACCCATTAATGCGTTCAGCAACGACGATTTGCCCACATTAGGTTTCCCAATTATATTAATATAGCCTGATTTGTGCATTTTTTTATTTATTTGTTTTGTTATATAAGAAATGTTTATTACTTTTGCAAAGTTATAAAAAAGAACCGCACACACATAAATAAAGATATATTGCGGGGTGGAGCAGTGGAAGCTCGTCGGGCTCATAACCCGAAGGTCGTAGGTTCGAGTCCTACCCCCGCTACAACTGATGACGACTCAGGAAAATTTTCTGAGTCGTTTTCTTTTTTAACCTTGTAACTCTCTGATATTGCTCTTGTTACAGCGAAAACACCGTTCACTTTTTTGGTTAGATATAACCTGTTTTTAGTGTCAAGGACAATACCATCAGGAAACATCATTTTCTGTATTCTGTGTTTTGTTTCAATATCCCCGGAAGCCCAATAAGAACTGATATTTTGGACAACATTCAATGAATTTTCTATAAAAAAATCTTGGTTAGATATTTTTGCAGGAGCATCGTTCAACTGACACTTGATTTGGGAAATTTTGGTTTCGATCTCCATTTTGAACTCCTTAAAATCCCAGTCGTCAAGTTTGTTTGGTCCAATTGCTTGATTCCTTTTCAGGTCTCTCAGGTTGGTTTCATGTTGCTCCAATTCCTTCTTTAGTTTTGTCTCCATCGCTCGATTGTCTTTGGTTAGTGCTTCCATTGTCAAACTCATCTGATGTTTAAATGGCTCAATTAGATCTGATCTCAATTGATATTTTGATAACGTATTAGTAAACTGATTATGAGCCCCTATACCCTTAGACCTTGGCGTGGTGTTAGCGTTTATAGACACACCTTTGCACTTCTGACACTTATATACATGCACACCTTTTGCTTTATTAAAATATCCCGTCATTTTAGCTCCACACTCACTACATTTAATAAAACCTTGTAATGGTCTGGCTTCATTAACTTTATCAACCTCATAGCCTTGTTTGTTGTCATTAAGCAGTTCCTGTACGTAAAAGAATTCTTCTCTGCTTATCATTGGCTCCCAGCTTCCCTCAACCACTTCACCATCCAATAGCGTATTTACTGAAACACCGCAATAAAACGTGTTTCTCCACATGTTGCTAATGCTTTGTTTTGCCATTTTTACACCAGCAGCTTCTAAAAATTTAAGAATTATGAAGTCCCGTTCACCTTGGAGCTTCATTTTCCATGCTTGTTGTATTATCTTTCCCTCTTCATTAATCAGCAGCACCTGTTCCCTTCTTATTTTTGTCAAATCCTTAACACGTGGTCCATAATGATCATAACCTCTTGGTGCGTTTCCAAGTCTGTTTCCTTTGGTTAAAAACCTTTTCATACCGGGAATTGTAACCTCTAACCTATTCAGATTTTCTTCTCTAGCTCTTATTAAGCCCATATATATTTCCATTTTACCTTTTTCTGTTTCGGTTGTTTTGCCGGATGAAATTTCGATAAGATTAACCTTTAATCGTTCAACTAATTCATCTGCTAAAGTAATTCCACTACCCCCAGTTCTTGAAAATCGGCTCATAATAAAAATCATTATTGCTCTTGGACGTATTTCAGTCTTTCTAACCTCATCTAAAAGCCGTGAAAATTCTTTTCTTGTAATGTCACCACTGGCACTTTCATATGTACCTCCAAATGTTTTTGTAACGATAAAATTGTTTTTTCTTGCATACTCATAACCAGCTTCCTTTTGATTTTCAAGGCTGTTGTTTTCTTTCTGATCCTTTGATGAGACCCTTGTGTATAACCACACTTCGTTGCTTTTAAGAGCATCTATCTTCTTGCCTCTTCCAAATTTTTTAAATTCTTCAAGTTCCATATTAGTTTTTTTTATAGTTTTTAAAAATAATTACTGACAAATGATAAAGTCCATTTATGATTTCCATTGCAACATCATCTTCAACACTTTCATAACCACTATATTCACGCAATTGCTCGACAGTAAGTTTTTTGGGCTTGTAGTAGGAGTCAATAAGCCTGTAATACATGTCTTTGTCATTTTTCTTTTCGAATTGTGACATCTATTCATACGTTTTGCTTCTTCCCTTCTGTGAGGGCTTATATTTCCTAGGCTGCAAATGCAATCCGGAAATTTTGATATTTCTTCAGATTTTGTTTTAAAATATTTAGATTCGATTCTCATTTGTGTGCTTAAATAAAAAACCATTGAAAATGCATGACTTATATTTCGATAAAAAACTTACAAAAGTAATACAACCCTGTAACATACAGGTAACAATGGTTTTTATTGATTTCAAATTGAATCGAAAATTTTATTTTTACATCATAATTCCAAATACTCACTCCATGGTAAATCTGTAACATATTCCATTTCCACATCACCATTTTCCAATGTGTTTTTATTAATTGAAATAAGCTTTTTGTTTATCAATTTCAGAGCTCCTTCAAGAACAAGATCATCAAACCATGCTGTATCTTCTTTACTTATAATATTTGCATTCCCATTTTCATTCTGAAATGCTTTATTTCCAGTTTTTTTAATTTCGTCGAGTGTAAATTCCATTTTTTAAAATTTAATTTTTGTGATAGCTTAATTTTAAGCTAATATATAAAGCCTTTGTTTTATTTTTTTTAAATATCAAAACACATTGTCAGAAAAGTGTCTGAAATTGAATTATATGTTTTTTTCTTAAGTTCATAGGTTTTTAATTTTCTATTGCTTCATTTCTGTTAGTCCAATTCCAATTAAATATTTGTATTAAATTCATAAACAACTCTTTAACTTTCACTCTTAATAAAGTCGCCAGAATTATCACACTGAACCGTGTCACTGTTTTCCCTGTACTCAACTCGTTTGTGTTTGCATTGTGATCATTGGCATCAAATATTTCATCACACTGTTCTGCAACTACTGTTAAATCACTTGTATTGGGTTCATTTTCAATTATTACTATATTTACCGGTATCAAATCATCAAAAAAACCTTTTTCGATTCGCGAATTGTTCCGTTCTTCAGCTTTACTGAACTCAATATAAACTATCTTCCTTTCATTCCTTTCTAACTTTCTTCCATAGTGTTTCTGGATAGAGTTAATGGCATGACGAGGATGATTGTAATATTTGTCTTCTTCTCTCATTTTATTATTATTTTTAATTTTACGTTATTTTTTAAAATCAATATAATCAAGAAATCTTCGAAATCAAGTTTTTATTTAACTTTTTTATTAATATATTTGTTAATAAACTACCCCAAGGCAGAGCCTCAAGGTCTTTATGGAATAAAAAATAACCCAAATCAATATTATGGAATTTGGACTTGATGAAAACGGAAACAGAATTAGACCCGCCATTTCAGGGCAGAGGGCTAAATGTCCGTTGTGTGATGGGGTATTAATTAGCAAATGTGGTGAGATTTATATTAAACACTGGCAACATAAAAGCAACAAAGATTGTGATTCATGGTGGGAACATGAAACTCAATGGCACCGGGATTGGAAAAACAAATTTCCTGATGATTGGAAAGAAGTAATAATTGAAAGAGATGGGGAAAAACATATTGCAGATATTAAAACCAAAAACAGAACAATTATTGAATTTCAGAACTCGTCAATTTCCTCATCAACAATAAGAACAAGAGAGAATTTTTATGGTGATATGATTTGGGTAATAAATGCCATAACATTTAAAAATAATTTTGAGATTAGCAGTGAAGTCAGCACTCATTTAAGAAATAATGAATACGATGCAGAATATAGGCTGTCTCGCTTAAGTAACTTATATTCCGAAGAAATTCAAAATGTACAAGATAAAATTAAAGAGAACAAACGTGATATTTTATTAAGTGAAACCAGAAATCAGTATATCAAAAAATCATATAAGATTTTGAGTGACATCCTTATAAATATTGATTCCTATATTAAAACAACAATTGATGGTTGGAGCATAGGAAAACAAACATATGATTCAGAAATACACACGGTAGTTTATAGAATTGGGGATAAATATAAGAATCAATTTTATGACATTAATAAGGTGCTCGACCGTTTAAATTCAGAAAAATTCAATATTGAAAAACGTTTAAATGAAATATTAAAACTCGATGATTACGAACCGGGAAATCAGACATTAAAGATTATTCCATTCGAAAAAATATCATCAAACGAATTCCAATATGTTAAGGCTGTATCTAAAGTATCTGGAAATCTGTTCCCCGAAATTATAACGTTTAAATCAGAACTGGCTTTTATAAGCTATCAAAACAAAAAAAATGATTATACTTTCATTGTTGATAGAGCTCAAGACATTAATTGGTACAAACAAAAAATTGAAGAAATCAGATTTTCTATAAAAAAAATAACTGAATCCTTATCAGGGTTAAAAAAGGCAATTTCAGATGAACTTTTTTTGGCAATTAAAGATGGAGTGGCTAAGGAAGAAAAAGAGTTAGAAGAAATGAATATTATGTTGAAAAATCTTAATAACCAACATGATGCGCTCTTGGAAAAGGAGGAAGAGATTAATAATCAACGTGTTGAAGAAATTGAGACAACAAAAAAAGTCATAGAAAGAGAGAGAAACGAAGAAAAATATAGGATAATGCGAGAAAAGAAAGGTCAGTATACATACTACTGGAAACATAGAAGAAAGAGCTGGGATGAAGCCTTTCAACCAATATTTTTTGACGTTGGCAAAGATTATTTATTTGAAAAAACGCGTAATGGCAAATTCAAAAAAATGATGATTACTGATTTTTTAAATATCCATCTTAATAAAATTATAAGTAATTAAAAAGTATCTTCTGGCATTCAGAACATTGAATCCTAAATTTTCTATTCCAAAATCCGAAAAATTTTTTTGAGGCATCATGCTTCACCCACAGGACTCCCAGAGAGGCGTATAAGAAAAGGCACCCCCGTAGCCAGCCACAGGGGACTTCTATACCAGCCCTGTGCCAGTCTGTATCTTTTTATAGAAAGAGTCGGGCTTGTTTTATTAAAAAATATTTGTTTTATACTGGCTAATTTTGATTAAAGATAATTTTATTTGTTTTAAACTTTATAACCTTAAATTCTTCTGGTTGACAACCTATAATTACAGCATCTCCACCAAATTTAGAACAAGTGATAGCTGCTCTTCTTAATGATTGATTATAGATATGCATTTTTGAAAACAATACTAAAAACATGGGAAATGGCAAAAATACGAAAGGTCGGTAATTCACATAATTCCATTTCGATAATGTCAATATTTCATATGGTTTTTCAATCGAATTGTCAGAAAAGTAAATTGTCACTGAATTGAAAATTTCTTTATTGGTTTTTAAATTAATATTTCCAGTTTCAGGATCTTTTATTTTAACTGTCATATCATTATCCATCTTAAATTCATATTTTTTTATAAGTTTCTGTTTGCTATAATTATTAACCAAACATGAATTCAGACAGACAGCTAATATTGATAATAATAGTAGTTTTTTCATGGTTTTATTTTTATTAATTGTTTTGTTTTAAATCGTAATTAATTTCTTTATTTTTTAATTTGTACAACCCACCGGAAAAATGGTCAATTAAAATAAATATTGGTGTTATAAGTACAAAGCCAAAGACAACATCTGCTACAATAATTCCGGGTCTTACATGCCTTTTCAACATGACTCGATTTGTATAATAACCTTCTTTAGTTATCTGAACAATTGGTTTTCGTGCAATTCCCTTAATATTAAAAAAATTTGGTGATACACCTTGGTTTGCACCATTAATGCTTACAGCTCCACCACTTGGTTCACCAGATACTTTGATCTGAACATTTTTATTTACACCTTCTGATTTAAACACTGTACCACAACTTTGCATCAGTATTAATGAAATAAATAAAACAATAAAATATAAATTTTTCATAGGATTGATTTTGAGTTAATATTTTTGTGCTTCTTCATCTGAAATAATAGTTTTTTTTCGACTGATTTAATCCCATTGTTTTTTAGTTTAAAAATTCAATTAAAATGTTTTTAAACCTAAGATATTCCATCATATCATACTCGTTCTCATGGTCATTTGGTATTTAAAAATTAACATTAATTTTCGTTAGAGACTATAAATATTAATCTTTTTTTTGCCTTTTTTTTCATTGTCTTCAGAGCAACATTTCTTTGAACAATAAATTCTTGCTTTCCCAAATTCTTTGATGCTCAATTTTATCCATTCCACGCCTTCACTATTATCTGCCGTATAACAATCCTGAAAAGCGGGATGAACATACCCATTTTTTGAATAAAACTCATTACCACACCAAGCACAATCTACATATCCCCATGTAATTCCATTACTACTATTATTATCAGATGTTGTTCTTTCTTGATTACTTCCTGACTGAACATTTGTTGAATTTGACTCATTTTCTTTATTGGCTTCAGTGATAGATTTTTCATATTTTTCTTTGGTCAAAAGATGCTTACCCCAGACCCAACCTTTATTATCTTGATATTTTACATACTCCCACGGATAGGTTTCTCCATTAATTTTTTCTATTACTTCTTCGGATGACTTATCTGTTTGCTGTGTCTCAACTTTATCACCCTTATTTAATTGATAGATTACAGTTGCGTTTTTGTTGGGTGCTTCTCTCATGTTAACTTTATAATCATCAACATAATACGACACACTTGTAAAATCTTTTTTCTTTTCTTCTGATTTATTTTGATCCATATTACACGAAATATAAATCAATGGAAAAATAATTGCAATGAAGAGTTTTGTTTTCATATATCTGGGTTAAATATGTAAAGTTAAGAATAACAACATATTAAATTTGTGGAAGTAAGAATATTGATTGAGTTATGTGAAATAATATGATTTGTTTTATTGAAAATCTAATAGCGTTCGACCTTAATAATTATCGCATCAGTATTTAAAAAGTTACCATATCCACTCCAGTGCAAATCCTTGATACCAATTAGTATAACTGGTTTGTTTTCTGGTAAATTATAATTCTCAACCAGCTCATTATCATCCCTAATTAATTCGAAACCAGCTCTTTCTCTGCCAAAATTATCAGTTAAAAGGTACTGTGTTTCGAAAAGGCCAAGGTAAAACTCAAGAAATTTCATATTTACTCTTCCACCGCCACCTAATCCAGCACCATCACGAATAGTTACCAAATGACTGATTTTTAAATTATTCTTAAAAATTATTTCTTTTAAAAAATTTGTGTTTTCAAAGAAAAAATACAAAACATATTTCTCAAATACCCCTAAAACATCAGATTTAAAAGTAAGTTTAAGTAGACAGACTTTTCCACTCGCCTTACTTCCTTCTGGAAAATCAACTACCCTTTTATCTAATTCAAAACTTATATCTTTTTTATTAAATGTTAGTTCTGATATTTCCACTACATTAATTTCTGTTTTGCCATCTTTATATACAATCCTATTGTCTAAGAATTTGCTTTGTTCCCAAGGATAATAATCTGAATGAATGTATAAATCCGGCATCTGTTCCATTTTATGTTCATATTTTTCATGAGTAAATAATAAATCACGAAAATCTTCACCAGCACTAGGATACCAAAGCAACTTTATATTATCAGGCAAACTATTGATAAATTCATTATAAACTATTTTGTTTTTAGGTGTTAATAAAGAAAACAATCCATTTTGAAGTGTTTTCTTACTCACAGTACCTTCTTTTCTTTTTTTTGGCAGATTTAATCCCATAATTTTTATTTTTTTAGTTAAACAATATGATAATTTGTACAAATATATCAAAAGGGGTAATATAATATCCCCTTTAAAGAAAATTTTTTAAAGAATTTTGATTTTCAATTGAATTGCACCATTGAAAACTGAAACTGAAATTTTTCTTGAGAAGTTAGGCAAACGAATTAATGAATTGCGCAAATCTAAGGGCTTAAGCCAAAGAGAGATGGCGTTGTTGATGTTGAGCGACAAGCCAAATATACGCAAAATCCTTTCTGGGTCACGTAATTTAACCATATCTACCTTACTTAAAGTGTGTGAAAGCTTAAATGTTACCATGTCAGAATTATTTGATTTTGACTAATTACATTCTTTTAATTTTAATATAAGTTCATCGGCTAAGGAGCACAAGTTGTCAGGAAAGTCATAAAAATTTAAACTAATCGCATTTTCTTCATACACATCAATTAGATCACACATTTTATTCGTGAGTTTCTTCTTACCAAGCAATTGCACAACTTCTTCCATCAAAGCAAGCCTATAGTCTGTAACGTCAAACCCAATTCGTTGCAATCCGCCTGTGAGCTTAGCATTTCTTAGATACTCACGAACCAGCACATGAACCAGCTTTTTATTATCTTCAACCATATTTTGAGTTTAATTGTAATTTTTTTGAGCAAGATATTTTTCAACAAACGTGCGATTATCCATTGGAACTGATTCTTTTTTCTCTATTTTTCCCAAAGATTTCAATATAGGGTACTCAAATTTCATATAAAACTTAATCTCCGGATCGTTTTCGCATTTCTCAACGATGTGTTTCAACCTTTTTGACAATTCTCTGATTTGATAAAATAAATTTTCTTCCATGTTTTATAAATTTAAGTAAACATTTTCAATTTCTTCTTGTCTTAAACCCAAATAACGCCTTGTAATTGCGACACTTGAATGGTTTAGAATATCTGAAAGCAATATCAATGAATGCTCTGACATGTAATCGTTTTCATATACCCTACGTCCAAATGATTTCCGAAATGTATGAACGCTTATATTCCCTATCTTTAACTTGTATTCGAATTTAATTTCTTTTAATCTGCGGTTGATATATTGTATTGAAAGTGCGTTTCCTTGCTTGTTTGCTATGATTATATTTGATTTGCTATTCCAATTAAGAAACACAAATTCCGTTATTTTTTTCAGATCCTCGTTAATTGACAGTTTTTTAACCTTTTTTGTCTTTTTTTCCTCAATTACAAGTGTGTTCGTTATCAGAATGTTATCCCAAGTCAGTCTAACCATGTCTGAATATCGCAATCCAAGATATGAACCCAACGCAACAACCATTAACAAGGTGTAATCTTTTTCTTTTTTAAGTTGGTTGATTAGATATATCACCTGAGTCCATTCAAGATAATCAGCGGTTGTAATCCTTTTCTTTAATTTAACAGTCTGTGAAATGGTTTCAGTTTTATTCGTAATCTGGTCATTTTGAAACATATTTTTAATTGATATTAGTTATTTTGCTGATATTTAATACTTTACTTGTTTCATCTTTATTATATGTGAAACCTTTTTTATCATTATCACCCATTTCTCATATCAACTTCTCCGATATATAAATCTAAACTGCCACCATTCTTTACTGTTTTCATTTCATCTTCAGTTAACTTGGTGTAAAACAGATCCATTGACTTATTCATTTTGGCTTCGTCTTCTGAAAACAACAAAGGACATACTATTTTACCCATTTCCTCATCGGTACATCGTTTTTCAATCACATCAACATATACTTCAACATCAACACCTAATGTCACTGCAAAGGACTGGTCAACGAGATCAAAGAGGCCATATCTTTTTTTCTTTTTGTTCATATACTATTAAATCTGATATAATTAATTACGTCCAAAATCATTGAAAATAAAATCACCGGTGCCCATACAGGAGCAATAATCAGATTAATAATGACAAATTCCCTGCATTCTTTTTTGACATCCAACAATGATTCTTTATACACAAACGGACTTATTTGTTTATTTTTTAGCTTTTCTTTCAAGATACAATTAAAAATTTTTGTGTTTCTTTTACATTTTTCTAAATAGCTCTTATCATTGAACAGCTTTAATACTATTACCAGCAAGCAAAATATCCAATATGAAAGAAGAAGTTTAAACATATTATTTTTGTTTAATTTAATTTTTATGTTTTTTTGAAGCTAAATATAAATCTGTTATTTTTTTAATCTTTTCTGTTGGCGTTTCAGGATCAAAGACCATTTTGAAATTCATATATATAACATGTATTAATATTTTTTCGTCAACAGCAACAAAATATTCTCGCTCTGTAACTTTTTCCTCACCTTCAGACTCATAGCTTAATGCTTTATACGAGCCAATTATTTCAACCGAGAAATTTTCACATTTTAGATTATTGATAAATTCATCTGGATCAACACTATAATTGATAATCACTTCTGACGAAAAAATCCTTTTGAAGTAATTTACATATAAGCGACCAATAGTAATTTCGTTTAAATATTCTTGGCTGAAAACATTTGAATCAATAGGTTCTAATTTCAGGTTTCTCATTATATTTTGGTTTTATTTTTTTTGAGGCAAAGTATATATCTGTTATTTTTTTAATTTTTTCTGTAGGGGTTTCAGGGTCGAACAAAATTCGGAGATCCATGTACATAACACTTATTAATATTTTTTCATCTATAGCAACAAAATATTTTCGCTCGGTCACTTTTCCATCACCTTCAGACGCAAAGCTTAATGTTTTGTTCGCACCAATTATTTCAACCGAGAAATTTTCACATTTTAGATTATTGATAAATTCATCTGGATCAACACTATAGCTGAAAATCACTTCTGACAAATAAATCCTTTTAAAGTACTGTATATATATGCGACTAATAGAAATTTCGCTTAAATATTCTTTACAGAAAACGTTTGCATCAACAGATTCTAATTTTAGGTTGCTCATTATATTTTGGTTTTAATTAATACAATGTTCTCTGTTCTATTTTTATTTGTTATGACTGTTAAAGCTTTGTTCAACGTTATTATAGGTGTATTTTATTGATGTGTATTTTGACTGAAGAACAATTTCAAGATAATCATTCAAATCATTAAAGTTGTATGTAATAGTATCTTTCTCATTAATAATCTGAACTTCACTTATCAAACCCCGACGTAACAAATCAAATATTTCCAATTCGGGGTGGGTTAAAAGATTGAACCGTAAAATATTTTTCAAACATCGTTCTTCATTACCGTCACTTTCAAAATCCATTATAAAATCCTTAATTAAACCTTTTATTGATATTGAAATAAATGATTGGAAGGTATTTTTTCTATCATTGCGGTTATTTAGCATTGTTACCACTTCATTGTTATCAGATTTTGTAATAACCAATTCCATTTCCATTCTCATAATTGCAAGTGACAATATATCTGCAAATCCATTAATGCTATTCTGATTATCAACATTTAATCCAGCTATATAATTTTTAACAGATTTGATATCCTCGAGAGATAGGCCGAATTGTCTCATTTTCAATATTGTTTTAAGCCAAATTAACTCTACAAAGGAAAACTTACTCCATTTATTTTCTTTTGTACCCGGATTTTCAAATAAAAGGCCCATATTTATCCAATGTTTAATCCATCGTGAATCACATATACGCTTGGCTGAGAACTCTTTAATTTGAATTTCTTTTTTAAATCCCAGAAATTCATTCATTAATAACAACATGGTTTTCTTTTTTAAAATTTACACAAAGATACAATAATATTTTGTAAAATGCAAATATATATTCATTTTAATTTATTTTTATGAATATTACTATACATTTTTTGATGATGGAATAGTAATTTAAATATGCACAAACAACATTTTGAGTTTTGTTAATTTAAACTTCACAGCGTATTTAATTCTTCTTATTAGAGTTTCGACACCATAGAAAAACATGAATTGCGATAATATATCTATCATAATTTAATGTTTTTCAGCGATTTACAAATTATTATGTACTGATTTGTCGATGCAGACTGTATTATAATATCATTTCTATCATATAATGCGCGATTTTTCTTGTTTTTAGGCTATTGACATTTTTTTAGATAACCTAACATATTACTCATTAAGGGTACAAAAAGGAACATCTATGATTTATGACTCTGTTTTTCCATATTTTTTTAAGAAACACACATTTTAAATATTTTTTTGGTGAAACAGTTGACTTTTTATCCTTCGTTGATTATATTATTGTTTGAAATTAAAAAAAACCGGAATAAAGCCAATTACTCCGGTCAATGTAATTAATAATATGATGAAATATATACACAATAAATATCGCACAAATATTGAAATTGTAAAGCATATCTTGTTATTAATTGCATCTAAATTCAGCTATATAAAACTAATGCTGAAAGATTTAAAGATTAGTAACCAAAATGTGCAAATATGAAGTTTTACAAAAAATTCTGCTGGAAACCCAATATGAAATTCCAACAACAATTAACCTTTATCAGATTTTTGAGGATAATAATTTGAAAAATGAATTAAAACACATCGCAAAGTATTCTTATTTTTTACATCTTATTTTTCGCAATCAAAAACACACTAAAACCTTTGTTAAACTTACAAGCAAATTATTAAGAAAAGTAATTACATATCATATAGTTTTGAGAAGAATCAAAGCTAATTTACTAAAACTAGGAATTATTGATGTTGACAACCATTATATTCCTCATGTTTCATCAATGGGTTATAAAATCTCTGATCAATATATGAATTATGAATTATCTGAAAACCTTACAACATATTTAGATAATAACACACCAACCCAACCCACCACACACCCCCTTATGGTGTCAGGTTTTCCAGAAGACTCAAAAAACAATGATATAACTACAATAAATAAGCTGGATGAGGTTTTTGTAAATAAGCAGATTCAACGACTAAACAAAATTAAAGGAAATGTAAATAAAGCATCAAAGAACCGGTTTAATGATTTAGTTAACACCAGCACTTTACCTCAATACCGTTACATTAAAAATAATATCATACGTACAAGTGTTGATGATGAGGTATATCAATTTATAAAGCAAATGGTGGATAATAGAGCAAGATTAAGACCCCAGAGAATAGAAATCATTAAAGAAGAAAAAAAACAACATGTATGGAGAAAAGAAAGATTTATGACTGAATTTATTGGCAAAACATGGATAGATAATGTGGATAAGGTTAAATATGGTCTTGGAACTCCTACATGTCCATCAAATACAAAAAGGGTATATAGTTCCATCACATCATATCCCGGTGAATTAAGAGGTTTTTTAAGGGTCAAGGGAACGCAGTTAATTTATATGGACATTAGGAACAGCCAGCCTTTTCTATTTTTATATTTTGTTTTACAAGAGTTGGGTGGCGAAATACCTGATGATATCCAATTATACATTGATTTGGTTTGTTTAGGTAAGCTATACGACTATTTAATGGTGAAGATGGGGAAAACAATTAACCAACCCATTATAACAAGGGAAGAGCAATTGGAATATGATTATGAGCGGTTGATGTTTAAGAATGATTTTTTTGGCAAGGTGTTTTTTTCAACGGAAAAGAAGGTGTGGCGTGAAAGAAAGGTTTTTGATGAGCTTTTTCCTAATGTGTCAAGAGTAGTAACTAAAATGAAAATAAATGGTTATAAGGAATTATCATTAAAATTACAAAGGTTCGAATCCAGCATCATCATAGATAAGGTTTTTAACAGATTAGCCACCGAATATCCTAAATCATACGCAGTCCCAGTACACGATGCGATAATATGCGAGACTGGAATGAGTGAAATTGTGAATGAAATAATGATGATTGAATTATATGATGCGATTGGATATAAACCGACAATTAAGGTTGAAGCATTACTGTAATTTAAAACGATTTTTTTTAAACTACATTATCCTTTTTTAAAATTACTTTGATTGTTATGATATGCTTGAAGAACTTTATTCATTATCCAGTTCAGAAAAGCTTTTCAATATTATTAATTATTATTTAAAAAGTATTCATCAACATAAAAAATAATAATTCTTACATTGTTTTAATATTTTTTCCTATTTGAATCTTTCCTCCGGTTTTCCTTTTTGTTGCTTAAATTTAATATAATTCCCCAAACACACAACATCCTGAATATCAGCAATAAAACGGTTAGATATTTGCATATTCTTTGCTACTAAGATTTATAAGACATTATATATCAAGCTGTTACAAGGTTCTTAAGCGAAATTTGACAATATTTGACAATCAGGTTCTCCAATAATTAGTTGTTACCATGCGGGTAAATAACTAAAAAAAATGAGCCGCTACAAGTTCGCTGAATTGTACGATAGGAATGGAGACCTATCTAAAAGATGGTTTATCGGTTACTATTTTGAAAATCCTGAAACAGGAAAATTTCAGTTATTCCAAATTTACATCAGTTCTAAATTGCTGACTAAACATGCCCGCCGTGTAAAGTCTAATCAGATAATTGATGATATCAATAATAAGTTAAAGCAAGGATACAATCCTTTTCAGAATGAGAACAGAGGATATCTTAGTTTACAAGTATTACTTTAGCAACAATAAATTAAAAATAAATTTGCATTTTAAATAAATATTTCTTTATTTTGTATTATCGCAATACCGGTTACGGTAACCGGCATTTCTATAATATTATTATCTATACATTTTTAAATCTAAAGTATGAAATTTTACAACAGAGAAATTGAGTTGTTACAATTAGAAAAAATTGAAAAAAAATCGCAGCAAAATGCTCAAATGACTTTTGTTGTTGGGCGTCGTCGTATAGGAAAAACAAGTCTTTTGCTTAAAGCTGTCTCTGATAAAAAATTCATATATTTTTTTGTGGCAAAGAAAAACGAAACATTGCTTTGTAATGAATTTGTTGAGGAAATTAAGCTTAAACTAAAGATAGAAGTTTATGGAACATTTAAAACTTTTAAAGAAGTATTTGGCTACTTAATGGAACTTTCAAAAAACCAACATTTTACTGTGGTAATTGATGAATTTCAAGAGTTTAATTCAGTGAACAAATCTGTTTATAGTGACATGCAACATATTTGGGATACACAAAAAGAGGAAAGTAAAATTAACTTAATTCTTTGTGGATCAGTTTATTCATTGATGAAACAAATATTCGAACAATCTAAAGAACCACTTTTTGGGAGAGCTAACAATCGTTTACATTTAAAAGCTTTCAGCATAAAAACATTAAAAGAAATTTTCACAGATTACAACCCTTCTTTTTGTGCTGATGACCTTTTGGCTTTCTATATGATAACAGGAGGTGTTGCCAAATACGTTGAGCTTCTTATTCAGGCTGAAGCTTTTACACTTAACTCTATAATGGATAACCTATTTTCAGAAAACTCTCTTTTTATTGAAGAGGGTAAAAATGTATTGATAGATGAATTTGGAAAAGATTATGGCAACTATTTTTCAATTCTTTCGCTGATAGCCTCATCAAAAACTTCACGTGTTGATATGGAATCTATATTGGAAATGCCTATAGGCGGTTTCCTGGAGAGACTTGAAGTAGATTTTGGCCTCATCAGCAAAGTCAGGCCACTTTTTTCGAAACCAAACAGCCGCTCAGTAAAATACCTTATTAAAGATAATTTTTTAAATTTTTGGTTCCGGTTTATTTATAAATACAGAAGTGCTATTGAAATGGGTAATCTAAATTATGTTAAAGATATAGTAATCAGGGACTATCAAACTTACAGTGGCAGAGTATTGGAAAAATATTTTACAGAAAAGTTAAAAGAAGAGGGTAAATATTCTGCTATTGGTTCCTCGTGGAAAAAAGGGAACACAAATGAAATTGATATCGTTGCCATCAACGAAAGAGAGAAAAAACTATTGTTTGCTGAAGTGAAACGTAATCCTGAAAAAATAAAAATTGATGTATTAAAAGAAAAATCAATTTCAATAATGAATCAATTTAAAGATTTTGAAATTTTCTATAAAGAGTTTTCTTTAGAGGATATGTAACCTACACTTAAGTGAAATTCACTTTTATAAAACTTTGTCCTCTTCCATAAACTCTACAACCTCCACTATCAATAAAATCTGAAATCGTTTGGTTTGAAATTTTAAGGTTTCCCGCTACCAAGAAAAGCTGGCTAAATGCCGGTTTTTTTATTTTGGAAGCTTTGCATACCTGAGCATGCGAAAAGGCAGAGGAATAAATTCAAAAATAAAAAAAGAGGCTGCCTCATTTTTAAAAACAACCTCTTTAAGCTATTATTAGGAGCGAATGTTACAAACTCCAGTATTTAAGTTTCTTTATATTATTTCTGTATAAGCCTTTGATATCGAATAAGATTCCATTTTCACCCTCTTTTAATAATTTAACGAAATATTCTTCATTTAAGCTCACATAGGCGTCATGACTAACAGCTACTATAACAGCATCATAATTTCCTGTAGGTTCGTTTATCATTTCATAACCATATTCATGCTTTATATCGGCATGATTGGCAAAGGGATCAACAGCATCTACAATAACACCATAAGTTTTAAGCTCATTAATAACATCTGCTACTTTAGAATTTCTTATGTCGCTTACATTTTCTTTAAAAGTAACACCCATCACCAATACTTTGGCATTTAGAACATTCTTACCCAATGCAATAAGTTTTTTAACCAATTGTTTGGCAACATAAAAGCCCATTGAATCATTAACCATGCGACCTGATCTGATAATTTGAGGATGGTAACGATACTCCTGAGCTTTGAAAGAAAGGTAATAGGGATCAACTCCTATACAATGACCACCAACCAGGCCCGGATAAAATTTAAGAAAGTTCCACTTTGTTCCTGCTGCTTCTAGCACTTCGTAAGTGTTTATACCCATGCGATTAAAAATAATTGACAATTCATTCATTAAACCAATATTCACATCGCGTTGTGTGTTTTCTATAATTTTAGCTGCTTCGGCTACTTTAATTGTTGATGCCCTGTGAACTCCGGCCTTAACAATTAATTCATAGACCTGCGCAATATTTTCTAATGATTCAGCATCGCATCCTGAAACTACTTTTACAACAGATGTCAGCGTGTGTTTGGTATCACCTGGGTTTATTCTTTCGGGAGAAAAGCCCACTTTAAAATCTTCTTTAAATTTTAAACCTGATAATTGTTCAAGAATTGGAATGCAGTCTTCTTCAGTACAACCGGGGTAAACAGTTGATTCATACACCACATAGTCTCCTTTTTTAAGCACTTTGCCAACTGTTCTTGTAGCTGCCAGCAGAGGCGTTAAGTCTGGCAAATTATGTTTGTCAATCGGTGTTGGCACACCCACTATAAAGAAATTGGCCTCAGATAAATCGTTGGGATTGGCTGTGTAAAGAATATCAGCACCTTCAAATGCACTGGAATCCAGTTCTTCACTGGGATCAATTTTTTGTTTCATCAGCTCAACCCTATCAGCTCTTATATCAAAGCCAATGACTTTAATTTTTTTTGCAAGTTCTAAAGCAATTGGCAACCCTACGTAACCCAAGCCAATGACACAAAGCTTTGCTTCTTTGTCCATCAATTTATTATATATACCCATTCTACTTATTATTAAATTTATATTTAAAATTTATTGCGGTGCAAAATTAATTTAAATTTCATTCTGTCCGCTTGATTTTATTAAAAAAATGCAGTTAATTAATCGTGCATTTGAAACTTTTCAATTGCACTATTGTAATCCTCAATCGTATTTATATTTATCAGTATCTTTTCATTATCAACGCTGCATAATGTGCAATTAAATTTTTTTAAGTATTCTTTAATGTTTAATTTGAAATCGTTTTCATCAAGGATAATTTCAATAATTTTTCTGCCTATCAACACCGGATGCCCTTTTATATTATTCCATACCGGCACCACATAGTTATGGTTATTAATAAGGGAACTCATTTCAGACAACACTTTTTGATCTACAAATGGACTGTCAATATTATTTATAAAACAATGATTTGCTGATGACAGTGCCGACAACCCTAACTTAAGTGAGTAAAAACGACCCCAGTCAACATGATTATTTTTAATTATTTTAAGAACATCACAATCCATTTTAAGCCATTTAAAAGGGGTGTAATCTTTTTCATTTAATACTACAATTATCTCTTTACAACCAAATTTTTCGTATCCTTTAACAATGTTTTCTATAAAAGTCAGATGGTTCCATTTTAAAAACATTTTTGGTTGGCCCATACGTTCAGAGAGTCCTGCACTTAAAATGACTACAGAATAGTTATGTTTTTTTTCCATTATATTAAGGCATTTCAGTAATTTTGCATTTCAAAATTATAAAAAAAATGACAGATAAATTCTTTACTATTCCAATTGAGACGTTATTTAACCTGTTTGACAACCCTCAAAACCTTTTATGTTTTGGCCTGACAGAAGATTTGAAATTTAAAAACAGTGAATCTTTAAAAGGTGTTTTTATTAATCACAAGTTGTCTTCCCCCTTTGGAGTAGCAGCCGGTCCTCATACCCAGATGGCTCAGAATATAATCATGGCATGGTTAAGCGGTGCCCGATATATTGAATTAAAAACCATACAAGTTCTCGACGAGCTGGAAGTCTCCAAACCCTGTATTGACATGGCCGATGAAGGTTATAATTGTGAATGGTCGCAAGAGCTGAGAGTTGAAGAATCTTTCAATGAATATCTCAATGCATGGATAATGTTGCATTATCTCAACTTTAAAAATGGCAATAAAGAAAACCCTGGCGTTATTTTCAATATGAGTGTAGGGTATAACTATGAAGGTCTGCAAAGCCCTAAAGTTCAGTGGTTTTTAGATAAAATGAAAAACTGTAAAACAGAAAAAGCTGAGAAAATTAAACAACTCAGCCTTAAATATCCCGAAATTAATAAAATTGAAATTCCCGATTGTATTTCCGACAATGTGACTATTTCTACCATGCATGGATGTCCTCCGGATGAAATTGAAAAAATTGCACGTTATTTAATTGAAGTTAGAAAATTAAATACCATTCTTAAACTCAATCCTACCCTTTTGGGAAAAGAAAAACTAAGAGAAATTCTGAACAAAACATTTTCATATAATACTCAGGTTCCTGACGAAGCTTTTGAACACGACCTCAAATACCCACAGGCTAAAGAGATATTAGCAAAATTAGTTACTTCAGCACAGACCAATAATGTGTTTTTTGGTGTAAAACTGACAAACACACTCGAATGTTTAAACATTAAAGATGTCTTTTCAAAGGAACAAGCATCCATGTACATGAGTGGCAGGGCTTTGCATCCTATAAGCATCAATGTGGCACACAAACTTCAGAAAGATTTTGGTGGTTCATTAAACATATCGTTTTCTGCCGGTGCTGATTGCTTCAATATTGCAGACGTATTATCATGCGGGTTTTATCCTGTTACAGTTTCATCCGACGTTTTAAAACCCGGAGGATACAGTCGTCTTTTACAATATAAAACAGAAATAGAAAAAGCTTTCGATCTTGTAAATGCATCAAACAGAGAAGCATTTATTTCAAAAAAAGCCGGCAATATTCAAAATTTAAAAGAAGCTGCTTTTAGCAACCTCGACTTATATGCGCAAAAAGTATTATTAAATAAGGCTTATAAAAAAGATATTTTTTTTGAAAAAAGTATAAAAACAAGTAAGGATTTGGGATTTTTTGATTGCATTAGTGCTCCCTGCACATACACTTGCCCTACAAACCAGAACATCCCTGAATACATGTATTATGCCTCAAAAGGTGATTTTAAAGAAGCTTTTAAAACAATACTCCGCACCAATCCATTTCCGAATGTTTTAGGCATGGTATGCGACCACAAATGCCAGACTAAGTGCACACGCATCAACTATGACGAAGATTTACATATAAGAGATGTAAAATGGTTTGTAAGTGAAAGCAGCAATAACAGTTTCCTTAAAGAAGCCTTGCCACTTAACGGAATGAAAGTGGCTGTAATTGGCGCCGGCCCCTCAGGCTTATCGTGTGCCTATTTTTTAAGATTAGCCGGCGTTGATGTCACTGTCTATGAAAGCAAAAAAATATCAGGCGGCATGGTATCCGAAGCCATCCCCCATTTCAGACTCAAAGAAAAAGCTTTGTTGACCGACATCGAGCGTATTAAAAGTTTAGGTGTCCATATACATTACAATGCAAAAATCGATAAAACTTCCTTCAAGAAAATAAAAGATGAATTCAATTTTATTTACATTGCCGTTGGTGCCCAAAAAATAAAGAAGCTGGGCATTGAAGGTGAAGATGCCATAGGTGTTATAGACCCTATTGAATTTTTATCAGCCATTAAGAAAAACACCATCGATTTTAAAGGAAAAAATATTGCGGTGATTGGCGGAGGAAATACCGCTATGGATGTAGCAAGAGCAGCCCTGAGAATGGTTAAAGACGACGGAAAAGTCACGCTCATTTACCGCCGCACCATTAACGAAATGCCTGCCGATAAAGAAGAGGTTAAAGCATTATTAGCTGAAGGTATCACTATCAAAGAGCTGACCCAACCAATTAAAGTAAATACGCTTAACAATGCTGTCTGTGGCTTATCGTGCATCAGCATGCAATTGGCAGGAAAAGACGCTTCCGGCAGACTCAAATCCATTCCTGTTGAAGGTTCTGAATCCATAATTCCTTTTGACACTATAATACCGGCTCTGGGACAGGATATTAATATTGATTTCATTAATGAAAATACTTTAAGAGAAATTATTGCAAATAAAGAGGCAGAAAACAATATTTATATTGGCGGGGATGCTTACAGGGGTGCTTCAACTATTGTAAATGCAGTTGCTGATGGCAAGAAGTCAGCTCAACATATAGTAAATCAAATACATTATATCTATCCCGAGAAAAATGAAATACCTTTTGAACTTTCTTTTGAAGAGCTTATGCACAAACGATCAGAGAGAAATTTCTCCCAACTGGGGAAAATAGCATTGGATAAATATGACACTGCGGCACCCAATATGCCTTTTACTGAAAACGATATCATAAAGGAAGCCGGCAGATGCCTGTTGTGCAATCAACTATGCAATATTTGCGTAACTGTTTGTCCCAATAAAGCCAATTACAGTTATAAAACAAAAATTGCCACTTATGTTCTACCAGAAGCTCATTTTGAAAATGGCAAAGTTGTCATTGATAAAAGTAAAACCTTGTCCATCACACAAAATTATCAGATATTAAACATTGGTGATTTCTGCAATGAGTGCGGCAACTGCAATACATTCTGTCCTACATCAAGAGCACCCTATTTACAAAAACCCAAGTTTTATCTGACGACAAAAAGCTTTAATGGAGCACCCTCAGGTTACTTTGTCAGCAAAAACTTAAACAATACAGCTTTAATATTTAAAGACCAAAATCAAATGCATACACTAACACTTAAAAATGGCACCTATGTGTTTGAAAATGATGACATTAATGCTGTTTTTAAAATTGAAGATTTTTCTCTTTTAGACATTACTTTGCTTAATAAAGAACTCCAAAAAATCAATCTCAAAACAGCTGTTGAAATGCGAATATTACTAGACGCTGCCACTAATCTATATTAATATTATCATGACCCAGCCTTTATTTTGGAATGTCATTATCAACCCCAACACCCTTAATTACAAAAAGGAAAAACTGTGGGCAACAGTAAAAACAAATCTTATAAATAAAGGCTACTCTTTTAAAGAACACGTAGCATCATCTCAACAAATATGTGAGCAATTAATAGCTGCTCTTTTAAATGCCTCACAAACTAATTTTATAGTCGTTGGAGGCGATGGCACTTTGAATGAGGTTGTCAACGCTATGGTAAAAAACAACTTCAATTCAGAAAAAGTATTATTGGCACTGATACCCTCCGGTACCGGTAATGACTGGAGTCACACCCATTCAATACCATCTCAGAGTGATGCTTTAACAGATATGTTTATTAATGGCAGAAACATTTCTCACGATCTGGGAAAAGTCACTGTTTTTAATAACAACATGAGCAATGAAAAATATTTTATCAACATTGCAGGACTAGGTTTTGATGCAGAGGTTATTCTAAGACTCAACAAATCAACCAAGCTGAAATATGCCGGACAGTTTATTTATTTAAAAAATCTTTTTCTGACTTTGCTCACCAACAAACCCAATCATTGCTCTTTTGTTCTTGATGAAATTTCTTTCGAAAAATCTGTCTTTTCTATGGCGGTGGGTATTTGCAAATACAATGGCGGTGGCATGATGCAGGTTCCAATGGCAAATCCCCAAGATGGCTATCTCGACCTGGTTATTATCGAACCCATGAATTTGTACGAAATTCTTGTGCAACTGCCCAAACTTTACAAGGGCGCTCATATTCAATTCAAAAAGGTACATCATTACAGGACAAAAAACATCAAAGTTACCCCTCAAAAAAAGATGTATTGCGAAGTTGAAGGTGAAATTGCAGGAGATGGCATTTTTGAAATTAACGCTATTGCTGAAAAAATAAAAGTTCTAGTACCATAATTCCTGCATTTTTTATCTATAAATATTTTATTCACTTCTTTTTAAAATAATATTATTTCAATAATAATGTTTTAATTTTGACATAACTTTTTACTTTATCTCATCTTGTGAAAACAACTGCAAAAAAAAGCACTGCAAAAAAAATACTGAAATGGGCTGCTATATCTGTATCTTCTCTTATAGCCGGTTTTATAATTTTTGCTTTGGTCATTGCTTTTTTTTATCAGGAGAAAGTCAAAAATTTCATTGTCAATGAGCTCAATAAAAATCTTCGCACAGAAATCAGTGTCGAAAAAATTGAATTGAGTCTGCTTAAAAAATTTCCCTATGCTACCCTCTCCTTTTATAATCTGACAGCCAAAGATGCCATTGAAAGAGAAAAAAAAGACACTTTACTGTTTGCCGAGAATCTTTTTTTAAACTTCAATATTATCGATATTTTCAAAGAAAATTATAAGATAAAAGCCATCGATATTAAAAATGCCCGGCTAAATTTAAAGATATACAAGGATTATTCTGACAATTATACTTTTTGGAAAGAAAGTACCGACACAACAGACACGCCTTTCAAACTGGAGTTAAAAAAAATAAGTTGTGATAATGTTCATGTAAAATACCTACACCTTCCTTATAAACAACTTTACGATTTCAATATCCAAAGAGGTATTATAAGTGGAAAATTTGATGATGAAGTTTTTAATGCCAATATGGAAGCAGATCTTTTTGTCAACAAAATTCAAATTGACGACCTTCGTTTTCTTAATCAAAAGAAAACAAATATATCTCTTGATATTGAGGTTAATAACAAAACTTCTGCTTATAACATATCCGATGGGGAATTATGTGTTGGAGGTATGTGTTTTACAATAGCAGGTCTTGTAAATGAAGTAAACAGTAAAACGAATCTCGACATATCTGTTCAAGGAAAAGATATTGAACTCCCTGTTTTTATTGAAGAACTCCCCGAGCAATACAAATCAAAATTAATCAATTACGAAAGCAGTGGCAAAATTCATTTCAAAGCACTTTTTAAGGGCCTTTTTGAAGACGAATTTGTTCCCAATATCACTATTGAATTTGGGACTGAAAATGGTGTTTTAAAACAGAAGCAAGAAAATATTGTTTTAAATGACATATCTTTCAAAGCCATTTTCAGAAATGGTGAAAAGCACAATACGACTACCTCCAAGCTTGTTTTTGAAAACTTCAATGCCAATATGCCTCAAGGCTCAGTACATGGCAATTTCTCAATTGAGAATTTCGACAACCCAATTCTTAAAGCAGAAGCCAAAGCCCGGTTAAACCTCAATGAATTATTTGATTTTCTGAATATTAAAACTTTTGATAAAATCAGCGGCAATCTTAATTTAAATTTTTTGTTTAATACTCAGGTCAAAGATTTCTCTAAATTTAAACCAGAAGATTTTATCAACAGCAAATGTCAGGGCAATGCACAACTAGTCAATACTTCAATAACGCTTAAAGAGAATAAGAAAAGTTTCAGAAACATCAATGGTGCTTTTCAGTTTAACAACAATGATATTGTTATTGATAGTTTGAATGTATTTACCGAACTGTCGGATTTCAAACTTAACGGGTACTTTAGAAATGCGTTGTCATATATTTTTATTCCCGGACAAAAAATAAGTGTTGATGCCGGCTTACGATCAAACAAAATGGCTATGGACGAGCTTTTATTCAGCAGTGTTGAAAAAAATGATACAGTTTATAAACTAAAATTTTCAGACAATATTGATTATAATATGAATATTGATATAAAAAATCTAACATTCGGAAAGTTTGAAGCACAATTGATAAATGGCAAATTCACATTGAAAAATAAAATTTTAAAAGCCGAAAATATATCTTTTAATGCCTTTGATGGCGCCATAAGCGCAAGTGCTACCATAGATGGCAGACAAGATAACTTATTCCTCTCTCAATGCAAAGCCAATCTTAAAAACACTGACATTAACAAAATGTTTTATCAGCTGGAAAATTTTGGACAGAAAGAACTTGTTGATAAAAATATTAAAGGCCGACTGACTACTGAAATTGATTTCATTGCCCCCTTTGATGCAGCTCTTAATATTAACCTTAAAAGCCTGTATGCTTTTGCAGATATAACCATCGAAAATGGAGAACTCATTGAATATGAAACCATTAAAGACTTGTCAAAATTTATTAATGTCAATGATTTGGCACATATCAAATTTGAAACATTAAAAAATCGTATCGAAATAAAAGATAAAACAATACATTTTCCCGGCATGAGTATTAAGTCAAATGCCATTAATATTGAAGCCAGGGGTACTCATACATTCGACAATAAGATAGATTATCACTTGCGTATTTTACTGTCCGAGTTGTTAGGCAAAAAAGCAAAACAAGCCAAAAAGGAAAATGAAGAATTTGGTATTGTTGAAGAAGATGGACTGGGACGCATTACTTTGTTTATAAAAATCACAGGAACTGTTGACAACCCTGTTATAAGCTATGACTCTAAGAGTGTTTTTGAAAAAAACAAAAATGATATAAAGCAAGATTTTCAGCAAACTATAAGAAAGATTGGTGAAGAGCTCTTTAAGAAGAACGACACCATCAACAGTTTAAAAAACGAAAAGGAAAAACTGAAAAAGAAAAAGAAGAAAGATGATGAAATCTTGGAAGACTTTAAAATAGAATAAGATTACCTCATCCTCATCATTCTTTTAGTATCAATAAGCTTCCCATCTATTAGCAGACTGTAAGTGTAAATGCCGCTTGCTAGATTGGGTGTGCCTAAGTTTATTTGTCCCATACCTTTTTCGCTTATTTTTACATTTTTCAACTCCTGCCCGTATTCATTATAAAATAAGATATTTGCATTTTTGATATTTTCGGGTATAAAGAAGCGAATGCTTGTACCATCACCAAAGGGATTGGGCATGTTTTGATACAAAATGGCAGCCTGACTTGCCAGCTCTATGTCAATGGTATGGGTTTGTTTATCCTTTGCAGGTTTTAACAAAGACTCTGATTCTTCCCCTTGGTTTGTGGTAATTTCCCCTGATTTAGTTGTTGTGCAACAGCTATTGACCTTCGTTTGCAAGCTGTCTATCTTGCCGTTTAATTCTTTCACAGCTTCTATAAGCACTGGGATGAGACGGTTGTATTCAACATAATTAAATCCTAAACCGTCAGTTCTTACAACTTCGGGTATTATGGTTCTAACCTCTTGTGCTATAAGTCCAATCTGACGGCTGTTGTCGAATTTTATCTGAGGGTATAGCAAGGTATCCCAATCGAAATAAACACCTTCCAGTTGCTCAACTTTTGAAAGTGAGCCTGACAAAGGAGCTACATTGGTTTTTAAGCTGACATCAGAAAGTTCAAAAATACTTTGTGCCTGTACAAACGAAAAGTTCATATATACAAAAGGCCTTATTTCGGAAATGCTGCTGTTTCCACAAAAATTACGGGCTGTTACCCACCAGTAATATGTTTTATTTTCTAATAATGTAAGTGTGCACTGGTAACTTGTATCTTTTTTAGTGTTTTGTGATAGTATTAAACCACTTGTATCGGGAGTCGTTGACAGGTAAAACATATAATTGTAAGCCTTAACTGATGGATGCCATTCAAAAGCAGGCTGTCTTACCAATGTGTCGTTTTGCTCGGGCAAAGCAAGCACAGGAGGCACCGGAGGTGTTGTTAAAACTGAAAAACTTCTGCCTTCAGATATAGCACTGAGCCCTGAAGCATTGGATGCCTTTACCCACCAGTAGTAGGTTGCGCCACAGACAATCTGTACACCCGGGGGAGGGTAAAACTTCAGCACTGTATCATTGGTTGATGTGCTGTAAAATGCATTTGCCTGATTGGGTGTTGTTGAAAGCAATAAAGAATATGTCCCTGCGCCTTGGGCAGAGTGCCATTTAAACTCATATTCTGGCAGTGGAACTTCGGTAGCGTTACTGACCGGAGAAATAAGTATTGGTGCAGGAATGAAAGGTTTACGGGTTTTGAAATGCCATACTTCGGAAGTCTGGCTCTGACCATAAATATTAAAACAATTGACCCGCCAGTAATAAACGGTATTATCGGTTGGCAGGCTTAAAGCAATGGAGGTGTCATTCAGAAGGGTACTGAATTTAAAGTTGGTGCTTGTGTTAAAAGTAGAATCAACAGATAAATCAATACCATAGTAATTAGCTCCTACTGAGCGGTTCCATATAAAATTTACAGAAGTTGATATGCTAATATTAGTATCTGCATTGGCAGGTGTTACAAGTACAGGCGCAGTTAATGGCAGGGTAGTAAAGCTGTAAACATCTGAGGCATAAGAGCCTGATGCTTTTATAGCATACACACGCCAATAATAAGTAGTATTGCTGCTAAACATATTTTTATACATTGTAAAAGTGGTATCGTTCATAACATATTGTATGTTTCTCTCTTCTTTTGTATAATCGAAGAGAGAGTCTAAAGAAGTTTCTATAAAGTACCCTATAGCACTGTGCACACCCGACCAGGTAAAGTTGGTCCACTCGGGAGTAACATTATTAGCACCATTGAGAGGAGATATTAGAACAGGTACTTCTCTTGATATCAAGGGAGAGATAGTGCTGTCGAGTTCTTTTACCCCCTGAACAAGAATTGGGATTAGTCCTGTATAATTTAAGCCTTTAAATTTTAATTGAGGAGAGATTTCATTGCCGGCGGTATCAAATTGTGCAGGATGAATAACATCTGTTACCAGTTCGGGTACAATGTTTTCAACTTCCTGAGCTGTTAAGCCGTATTGTAACCCCACAGGCAGCCCAAGATAAGAATAATTTACAGTATCATAATTAAACTTTTCGGGTTTTAACTGAGTAATAACAGAAAGACCCTGTGTTATATTTGTTATATTTTGTTTAAGAATACTGTCAGATGTTACAAAACCGCCAGTAGAAAACACTCTACCTGCAAAATAACCAGCCCAATTTTGCCCAATTGGAAAATTATATAAACTATTTATCTGTGAAAAAACGCCATAAATAGACTGGTTTAAAAGTGATGTCCGGGTTGTAGTGAAATGACCTCCGTAGCCATAAGTAATGATAGGTGGAATAATAATACCCCCCGGACCAATTTGACCAGGTTTACCAGGATTTGGTTCAGCTGAAGCTTTTACCCCATAAGTTGTATTACCATTGAAGGCGGAAAACCAACCCCCATAACTGGTTTTTGCATCACCCCCAGCAACACCTTTAACACTACAAACCTCATCAACTCGGTTATTATTAAAACTCCCAGTAGCCTCAAAACTACCACCAAAATTAATTGTTCCTTGTGTGCCAGTATTTTTTGCAACACCTTCAACACCTATATTTCCAGTCATTGGATTAATCGCTTCACCTCTTATACCTATTTGACGACCTCCATTTGAAACGATTCCTTCTACGCCAACTTGATTGTTAGAATTGTCAGATCTACCTTTGATTGCTCTTGTTCCAAAATTCCCAGAATTAATAAGTGAATTTACACCAATAAAATCAAAATTTTGAAACACATCCAATTTGGCAACAGGATCACAACCCACTATTCCAATACCTACATTAGTTTTACCGGAATATTGTCCACTAAAAATAAAATTATATTGCTCCATCGGAATTTCCCAATTATTGCTTAGGTGTGGAGGGGGAGAACTAAGACTACAGATTCCACCAAATGGAAAGGCTACAGATGGAACTAAAATATTACTTAAAATGACATCACCATCACTATTAACAGTCAGTGCCGTTGTTGTATTTGTTGTTGGAACAAAATTATTATTAAGATTAGTCAAACGCAAACCACTTCTGCCTGGAACTAAAGGAAGAAAAGTAGATGCAATTTCAAGTCTATTGTCAGGCGAAGAAGTTCCTATACCTACATTGATATTGTAATCTATACCATTTATAAAACCAAAACTTCCAAGAACAAGTGAGTTACTCGCATCAACTAAAGCATTAGCCCCAATAGCAGTGGCATTATGAAGGTTACCACTACTAACATCAGCCGAATAACCTAATGCAGTATTATTGTTACCGGAGGAGTTATTATAAAGTGCTTTAAATCCTATGCCAGTATTTCCTGATCCCAATGAAAACATTAGAGCTTTTGACCCATTGGCAGTATTCTCAGAGCCCATTGAATTTAAATAAAGCGATTCTATTCCAGTAGCAGTATTCCAATTTCCAGTTAAATTTGATGCTAATGATCCTGTACCGGTAGCAGTATTATTCCAACCTGTAGTATTAAACATAAGAGATTTTTCTCCGTTTGCTGTATTTTGGTGTCCTGTTGTATTAGACATTAATGATTCTCTACCACTTGCTGTATTTCCTCTGCCTGTTGTGTTTTGATAAAGTGCCTTGCACCCATTAGCGGTATTACTGAATCCCACTGTGTTTTTTAAAAGCGCATTATATCCTGTTGCGGTACAACTATCTCCATAAGTGTTAAAACAAAGAGCTTCTGTTCCATTAGCGGTATTGCAACTTCCTGTCAAATTTGAATAAAGTGATTTGTATCCAATAGCGTTATTATAAAATCCAGTAGTGTTGGAATAAAGTGCTAGTGCGCCGTTACAGGTATTATATAATCCTGTATTATTGTAAAGTGCTTGATATCCTGTGGCGGTATTTAACGAACCAGTAGTACTTAAATAACCGGCTTGCATTCCAATATATGTATTCTTTCCTTCTATTGTATTAGAATAACCGGCTTGACTTCCAACGAATGTATTTTCGTTTCCAGTTGAATTGTTGTAACCAGATTTGAAACCCAAAAATGCATTATCAAAACCACTTAAGGGATAAATAAAAGGAATTGAAGCTCCTGCTTCTTCACCAAGAAGTATGTTCCTGCCAGAGAAAGGACCTACCTGAAGAACTTTTACTGTATTTATCCGGTAAGCATGTTCTGGATTAATATTTATGTCTTTTGCTGCATCAAGACTAATATCGGGAATAAAAGCGGTGTTCTCTTTGCCCAAACCAAGTGTGAAATCCCAAAAATTAGTACCTAAATTACCAAAACCTAATACCCCATTATCAGATTGAATTCGATTTGAAAACCCTGTCTGCATACCAGTACTTCCTATATAAATTGAACTATCCCCTATTTTGATGCATCTCGCATGTATGCTGTCGGCGGTAAGGTATTGAGAAATCTTCATGCTGTCGCTAATCAATGCATCGAATTGAATATTTTCACCTGTAAGTTTTCCATATATCTTAAGATTTTTCATAATTTCAACATCACCATCACTCTTTACAATTATTCTGGCAGAATCATTAGTAACGATTTTCAAGTCGGCATTATTTTTCCAACCTAGTTTACTAACAGTTGTCCCGTTGTTATTGCCATCAATTTTGTATGTTTCCCCTTGCGAAAAAACATTTTTTATTAGAAATGTCATCAACACAATTAAAAACAAATAACTTTTCACTAGTGTCTACTAAACATTATTCAGTAGGCTACTTAAATTATTATTAATTAATATGTTATAGTTAAATACGCTATGTCCACGATTTGAATTTGTATTTTTATTCAAACTCAAATTCGA